>Ga0209039_10001248_pt1 | contig 24268 bp, 25 predicted proteins | sample BogFormECP12_OM1_FD_188238 | JGI IMG/M metagenome (GOLD analysis project Ga0209039, IMG submission 188238) | Bog forest soil microbial communities from Calvert Island, British Columbia, Canada - ECP12_OM1 (SPAdes) (version 2) | ecosystem: Environmental > Aquatic > Freshwater > Wetlands > Bog ... | reverse complement strand
TGCCCTTCCGCCAGACATCTCGAATCCAAAGCACGATCGTCACGTCATGTAAAACAAGCTCAACCGCGGCAAGCCGTATTTCTCCAGCAGGCGTTTGTGGACATACTGCTTTTGCAGTTGCTCGATTTGCGCTCCGGACATCTTCTGACGGTAAGGAATCAGATCCCGGTCGGCCTGTGCGCGGACGGCGACGATTTCTTCATCCGGAGTTGATGCCAATAGCCCAGCGAACAGTTTTTCCTCCAGCACCGTCAGACGACGCTCCAGATCTTCCCAGTGAGCCGCAGGTTTGGCCTCGGTTCCGTCGGCCAGGCTGTCGAGAGTCTTCGCCGCGTCCAGAGCGAGGGTGCGCATCGAAATCCCGCTGCCGTCGGGTAGACGCGCCACCCTCAGCAAGCCTGCGTTGCGGCGGAGAAAAGCGGCGACCGCCTTCGGTTCGAGCCCCGGTGCCGCGTTGCGTTTCGCTGGTGATTCGGTTGACGATGATTCGGTTTCCGCTGGAGAAGCGCCGACTGCTGCTTCCTTCATGTCTTCCGCGGCAGCCAGCACTTCCTGCGAGCAGTAGGCGAGGCTGTTCACCTTCTTGGTCTTCGATGGACGCTGATCGTAGCGGTCGAAAGCAGCGTCGATTCCGCGCAGCACCGCCGCGAGCGGGATGCCGGCATCTTTCCATGTCTCGATCAAGGCCCAGTCCAAGGTCGAGAGCAAAAGTCCGCCGCCGCGCCGGAGCAGAAAGTGATCTTCGATCTCGGTGAAGTAGTTGAAGTAATTTTCCACGGCAGATCAGCGGGAACGCGACAACGACGCCGCCGGCTCACCGCCACCATTTTTTGGTTTAGATGGGGGTTTGGATGCGGGCTTGGAACCGGTCTTGGCTTTCGCCGGGACCTCGCGCCGCGCCGCGGCATTCCGCTCCCAGATGATGCGCAGGCCTTCGAGGGTGAGGAAGTCGTCCACGTTCTTGATGTACTTTGATCCCGTGCCGATCAGCGGCCCCAGGCCGCCGGTGGCGGTCACTCGCGTATCCGGTCCCAATTCGGCGAGCAGAAGTTCGAGAATGCCGTCCACCAGGCCAAGATATCCGTAGTAGAGACCGGATTGCAGGCTGCCGACGGTATTCGATCCGATCACACGAGTGGGCTTGCGGATTTCCACGCGTGGCAGGCGCGCGGTGTGTTCAAACAGAGCGTCGGCCGAGACGCCGATGCCGGGGCAGATGACTCCGCCGAGATACTCGCCCTTGGCCGAGACACAATCGAAGGTGGTGGCCGTGCCGAAGTCCACGATCACGCAAGGGCCGCCGTATTTTTCGAACGCGGCCACGGCGTTGACAATGCGATCGGCGCCGACCTCTGCCGGATTGTCGTAGTGCACCGGCATGCCGGTCTTGACGCCCGGTTCGATGAAGAGGGGGCGCAAATCGAAATAACGCTCGCAAACCTGCCGCAGAACGGGATCGAGCGGCGGCACGACCGAAGAGATCACGATGCCATGAATGCCTCTGGCTTCGAGCCCCGCCATGGAGAACAGGTTGCGGAAGAGCACGCCGTACTCGTCCACTGTGCTGGTGCGGGACGTGGCCACGCGCCAGTTGGCCAAAAGGCGCTCGTAACGCGGAGGCTCGTCCAGGTCGCCGCCCGGGTGCACCTTGGCGACGCGGGCGAAGACGCCCAGCACGGTGTTCGTATTGCCGACATCGAGGACTAATAGCATCGTCTCAACTTTCGGTTCCGCCTTGCAGCACTCAGCAGTCAGCACTCAGCATGCAGTCCGTCCGGAGTTCCTCTTGGCTGAATGCTGAGTGCTGAGTGCTTTTCTCACTTCTCCCTTACGGTTCCGCTGAAGACCGTTTTCACTCCATTCGAAGTTCGCACCAGCAAAAAACCGCGGGGATCGAGCCCTTCAGTCGTTCCTTCGAACGCCGAACCGTTTTGTTCAATGCGGACGGCTTTCCCGTTAATCCAGGACGAATTCTCAGCGAAGCGGCGCAAAACCGAACTCCGCGCGTCGGGATCGTCCACCAACTGACGGTACTCGCGGTCGAGCGATTTTAGCAAAGCGGCGGCCAGTTCCACCCGCGACCATTCGCTGCCGGTCACCAGCCGCAGCGAGGTCGCGGCCAAGTCCCGGGGAAAGCTCGCCTGATTCACGTTGATGCCGACTCCGACCACCATGTAGCGGACACGCGTCGCCTCGGCATTCATCTCGGCGAGAATGCCGCAGACTTTCTTGTTCCCGATCAGCACGTCGTTGGGCCACTTCAGATCCGCGTTCACGCGTGAATCGACCTGCTGAATTGCCGCCTGCACGGCGAGTCCAGCGGCGAGGGAGAGCACCAGGATTTCCGAGGGCGGCTGCGCAGGACGCAGAATGACAGAACAGTAAATGCCGGTGGATCGCGGCGACTCCCACAAGTTCGATCCGCGCCCGCGGCCGGCGGTCTGCTCCTCAGCCAGAAAGACACTGCCCTCGGGAGCGCCCTCCGCGGCGGCGGCCATGGCACCGCCGTTGGTGGAACCAATTTTGTAGAAGTGATGCAGATGCGCGCCGAAGATCGTGCCCCGCAGCAGCGGCCGGAGAATCTCGGGCAAGAGCAGGTCAGGATTCGAGCGCAGTTGATAGCCGGTGGCGGGATGTCCGGCGACATCCACGCCCATGCCGCGCAATTGCTGAATCAGGCGCCAGACCTCGGAGCGGCTGGAAGAAATCTCCTGGGCAATCTTGGTGCCGCTGACCACGACCATGGCGTGCTCCATTAACAAGCGGACGATGTGTCCCAGGCGAACGTCGGTAGGCTGATGCTCGTGGGGTGCAGGCATCCCCTTCGCCAGGCTCGGACCAGGTTTTGCCCGCGGGAGCTTGCGCACGCGAATTGGGCCGGTCTTGCTGATGCGGAGATTATGCGCGAATCGCAGCGAAACGACAACGTAAGAGCAGGGGCTAGGGAACAGGGGTCAGGGGTCAGGGGTCAGTAAAAGCTCTCTGGCCCAACCGGTCTCTTGGTGGCGCCGGTCACTGACACCGGTCACTGACAACTGACCCCTGACTACCCACTCCGCTCCACGCCGGATTCCTGCTGCTTGACCGTCTTGTAGGCCCAGGCCATGCGCGGGGTGTTGTGGGCGATGCCGAAGTGTCCTTCGGGATTGAGCACGATGATGCCGCCGTGTCCGTTGAGGCGCTGCTTCAAGTAGTTCATCGCTTCCTGCGCCGCCCACTCGGGCAGATTGCCAGCGGAGATGCGGTCGGCGGTCCACTTGGCCAGCACCAGCTTCATGATGGGTTCGCCCCATCCGGTAGTCGAGGCCGCGGCGCTGAGATTGTCGGCGTAGCAGCCGCAGCCGATCAGTGAGGAATCGCCCAAACGTCCAGGAGCCTTGTTCAGTGTGCCTCCGGTCGAAGTGGCGGCGGCGATGTTGCCGTTGCGGTCGAGCGCGACCGCGCCCACGGTGTCGTGCGAAATGGTCGGGTCGTCCGTCGTGGGCGCGAAAAGTTCGTTGCCATGAGAATTCGCGTCGGCCTGGTACTGGCGCAACCGCTCGACCTCACGCGGGATGATCAAGTCTTCGTTGCGGCACAGCGGCAGGCCGTGCAGGGCGGCGAATTTTTCCGCGCCTTCGCCGACGAAATAAACGTGCGGGCTCTCGCTTAAAATCTTGCGCGCCGCGCGCACCGGATTGCGCAGGCGCTCGACGCAGCCCACGCCTCCGGCACGAAGCGTGGCGCCGTCCATAATGAGGGCGTCGAGCTGCACGTGGCCGTCGCGGTTAAGGAAGCTGCCGCGCCCGGCGTCGAAAGTCTCGTCGTCTTCCATGACGACGACGGCTTCCTCGACGGCGTCGAGCGCCGAGCCGCCGCGCTCGAGCACGCGCCATCCCGCGGCCAGCGCGTTGCCCACCCCGTGGACATGCGCCGCCACCATGTCATCGGGAATGGCCCAGGCGCCACCGTGAACCACCAGAACTGGATCTGTCGGCAAGAGTTATCCCCACATCATCCTCAGAATCAGGACGCGACGGGATAGGATAGCAGGAGCGAGTCGCGAGTAGGATCCAAACCCAATGGCGTCAGAATTCCGACTCAACAGCCCACGCCTCTTGAACTGCGGCAACATACATCGTATTATTCCGTAATATGGACAAGCAAACCATCAGCTTCCGGCTGGACGAAGACAAGGTTGAGGCTTTGGACACGATCGCCGAGGCCCTCGATCGCGACCGGACCTATCTTCTCAACGAGGCGGTGTCTGCGTACCTGGAGGTGCAGCGCTGGCATATCGAACAGATTGAGAGAGGCATTCGCCAGGCGGATGCCGGCAAGTTGGTAGACCACGACAAGGTCAAAAAGATGGTGGCGGGCTGGCGGCGGTGAAGCTGCGCTGGACCGACGGTGCCGTGGAAGATCTGCAATCGGCGCATGACTATCTGGAAGCCGAGAATCCTAAAGCTGCGTGGGAAGCGGTGGCTCGGATCATGTCCGCTCTCGAGAGACTTGAGCAATTTCCTCACATGGGGCGTACCGGGCGGGTCGAGGGAAGCCGCGAACTGGTGGTCACCGGAACACCTTTTTTGGTGGCCTACCGGCTCAAAGGCGAATCCATTCAGATTCTCGCCGTGCTGCACGCTGCCCGCAAATGGCCGAAGAGATTTTAGATTTAAATTACGCCGCTTGCCCTGGCGTGAGCGCTACCGGCGGGTCCTGGGTTCTGGTCCAGGTGTAGCGCATGCGGTGGATGACGGTGATCGTGCTTAGAACGGCAATCACCCACAACACTGGCGCCATCCGATTGAATAATGCTCCGAGGATGACCAGCACCAGGCGTTCGGGGCGTTCCATGAAGCCGACGCGGCAGGAGCCGATCAGGCTCTCGGCGCGGGCGCGGGTGTAGCTGACCATGATGGCGCTGATCATCACGAAAGCTGTGAGCACCACATAGAAGAAACGTCCGCCGCGGGCATAGAAAACGAGCAGGCCGAGGAATTGAGAAGCGTCTGAATAGCGGTCGACCACTGAATCGAAAAATGCCCCGAAGCGGGTGACGCGGTTGGTGGCGCGGGCGACCTCGCCGTCTACCAGATCGAAGAAGCCGGAGAAAATGATGACCAGGCCGGCATAAATAAATAGGCGCTTCTGGTTGTCGGCATTGGCGGAGCCGAACAGAAACGCGGCCCAGGTGTTGACCACGAGTCCCATAAAGGTGAGCACGTTGGGATTGATACGGGAGAGCGCCAGCCAGCGAACGATGGTGGCAAGCAGGACTGCGCAGGCGCGGCCGAAGGCGCTGGTCCAGGAAAGGGACATCAGGCGCCGGCCCCTTCCGGTTCGTCGGCGGACGCCTCGTCGTGGATGGTGGTCAGGCGCAGAATTTCCAGTTCGCGTTTGCCATTGGGACTGACGACGGTCACGCTATCGCCGACCTTCTTGTTGAGCAGGCAGCGGCCGATGGGCGAAGTGGTCGAAATCTTGCCCGCCGCCACGTCGGACTCTTCGCTGGTGACCAGGGTGTATTCCATCTCCTCATTCTTGGTGTTGTCGAAGACCTTGACGGTTGAGCCCAGCCCCACCTTGTCCTTGGGGATGTTGTTCATGTTGACCATGGAAAGCTCGGCGAGGCGCTTGCCCAGTTGGCGGACACGGGCCTTCAGGTACTCCTGGCGCTGCTTGGCCATGTGATACTCGGCGTTCTCGCTGAGGTCGCCCAGAGCGGCGGCTTTCTTGATCTCCTTTGGCAGCTCGTGGACCAACTCGTGCTCAAGCTGGTTCATCTCGTCCTGGAGTTTTCTGCGAATCTGGTCAGTCATGGATTACAAAGCCGGGTTACGGCAAGACTTGGGACATTATAACCCCGGCGGCGTCCTGGCTGGCGGCGCAGGAAACGGAGAGAGAGTCCTTAAGGAACCTAAGCCTCCCGCCGCTAGGCAGGAGGCCGGGCCGAGCGCGAGGCTAGTCATTTATCCCCAATTTATCCGCTGGTTGCCGCGCACCGATTTACAATTATCTGTTTATCCCGGGAGCCGTCCTGCCCTTTCGATTCGCGCCTTCATGAAAAGCACCTTCAGCCGAGCCTTCTTTCTCCTTGTTCCACCAGAACGCCGCCGGTTCTGCTCCGTGGTCATAGTTTTTGCGGGAATCGCCCTGAATGGTTGCGGCGGTGGTAGCTCCTCAACCGTCGTACCTCCGCCGCCTCCCCCCACACCGCAATCGGTTGCCGTGTCCGCTCCCGGAGACTCGTTGCTGGTTGGGGACGAGATGCAGCTGGCGGCGATCTGCACCTACAGCGACCTGACGACCAAAGACGTGACCGCCAATGCAACCTGGAGCGCCGCGCCGGCCGCGGTCGCCACCGTTTCCAACTCAGGCGTCCTGACAGCGGTTTCGGCTGGTTTGGCCACGGTGACAGCAACTTTCAGTTCCCTGAGCGGCAAAGCTCAGGCATTCGTTTCGGTGGGACTGCTGACGCCCGGCGTCTCGGGTTTTTCGTGGCAAAGCGTCAACACGCAGGGGATGGGCTACGTCACGGGATTGGTGGCGCACCCGCTCGCCCCCAATGACATCTACATCCGCACCGACGTCGGCGGGGCCTACCGATTCGACCGCAGCCATCAATACTGGGTCCCGCTGCTGGACCAGTACGGCAGGTTGCACTCGGAGACCTATGGCGTCGAAAGCATCGCCCCCGACCCGACCGACGTTAACACCGTCTACATTGCGGCAGCATTCGGGCGCACCGTAGCGAATGGGAACGTCTTCTCCCCAGCGGAAGTGCTGGTCTCGCACGATCGCGGGACGACCTGGAGCGCCACGGGACTGGCGCAACAAGGTCTCTACATCGGCGCCAACGACGACTATCGCGGAACCACCGGTGAGCGTCTGGCTGTGGATCCAAATCAGCCCGGCGTAGTCTACTTCGCCACCCGGCAGAACGGTCTTTGGCGCGGAAGTTTGAGCAACACTCCGCCCCTGATGAACTGGTCGCAGGTCGGTGGAGGATTGCCCTCCAGTACCGCATCCCCCGGAATCAGTTTCGTTTTGTTCGACACCAGCGGAGGCGTCACCAGCACCGGCGCCACGCGGAACCTCTACGCCGGGGTGTACGGCAGCGGCGTGTGGTCCAGCGTGGATGGCGGAATCTCGTGGTCCCAGATCAACAGCAGCAATCCGAATCCCGCACGGGCCGCGTTGGCCACGGATGCGACCTTGTTCGTCACCTTCGGCGGCGACGAGGGCGGGATCACCGGCAGCGTCGGCCGCTACAAAGGCGGCATATGGAGCGATATCACTCCGCAGGCAAATGGCAAGAGCTACTCCGGCGTTTCGTCGGACCCGACCAATCCGGCGGTGCTGGTGGTTGCGGTCAATGCGAACATGCAGATCTTCCGCAGCACCGATCAGGGCAATACGTGGAGCACGATTACGGTGGGGCCGTTTTCGTATCAACCTGAGTACTACCCGAGCGGCGCCGGTTCGTGGGGGAATGCGGCGCTCGTAGTTGATCCGGCGAGCCCGAATCGAGTGTGGCAGACAAACGGCTACGGCGTCGTCGAAACCGAGGACATTACCGCTGCCTCCACGGTCTGGACATGGCAGATGAGCAATCTGGAAGAGTTGGTCGTGCAGAAGGTCAAGGTTCCCCCGGTGCAAACCGTTTCGGCAACCGATCTTCCCGGAGCCGACCTGTTCAGCGTTGTGGCCGACATGGTCGGGTTCCGCTATGCCAGCCGCGACATCGTTCCGCAGGTTCCCATTGACAGCTTCCTGTACGTAGCTCAAGCCACTGGAATCAGCTATTGCGGTTCGCAACCGCAGAACACGGCCTTTGTCGGGTGGGACGAAACGAATGTAGCGGCGCCGATGTCCGGCATCACGTCCGACAACGGACTCACCTGGAAGCACATCCCGAACACCAGCCCAGGCACGGGAGGCAAGATTGCCGTGGCTTCGGACGACCCGAAGAACATGGTTTGGGCGCCTTACAATGCCACCCCGCAGTACACTCACGACGCCGGTGTGACGTGGCAGACCCCCCTTTACAACGGCGCCGCTCTGCCTGCTTCCTGGCAGTTAACCAATCCGTGGTGGACCGGAGATGTTCTCGCCCCGGACCTGGTGGCTCCGGGAACTTTCTATTACTTTGACAGCGGAAATTTTTACTACAGCAGCGACGGCGGAGCCACCTGGACGCTGGGCAATACCACCTGGCCGCAGGATCCGCACTGGGTTATCGATGTCAGCATCGTGCCCAATCCGGTGAAGGCGGGCGACGTCTGGATGGCGTTTGCGCCGGACTCCAACCAGACGTGGACGTACCCGCTTGTGCATTCCACCGACGGCGGCAAGACTTTTTCGCCGATCAGCACGCTGGCCAGCGCCAACTACGTTGCGTTCGGCAAGGGAACAACGGCTACTACGCCGTTTCTTTATGTGCATGGGCAGACTCCCGGAGCTACCGCCGATGCCATCTACAAATCAGAAGATATGGGAGCGACGTGGATTCAGATCAGCGATCCCACGCGCATGCAGTTTGGTGAGATCAATTCCCTCGAGGGTGACATGCGCACCCAGGATCTCGTGTATGTCGGCAATGGCGGCCGGGGGATTTTCTACGGGTACGGTCCGGCTTCGGGGATCACGCACTCGAGCCGGCAACGGCAAGAACATCGGCTTCTCAGCCGTGAACGGTGATTTGCTTGTGGGGAACAGCCTGAAGGCTACGCCTGGAACTCTGACGCTTCCGGGAAACGCAGCTTGCACTTGGCGAGGGCCTGGGTCAGGACTTCTTCGATTTTCGCCTCTTCGCAGTTGCGGGCCAGGGCCAGTTCGCTGACCAACAGGTAGCGGGCGCGCTCCAGCATCTTCTTTTCGCGGAACGACAGCGGCTTGGCCTGATGCAGCGCGATCAGGTTCTTCAGCACCCCGGCCACCTCGAACAGCGAGCCGGTGCGCATGCGGTCGGAGTTCTCTTTGAAGCGGTCCTTCCAGTCGTCCGTGCTGCCGTTGGCGGTACCCGAAAGAAAATCCAGCACTTTCTGGACTTCGCCGTTGCGGACCACCCGCCTCAGGCCCACGCTGCCGGCGTTGTGGCAGGGCACCATGACCTTGAGGCTGCTGGCTTTAATATGCAGCAGGTAGAACTTCTCCACGGTCGCCCCCGCTGGACGGCTGCCGATTTGCTCGATCACACCAACGCCGTGATTGGGGTAGACGACCTTATCGCCGATGTGAAAGTTCAAGTCGGTACCGCTCATAATTTAGTACCCGGGAAGGCGAAGAGGCGTTGTGGGGGAACGCAAACCAATCTCTTATCATGCTACTCCCGGGACGGGTCGAAAGCAAGAAGGTCGCGGGGCCGGAGGCTGAACCACAGTTCTGCTTCTAAGCCATTGGACACGAGCAGGTTGCAGGGAGAATAGCCCTGGATCCGAAGGGGTGTCTGGATGAGGTCGCCAGGGCAGGCCTTGATTACGAGGCAGTCCGCATATAATCGGCGGGTGGATTCTGACTTCAAGAACGCCCCGCCCCAGGCCGCAGAGAAGGCCAGTGGGGAAAGCGTGAGTACGAACTCTGTCGGCCGGATTCTCGGGCTCGACGTGGGCTCCCGAAGAATCGGCCTTGCCGTGTCGGACCCGCTCGGCATCACCGCCCAGGGCCTGGAAACCCTTCAGCGCAGGAACAAGAGGCACGACTTTGGGCATCTGCGGCGAGTGATTCAGGACTATGAGGTGAAGGAGATCGTGGTTGGCCTGCCTCTGCGGATGAGCGGCGCGGAAGGGATACAGGCCGAAAAGATGCAGGCCTTCGCCGAAGAGCTGCGCCAGCGCTTCCGGCTGCCCGTCCATTTGTGGGACGAGCGTCTTACTTCGGCCGAGGCGAACCGCTTGCTGCGCGAGACCGATCTCTCGATTGAGAAGCGAGGGAAAGCCGTGGACCGCATGGCGGCGGTGCTGATTCTGCAGGGATGGATGGAGCGCCGGAGCGCGGGAGCCGGTTCACCGCAAGGTTAGGGCTGATTCAGCGTTGCTGTGGCCGCTCGTGTGGGGACGGGCGCGCCCTCGCCCGTCCAAGCCGAGCGCAGCTCGGCCGCTGCCTGGGTCACAGCACGCTGTTTTCATTGGAGGATTTGTCTCACATATGACTCGCTTTTCCAGCGCACTTCTGGGGCTGATTCTTTTCGGCGCGGCTGCCGCATTGCCGCGGGCTGCAGCCGAAACGGGAGCCGAAGCGTGGCTCCGGTACGCCGCGCTCGATCCCGCAACCGCAAAGAACTACGCGCGATTGCCCGGCCAAACCGTGTTGCTCGGCGACTCCCCGGTGCTCAGGAACGCGCAGCAGGAGTTGGTGCGCGGCGTAGCGCAGATGCTGGGGCGGACTCTGAGCTCGGCTTCCGCTTCGCCGACGGCGGATGCGATTGTGCTGGGGAAACTCGCAGACGTTCACGCGCTGGTCCCAGGGCTGAATCCACCAGAGCAGTTGACGGCCGACGCGTACTGGCTTACGAACTCGCGGGTCCGGGGACACGAATGTATGGTCATCACCGCCTCCACCGACCGCGGTGTTCTGTATGGCGTGTTCGCACTGTTGAGCAAGATCGCGCGGCTCGAGAGTGTCGCAGCTCTCGACGAAGTGCGGCACCCCTATGCTCCGCTGCGCTGGGTGAATCAGTGGGACAACCTCGACGGCAAAATTGAACGTGGATATGGCGGACCCTCCATATTCTTCGCCGGGGGCAAAGTTCGTGAGGATTTGACCCGCGCCGGCCAGTACGCCCGTTTGCTGGCTTCGATCGGGATCAACGGTTGCACGATCAACAACGTCAATGCCGACCCGCACATTCTCGACGACAACTTCATCGCGCAGATCAGCCGCATCGCAGATGTGTTTCGTCCCTGGGGCGTACAGCTTTCGTTTTCCGTTGATTTAAGCAGTCCCAGGGCGCTGGGCGATCTCGACACATTTGATCCGCCGGATCCGCGAGTGGCCGAGTGGTGGCGCAAGAAGGTGGATGCGATCTACCGCCAGATTCCGGATTTTGGGGGCTTCGTGGTGAAAGCCGACTCGGAGGGAAGGCTGGGGCCATCCGCTTACGGCCGGACGCATGCCGACGGCGCCAATGTGATTGCGCGCGCGCTCAAGCCGCACGGCGGCGTCGTGTTCTATCGCGCCTTCGTGTACAACCACCATCTGGACTGGCGCAACCTGAAGAACGACCGCGCCAAAGCCGCCTATGAGAACTTCCACCCGCTGGATGGCACTTTCGACGATAACGCCATCGTTCAGATCAAGAACGGCCCGATTGATTTTCAGGTGCGGGAACCGGTCTCACCGCTCTTCGCCGGCTTGCGCCACACTAACGAAGCCATCGAAATGCAGATCACCCAGGAATATACCGGGCAGCAGCGCCAACTCTGCTTCCTCGTCCCGATGTGGAAAGAAGTGCTGGACTTCGACATGCGTGTGGACAACAACGCCACGCCCGTGACAGCGCTGGTGGCGGGGCGGGTGTTCCATCGCCCCACAGGCGGATTTGTCGGCGTCGCCAACGTTGGCATGGATGCCAACTGGCTGGGCAGTCCGCTGGCCATGGCCAATCTCTACGGCTTTGGACGCCTGGCCTGGGACCCGAATCTCAGCGCGGAGACGATCATCGAGGAATGGACACGCCTCACTTTCGGCAATGACCCGCTCGTGGTTCGGACGATCGCGGCTCTGCAACTAGACTCGTGGCCTGTCTACGAAAGTTATACCGGCCCGCTGGGCGCCGGCACGCTCACCAATGTTCTCGGCAACCATTACGATCCAGGGCCCGAATCCTCCGAGGAAAATGGCTGGGGACAGTGGCACCGCGCTGATCATGACGGCATCGGCATGGACCGTACAGTGGCGACGGGCACGGGATTCATCGGCCAGTATCCGCCGGAGGTGCAGAAGTTCTACGAATCGCTGGCGGCTTGTCCTGACCAGTTGCTTCTGTTCTTTCACCACGTGCCTTACCGGTACGTACTGCATTCGGGGAAGACGGTTGTCCAGCATATCTACGACTCGCACTACGAGGGCGCGGAGCGCGCGCGGGACTTTGTGTCGAGGTGGAAGACGCTCGCCGGCCGCGTGGATGAAGACCGTTACCGCGACATTCTGGCGCGGCTCGAGTACCAGGCGGGAGAAGCAGTTGTGTGGCGCGACGCCATCTGCAACTGGATTTATCGCCTGTCCGGCATCGCGGACATCAGACCTCGGACCTCGGACCTCGGACCTCGGACCTCGGACGTCAGACCTCGGACTTCGGACCTTAGACCAGTCGACCGCTCCGACTGGATTTATCGCCTCTCTGGTATTGCGGACATCAGACCTCGGACTGCAGACCTCAGACTACCTTGCTTGGTAATCCACAGAAAAAACTTCGCACGTGTGACGACTGCACTTGCGACCCATTGAGAAGGACTGCAAGAATCGCGAAAAGCCGAGGGCCTTTCGATGAACCGGTCTTACCGCGATCTGAGAGTTTGGCAGCGTTCCATGGAACTGGTCGTCGCTATCTACAATCAGACTCGGCGCTTCCCGCGCGAAGAGATCTACGGTCTGGTGAGCCAAATGCGGAGGTCGGCCGTCTCCGTTCCGAGCAATATTGCTGAAGGCAAAGGCCGGCTTACAGATCGCGACCGTGCACACTTTTTCTCGCAAGCGCGAGGCTCTCTTCTCCAACTTGAGACTCAAATCCTGATCGCCCAGGAACTGAACTACATTTCTGAGCCTGGGGCTGACTCGCTGCTCCAACTCGCGGTGGAAACTGGGCGGATGCTGAATTCCCTGATCGAGTCCATTAGGCCAAAAGTCGGCCTTCCTGCAGCCTAAGTGGGCTATTTGCTGGTACGGAAGCTCAAGTCCGAAGTCCGAAGTCCGAGGTCTGAAGTCTGAAGTCCGAAGTCTGAGGTCCCGAGGTCCCGAGGTCCGCCCTACCGTCCCCGCACCGCTTTCCGATACGCCGCCACGTTCTTGTTGTGCTCTGTCAAGCTGCGGGCGAAGCGGTGATGGCCCTGGGAGTCGGCGACGAAATAGAGGTAGTTGCTCTCGGCCGGGTGCATGGCGGCTTCGAGCGCGCTGCGTCCGGGATTGCCGATTGGCCCCGGCGGGAGTCCTGCGTTGCGGTACGTGTTGTAAGGCGAACGGAACTTCATGTCGGCGTGATGCAGCGCGCCCTGATAAGTTCCGGCCAGAAGTTCGGCGTAGATGATGCTGGGATCGGCGTCGAGGGCGATGTGCTTGTTCAGGCGATTGTAGTAGACGCTGGCCACCAGCGGGCGTTCTTCAGGGACGCTGGTTTCCTTTTCGACGATCGAGGCCATGGTCACGGTGCGTCCCACATCAATCGGAGCCCAGGTTTGAGTGTCGCCCGGGCCCGGATCCCCAGCCTTCAGCACGTCCTCTTTGGAGTCGCCCATGGCATAGATCAGATTAATCTGTCTAGCCACATGTCGGAACTGTTTCACCATGGCGGCTGCCATCTCTTCCATAGTCATCAGGCGGGTGAATTCATAAGTGTCCGGAAAGAGATATCCCTCGAGAGACCGCGCTCCGGGAGCGATATCGTCAATCAGGGCCGTGTCGGACTCGGCCACTTTCAGGAAGTCTTCCGCCGGGCCAAGTCCCGCGGCCTCAATGGCGCGGGCGACGTCGAACATGGTGTAGCCCTCGGGCACGACCACCGTATGGTAGTAGACGTCGCCGCGCCGCAGGCGCTTCTGGATGTCAATGATGTTGGCTGGCTTGTCGAAAAGATATTCTCCAGCTTTCAGCGAGCGCTTGCGGTGGACGTAGTGCCAGAGCACAAACGCCTCTTCGCTCCGGATAATGCCGGCGGCCTTGAGTTCGGCGGCGATCCGATGCGTCGAATATCCCGGGCGCAGCATGACGAATGTTTGCCCGGAGGGCTCGACGGGCGTCATCAACGCCCAGGCGGACCAGCCTGCGGCGGCAGCGACCGCGATCAGAATGAGCCAGACGATCTTACGCACGAATACAGTTTAGATGATGCCGGAATCACCCGTGACCTGCCGATGGTGTGACTGCTTTGGTGCATTTTCGACGGGTTCCTCGGCGTAACTGGAGCATTCTGTTGAGGATCGCGGGAATGCCGGGGCATCTCAGCAGAGGCTGGGGCACTCCCAAAACTGTCCCAGCCATACTCCTGCATCCTTCCGGGCGCGGTATACTCAAATTAGTAGGCTTTCTTAACCTTCATGAGACGCAGTTCGCCTTCTTGGGTCGTAGCTATAGTCCTGGCATTGCTGTCGGCGACCGGCTGCCTGTTCCGCACCCGGCCGGTCGAGGAACGGTATTCGAAGGCCCCGCTCATGGAGTCTTCGCAGCAAGGACTGATTGACAGCATCAACCGGCAAGCCGATGCCATTCGCTCGCTGAAGGCCACGGTGGATATTGACACGTCGGCGGGCGGAGTCAAAAAGGGCCACTATACCGACTACAAGGAAATCCGCGGCTATGTGCTGGCGCGCCAGCCGGGGTCACTGCATATGATTGGCCTGATGCCGATCGTGCGCACGACTGCCTTCGACATGGTCAGCGACGGGACGCAGTTCAGGCTCTGGATTCCGCCCAAGAACCGCTTTGTGGTCGGCCTCAACCAGATGCGGACGCCGAGCACAGACCAGCCCATGGAGAACATCCGTCCGCAGAACATCTATGATGCGCTGCTCATCCCGCGCATTGATCCGGAGTTGGGTGAGATCGCGGCCCGGGCCAATGGCTTCGAGACGCTGCATGACGGAAAAGGGCATGACGTCCTACAGGAAGACTACGAACTGATCGTGCTCCGCAAGAGCGACCAGGGCTGGAGGCTCTCGCGCAAGATCGTTTTCCGCCGGACCGACCTGAAGCCGGATCGCCAGTCTATCTACGACGAAGACGGCAAAATCACGACCGACGCGCGCTATGCCGAATACAAAGACTATGATGGCGTGAGCTATCCATCACGCATTGAGATCAAGCGGCCGCAGGAGGAGTACGACATCACTCTGAATGTGCTGAAGATGGAGATCAACCACCCGCTTACCGATGATCAGTTTGTGCTGGAACAGCCGGCGGGAGCGGAGGTGGTCCATCTGGACCGCGCACAATCGAGTTCGGCCGCGCCGCAGGGGGCAAGCCGGCAGTAAATAGAGCAGCCATCAGCCTTCAGCACTCAGCATTCAGCCCGCGCGGGACATTCCTGATAAGCTGACACGGTAGTAGAGGTCGAAAGGTACGTAAAGGCACACGCTCGTCGGCACTCCAGCCTCAGGGCTGAAAGCTGACGGCTGATGGCTGACAGCTTCCTATGATGAACAGAATGGTTGTCGCCAACCTGGTGCACCGGCCGATCCGGTCGCTGATCACCACCAGCGCGATTGCACTCGAGGTCGCGATGATTCTGCTGGTGGTCGCGGTTTTCTACGGGTACCTGACCGGCTCGAAAGAGAGCCAGGTCGGCGTGGGCGCCGACCTGATGGTGATGCCGCCGGGTTCGTCGGCGCTGATCGGCATGTCTGGCGCGCCCATTTCCGTCAAGGTGGGAGATGTCCTGCGCCGGGTCCCACACGTTGCCACAGCGGTGCCAGTCATCTGGTGGTTCACCCAGAAGCCGCTGGAGGTCATCTACGGTATCGACGTCGCCAGCTATGACACACTTCCGCCGAAATTCCGCTATCTTTCCGGTGGGCCATTTCAGGCCCCCTACGACGTGATCGTGGATGACTACTATGCTGGGATGAACCACAAGAAAGTCGGGGACACGACCGAGATTCTGAACCATTCGTTCCGCATCTGCGGCATCGTGCCGCACGGAAAAGGCGGGCGCAAATTTCTGCCGCTCACCACCATGCAGGATCTGGTTACAGCCGGAGAAAACCGGGCCTCGGTGTTCTACCTCAAGCTGGATGATCCTGCGAATATTGATGGCGTGACGAAGGCGATTCAGGAAATCCCGGGCATGGAGAAATATTCAGTCCGCTCCATGCAGGAGTATCTCTCGATGATGACGCCCGACAACCTGCCTGGGTTTAACGTGGCCATTGAGATTGTGATCGGGATCGCGGTCGTGGTCGGATTCCTGGTGATTTTTCAGGCCATGTACACGGCGGTGATGGAACGCACGCGGGAAATCGGAATTCTAAAATCCATGGGCGCGTCGAAGTTGTACATCGTCAATGTGGTGCTGCGGGAAACCATGCTGCTGGCCGTGGTTGGGATCGTTGCCGGGATCATCCTCAGCCTGGTCACCCGGCGTGTGATCATGTTCGAGCGGCCCGTGCAGCGGCTGTTCTGGAGCAACCTGTGGGTGCTGCGGGCGACGTTGATTGCAATGATGGGTGCGCTGGCTGGAGCCCTCTATCCGGCCGTCAAGGCGGCGCGGCGCGACCCGATTGACGCCCTGGCCTACGAATAAAAGAGTCGAATCCCTGAGCTGACTAGGGGCATCTTTACAGAACTGCAGGACACGGCTGCATGCCCGAAATTCTGGCTCAGGGAGATACCAACGTGGCTCACATTCTCGCCCCCGGAACTACCGCCCCGGATTTCACATTGCCTGTGACTCCGGATCAGAGTCTTTCCCTTTGTGATTTGCGCGGCCAGCCGGTTGTGCTGGCCTTTTATCCCGCCGATTGGAGCCCGGTGTGCGGAGACCAGATGGCTCTGTACAACGAGATTCATCCCGAGTTTCAAAAATATAAAGCTGAGGTGGTAGGCATCTCGGTCGACGGCGTTTGGTGTCATGCCGCGTTTGCCAAAGACCGGCACCTGCATTTTCCGCTGCTCGCCGATTTCGAACCGAAAGGAGCAGTGGCCAAGGCCTACGGCGTTTACCGTGAAAAGGAAGGCTTGTGCGAGCGCGCCCTGTTCGTGATCGACGAAGAGGGCGTCATCTTCTGGAGCTACTGTTCTCCCATCGCGGTGAATCCGGGCGCCGACGGCATCCTCGAAGCGCTGGAGAACCTGAAGGAAAGGAGGCAGAGTCATGGCCAACTTGAAGGTTCCCGTCGCGCCAGCTGACCACACTTTGGGCGAGGAAGACGCCTCGGTGACTTTGGTCGAATACGGCGATTATGAGTGTCCCCACTGCGGGCACGCTCATCCCATCGTCAATGCCGTACGAAAACATTTTGGCAAGCAACTCCGGTTTGTGTTCCGGAATTTTCCCCTGACCGAGATTCATCCTCATGCTGAGGCTGCCGCGGAAGCAGCCGAGTTCGCAGGAGCCGAGGGACACTTCTGGGAGATGCACGACGGAATCTTCGAGAATCAGTCGCGGTTGAGCGGGCGGCTACTGGTGGAATTAGCTGCGGGCTTGGGGCTGTCGTCTGAGGATCTGACGGGTGCGCTCGAAGGCCATGAATACCTGCCCCGGATCAAGAGCGACTTCCTGGGAGGCGTCCGCAGCGGAGTGAATGGCACTCCGACCTTTTTCATCAACGGCATTCGCTATGACGAAGCGCCCGAGTATGAAGCACTGGTCGAGGCCATCGACGAACAACTTTCGGGTGGGAAGATAAAACGCAGGCGCGCGGGCTAATCCTGGCTCAGCGCGCTCGCTCCCGCTAGTCCTGCGATTCGAGCCCCGCGCGCCGGAGCATCCGGCGCAGACCGCGCTCGCCCGCGGCGCCGCGTTGTTCGGCGGCGATGTTGCCATCGCGATCCACTACCACATAGATCGGATAGACCTGCGCGTTGTACATGGCGGCGAGATTCGTGTCTTTGGTGAGGACGATGGGAACGGTCCTTGGGTGATCGGTCAGATACTTCTTCACCCTCTGATCCGGTTCGAGCACGTCGACGGCAAGAACGATCAGGCCTTTCCCGCTAAACTCCTTGGCGATCTCATCCACGAGCGAAGCTTCTTCGTCGCAGTACTTGCACCAGGTGGTCCAGAACTCGAACAGCACGACCTTGCCCTTGACCGACTCGTTGTTGAACTGCTCGCCGGTCATCGTCTTGGCGCGGAAACGCGGCGCGGGCTGGCCCGTTTCGTCGCCGCCGTAGGCGCAGAGGGCGACCAAAAAGACCACAGCGAGTGCCCACAGGCGGCGCGTAAGACTCGAGGACGCTGCCATAGGCCGAAATATTAGCACGGGCTGGCTAAAGTCATTCGCCCCTTCTGCCGATAGGACAGGAACGAGGGTATTCCCAATGATCAGTCCGATAAACAACGTAGTTCACCACCAACCCGAACCAACACCACCGCCAGCGGCATCGCGCCAGAGCGCTCCTGTGGCCAAGGCCCAACCCCCAGTAACGGATACAGTGCAACTGAGCAGCGGGGTCAAGGCGGTTGTGCAGGAGACACTGGAAACGCCCGCCCAAACCGCAAAAGAAGCCAGTGCGGGCGACGCTCAGGCGAAGCGACTGCTGGCGAAAGAGACCCACCACTAAGGCGGAAGGGCGCTGTTCCGAGGTGCTTTGGAGGCATAAGGTCGCGTGAGACGCAGGAAACATCGGGGACATGCGAAACCGGGAAAGGCTCTCTGAATGAACCATTCGGGGGGCGTGGTTTCGCTGCCCCGATCTACTCTTCTGTAACTCTGCGGGGTCAACTCCGCGTTGACAATTGCTCGCAGACTCCGGTAAATTAAAGACTTTAGCGGTAGTGTGGTTGCCCGCCTGATGGTCCCGGCGTCCTCGCCGTGAGAATCAACGAGCGGTCTTCTTTCGCAGCCTTTTTCAAAACTGGGAGAGTTCTGATGTCTACCTATTTCCCCAAACAGGGGGAAATTGTGCGCAAGTGGTACGTCGTGGATGCGGACGGGCAGACGCTCGGGCGCCTGGCTTCACAGGTGGCGCGTATCCTCATGGGCAAAGAGAATCCGCGCTACACGCCGTTTCTCGACACCGGCGATCACGTCATCGTGATCAACGCGGAGAAGATCAGAACGACCGGCATGAAGGCGGAGAAAAAGGTGTATCAGCATTACACGGGATACCCCGGCGGTCTGCGGACGGAAGAGTACAAGAAGCGTCTCGATCGCAGGCCGGAAGCGGTAATCGAGGCTGCGGTGAAGCGCATGCTGCCCAAGAACAAACTGGCGGCGCACATGCTCTCGAAGCTGAACGTGTACAAGGGCGACAAGCATCCGCACCAGGCGCAGAAACCGCAGGATTTGAAGCTGGAAGTGCGCGAATACAAGCCGCGCAAGGTTGCAGTGTCGTAAGGAAGCGAGCCAAACGCGCGGTTGTTGCGTCGCAAAGAACGCGACGCGTTGCGCGGCTCGCCTAGGTCCTTCGGTCCGCAAAATGCGCGGACCTCAGGATGACAACATTTATTTGTGAAACTCCGCTTCTGGTTTGGCTAGAAGCTAGGAGCTAGGAGCTAGAAGCTAAATGGCTGAATTAGTTCAATACTACGGAACGGGGCGCCGCAAGTCGGCGATTGCCCGCGTGTATTTGCGTCCGGGCAGTGGCGACTTCAAGATCAACGGGCGCGCGTTTGAGGAATATTTCGTGACGCCGGCGCAGCGTTCGGCGGCGAAGTCGCCGCTGGCCTCGACCGAGTCGGCAGCGTCTTTCAACGTGGTGGTGACGGCGCAGGGCGGCGGAGTCCGCGGCCAGGCCGACGCCGTGAAGCTGGGATTGGCGCGCGCCCTGATGCAGTTCAACCTGGAACTGCGCAAGAAGTTGAAGTCCGAGGGCATGGTCAGCCGCGACTCGCGCGGCAAAGAGCGCAAGAAGTACGGGCAGAAAGGCGCGAGGAAGCGCTTCCAGTTCAGCAAGCGCTAGTTGCGAGCATCGAGTTGTGAGCGAGAAGAAACCGAGATTCCTCGCTTCGCTCGGAATGACAAGGCTTTTTGGTTTTGGCTTTTGCCTTTGGCTAATAGCTGACGGCTTAAAGCTGAGGGCTGGTTCTAAGGTGTTCAATTCTTCCCGAGCCTCGCGGCGCGGGGCGGGAATGGCAATCCGGAAGAGCAGTTGCCGGTTGCCAGCGGTCGGCTGCCAGTGGTTTTCACTGGCCACTGGCAACTGGGTACTGGCTACTGGAGTAAGCCGGATGCAGACTAAAGAGGAGGTTTATTGGCGACCATTACCATGAAGGAGTTGCTCGAAGCGGGCGTCCACTTCGGGCATCAGACCAAGCGCTGGAATCCGAAGATGAAGGAGTACATCTTCGGCGAGCGCAACGGGATCTACATCATTGACCTGCAGAAGACGCTGAAGATGTTCAAGGAGGCGTCGAAGTTCGTGCAGGACCTGGCGACCGACGGCCGCATTGTGCTGTTCGTGGGCACCAAGCGCCAGGCACAGGACGCGATTGCCGAGGAGGCGCAGCGTTGCGGGATGTTTTACATCAACCAGCGCTGGCTGGGCGGACTGCTCACCAACTGGGTGACGGTGCAGAAATCGGTGAAGCGGCTGAAGGAGCTCGACGAGATGGCCACCGACGGCCGCTACGAGCTGCTGCCCAAGAAGGAAGTGATCAAGCTGGAGCGCGAGCGCAAGCATCTGCAGGCCAACCTGGCCGGCATCAAGAACATGAGCCGCCTGCCCGACGCGATCTTCGTGATTGACTCGAACAAGGAGCAGATCGCGGTGCGCGAGGCGCGCAAGCTGGGCATTCCGGTGGTCGCCGTGGTCGACACGAATTGCGATCCCAGCGAAGTGGATTATGTGATCCCCGGCAACGACGATGCCTTGCGGGCGATCCGGCTGTTCACCTCGAAAATTTCCGAATCGATTGCCGAGGGCGCGCAGTTGATGACCGACAAGCAAGTCGCCGACATGCAGGCCGCTTCGGATGCGGCGCAGGCCGCGGAAGCCGCAGCCGCCGAGTATCCAGCTGAGGAAGCTGGAGCCGTGGACGCGTCGGAAGACATCAGCATGGAAGAAGTGCTGGGTCCGGGGACACACAAGAAGCCGGTGGCGGCGGAAGAAGCTGAGTTGCCGAAGGCGACAAACCCGCAGGAGCAGCAGCCGCCGAGCCAGGCGGTTTAAGGGCAGTTGCCAGTTAACAAACCGGGCATGGATATGAGACCCGCGCGGGTCGTCCGGCGCGGGTCTAGCTTTATAGGTTTCAAGGTTGCGAAGTTTCAAGGTTTCAAAGACCGGAAGCGCTCGATCAACCTTGAAACATTGCAACTTTGAAACATTGAAACCTGAGGAATTATGGGTACTACTACAGTGAACATTTCCGCGGCACAAGTAAAAGAGCTCCGGGAGAAGACCGGGGCTCCGATGATGGATTGCAAACAGGCCCTGACCGAAGCCAAAGGCGATATGGAGCAGGCAGTGGTCGTCCTGCGCAAAAAAGGCGTTTCGGTCGCGGCCAAGAAGGCGACGCGTGTGACCAGCGAAGGATCGGTGGCCAGCTACATCCACGCCGGCGGCAAGATTGGTGTGCTCGTTGAGGTGAACTGCGAGAGCGACTTCGTGGCCCGCACCGACGACTTCAAGGAACTGGTGCACGATATCGCCATGCACATCGCGGCCAGCGATCCCAAGTTCGTGCGCAAGGAAGACGTCACGCCGGAAGCCTACGAGCGCGAGAAAGACATTTACCGCGCCCAGGCCGCAGCCAGCGGCAAGCCCGCGCCGGTCGTGGAGAAGATCGTCACCGGCAAGATGGAAAAGTTCTACGAAGAGGTTTGCCTGCTGGAGCAGCCCTTCATCAAGGACCAGACCATCTCGATCGGGCAGTTGATTGCCACCAAGATCGGCAAGCTGGGCGAAAACATTACGGTGCGGCGCTTCGCGCGCTTCAAGGTGGGCGACGCGGGCGAAACCATCGCCATCACAAAACCTACAGAGCCGAAAGGCGAGTAAACTAAAGGCGCCCTGCGGGGCGCCTTTTTTGTGGTTCCTGCAGTCTTGCAGTTGCGTCATTCACGGACGCTCCGCGCGAGATCCCTCGCCCCGCTGGTGAAAACGCGGGGCTTCGGGATGACGCCCTTACATATGCATAGCCATTGACAACTCATCATGACAACTCCTGCCTTCAAACGAATTCTTCTCAAGCTTTCCGGTGAGGCGCTGGCGGCGAACCAGGGCTTTGGCGTCGAAACAACGCGTATCCACGAAGTGGCGGCCGAAATCGCCGATGTGCACAAGCTGGGCGTGCAGATCGCGATTGTGGTGGGCGGAGGGAATTTTTTCCGCGGTGTGGCGCAGCAGGCCAAGGACATGGACCGCGTCTCCGCCGATCACATGGGGATGCTGGCCACGGTCATCAATGCTCTAGCTTTGCAGGACGCGCTGGAGAAGCAGGGTGTATACACCCGCGTGCAATCGGCCATCGAGATGAACCAGGTGGCCGAGCCGTTCATCCGGCGCCGGGCGATCCGCCATCTGGAGAAAGGCCGCGTCGTGATTTTTGCCGGCGGCACGGGCAATCCCTATTTCTCTACCGACACCGCCGCATCGCTGCGCGCCATGGAGATCAAGGCTGACGCCATTCTCAAAGCCACAAAGGTTGACGGCATCTACGACGCCGATCCCCTGAAGGTGGACGGCGCCAGAAAATTCAATCAGATCTCCTACATGGACGTGCTGAAACTGGGGCTGAAAGTGATGGACTCCACCGCCATCAGCCTGTGCAAGGACAATAACCTGCCCATCATCGTCTTCAACCTGAACTACCACGGCAACATCCGCCGCGTGGTGCTGGGGGAAAAGATCGGGTCCATGGTCTGCGCTTAGAATCAGCCACGGATTTTCACGGATTCACACGGATATTGGATCTGATCCGTGTCGATCCGTGCGAATCCGTGGCAGCTTGTTTTTGAGGGGTTTATAATTCAGCGTTTTGATACTGACATGATACGGAGCTGACCAAATGGCTCAAGCAACAATGGCTTCCATTGCTGGACTGAAAGAAACGTACGCGACACTGAAGACGCGCATGGAGAAAGCCGTCGAAGACTTTCGCAAGGCGATGGCGGCCACGCGCACCGGGCGGGCTTCGGTGCACATGCTCGACGGAGTAACCGTTGATGCCTACGGTGCGCAGATGCCGTTGAACCAGGTGGCGCAGGTGCACGCCCCGGAGGCGCAGTTAATTACGGTGCAGCCGTTTGATCCATCGCAGTTGGGCGCGATTGAGAAGGCCATCCGTTCCGGCGATCTGGGGCTGAATCCGATGAACGACGGCAAGATCATCCGCGTGCCCGTGCCCGCGCTCACGCAGGAACGGCGCCTGGAGATGGTCAAGCACCTGCATAGAGTGCTGGAAGAGCACCGCACCGCCGTGCGCAACATCCGCCGCGACGGCAATGACGCCATCAAGAAGGCGCTCAAAGACAAGAAGATCACCGAGGACGAAGAGAAGCGCTCACTCGACGAAATCCAGAAGCTCACCGATGACGAAATCAAGAAGATGGAAGAGATGAGCAAGGCCAAGGAAAAGGAGGTGTTGGAACTCAAATGACGCTGCTTTACGCCCGTGGTCGACTCCGGCTGGAACTGGTCTTCATAAGTGGTTTGTGAAAGGGCACGGCTTCAGCCGTGCCGCTAGAGTCCAAAAAAATTCGGGCTCGTAGCCCCTGAGGTTCCTCGCAGTTCCATTTCTTCGCGTCGGGGGCGCGGCCTTAGCGTTTGTTGCGGTTTTGCCCATTAGCTCCTCTCACCGAGGTACACGTACCTCCTTTCCTGGGAACCCGGAACCCACCATGTAGTGCAAGCCCTTTTACGTCAATCAGATAGCCCGAGCTCCCTCACTCAGGTAATAGTCCCCGAGGTTACGCGACATTCCCGCCGGTCGCGTGTTTCCATGATCGTGAAGCAAACATGCCGCTCCCCCCGAGCAACTTCACGTCAATCAACTTACGAATCTGGAGTTCTGCCATGAAAAAGTTCCTTGGGTTGTCCTTGCTCGTTGCCCTCACCCTGATGGGGATGGGTTGCGGGTCCAATTCCTCTTCGACGGGAGGATCGAATCCTCAATCAGCCAGCGTGTTCATGACCGGCGAAGATGCTCCGCTCTCCTCGGTCGTGGGCTTTAACGTCACGCTGAATTCCGTCACGCTCAACGGGCAAGACGGCTCAACCGCGACCGTGATTTCGACCGCGACCACGGTGGATTTCGCTCGCCTCCTGGGCCTGCGTTCGCCGCTGGCGTTCAATACTGTGAAACCGGATACCTACGTCAGCGCGACATTCGTGCTGGCCAACCCGGTGGTCGACTACATCACCCTGAACCCGAGCCCGGCGGTGACCCAGCTGACCGGGATTTTCCCCAACAGCCAGGATCCGTACACGATCACCGTGAATTTCCCCAAGCCGATGGTGGTGGGCAACAACGGGC
>Ga0209039_10001247_pt1 | contig 24274 bp, 25 predicted proteins | sample BogFormECP12_OM1_FD_188238 | JGI IMG/M metagenome (GOLD analysis project Ga0209039, IMG submission 188238) | Bog forest soil microbial communities from Calvert Island, British Columbia, Canada - ECP12_OM1 (SPAdes) (version 2) | ecosystem: Environmental > Aquatic > Freshwater > Wetlands > Bog ... | reverse complement strand
AAGAGCACCCAGGCATAACAGGGGGTGCGTGTCTCTCGGAGAATGGCAGAAAGACGGCGGATGAAATCATCCCTGTCCCGACTGTTTCGAAAGATGACAGATCGGTCTATGCCTCTCCCCATGATGTGGTGGAAGGTGCCGGCGGCGTCAATACGGTCCTTACGGGGCATATCCTTGTGATCGGCAACAAACTGGAAAACTAAGGGGCGTCCCCAAAAGTACACGATAGAAGGAAAGTTCCCTTTCTGGCTGTCACCGTAAGGTAGCTCCGCTTGGGTCGTCTCTCCTGCGGCTTGTGTTCAGTCGTAACATGCCTACCAAATGTCACAGATTTTGTGCTTTCCGTCATATGTCAAAGCTCGTCGCTGTTGGATGTGACGGAATAGGGGTTTCTTACTTTTAAGCCATCGAAATTATTAGAGATCAAGTTTGGCAAAACCTGTGCAATCGAGTCTTTGTAGTGGGCGAAGGCGTCCCAGTTATTGAGAAGCATAGGAAAAGGCCAAGAAGATGGCGACACCCTTGCGTACGAAAGTCCGGTCCCGATCCCCGTTTGCTCGGGCCGAGCGCAAGAGAAGAACGCTGAAGGCTCAGTATCGTAATTGACGAGGAGGTAGGGCCATGCTGGACTGGGCAAACATCTGGAGCGCCTGCCACGTGTCGTTTACCGCAGGCTTTTGGCTCGCCCTTGTGAGCGTCGTGGTCATCAATATCATTCTGTCCGGCGACAACGCGGTCGTGATCGCGCTCACAGTTCGCTCGCTCACAGGGAGACAGAGGCTGCAGGGTATCATACTGGGTACGGGGCTGGCGGTGGTCCTGCGCATCGCGCTCACCTTTTTCTGCGCGCGGCTCTTGGAGGTAAGCTTTCTAAAGTTCACCGGTGGATGGCTGATTGCGTGGATTGCCGTGAAGCTCTTTGTCGGCGGCACGGGGGACGAGGGTGCCCGGAAAGAGGTCCACACCCTGGGGAAGGCGGTCGTCACGATACTTATTGCTGACCTCGTCATGAGCACCGACAACGTGCTTGCTGTGGCTGGAGCCTGCAAGGGCAACATGGCCCTGTTGCTCTTCGGCCTTGGGAGCAGCATTCCTCTTGTCGTTTTCGCAAGCGACATCCTCTCCAGGCTGATGGATAGATACCCCATTATTGTTACGCTCGGCGCTGCTGCCCTCGGTAGGGTTGCCGGCGACATGATCGGGAGCGACGCATTTATCACGAACACTTTTAAGCCAAACACCTTTACCCTGTATGTTCTACAGGGGCTCTTTACCGTGGGCGTCATCGTTATCGGGAAAGCCTGGATAAAATGGAAGCAGGCCATGCCGGGAGCGAGCCCCGAGTCGGACGGCGACTAGAGCTCAGCACGTGAAAGCTCATGGCGCTACTTATAAACCAACATTTGTTACGGTAATTCACGATCAAAGCCAAAAGGCCTTATGCGCGATTGGCAGGTAAACGAGAGCGCAGCAGGACCTCTTCTTTTTACCCACTTTTCAGCCTTTGTGGATGGCATTGAATTGTGCTATTTATGGATAAGAGCACTGTCACAATGTGGATTGAGTAGAGGAAAAGAAGATGGTAATATGCGTATCGGGGTGCGGATAGCCGAGTTTTTGCCGGCTGCCTACCGATCCTTTCAAAGGCCGCACAAGGAGGTCAATAATGAGACAATTGTTGGCTATACTAGCAGCAGTCCTCGGGGTGACACTGTCTGTATCGCCAGAAATAGCTTCAGCACAGTTCTATAAAGGGAAAACAGTGCGCATCACCGTCGGCTTTTCCGCCGGGGGAGGGTACGACCTCTGGGCCCGACTGGTTGCCCGTCATATAGGCAAGCACGTGCCGGGGAACCCCACCGTGATCGTTGAGAACATCACGGGTGCGGGCGGCATCATCCAGGCAAACCAGCTTTTCAGGAACACCAAGCCTGATGGCCTTACGATAGGCCACATAAACGGCGGACTGATCCTGGGACAGATGATGGGCCAGCCCGGATACGACTTCGATAGCCAGAAGTTCGTCTACATCGGTGCTGCCAATAAGGTGAATGCCGTTTTCGTCTTCGGCAAGAAGGGCGGCATCACTTCCGCCGAGCAGTGGCGCACATCCTCTGTCCCGGTTAAAATCGGCGGCCTCGCCACCGGCAATGATGTCGACAATATGGACCGGATGATGCGAGATATCCTCGGGTTTCCCACCCAGATCGTTTCCGGGTATAAAGGTACGGCAGACATCCTTGTGGCAATCGACAGCGGGGAATTGGCAGGGGGCGCTCCCTCATGGGATAATGTGAAGGCAACCAGAAAAAGCGCGCTTGAGGGCGGGGATTTGTTTGTTGTACTCCAGGCCACCGCGAAGACGCTAAAGGAGATCCCCAAAGTTCCCCGAATGATCGACTATGCGAAGACGGATGAGCAGAAGAGGTTGATCGAGGTGGGTATTCATTACGCAAATGACTATTCAAGACCTTGGGCTGTCCCTCCCGGAACACCCAAAGAGCGGGTGGAGATATTGAAGAAAGCCTTTGCCGATACCATGAAAGATAAGGAGTTCCTCGCTGAAATAGAGAAGATGCAGTTAACCCTTGAGCCAACCGGCGCAGAGGAACTCACAGCCGCGGTGATCAATTCAGCAAAGGTCGATCAGACAATCAAGGCCAAGCTGATAGGTATCCTTTTTAGGTGACCCAAAAAGAAAGGAAAACAGCAGGAGACATCGATCGCGCAAATATCTAAACAGGTATACGCCCAAAAAGGAAGGATCGCTTCCGGTTGAGGATTTACTGAAATAATTCGGCAGCAAGAAAAATATGAAAGAAGTCATTGTGTCGTGGAGTGGTGGGAAAGATAGCTGCCTCGCGTGCTATAAAGCATTGCAGAGTGGTTATAAAGTTTCGTATCTTGCCAACACTATTTCTAGCGAGTATAAGAGGGTTAGATTTCACGGACTGGAGGCTAGAGTCATCCAGCAACAAGCACAAGCCTTAGATATTCCTCTTTTACAAAAAGAAACTGGACCCGACAAATATGAAACAGAGTTTAAGGAAAATATTGAGGGTGTAATACCACAGGGTATATCTGGAGTAGTGTTTGGTGATATTCATTTGCAGGACTGTTTGATGTGGGCTAACAGGGTGTGTAGCGATCTGGGCATCGAAGCCATTGAACCGCTCTGGGGACTGGAACCAGAAGAAATTTTTTTAGACTTTATTGAAGCGGGGTTTGAAGCAGTAGTTGTATCCACCCAAGCAGATCTTTTGGCTGGGGAATGGATTGGTCGAAAGCTAGACAGACGCTTCCTCAAGGACATAAAACGCTTAAACAATATTGATATCTGCGGAGAAAATGGGGAATATCATTCCTTAGTTATAGATGGGCCAATTTTTAGACAAAGAATTAATATTAAAGAAGCTCGGAACGTTTTAAGGCAAAATTATTGGTTTCTGGACGTTCGAGATTACCCGTTAATGAAAAAAAGGTCCTTAAAGACACCCCTCAGATAAAGTTTTATCAGGGATGGTCAGTGCTGCGAACTGTACTCCCTGTGATTGTCTTGGTGATCTCTCCGCGATGCTGAAATTGAATTGTGTTTGAGTTACGAATATATCTTCCGTTCTTAAACTGGCCCTGCGTGACGGTTGTCGCAGGGCTGTGCGGCAGGTACATTGTCCCACCCGTGTGATGGGATGATTGGTGCTTGGACTTTGAGCTTCCAAACAAATTCCAGCCTCCTGCCCACAGCTGAGATGACATGAACAGGCTGATAAGGCTCATTGCCAACACGAAGCGTTTCATAGCGCACCTCCTGGCTATGGAATGCATTTGTTGTGCCAAAGACTGACTTTTATGCAGAATAGGACGAACCGTCAGAGGCGATGAACAAAGTCAACTAAACACTGACCAGACATCCAACGGTACCCTTACAATTGATCAACTACCAAATAAGCCGATATGAGATGTACTTTCCCCTTACCTGCTGCTGTAATCCCATTCTCCCGCAGCGGCTGGATAGGGCTTTCTCATTTCGCTGCTATGGCTACAGTCTTTTGGGCCTTCTCTCCAAAAAAGTAAAGGCAGGACCATTTCTGACCCTACCTTCCGTTTTGAGAACAGGTTGGCCCAAATTCTAATCTTTCTAACGACTCGCGTTTGCGAGCTTTTCGTATAAAGTTCTGTGAGGGGTCAGTGCTTCTTCCTCCAACAAACGTGAGGCTTCCACCAGAATATTGCGCTTGTGCTTCACCTCCTCAACTTGTGCTTCAAGCTGCGTTATCTCTTTTCCGTACTTTTCGATCAGCCGTTGAAGATCAGTCATCATAGTATCTCCTGCCACTGTTTTTTCCAAATCTAAGCAGAAGCGGGCGATCTGTCAAGGAATTTCTGTAGTATGTCAGTCCTTCTTCCGTCCTTTCTTCAGTTTGTCCTGCACGCGCCGAAGAAGGGCCGTGTAAGTTCTTACCAGAGGTGAAACTTTCCCCCATTGCTCAAAGCCGGCCGCGAAGTCGTCTGGGGACATACCCAAGTCCAGAGCGACGGTGGTGAGCAACTCTCTTTCGCTGGCGGCGGGCTCTTGGGATAGTATCTCTTCAATGCGAGCATACAAGGCCGGAGCCGCGAATTGTGGGAACTGCTGAGCTAGTTCCTGAAATTCCCACCGCTCAAATGCATATGAAGGGAGTGCCTTTAGAATACCTTCGGCATATGCCGCCTCTTTTTCGAAAAGCTTGAGCAGCTCACTATCTTCGTCTTCACGAGGCGGCACAAACTTTTCATCCTTCCTGTCAAAATCCACGTACAGCAGTTCTTCGCGATCCCCGGCCAACCTTTTGCCGGCTTCCTCCACCCCCCCAGCTTCACGTGACGTTGATTCCTTTTCCTTGGGATGATTGAAGTAGTGGTCCCACCACTCTTCCCAGTCTTGGACCCCAGAGGACCCTGCTTCATATAGCTGCATGGCATTTCTAAGTTCTTCTACGGCCAGAAGCAGGATGAGATATGCGGTGCGGAGACTGCCGGCTTCCCTCAGCGTCGTGGCATCATCAATTAAGTTACTTGCATTTCCAAGGCACAGTTGGTAGCCATGCCGGAGTTGCGTTCTGTCTAACGGGGGATACTCCTTGTATGTGCTACCTATCGAATCTATCTCTTTTCCCTTGGCGGCGTCCGACTCGGCCTTTGTAACCGAAAGCCGCGCCCCGCGGGAGCGTTGAGCTGTCAGCTCTCTCTGCAACTGTTGAAGGACATCAAAGGTTCTGCCCATATAGCCTCCCTGTCGTATAGGAATCTAGGGCCCATGCATCACGTGGCCCTCGTCGAATGTCTTCTTAGTACCACGGCCAGTTCCTCTGGGTCAATCAGCCTTTGGTATAAAAAAATAGACCCTTCTGGGTTAAGCACACCGGCCACTGTATCAGACAAACTCAGGGCCTTGATATCCCCCCTTGTCCGGGCGGAGAAAGGAAGATGTGTAGGGAGCACCGACCGAAGCCTAGCCCTTGGCCTGATACGTTTCGATCGTGTCGAAAAAATCGGACAAGACTTCGGATAGATGGCAGCCGGATAATACTGCGATGTCCCGCACGATAGCGACGGATCTCAAATTGCCGTTACCGTCTGTGAAGAAGCTGGTGGAGACCTCACCGGGAAAGGTGGTGCCGTTCGCTCGCCTGTATGTCAACTCCCCGGTGTAACGGCCTATCCGCTCGCGTTCCCCGAGCAGGTTCGCCAGCTCAGGCTGATGCGGGGCGAACATATCATCCCGTGACAGACCGATCATCCGGTACCCTTACAATTGATCAACTACCAAATAAGCCGATATGAGATGTACTTTCCCCTTACCTGCTGCTGTAATCCCATTCTCCCGCAGCGGCTGGAATGGGCTTTCTTATTTCGTCAAACACTACAGCTGCCAGGTGGGTTTGTTGAAGGAAGATCAGCGACATTGTCTCGATGGCCAGCGAAGTTATTTATTGCCTTCGAGCGCCCTCCGCACGGCCCCGGCCAGTTCACGTTTCGACAGGGGCTTCATCAGGAACTCGCTTATGCCAACTTCCTGCGCCGTCTCCCGGGACACGCTCTCGCTATAACCCGTGCACAGGATGACCGGCAGGTCGGGCTTAAGCTTCAGGAGTTCGGCCGCCAGCATGACTCCCGTCATCTCGGGCATCGTCTGGTCAGTAATGACAAGGTCAAAAGCTCGGTCCTCTCTAAAGGTCTCCAGTGCCTCCGTGCCCGATCGCTTCGCAACGACGGTGTAACCCAGCCGGCGGAGCACTCCTTGGCCCAACTCCACGATGGGCCCTTCATCATCAATGAAAAGTATTCTCTCCGTCCCTCTTGGTAAGGTGTCCCAAGATACGGTTTCACTGGCCACCTGTACCGCGTTAGGTGCCGCCGGCAGGTAGACACTGAAGACAGAGCCCTGTCCGGGCACGCTCGACACGCGTATGCCGCCATTGTGGCTCTTCACAATGCCGTAGACTACCGAGAGGCCGAGTCCTGTTCCCTGGCTCTTCTCCTTTGTGGTGAAGAACGGCTCGAATATCCGCTTCATTACCCTGTCCTCCATCCCAAGACCCGTATCCCGGACCGACAGGACCAGATATTCACCGGGCGTCATATCGGGCTCGGGAAGGAGTTCTCCTGTGTCGATGGTGATCGTGCGCAACGATACCTCCAGGGTGCCTCCCTTCTCCCGCATGGCATGAAATGCGTTGGTACCGAGGTTCATGATGATCTGCTGTATCTGGGAAGGATCGGCATAGGCGAGGTCACGATGGGTATCCAGGTCGAGCTTCATCTCGATGGTAGTGGGTATGGAAGAACGCAGCAGCTTGAACGTCTCATGGATGAGCGGCGACAGGTGCAGCCCATTCTTCTCTTGCTCACTTCTTCTGCTAAAAGTGAGGATCTGCCTGACGAGGTCTCTCCCCCTAAAGCCCGCTTTAAGCACCTGTTCCATATGACGTTGTACCGGTGCATTGCCCGATACGTCCTCTATCACCATCTCGGTAAAACCGATAATCGCGGCGAGGATATTGTTGAAGTCGTGGGCGATGCCGCCGGCGAGGGTGCCCATCGCTTCCATTTTCTGGGCCTGCTGGAGTCGCTCCTCAATGCGTTTCTGTTCCGTGATGTCGCTGTTGATCTCAAGAATAGCGATTGGCTTCCCATCCTTGTCCCGCCGTAATGCCCGCCTGCTCGCCACGGTGATCTTCCTGCCGTCCCTGGTTGTATGTATGACTTCCCCATCCCATCGACCGTGGAGAAGAAGCTCCTCTTCTATCTCCTGTCGCGCCCGGGGGAATACGGTCTGGAGCAGGCTATCCGTCACTTTTCCCTTCACTTCGTCACTCGTCCAGCCGTACCGTTCCTCTGCGCCCCGGTTCCAGAAGAAGACCCTCTGGTTGAGGTCGCGGGCAATAATAGCGTCGTGGGTGAGGTTCAATAATTCCGCCTGCCTCGCCAGCTCCTCTTCGATTTTCCGGCGCTCATCGATTTCATCGTGAAGCGCATCAACTGCTTTGCTCAGCTCAGCCGTCCTTTCCTGCACCCGAAGGTCAAGTTCGTCGTGGGCCTTTTTAAGCACCTCTTCCGCCCGCTTGCGCTCCGTTATGTCCCGCACGATAGCGACTGATCTCAAATTACCGTTACTGTCTGTGAAGAAGCTCGTGGAGACCTCACCGGGAAAGGTGGTGCCATCAGCTCGCCTGTATGTCAACTCCCCGGTGTAACGGCCTATCCGCTCGCGTTCCCCGAGCAGGTTCGCCAGCTCAGGCTGATGCGGGGCGAACATATCATTCCGTGACAGTCCGATCATTTCCTGCTCGGTTCGCCCGAACATCCGGCAGGCCGCCGGGTTGGCCGAGAGAATGGTACCTTTTCCGGAGGGGTCAGCGAAGAGGACAGCGTCGAGGCTCTTTTCAAAGAGAGTGCGATAGCGCTCCTCGCTTTCCCGCAGGGCCTCCTCCATCCGCCTGTGTTCCGTGACGTAAGACACGAGATCGGTGTTCTCGAATCGCAGTTTCACAGACGTGGTCCTAACGGTGCTAATCCGCCTTGCGATAAAAAACATCATAACGCCGAATAGGAGGGTCATACCTCCCATGGCCAGATGGATCTCGTCCCCAAGTAGTCCAAAACGGATGATGATTGGACTTAGGGCAGGCACGCTATAGGCAAGAAAGGCCTTCATTACACTGGAGAATGCCGCAGCAGCTCCAGCCACCATGCCACCAATCACAAAAGCAAGGAAGGTCTGATGCGGAAGTGATTCAATTGGAAATATGAAAATAGCTGAGGAACCCCATGCCAGACCTGCTAACGCTAAACCGCCGATGAACCTCCTGCCCCAGTGGTCGGCCTCCGATGTTTCCGGTGACCTTCGCCAGAAGGCCCTGACATCACGGTATCGCAGCAGGCTTATCACCGCCAGCAACGAAACCCATGCGATCAACGCAGTGCGCGACGTGACATCTCTTTGGATGATAACAAGAACGAGAGCGTTGATTGCTGACGCGAGCAGACCCACGAGGGCATTGGTATAGAGCTGCTTAACTTGCTCCGCGTAAAGCGCTCTTTGCTGTTCCGCTGCTGCGGGGCTTTTTGCAGACTGTTCTGGAGGTTGCATGTGTCTTACCGTGCTGCCATGTGATTTCCCACAATCTGCTCCCTCTGCATGAGACCTCTGCAAGAGTGGGTCATCTTAAGTAATCACGGCGCACAATTCCTTCTTTTCAAAGTATAGTGCAGGTTTTCCGCGACTGCACTCAAAATAGTCGTGAAAGAGGGTGATACCTTGAGCTTGCAGAGATTTCCTAGATGTGACAACCAGATATCCGAGCGTCGGCAAGAGCAGGGCATATACAAGAACGGCAATGACGGCCAAGGCGATCCTGCGCCATTACCGCGGGATGTAATCGTGTGGCTCCTTAACCTGTTTTTGACTCAGTCACGCCCTTGCGACACAGGTTTGCCCAACTACTTACAAGGAAAAGCGCCACGCAGTGCCCGCAATACGAGGTCATAAGCGGGCCTTCCGCATTCACTTGGATGATTGTCGAGGTACTGAGCCACTACTTTTGAAACCTGTCCAACCGTTGGATTGTCGGATGGGCACAAAGAACTTGAGATCGAGTCATAAATGCCCGCAACAAAACCCATGTAAAATTGCGCGGTCTGGAGGTCGGCCTTGGCGTCCCGCTGTTCGGCTTTCTCAAACTCCCGCATGCCCTGGACCAACTGGTTCCCATCACAGAAATACGGCAGCACTGGGGAACTTGCAATAAAGGTAAAAGTCACCAAGAAGAGAAAACTCAACAGGAAGGTTTTTACCATGTTACCCCCTTGGGCCATAACCTATTTCTTAGGCTTGACCGATTTGATCCGTAATGGCATTACTATATGAGCACAGAGCATCATAATACTTCGACCTATCCAAAGCGATCTTTACCCTTCTGGTTCCTGTGGTCGTTTTCAAGAATAAAACGCTCTTCTGTCCATTAGCACGTAATAAGCGCAATGAGGGGTTACAGTGATTGTATTTTCGGGGTAGGATACTTGGTATGTGATGAGCTTCTTACCAGGCCCTTTTACTTCAGCGTTCCTAAACGAGTGAGAAGTGGCCCCTTCTTTGTCCAAGCCATCTTCGCCGTATCGACCTCTTCCGCCGTAGCCACCGAAGAAACCGCTGCAACGAAAAAGCGCCCCGACTTCTCTGCGGCCTTAGCCCTGGTATCCGACCCCAGCGGCAGGACAATCTGAGCAAATAATACGAGCATAGCCAGAACCATTAGTACGGATACTACTGCCTTCATAGGGCACCTCCTATTTCATGCTTATCAGTTATCCCCGTACCTCTCCTTAAGCAGCATGCCAACCAGAAACTTTTTCATAGTAACTTCTCTATCCGCACACGAGCCCCTGAAGGACGACCGGAACATGTCTACCTTTCGCTGTCTCTACTGGCCACAGTCAGCAGTCGCTCCATCACAAGAGCGTAGCTGCCGGTATCGACGTACAAGCTGTCGCCGTTCAGCCGAAACGTTGCATTAATGACCCAGTCATCTTGGTTGATAATAAGCGTCTGACCCACAATCCGGTAACGCTCGCTGTCCGTGTCCGTCACCGTCCTACCGTCCCAGTAGGCTGTGGTTGTGGTCACCGTCCCATCTGCATTAAACCGTCCCACCACAGACCGTATGGGCTCCGCAGGCTTCGGGGTGACGCTGACTACTTGCCAGGAAGTGTTGGCGAGGGGCCGGACATCTTGCTCAGTGACCATTTGCCGGGTGTGTGCCTCCTTCTTGTCCGCTTCGTTGCCTATAAGATAGCCGAGACCTGCACCAACGCCTGCCCCCATCAGGGTGCCCGTTGCACTTCCGCAGCCTGTCTGACCGAGCAGGGCGCCCATGCCCGCCCCGCCAAGGCCTCCAGTTTCGGGTTTGTTCATGCCGATGCCGCTGTTGGTAGTAGAGCAGCCACTGCTCAGGACGAGTACCAAGCAGACTGTGATGGCCAGAAAAATGTTTCTCCTCCGTTCTTCCATGATGACCTCCTTTTCGGCCTAGGCGCTCTCAGATATCGGTTGCCTGAGCGCCTTCAGCCGGCGTTTGTTACTTCATGAGAGGTATATTGGCCGCCAGTTCGAAGTTCATCAGCGTACTGACCTGGTTCTCGAGCTGGTAGTAACGCCCAACCTTTATATCGGGCAGCACTTTCCGGAATTGAGGCAGATAGGTTTCTCTCAGCTTTTGCCGCTCCGCCTCTATGGCGAGAAATTCATCCGTCAACTGTCTCGCCACGTCGTTCGTCATTGACTGGTACTTCTCAGCATATTCTTTAATCAAATTCATGGTGCGGTTAGTAGGCTTGTCAAGGTCTTTCTGGTACTTCTCATAGACCGGCCAGAATGCCTTCGCCTCCGATTCCGTAAGGTCCATAGCCTCTTTCACGAGCGTCTTCTTGTCCGCCCCTACCTGGTCCCGGACGAACCGCAGGTGGTCCGGGGGCCTATCCTGGGCCAGCGCCGAAAAGCCGGAGAGAGACAAGACCAATACTAATGCCGTAATAGTTAGAAGAGTTCTCGTGGGGTCTGTTTTCATTTGGTCATTCCTTTCGGCAGGCTGTTCTCATCAACCTTGTTGCGATCACCTGTGCGTGCCATACCTTGACCAGCCTATGCGACCCTTTCACAAGAAAGAGTGAGTCAGCGAACGCGCAGCTCTCGCTCTCTCTATCCCTTCCACGCGGGCAACAGTGCTGAATTGCATCTCCGGCGGCTCAAGCGCCATTTCCATCACCAGGAGCACGTCGCGGAAGCTATCGGAGCGGAGGTGATGATCCAGTTCTTCGTCACTCTTCCATGCCTCTTCCAGTAAGATTGCGTGCGCCTCCCGGGCATCCTGGTAAAGGTCAGAGCGATCGCAGCCTGTTTCTACGCGAGTTCGCTCAACCGTCCGAAGGAGAACACTTACTGCCTCCGAAAACTTCTCGGGAGGCATCACCATCCTTACTGTTGCCAGAATCATGAACATCCGCCGTTCTCTATGAGCCATTTTTCTACCATCCAGATGCCTGTTACTAAGCGAAATGCGTGCCACGGGCGGTCTTATGGCCTTTATCCTTTTAAACTACCGTGGATATAGAGTTTTTGTGCAGAGGCTGTGCGCTGTCAGGTCGGAGGAAACGCTCTATCCGTACCGATATTTCGGCTCGAAACCGAGAATTCGGTTATCAGGTGGGGCGTTTGATACCCAGCTTCTTCATCATTGATTGCAAGGTGCTTCTCTTGAGTCCCATGATCTCGGCAGCGCTATCCTTGCCGGTAACGCGCCAGTTAGTCTTTTCCAGCACACTCAGGATATGCCTGCGCTCGACGTCCTCGAGGTTCTGTTCCGGGGAGCTTTCGGCACCGGTAATCCTGGGCAGGGCTACCTCGAGGGTCTCGGCATGGCTCAGTATCATGGCCCGTTCGATCACGTTCCTGAGTTCCCTCACATTACCGGGCCAGGGATAGGATTGCAGGGCGTCCATACTTTTCTTCGGGATGGTGTCGATCCGCTTTCCCATTTTCTCCGAGAATTGGCTGACGAATGCCCACACCATGGGGGGGATATCCTCCGACCGCTCCCGGAGGGGCGGGATTCGGATCGGGAACACATTCAGACGATAGTAGAGGTCTTTCCGAAACTTGCCTTCTTTCACCTCCTCGGCAAAGTCCCTGTTGGTAGCGGCAATAAGGCGGACATCCACGTGAATCGGCCTTGTCGAACCCAACCGCTCAAAGACGCCTTGCTCGAGAACCCGGAGCAATTTGGCTTGCAACTCCAAGGGGAGCTCACCGATCTCATCCAGAAAAAGGGTAGAGCCGTCCGCGACCTCGAAACGGCCTGCCATCCTGGTCATGGCACCCGTGTAAGCGCCTTTCTCCCTGCCGAAGAGTTCGCTCTCCATCAGCGTGGGCGCCAGCGATGCGCAGTTGACCGTCACCAGGGGCCGGTTTTTTCGGACGCTCATGCTGTGGATTGCCCGCGCCAGAAGCTCTTTCCCGGTTCCCGTTTCACCCAGGATGAGGACCGTGGAGTCCGTCTTCGCCACCTGCTCGGCTTGAGCCAGGACAGTCTTCATTGCTGCGCTCTGGCCGACGATATTATGTTCCCCAAGGAGTTTCACTTCCTTCTGCAGGTAGATATTCTCACTCTCCAGTTGCTGCTTGAGCGCCTCTATCTCCTCCAGCCGCTGTGCAAGGGCCTCGTTGGCCACTGCCAGTTCCGCCGTCCGCTCCTTCACGCGCTGCTCCAGTTCATCATGGGCTCGCTGCAGGGCGTCTTCTGCCTGTTTGATGCGTAAGAGGGACTTAACCCGCGCGAGAAGTTCATTTTTCGGAATCCCCTTGACGATGTACCCATCCGCGCCAATATCAAGCCCGGTCGTCTGCGCTTCGCTTGAGGTACCTACCCCCGACAGGAAAGCCACAAAGGTGCTGTGCAGGACCGGATCCGCCTTGATCTGCTTGCACACCTCGAAACCGCTCATATCGGGGAGAAACACGTCGAGCATAACCAGATCGGGGTGATACTTGGCGACTGCTTCTAGAGCATCTTTCCCTGTGGAAGCTTCTATAACCTCGTAGCCGCCTCGGGTAAGCACCGAAGATGTGAGCTCGAGAAAATCGGGGTCGTCATCAACAACTAGGATTTTCATGTGATCGATGGTTGATTCGTATATCTTAATATATGGCGAGGGGATTGACTTGTAAACCTCTGAAAAGCCGAGTCCGGCACGAGGGGGAGTTCCATTCTTCGAAGAAGACCGGCTGGCTCAAGTGCTCAGCATTCCAGAAACTCGCTGAAGTGGTCGAGAAGAACCCCAAGAAGGGAGACAGCATAATAGTATCGGGTTCTTTAGACCAGAATAAATGGACAGCAGGGTAGGGTTATGCTGTTTTGTTCGAAAAGAACTTCAAAAAGGCGATCATAGTCTGCCTGTTATAATCCGCAACCTCTGGCACCTTCTTTTCGGGCAACCTTTCCTTTAGGAGATGGAAAAGTTCTCTGTCAGACATCTTCTCGTAATTCGTTGTTGCCCACCCCTCAGTATTCACCTTAGTCATACAAGTATTAACGGATAACGGAGACATTACTTAAGTCTTTGCTCGGTCGCTGCCTGATTAAGCAGCATCCTCTCCTTTTGTATCGGCCCGTTCTACTCTAAACGAATGCGCACCAAGAGATAGGGCGGCACCCTCAGATCATGTCCGCCGTTGAAGCTGGCATGCCTGTTCCACTGCCCCAGTGTCACATAGAGATAACCGTTTGCCACTTGCAGCGCATCGGGCCACGTCAAACGCGGATCGTGAGCGATCAGGGTGAACGTGGCGTCGGCATTTCGTCGGACAACGCTCTCCTGGTCGAAGGCGCCAAAATAGAGGCGGCCCTCCGGATCTGTCGCAATGCCATCGCAAGGTGGTCGCTCGCCTTCATCCCGGACTGACATCACAAGCTCGGCTTCTCTGGCGTCAAGGTTTGACAGAACGGCAGTCGACGCGCTGAAGAGACGCCTGCCGGTTAAAGAGGTCCAGTAAAGCCGTGAACTGTCGGGGCTCAGGGTGATTCCATCAGCGCCCCCGATGGGAAACGTCACCTTGCTCCGCGAATACACGTGGGGCTCGAATTCCAGAAAGGTCATGAAGCTCTTGTCAATGCCGACGAAAGCCGTTCCTTCAAGAATACGCCGTGACCGGCCGCTGGCCAGATCAACTACCACCAGTGCCGGTTCTGTTCCGAATGACGAATCGGTGACGAATGCCGTACCTGCCGAACCGTGCGTGAGATCAATCCGCAGGTCATTCATGTGGCTGACCAACAGCAGGACGGGCGCAGACAAGATCACCTTTGCGATTGTCTTGCCGGTGTTTACATCGAAACCAACGATCTTCGCGGCGCCGGCCTTGATCGGTTGTCCTGCCTCTTTACCATCATCGATCACCCACAATCGCCCTTGAGTATCCATCGTCATACCGTGCACCGATACCAGGCGATCGGCAGGATTTTTTCCCCCCGGCAAACTCATGGCGGCATTGGGGAACGGGATCAATGCACCGTCCTTGTATTCTGCAAGCGTTGGGCCCGAATGATTGTCGGCGTGACGGGGGAAGCCGATGAAGACGCGGCCGTCTGCCGTGACGGCCATGCCCGACAAATCGGGGGACGAAATGGAAGCCACTACCTCGAGAGGAGAACCAAGCACTGTTTGTGCCCCGCAATCCAGCGCCGAGCAGAGAAAAGGGATAATCGCCAGCATAAAGATTCGCAGCATCGTGCCCAACAAAGTTTCACCTCCACGGTTATTTCGCGCTACATTAGAACTGAAAAGAGCGTATGAAGCAAATCATGCAGACTATGAAAGCCGGGATACATCGATTCGCAGATCATGAAATCACGTTGCTGCCTCGGGTTCACTTTCTTCAAGCCAGATGGACCAGGCGTCAAAAAGTGAAAGGTAGCGAAGAAGGAAAAGATTACCTTCAGCAGTCCTGACTTTGAAGTAGTTCACCTGCGGGTGTCCCGGTTTAAGACCTCCTTCGTACCACCGATCAACAATCTCTGCTACTTTCCAGCGTCGCTCCTGAAAGGTAAATGCCACAGGGCGTTCATTGGCCTTAAACCCGCTGTAGCATTCCACAGATATCTTCTCATATGGCAAGGAGAAAACCTCTTCGGCTATTTGCCACACGCGCTAACTACCGTTACCGGCATCGTGGCCTACACTTATTATAGCGCAGATGGACACATCATACGACCCGAGCTCAGGATAGTTCTTTCCCGAAATGGTGATTTCTTTATCGAGCGCTGCACGGTCTTTTTGTAGGCCGGTAGCACAGCCCACACAGTCTCGCCGGGTACTTTCTGAAAGAGGCGCAACTTTTGGCGGTTTAGTGTTAGAGGATCGGGTTTGACACCGGGACATTTCGTGCATAATTTTTTTAAAAAGCGAAATAAATGGTCTGGTCTTGATTAGATTGAGAGGATCATCAATGGCGGGAAGAGCGATCTGGAAAGGATATATCCATTTTGGGGATGTCGATGTGCCGGTGAAGCTGCATACCGCGGTCAAGGAAGAGCGGATTCAGTTTCACCTGCTTCACAGCCGTGATCATATTAAGCTGAAACAGCAGATGGTCTGTGCATATGAAAAGGTGCCTGTGCCGACGGAAGATCAGACTAGGGGCTTTGAATTGGAGGATGGGAAATACATCCTCGTTGATCCAGCGGAACTGGAGCAAACCGAACCGCAAGACAGCCGGATGATCGAAGTCCATGAATTCGTCAAAACCGAACAAATCGATCCTCTCTTCCTTGAAAGAGTCTACTATCTAGAGCCGGAGATTCCCTTAGAAGGATATAACGCGCTTGTCGGGGCTTTGAGGGAAATGGATGTGAAAGGCATATGTACCTGGACCATGAGAAAGCGGTCCTATATCGGGGCCTTGCAGGTTAGCGGGAAGATTCTCCGTCTGAATACCCTGCGGTATGCCGACGAAGTGGTTTCAGTGAAGTCTCTCGACCTGCCGAATATTCCCATGTCGCCCAAAGAGCTGAAGATCGGAAGCGATTTGATCAATCAGTTGACAGGTCCTTTCGAGCCGCGAAAATTCGAAAACGAACATGAGAAAAAGCTGCAAGCTTTAATTGATAAAAAAGCCCGCGGAGAAAAAATTGCGATTTTGCGCCCCAGGCGTTTGAAACCTACAACACCGGACAAGCTGCTTCAGACCCTTGAAGCGAGCCTGAAGAGGGTTGCGTAGATGAAAGAGAAGCGGCGATCTGTCCCGGTCCCGCCGAAATTGTCCGCAACCAAAGGGCACGAAATGGCTGTACAGGGCATATGGAGCGGGACGATCAGTTTCAGCCTGGTGGCGATTCCGGTACAGCTGGTTAAGGCCGTCGAGCCCGGCCGCGTCTCTTTTCGCATGCTCCACAGCAAAGATTATTCCCCCCTGTTAAGAAGGATGTTCTGTCCGAGAGAAGAGACGATAGTTTCTCCGGACGAGATCATCAGGGGATACGAAATCGGACCCGACAAATACATCGTGATAACGGATGAGGAACTGGAATCCGTGACGCCCGAACGGAGTCGCACGATCGAGATCGTCGAGTTCATCGATATGACGGATGTGGATTCGATCTATTATGATCACCCGTATTATCTCGTACCTTCGAAAGGAGGTGAAAAAGCTTACAGGCTGCTGGTCGAAGTAATGCACCGTACAAATAAAGCAGGACTCGCAAAATTCGTGCTGGGAGAACGGGAGTATCTCGTAGCAATCAAAAGCACGGAGGGAGCGCTCTGCCTGATCACGCTTCATTACAGTGAAGAGATACTCCCCGACGAGAACATCGCACCTAAAGAAGGGAAGAGCGAATCCGCGGAAACAAGCCGCGTCAAGAAGATCATCAAGGAAATGATCGTTGACTTCAATCCGGATAAATATGCGGACGAACGCAGGAAAAAGATCATAAAGCTTCTGGAGAAAAAAGTGAAAGAAAAGGCCGCCGTGGAGGCTCCTGAAGTCGAGGAAGAAGAAGGAGGAGGAGGAGGTCCGGCCGATCTGATCGCAGTGCTGCAGGAGAGCATGCGCAAGGTGAAAAAGGACCGGTGAACAGGAAAGTCGCGGAGGTTGCTGGGAGAAGACTTTCTCTGTCGAACCTGGAAAAGGATCTCTATCCAGCCTACGGTTTCACAAAGGCCCATGTCCTGGATTATTACCGCCTGATTTCTACGTTCATCCTGCCCCATTTGAAAGACCGGGCGCTGACTTTAAAGCGTTACCCTGATGGAGTGGAAAAGGAGTACTTTTTCGAGAAGCGCTGCCCTTCCCATCGTCCGTCCTGGGTGAGAACAACGGAGATCCTGCAGGATGACGGGGAGCGGCGGACGGTCTGCCTTGTCAATGATCTGAATACGCTGATGTGGGTCGAGAACCTTGCGTCCCTCGAACTGCATGTGCCTCTGGCCAGGGCCGATTCTCCACAGACGCCCGATTCCGTGGTCTTTGATCTGGACCCCGGCGACCAAGCTGGCATTCTTGACTGTGCCCGGGTAGCGTTGATACTTCGGGACCTGCTCTCTCAGTTACGGCTTGCGAGCTGTGTAAAAACGTCGGGCAAGAAGGGACTTCATGTGTATGTCCCCTTGAACCGCAAAGAGACGACCTTTGAGGAGACCAAGAAGTTTTCCAAAACTGTGGCAGAAGTCCTGCAGCGCAACTATCCGGACCTGGTGACTGCGAAAATGGCGAAGGAGCAGCGAAAAAGAAAGGTCTTCATAAATTGGTCTCAGAACGATTCTTCAAAGACGATGGTCTGCGTTTATTCCTTACGGGCTCGGGAGAAACCAATCGTTTCGTTTCCACTTGAATGGAAGGAACTGGAGAATTTAGCCGGGCGGGGCGATCCGGAAAAGCTCGAGGTCATGCATTCGGAAGCCGTGAGCAGGGCCGAAAAGAAGGGTGACTTGTTTCGAGAGGTGATCGTAAAAAAACAGAAGCTTCCCTATGTGTGATATGGGCTGAGCATGGGATTAAAGGATTACAAATCCAAAAGGAAGTTCGAGAAAACACCTGAACCCAAACCGGGCCTTCGCCATAAGGGGAAACGGCTCATTTTTGTAATTCATAAGCACGCAGCCCGGGCGCTTCATTATGATCTCAGGCTCGAGCTGGGAGGAGTACTTAAGAGCTGGGCTGTCCCGAAAGGACCCTCGCTCAATCCTTCCTTAAAACGGCTGGCCGTTATGGTTGAAGATCATCCGTTTGATTACAAAGATTTTGAAGGCGTTATCCCGGAGCACAATTACGGCGCGGGAAGCGTTATCATCTGGGACAGGGGCGTGTATCATCACCCTTCCGACAGAGATGGAAAAGAGAGTGAGAGACTTCTTCTGGACGGATTAAGAAAAGGAGATATGAAGTTTGTCCTGGATGGGGAAAAGCTGAAGGGTCAATTCGCTTTAGTGAAAACTCGGAAGGACGAGAAGTCGTGGCTGCTCCTGAAGAAAAAAGATCCCTATGCGACCGCGGAGGACATTCTCAAAAAGAACCGTTCCGTAGTTTCTAATAAGACTCTGGAGGAAATTTCCGAAGCCAATCCGAAGAAATCTTCCCGGCAGAAAAAATTGAACCAGATCCGTGTTCGGGAAGCGACGGAAGGCGAAGACATGAAGGATGCGCCGGTCAGACCGATGCCGCACAACATAAAACCGATGCTCGCGACCTTGGTCAAAGAACCGTTTGATCATGTGGATTGGATTTTCGAGGTGAAATGGGACGGATACCGAGCCATTGCCGAAGTCCGGGACGGAAACGTATCGCTTTATTCACGAAACCTAATCTCATTAAGCCAGAAGTTTGCTCCTGTTACGGACGCGCTGCGAAAATTCAGATTTGAGGCTGTTCTGGATGGCGAGATCGTTGTGGTGGACGATCAGGGGCGCCCTGATTTTCAGATGCTGCAGGATTACCAGAAATCGGGAAGAGGTCATCTGCTCTACTATGTATTTGATCTCCTGTACTTCGCGGGACATGATCTGACCAACCTGCCCCTGCTGAGAAGAAAAGAACTCCTGAAAAAAATTCTCCCGTCTGACCCGAAAATAAAATTCAGCGATCACGTATTGAAAGACGGCGTCCTGTTTTTCAACGTCGTCAGGGAAAAAGGGCTCGAGGGGATCATCGCCAAACATGCTCAAAGTGCATACCGGATGGGCAGGAGGAGTCGACAATGGCTCAAGGTGAAGACGCAACTCACGCAGGAGGCCGTGATCGCAGGATTCACTGAACCGAGGGGGAGCAGAAAACATTTCGGCGCGCTTGTCTTAGGCGCGTTCAAAGGGGACGAGTTGATGTTCATCGGTCATGTCGGGGGTGGATTCAGCGCTAAGATGCTAAGAGAAATCGGCGCAAAATTGAATCCCCTGATCCGGAGGGAGTGCCCTTTTAAAGTAAAGCCGGAGACTAATACACCGGTCACATGGGTAAAACCGGAGCTGGTCTGCGAAGTCATTTTCCACGGCTGGACCGATGAGGGCATCATGAGACAGCCGGTTTTCTTGCGGCTGCGCGAGGACAAAGCAGCACGCGAAGTGGTGCGCGAAGAGCCCGGCGAAGAAGGAGGTAAGAGTAACATATGAAAATATACGTCGGTACAAGCGGGTATAGCTACAAGGAATGGAAAGGAGAATTCTATCCTGAAAAGATCTCGCCCAAGGAGATGCTTCGCTTCTATGCGGAACGTTTCGGCGCGGTAGAGATCAATAATACCTTTTATCGCATGCCCACGGAGAGCGTCCTCACGTCCTGGGCGGACCAGGTCCCCGATGATTTTGTTTTTGCGTTCAAAGCGCCCCAAGTCGTAACGCATCTGAAGCGGTTGAAGAATGTGGGCGAGGAGGCCCGTTATCTCTTCAGGACGCTGTCTGTTCTGGACAAGAAACTGGGGCCGGTCCTTTTTCAGTTTCCCAAGAGTTTTCATGCAAACCCTCCGGCGCTGAAAGATTTTCTCACGCTGATTCCCCGCACTATGTCCTGCGCATTTGAGTTCCGCAGCCCATCATGGCTCGATGTTGAAATTCTGGACCTCCTCCGTGAAAGGGGGTGCAGCCTGTGCATCGCCGATTCTGACGAGAATCAGACAAATGAGATCATCAGTACGGCGCCGTGGGGGTACGTACGCCTGCGCCGTTCCGATTACACGGATGCCGAGCTCTCACAATGGATGGAAAAAACAGTTTCGCAAAAATGGGAGAGGGCTTTCGTTTTCTTTAAACACGACGAGGAAGCCAAAAAAGGGCCCGAAATGGCGATCCGTTTCCATAAGCTTACCGATTTCTCAAGAGAAGCAAAATCACGACGAAGGGGATAATTTTTCCTACTAAAATCCTGCGTCCACTTTTTCTCAATCTCATACAAGCTTTTGAACGCCAATGTAAATTCTGTTGATTATTCCTGCATGCTCCGTGCATGTACGCCGCTAAAGGTCATTTCAACTCCTTCAAACAGAACAGGAGCGAGCTGCCGAGAATAACCAACGCGCCCAGGGCTACATACCCGAACCGGAAGCTGATAAGATCGCCTGAAAGGCCGAGCAGATAGGTAATAAAGCCACTGCCGGCGCTTATACTGATCGTCATAATGATACCGGTCGCCATCCCCCGCTCCTCCCTGCCAAACGTCCTGGCAATGGCCGTCAGCCCCAGAGGGTAAAAGCCCATTATGAAGATTACTTGAAGGGAAAGGACAATCCCGATGAATCTGGCGGAGGCCAGTCCGACCAGCACCGTCAGAACACCTGTAAGCGACAGCATTGTAAAAATCATTTTTTTCAAGCTGACCCTATCGACGAGAAAACCGCACAGAATGACCACGCCAACCCCTCCCAATCTGGAGAAGCCAAACAGACTATTTGCGTACCCGATGCTGAGCGACAGCTCCTTGGTCAGATAGAGCGGGACCGTGAAGTAGACGCCCCACATCACTCCCGTGCCAAACACCCAGATTGCCGCCATTATCCATAGCGCTCGCCTCTTCATAAGATCGGCATGGAGGCTCTTTTTGGTATTGGTGATCTTCAGCTCGTCCACCGTGAGCCAGAAGACTATGGCAGCTGAAAAGAAGATTATGGCAAATGCTACAAATATCCCCCTCCATCCAAAAAAATAGATAAAAAAAAGGGCAATGAATGGCGTGCAGAAGATGCTCACGGAGGCTGCTGAATCATGGATGACAATGGACTTACCCCAGTTTTTTTCGGCGAAGTACTCGGTGATAAGGGGTATGACCGAGGGTATGTACGCACCGGCTGAAAAGCCAATGACCAGCGAGAGAAGATAGATCATTGAGAAGGTCTTTACCAAGGGGATCAAGAAGAAGGTGCCGGATGTAACGGCAAGCGACAGAGCTATGCATTTCTTGTAGCCAAATCTGCCTCCGTAAAGGCCTGTGAAGAAGAGCGAGATTGCGTAACCGATAGACTGGAACATGAAGATACTGCTCGCCTGGGCGTGAGAAATGACGAACTCATCTTCAAGCAACGGTAGGATGGGCGAGAATACAGATCGGGCGTAAATGTTGTTGAACCAGAGAAACCACAGCAGGGAAAGGAATAAAAGTCCTCTGCCTTTTAGCTCTAAATGGTGCTCCATGCCTCAAGGTAACCCAAAAACCAGATGCAAATAAAGACAAAAACTTTCACTGCTCTTGACACTCAACTGGTTTTAGATATCTTCTTCCTTGCTGAGAGCCTAATCAGTGCGCTTCCAGCGATTCCACTAAAACCAGCTCGCAAGCTCCGGGGCCGGTATCCGTGCGGGAGAGCGAGCTTCTCCATCGAAAGCCATCCGGCGCTTGAGCCTCCACCAGGTAGCCTTTCAGGTGGATGATATGGCCGGGTCGTAAGTCTTTGAGGAGTTTCTCGACCTTCGGATTTCCCGGAATCATGTGCATATTGGCGGTATGGGATTCCACCACTCCGCGAGGAACAGGTAGCGTTTTCGCGCTCCAGAAATAGAAGCGGTCACTCTGGCTGAACTTGAAGTAGTCGAGATTATTCTGATCGGACATTGAACCCCATGCGAGCACAAGATCCACCGGTGCCAGATCTGCCGCACGGCCGAAGTAATATCGCTTCTTCAGGATAACCCGTGCCTTTAGTTCAAATGATGCAAGAGGCTTTAAGTAAAAATCCTGTTTCCGAATTTCAGGCGGGTCGACCATGGCGCCCTGCTCTGGCTCCTCAGCAACCAGCACGCCGGGAGGCCGGCTAATTGATCGATCCGACCACGCATGGTAGCCTGCTACAAGAAAAAGAATGATGAGAATCCAAAAGTACTTCATCCTTTTTTCTTCGGCCTTTTCTGGCAAATCATAACAGGAAAGTATTTTGGAAGAAAAAAAATGAGGAAGCAAATTTCTCTTGAAAGATTTACCTCATATTGGCAGACTTGTAGTTTCAGGGCGGGAGAAGTGTGCCGGCTCGACAAAATATTTAAAAGGAGGTTGGTGATGACGGGACAGAAATGGATCTCGGCGCGTGGGTCTCTGAGGTTGAGTGCGGTTGCGTTCTCAATGGTTGTGCTTGTCGTCGCGTTCCTTGCGGCGGGTCCCTCTTTCGGTCAGGGCACGTTTAATCCGAGCCCTAAAACCGCTGCAGAGGCGATCGATCAGCTGGTATGGGCGAACAGGATCCTCGCTAATGAAGGTATCTTCGATTTTCTTGGCCATATAAGTGTGCGCAACCCTGAGAACAGCAAGACATTTTTCATCGCTAGCCACATCGCGCCTGAGACCGTGACAAGGAACGATATACTGGAGGTCGACTTCGAAGGAAACGTCGTCACCAAGAGCCAGTTCAGGCCCTATTCCGAGCGTATCATTCATGCAGGGATATTGAAAGCAAGGCCGGACGTCAACTCCGTGATCCATGCGCACCCGATCCCTGTAGTGACTCTTTCGGTCTCAGAAGTGCCGTTTCGCATGGTTTCACATCCGGCATCCATCTTCTATGAGGGTGTTCCCACTTATGACGCGTATGATTTCACATCACCGGGTAATACCGGCATGCTCGTAACCACCAAGGAAGAGGGAGATCGGGTGGCAAAAACACTCGGTAAATCAATGGCCATGATAATGCGCGGTCACGGATGCAATGTCGTGGGGAAGAGTGTCCCCGACGCAGTGCGTGCTGCCATTTCCTTTCGGGACAATGTGGTAATTCTTCTCGGCGCGCAGCAGTTCGGGAAAGTGAAGACCGTGTCCTTCGAAGAAGCTAAGGAGGCGGCCAAGGCGCTTAGTAACCCTGAGCGCGGCTGGAACGCCTGGGTCGCCAGGGTCAAGAGAGCCATGCCCGATATGCGGTAGAAAGGTTAAAAGGGGTTGCGCCATCGCGCAATCGGGCGCTGGAAAGGACTTGCCCGTGTCCAGACACGGGTCTATGACTGAAGGCAACTTGGTGTCAGTATTCGCCTGCGCCCATCGGCATATCGCCGGACAGGAAACTTAGTTCCGGGCCGATATCCATCCCTGAAGACCACAGCGGGAGCTGGTCGAGCCTTTCAATCTGTTCAGGAGTGAGGATCTTTCTTCCTTCAATAATCGTTTCCGCAACCTTGTCCATGAGCCTCTGCCGAAGTGGGCTTAGCTCTTTTTCCTTCTCCAGGAGCTTGGCTTCGCCAACCTTCGGGTCCGCAAAAAGCTTTCTCATCTCCAGTTGCTTCTGATAAAAGTCGTATCTCAGGTCGCGGGTCTCGCGATAGAACCGGTTCCGTAAATCCCTGCACTTATCCATTTGTCCGCGTGTGAGACCCAAGTATGCTGCGAGAACGCCGCCTTCAGCCGTGGCATAGGGGATGCCCATCGCAGGGGCCATACTACTCTGCGGCGGCGCCATGGGGGCGCCGGGCGTCCGTGATGACGGGCCGGAGGGCGCGGGCGAGCCGCTCATGATGCCTGCGGCCGAGGGGTTCCCTGGGGGTCCCTGCGTAAACTGGCTCCAGGCCTCCGACGGGGCTAAGCATGATAGCATCACCAATACGATCAATCCCAGTAGTATGTTGTTCTTCATCTTCATCCTCCTAGAGTGATTTTGGTATTGTCAAAATCCGCGCTGGCTTCAACCAGTTCCTTCGCTTGCTGGTGCTCCGTCTCTCACCCGTTCTAAGTTCTCCTTCCGCTTGCCTGTGGAACTCGCGCACGCCTGCTGTCGACAGCAGGCTTACC
>Ga0209039_10001246_pt1 | contig 24286 bp, 26 predicted proteins | sample BogFormECP12_OM1_FD_188238 | JGI IMG/M metagenome (GOLD analysis project Ga0209039, IMG submission 188238) | Bog forest soil microbial communities from Calvert Island, British Columbia, Canada - ECP12_OM1 (SPAdes) (version 2) | ecosystem: Environmental > Aquatic > Freshwater > Wetlands > Bog ... | reverse complement strand
CACGAATTCATTAATCCACGGGATAGAATGCCATGGACAAAAAATAGTTTAAGGTTGTAGAAAATATCTTATAATAAGGTTAAAGATGAAATACGCTCAATGCATAACACATGCACTTGTTTCAGATACCAATCATTGCCAAATTTGTGTAAGAATTATTTCTCGATGCAATATTGGTTTCCAGGCATTGTAATTGAATAGTGGGTAATTCAGGCAGATCAAAAATCTCTTTTTTACTTAGGCAATTCATATTTAACCGTTTTCAATTTCTGAAGAACGTTGCCGGGAATTTCTTTCAATTTCTTCTCTGTCGTGTGAAATTCAATTTTCATTTTCAAGGAATAAGCTATTGCCATGCAATCAATATATGAAAGCGTGGTTCGATGTTGGCATTTCAATAAACCTGCTGTAAAAAGAAGGGATCTATCGGGATCGACGATTTCGATGTAATAATCTTTTAGCAAGGAGCTTACTAAACTTCTTGCTTGATCTTGACCATAAACCTTGCATATTTGATAGAAAATTTCACTGACTACGGGGGAGATCAAATGACCGGTCAAGTCACCTTTCTTGATCTTTGCCATCAATTCTGAAACTCGTGGTGTACAATCTTCGGAAAAAAAGATCGAGTAAATGCCAGTATCGATGCAGATTACATTCTTCACTTTTCCAGTTCCAACTCCATCGCACGAGTTTCATCTTCAACTTTTGCAAATTCTGCATATTTATGAGATCTTGATTTTTCTATATCAACTAAAGGAATGATGACCAAGTTTCCATCGATTTCCATGACAGTTACCCTTGATCCCTCGTGTAAATCAAACCTTTCGCGCAAGGCGGACGGAATGGTTATCATTCCTTTCCGATTTACTATAGATGGTTTACTTTTTACCATTGCATCATCTAAAGCCCGAATTTTACATATATATAAGTAAGAATAGGATAGACGAATTTAAAGTCAGATATTCTAATTATAGAAAAGGACATCCATTTTTCATTATTGACCATTCGATTTTTCATCATTCAATATCGATCTTAAAATATTTACAAGCATCTTATTCGAAAGAAACTAATTGCTGCAGAAAATAGTACGAGTGATAACAATGACCGAAGAATATCTCTTGCCATTACATTCAAAAGAAGGCTGGTTCGTGGACGGCCATGGTCGCGTCGTTATCTTGCGCGGCGTGAATCTTGGTGGCGATTGCAAGGTGCCGTACACGCCGGATGGGCGCACACACATCCCGACAGATTTTTCCGACCATAAAGATGTCTCGTTCATCGGGCGGCCATTTCCACTCGATGACGCACAAATTCATTTTGAACGTTTGAAAGCATGGGGATTTAATACATTTCGTCTATTGACGACATGGGAAGCTGTTGAGCATTCAGGTCCGGGTGAACTTGACTTGGCTTACCTTGATTACTATACCAGGCTCTGCGAGATGGCCCGGGATCACGGGTTCTACGTGTTTGTCGATTTTCACCAGGACGTTTGGAGCAGGATGACCGGCGGTGATGGGGCGCCTGGCTGGCTCTTCGAGAAAATCGGTATCGATTATTCCAAGCTCAGCAAGGCGGAGGCTGCGCTAGTCATGCAGCATGCCTACGATTTTAACGATCCGAGACCTCGGCAAGAGGACAAGTATCCAACCATGTGCTGGGGGCAAAATGCAAAGTATCCTGGCAATGGCATCATGTGGACGCTGTTCTTTGCCGGGCGGGATTTTGCTCCCGAGTTCACGATCGATGGCGAGAATGTGCAGGACTATATGCAAAGCCACTATCTCGAGTGCCAGCGGGCTGTCGCTGAACGCGTGAAGGATCTCCCGAACGTCATGGGATTCGATTCGCTGAACGAGCCGTCATCCGGCTGGGTCGGCATCGCCATGGACGACCGCCATCTCAAGGCCACGAAAAATGATCCTGCATTGCCAGGTATCGGGTGGTCGCCTATCGATGGATTGTACGCCGCGAGCGGCCATGCCGTGACGATTCCTTTTCTCGAGCTTCGCATTGCCAAGCTCGGCATCGTTCCAGTGAGGAACGTCATTGTTAACAAGGACAAGGTTTCGGTATGGCTGGAAGGAAAAATTGATCCGTTTCAAGCAGCGGGCGCGTGGCGGCTCAAGGACGATGAAACGCCAGAGATTTTGCGAAATGATTTTTTCCAGGTCGTGAATGGGCGGAAAGTCAACTTCACGAACGATTACATGGTACCGTTCATCACCAAGGTCGCAGACACCATCCAGGCAGTCAATCCGGATTGGATGATCTTCGGGGAAAAGGATGCAAAGGAAACGGTGTTCGATCCTGCCTTTCCGGCATCAATGTCCCGGAACTTTGTCAACGCATCTCATTGGTACGACAATGCCTTGTCGGGAACGAAGACGGTGCGCAAGATCACGCTGGACGTCGTGAATATCAAGGTCGTGGTTGGAAAACGTGGGATCCAAAAGATGTATGCGAAGTACCTTGGAGATATCAAGAATGCAGCTGCACGGGTGAATGGGGGGTCACCGACATTGATCGGTGAATTCGGGATAGTTTATGACCTCAATGGTGGCAAGGCATACGATAAATGGCGTGCGGGTGACCATTCCGACAAGATCTGGAAGGATCATGACTGGACGCTGGACATGATGTACAATGCCATGGACCAGCACCTCCTGAGTTGCACCCAATGGAATTACACGGCGTCGAACAAAAACGACTTGCGTGTTGGTGATGGCTGGAATCAAGAGGATTGCAGCATATACAGCGACGATCAACGCGATGATCCAGGCAACATCAATAGCGGTGGCCGTGCGATGTTGGGTTGCGTGAGGCCTTTCGCGCAATGCATTCAAGGTACCCCACTACAGATGAGTTTTGACATGAAACGGGGCGTGTTCATCTTGCGATTCAAGGCGGACTCTTCGATCACGGCTCCGACCGTGATTTGCGCCCCGTGGATTCAATTTCAAGTTGGATGCGACATCGACGCCCCCGGTCTTGAAGTGGCTGAGGATCAAGCTTTGAAACGGATCTCGTTTCTCGCGAAGGAAAACCGGGAATACACGATCCGGATTAGCAGGTCACGCTGAACCGATCAAGGTCGCTTACCACGTAGCAGCGTGACGATCGAGTAACCAGGTTCCACGCTGTTGATGGCAATGCTGTCGAGCTCCCGTTCAAGATTACCAGATTCGCGTGCTAAAGAAGATACCGGTGATGGCGCAGCAAGTTTATCCCGCGTCACGTCCTCGGGCTTGATCGTGATGCGCTTTTTTTCTCCTTGCTTCTCGCCTTTCTGGAACGTGGGCAATTGTTGCTTGATGCGGTCGATGTCCTTCTTGATGGACTCGTTCAAGATGTCCATGAGCATGGGCCGAGCCTCCTTGGACACTCGCATGCCACTCTCGTTAATCACTTGCTTGACGAGCGTGGGCTTGATGAAATCGGGTTTTTCGGGATCCTTCGGTTTAGGCTTTTTCTTGGGCTTTTCCTTGAGCTTCACCTCCTCCGGATTTGACGCATCGGCTTTCAGGCCCAGTTCCGGCAATCCCTCCTCGATGGACGTGATGATATCCTGATACGTGGTCGTGAAATCGGAAAGAAAATCGTCCACGAGGCTTTGCAGCTCTTCCCGCAAATCGGTGCTCGATTCCTTGTCGATTCTTGAGGATAGTTGCTCGATCTTGGTCAAGAACTGCGATCGCAAGGATTCTTGCGCGGCTTTCAGGTTTTGGCTGAGTTTCTTGATTAATGGTTCTACCGCCATGCTTGCATCGGTCAATCACTTTACACCAGCCCTATTAAAACGTGGTATTAACGTCGCAATCGTGCAAGGTCACCATTACCATGATATAAACCGGGGTCATGTTAATATTAGGTAATCATCATCACCCGGGATGGAGAATGGCTCGATTCAAGGCGGTGCTTTTTGACCTCGGCGGCACCCTGGTTGAATATTACAAGAGTTCAGAGTTCCAGGATATTCTCGAGCGAGCCATGAATGATATCCAGCAATTCTTGTTCGAAAAGATGGCTACCACGTATGAACAAGATGCACTATGGAAAAGGGTTGAGGAGGAAAACCGGGAGGCTGGTGATTTCCGCGTACGACCCATGGAAGATCGGCTCGTGAACATCTTCGAGCTGCAAGATTTTGCGAAGGAATCGGCATTCATCACGAAATTGTGCACCATCTTCATGAAACACATCTTCGAGCGCGGCAACGTGTATCCAGACACGACACAAACGCTCGAAGAAATCAAGAGCAGGGGCTTGAAGATCGGCCTGGTGTCCAACACGCCGTGGGGTTCGCCCGCCATTCTCTGGCGGGAAGAACTTGGACGGCTCCGCATCTTGAAACATTTCGATGTCACCGTGTTTTGCAGGGACGTAGGATGGCGAAAGCCCGCGAGCCAAGTGTTTACCCGCGCGCTTTCCATGTTAAGGATGGACGCAAAGGATTGTGTTTTCGTCGGCGACGATCCCCGGTGGGACGTGAGCGGGCCTCGTGCCGTTGGCATGGACGCCGTCCTTATCGATCGCTCAGGGGGATCGCATGGAAATCCTGCCATCTCGAACCTTCAAGAGCTGCTTGAAATGCTCTGATTGACCTCATGGAATTTGCGTCAAAGCTTTATACGCCACGATCCAGCCTTGGCTTATCATTAATACGGATGCTGCCAGATGTTTAAAATGCCGAAGTTACTTACTCGATTTGGTAGGTAAATAAACGCATTTAGAGAATAATTAACATCATTTCAAAGGTTTTTGCGCTTGCCGTTGTTGGAAATCGTTTTGATATTGGTAGCTAGCATGATCCTTTTAATGGTGGTAATTTACCTCACGGTGCGTTCTTTAAAGACAAGAAATTACCAGGTTCTGCTTCTTGCTGCGAGTTTTTTGGTAGAATTGATAATACAATTCATAGAGCCACTCGAACAGAAATATATACTCCGTGGTTTCTTGGATTATGACTATATATTGTTTATTTTACTTTTCACGAAATACGCGTATCATCAGAAACAGAAAAGCCATTTTTCCGTCATGTTCATGATAACTATGGCGCTTCGCGTGGTGGAAGGTATCCTGGTCGTCGTGTTTCAATTCGACATACCGAATACCTATGCATTGGTAGGGTTTAATCTTGCCATCTACTGGGTCTATCTCGCGTGCGGGGGGCTAATGACCTGGATTGCCTATGGCTGGCTCGTGCATAGCGCGTTGATTACCTTCATGAAAAGTAAAAATGTGCAATCGGTGCCTGCGTGGTTCAAGTTTCGAAACAAGTGGGTCGCGATAGGATTTTCGGTATTCCTTGTTCTTCCGGTATTGTGGTTCTCGCTTCCGACCGATGGATCTGGATACGGAGAGTTAATTCCCAACCAGAATGGAATGTTGCCGTTACCAGCTATCCTTGGAATTGCCATAGCTATTCCACTTTTCGCATCTTTGATCTTCAACGCCATCGCCTGGATTACCCCCCAATTCATCATCAACCGGTTTAACTCGGTGTCGAAAGGCGCAAGAGATGCCCAAAAACGCGAGCTTGCTGACATTGTTAGTTCGGAGAAGGCATTGGACATCACGGCTTCGGAAAAAATTCTCAACCAGCGAGGCATCATCGATCTCGTGAGTTACCTCGGGGATTTTCTCGCGAATATTATCGATAAACCACCGAATGCAGCCAAGGGGCTCATTTTCTTCTCGATACAATCCCAGCTCGGCGAGGACGCTGTTCATGTCATGAAATTGAAACAAATCATGGAAGTCATCAATGGTGCCCTCAAGGACAGGCTGGAAATAATGCAAGGTAAAAGCGCGGACGAGATAGTGAAACAGCTCAACAAAAAGATTATCGATGAACAATCCATTTTAATGATGCTGGCAATCTAAGGATAACAACGTTGCAAAATCTCGATCGCACGATCATGCCTTGATCACACCGATGGTTAGGAGCAAATTAGCGAACCGTCGCTGCTCGCCCGTCGCGATGACGAGGGTTGTTTCCGGTTCCTTCACTTTCTCGTAGAATTCCAAGCGCGGATAACTGGTCATTGGCACGTCGGCGGGCAAGATCTTCTGGAACTCGTCATGAATTGCTTGTTTTACTCCATCCGGTGGCACCATGACCTCCGCTGCTTCGATGGGAATTGCCGAGACCAAGGCAGTCAAGACGTCGGTTACCTTGGGAATGCCGGGCATCAAGTTCAAGAATACCATGAATGCGGCAGGGGGAGCGCCCGAGAGAAATGGATAATTGCCATCAGCGATGAGCACCTTCGATCCGTGTCCCGACATGCCGAGAACACGCAAGATTTCCGGGTGCAAGAGCTTTCCTTTCAACATGTCCGATCATTTTCCTTAGTTTGGAAGATTCCATGACATGTTAGGGGGAGGCATGCGAAAAGCGTTTTGCATCGATATTGTAATTGGTAGTTAATACCTTCCACTCCAATCGATATTCATGAATGATGAACTGTTTGTCTTTCGATCCACGGCAGGAAATCCAGAAAAAAAACGTGCATTTATTGGCAATGGTTATTTCGGCGCCGATATATCGAGTAACTTCGGTCAAGGATTCGGTACATGCGAGAACAAGGCTCCTTTTCCTACAACATATCTTGGTGGCGTGTACACATTAGCTTATGGAGCTTATGGCGATAAAGCGGTTCCAAAAGCATTGTTTAATGCAATGAATGCATATTGCATCATTCCTGCTGCGCAAAGTCTCGATCAAGAACCGGGCTATATGGAAGACTTCTGCCAAGAAATGGACATGAAAAAAGCGCTCGTGACGACGAAAGGCACGTGGCATGGTTACGCGATCGAAACGATGGCCTTTGCTAGCCGCCAGCGCCCTAACTTAGGCATCGTGAAAATACACTGTTCCAGCGCAGGCCAGGATCATCACGAATTCTTATACCTCGTCCGGAAAGATCCCCGGACGCGCTACGAAACTTTTACCTTCCTTGACGAGGGAAAGCTTGCCATGTTTGATGGGTCGATCATCGAGGACAAGAAGCAATTTGATGATAGGGGATTGTATCGAATCATCCAAGCTACCACAATGCAAATCATCGCCGACGATGGCACGGAGCTGCCGTTCGAAACCACCTGGGAATCCAAGGATTCGGAAGACATCAATTTCGATGGCGAAGCCACGTTCACCGAACATATCTCGATTGATACCGGCACGTCATTTTCCATCATCTTGTATTTTGGTATCTACAAGGAAACCGATACGGGAGGTGACTTGCTGGATCATGCCAGGGATAGCATCGGCCAAGCAATGCAATATGGCTTCGAGATGCTCTTCGAGGAACATTGCCGCGCGTGGCAAGACGAGATCTGGTCGCGGGTTATCGAAGTCCCCGGCGATGAACTCCTCCAGCGGCGCATCATCGCGGCAATGTACGCCATCGGCTGTTCTCTCAAGCAAGGCATCAACAATTCCGCAGGACCAAATGGCTTGAATGGCGACGGCTGGGTCGGTCACGTTTTTTGGGACGCAGACTTGTGGGTAAATCTTGGCACGCTCATGTGGGCGCCAGAACTGTCGCGTTGCCTCACCGAGTTCCGCCATGGCTTGGTGGACGGGGCCCGGAAAAACCGAGAAAGTTACGTGCAGGAGTATGGAATCAGCGGTGTCACGAGTGGCATCAAGTTCGCGTGGGAATCGACAACGTCAGGCCTCGAGCGGGCGCCGAAGGGCTGGGGCGCGCAAGAGCACGTAACGTGCGACGTCATTTTCGGGCAGTATTTATACGTCACCGCGACGGGCGATGAAGATTACCTGAGAACCATTGCATTCCCCCTCGTGCAAGAGGCGTGCGAATACCTAGCCCAGCGCGTGGTAAAAGGTGACGATGGCAAGTACCATTTTTTGGAAGTGGTTCCCGCGGATGAATTCGTGTTTCCGAATCACTGCGACGACGATGCATTCACCAACCTGTACACGGGTATTTGTATTGGCATCGGCATGGCATGGTGCGATCGTTTCGGGATAGCCTATCCTCCCGAATGGCAAGATATCCGGGATAACATGTTCTACAATTTCGACGATGACCAGCAACTCGTGATCGAGTACACGGGTTATCATGGCCAAACTATTAAACAGGCAGACGTTGATTTACTGACATTCCCGCTCGAATATCCCCTACCCGATGATGTCAAGCGAAATAACATGCTATATTACTTCGACAAGTTACCCAAGGAACACATCATGATGAGCTCGTCTATATTTTCAACCATCGCATGCGAGCTGGGAATAGGCGACAAGGCGTGGGAGTATTTCTCCGACTTGTTTGCGCACTTCCACGAGGACCTGTTCTTCATCGCGAGCGAATCCCCGGCCAATGAATGCTGGCCGTTCATCACGGGATTGGGCGGTTTTCTTGCCAACCTGGTTTATGGGTTTGGTGGCATTCGCCTGCGCGACGATGGATTGCTGATCTGCCCCTTCCTTCCTGCCAACATTCCCGAAATCGTGTTCAACGCGATCAAGTTCCGAGGTATTACCATGTGTTTTCGCGTCTTCGATCAAGGGACGAAATTTTCGCTTCACGCGAATGCAGATTGCTCTATGATGCTGCATTTTCGTCAAGGCAAGGAATTCTCATGCTTGACAGGGGAACTTGGCGAAGCTCGAGTTGCTCCAGCCCGGAAAGAGTCATGTTACGAGGTGTTCTTGCCAGAAAATAAGGAAATGATTTTCGAGTTAAACGAATAAAAAATATCCTATTTTTCAACCAATACTTTTTTCCTGATCTCGAAATGCTTGTTATGAAAAGAACTCTTCATTGAAAAAAGAAAAAAGGGTTTGTTAATCATGCCAATCCACTTCTCCGATGCATGTTGTTCAGGCCGATGCTGAAAAAAACGCATTTACCCCCACGCTAAAAGCGTTGCCTTGATTAACGACAGCTAGGGAATGGGCGGAAAACCATGACATGTACGGCTCGAATATCAAGAACTGCTAACAATCATCATTTTTTGATAACCGTTCAGTCATGGCATTGCTGGTAGTAGAGCGCGTCATCGTCCTCGAAGGCAACTTTGCATTCCTTCGAGCAAAAATAGACGGTGCCCGACTCGCAACCATCAAACTTGATTGCACGGTTACTCACTTCAACGGGTTTCTTGCAGATTGGATCGACAGCCATCATGTTTTTTCACCATTATTCGAATTTCTGTCATGAAGTGTGTTATTCTATAATCTAAGACGAATCTCTTGATTTTCAACCCAATGGTCGAAAAAAGATCATGAATATCCACACTCCCAAAGAACATGAATATTCAAACCTCTTATCCGAAACATGTTATTTAAGTGTTGTGTTAGTTTTAGAAAATAATAACCCTGGAAAGCATAATTATTAATTCGAAAAATCGTTTTTCGTTTACGAAATGGGATCATCATTTCGCGAGAATACCTTGAATTCATCCAGAAGCAAGGTTTACAAAAAAGGAAGACGGATAATGCCACTTCATAGCATATCAAGTCGTCTTCGAGCCATTGAACATGCCAGAACGGACATCGAGCATCCTTGATCAAGAAACGAGGGGATGAACCTCGATCATTTCGTGCTCAAGGACTAGTCATATCTTGCTAGAAAAAATGCGACCATGGCTTGGTTCGATCGTGAGTACCACGAGCCATAACGGGTGGAATGGCCAAAGAGGATTAGTAGACACCCATTTTTTTCGCGGCATCCACGAAACATTTCACGTTCTGGAGAGGCATTGTCGCGTTCACGACCGATGATGGCCCGATCATGAAATGACGATTGTCCTTCAACGAGTCCATCAAGGCGCCAACGTGTGCCTCGATCGAGTCTTGCGTGCCGAACGGGAGCACCTCGTTCATATCACCAAAACCGATGACGATGAAATCGGGAAAGTGATCGTTGATGTTTGCAGGGTCACAACCCCCTTCCCACCCTTGCAGGCCCCGGAAACCTACATCTTGAAACGATGGGATCATGCTCGTCGCGTCGCCGTCCGTGTGGATCAGCGGCACGATGCCTGCATCGCTCGCCATTCCAAGGATCTCCTTGTAATGGGGACCGTAATCGGATTCGAATCGCTCGGGAGGTATCATTGGGCGGCCTTTATAGGCAATGTCGTCGGCAATGAACACCGCGCCTGCCTTGCTACCGCCACCCGCGATCAGCCCCTCGATCTCGATTTTAAGAATCTCCGCGCGGAATCGGATGAGTTCACGGTAGAATCTCGTGTTTTTCTTGTAATTGATAGCAAACTCCTTGTATCCCATGGCGAGGATGACGCGGCTGAAAATGCCCCCGGTTTTTGGCACCATAAACATTCGGGGAGCGATGGTTTCCTGGTACTCTATCACCTGGCGCATAGCACGTGAATCCTTGATCGGCTTGAGAGTAGCCCAAATCGTGTCAAGAATTTCTTGAGACGTGAGCAATCCATTCTTGTAATATCGTGTATCAGGATAGTACTCGCGGCCTTCCGTGTTGACGATGTGCTTCTTTCCTTGTGCATCGATGATTTCGGTGGGTTCGTATGTATAGCAACTTGGAATATCACCGAAAATTCCATCGAAACCAAGAACCATGGCTGCATCTACAGTAGGATAATTCGTGTAATCAAGGCTTTCATCCGAAAACAGCGATTCCTCGTTCTGCTGGATGAAATCCGCGTTCACGGTTTGCACGAACAATGGAACTCTGTCTAGGCACCTGCGTCCCTCGTCATCGAGCACGGCCATGAATCGTTCCTTCGCATTCATCGCGATGAAATCACCTTGGAATTCCTATCCGTGTTAAAATTTCTATCTTTAAATAAGGAATCGGTTTCGGAATCGAAAAGAAAAAGTAACATGCTGGAAAACATTCAATGTTTCAATTTCACGTGGCCGTCGTGCCAAGTTCTCGAGTATTTTCAAGATGTTATAATTGATCGAGGTAGAACCTTGTCTTTTTCTCGTTGATCGACTCGAAAAATGCTTCGAAAAACGATGCGACCTCGCGTTTTTTCTCTTCTTTGACATCCTTGGGGCAATCATGGTCCGCAACAAAGAGTTGTTCCAGGTGTTTGATTTGCGAAAATTGCCGAGCAAAAACATCGAGGAGATATCTCGTGAAAGGTATATCGAGCAAATCCTTTTTCGCGACATACGAGATCATGAACGTGATTTTCCTCCCACGGGCATCATTGTTGTTGATGGAAAATGGCAAGTTCGCCGTGTCGAATGAATCAATTGAATGGGCAAAAAAGGCCTCATGATAAATATCCATCGAGCGTGGAATGTCTTCCAATTCTTTCTCGATCTCTTGGCGCGGCGCTGAAATTGAAATGACAGGTCCTATCCGCGTGTTGAAATAACTCAAGATCAGGCGGTGATTCTGGCTCATGCAATCCGGACACAACGCGTTCGTGAATTTCACCGGGGAAACCGACTTCATGTAATTTTCAAGTTGATCCCAGTACCCATCATCATTCCTCACCTTTTTGCACGACGGACAATATGGTAGCAAGCTTTGCAAGACTTCGATTTCGTTTTGTGCCCGTTGCAATCGTTTTTGGAGATCGGCCTTGGTTGGGAAGATTAGCCTCCCAATGGCCATCTCATACCCCGAGAAGTTGTCAAAATTGGTTTTTTCAATTAGTATGAAAATGATGATGAAGGGCGTGAAAAGCAGACCCAGAACGAGATTGCCGAGGGTTTCGCTGGTCATGTAAAAGGATAATTGCTGATAGGATGAAAAAATTATCAAGGGGTACAGAAAACCATCAAGCGTCTGCACCGCGATATATATGCCAGCGAATATAACGAGTCTCCCAGTGAATGACCGGATCCTGCGCTTTAATTTTTCCAAGCTGAAAAACATCAACAAGATTTCGATGACGTAGAGCAGGGTGTTCGTGAAGTTAATCGAGATCAATGACCAAAACAATCCTGAGGGGATCGCATTCGTGTTTGCAATACCAGGTGATATCAAGGTGCCAAGTATCAACATGCACAAGAAAAACATAAAAATACTCAAGATCACCTGAATTACGATGATGTTACGCACGATGACCGGGTTTTTGGATATGATGACAATGAACAGTGTCGTTAGTAACAAGGAGGAATACGCGACATCCCCACCCGTAAGCGTGATGTTAAAGGTAATCGGCATCACGTATCCGGTGTACAAGATCTGGGAAAATATGAAAATGCAACCAAAATACGCGTAAGCAAATTGCATGTAGAACTTTGTTGCGAATTTCGCGATGATGAGCGTCGGCAGGCCGAAAAGGAGCACATGGAGGGCAAGAATGGTGAAAATATCCACGGGGTTCAACCACCTAAATTCAATATTAAAACCGTGCTTTTGAAAATGACATTAATGAATCCTTTTACAGCTGATGGTGATAAATTATGCTTGAAATCGATTGGCGGGCTATTCGCTAAACTATTAACAATCGATTTTGGCATGGAAATTGGGAGAAGAAAAAGACCATACCGAACACAGAAGACGAGTATCTCCAACATGGTTGCGGGAGAGACCGATTGCAGGGTTTAATCCTTACCAACGAACCACGAGATATCCACAATTCTTGCATTTTACAGGATGGTCCTCGTCCGGAACGCCTTCCAGCATCGCGCCACAATTGGGACATTCGAGAACCTTGAGCTCCGGTTTTTTCATCATCTTTTCTAGTTTTTCCAGCACGTCTGGTTCTTGTCCCAGTTTCTGGAGAACGGAAGCTTGTTGCTCCTGACAATACGCCACGGCTTGTCGTGCATTAACCGCGCCGACCTCCATTGGCCGGACATTGGGCATGTTGAATTGTTTTTTCACCCATTGAGCGGAAGCCATGTCTAATCCAAACTGCTTGATTGTCCATTGCATGACGGGATTTTGCCCAAGAACGAGCACCCGGAGCATTGATAAATGTTCAAGGCCATTGATCGCCGAGATCCGATTGTTCGCGAGCAAGAGGGTAGTTAAATTACCAAGATTGTCCAATCCCTTGATTTCAGCAATCTGATTTCGTGATAATGCCAATATCTGCAAGTTTCCAAGCTTTTCAAGCCCCTTGATGTTCGTGATTTGATTGTTGAGCAGCCCAACGCTCGCAAATTCACGAGCTTGTCCAGCCCCTTGATTTCGCCTATTTGATTGCCACCGAGGCGTAAGCCACGCAAGCTCGGAAACGCATCTAATCCGGCGATCTCGGTAATCTGATTGTTTGCAAGAAACAACCGTCTCAAGTCGACAAGCGTGGATGGCAGTCCATCGATCTCCGTGATCTTGTTTCCATTGAGATTGAGGACCTGCAGGTGTGATAAAGAATCCAATCCCTCGATTTCCGAGATGTTGGTAATGTCCGAACGTGATAAATCTAATGAAATGAAGCCATTTACCTTGGCTTGCTTGAATTTCTTTCCATGTACTTTTACCGACATCCTTACCACGAGATTTTACTAAATCATGGATATCCTGGAAAGATAAAAATCTTTAGTGAAAATACTCGCGGCATGCATAATATATGCTTGTTAGAACTTGTCAAGAATCGCCATGCTCTTTCAATTTATCGAGAATGTATTGCCGTTCCGCGAGAAACCAGTGTAATTCATTCAATTTTGGCTTGAATCCGACGATTTTTTTTGCCTCCTCCTCGATCATGTTCTTTGGTATCCTCCAGTTGATTCTTGCAGGATTACACTTGATCGATGCCACGCCGCCAGTCAATCTCGTGATGCAGGCTTCTTTCAAGCAGAGGCTTGCTTCAGCCAGCAACCAGACAAGATCGTCATAAGACGTGCTTCCAAGGGATAGTCCATACGCTCGCTTGCGTATATCGTTATAATCGAGGTCGATGGACATGGCTTGCGCCATCATGGTCGCGAGATCTTTGCAATAATCGATGACCGCCTTCGTGTCAATTACATAACCGTCATGATCAAGGCCGCCGAGTTTTTCTATCAATTCAGTATCGATGGGATTCATGCTGATCCGCAACCGCCGTAAATTCTCGAGATCTTGCAAGCCATCGATCCGTTCTATCTTGTTAAATGCAACGTCCAGGATTCTTAAACCAGTGGCGGTTTCAATTCCATCGAGCGACGTGAGCGCGTTATTGCTCAGGTTCAATTCTCGTAAGCTGGCGAGATTATCGAGACCCGCGACATGGTGCACGTGATTGTCGTACAGATGGAGCACTTGCAAATTAGTGAGAGCATCGAGTCCCTTCATAACCTCGATCTGGTTACCACCAAGATCGAGGCTTGCGAGGTTAGTTAAGGAATCAAGCCCCTTGATTTCCTCGATGCGATTGGCGTGCAAGTCCAACTTCACGAGGCTTTCTTGGCCTTCAAGGCCCGAGATATGCGTTAAGTGATTTGAATGAAGATCTAATTCTTTCAAGTCGTGCTGCTGGTCGAGGTTTTCCACTCGCGTTATCTGGTTTCCATGAAGATCCAAGCGATGCAATTTGCCCAGACTCTCGAGCCCTCCAATGGTCGCGAGTTGGTTCGATCCAACTTCAAGGACACGCAAATTCACCAGGTTTTCCAACCCCTCGATCGTGGCGATGTTGTTATTCGACAAATTTAATTCTTGCAAGTTCTCCAGCTTATCGAGATTCTGGATTTCCTTAATGCTCTTTATGTCTTTGTGCTCAAGAGATAAGGCATTCTGGATCATCGGGTGTTTCGTTCCCTTGTAAATCACGTATGTTCCCGGCACGATCAGCACCATTCTTTCTAACATGTCTTGTTCCAAGTCCGGTGTATATAGGGCTATCACGGGTAACTGGTGTTTGCATGAAAGACTCTTCAAGCTTTATCACCAGTAATCATCATAGCCAGAATCATGATATGGATGAATGCATGGTGCATGATGCAGTCGTGATGGGATGATCTTCGACACGGTTTTCATGATAAGGAACGGCGAATTTGGCACTGATTTCGAGACCAAGTTCTTCTTGGTGATCCTTGGAATTGGCATCTGCTTTTATGATTGGTATTCGCATGGCAAGCGAAAAGATTATTTTTGGGTATTTATCGTTGGCACTATCATCTGGACACTAACGGAATTTTCCCAGCAATCATCGGGCGTGAGAGAAATGGCCGCCGGGACGCTATTCGGGGTTCAGTTACCACGCATTGTTTCGAATATCATTCAAGGTTCCTCAGAAGGGGCTTTCATCGCGATCATGGGGCTTTTCGTTGCGGATCGATTGCTTGAGCATGATAAGCGACAAAAAGTCTTGGCGATTGTATTTTATTCCGGCTTTATCCTGTATACGATAATTGGAACGGCACTTCAAGCAGTATCCTTCAAGGATGTTGGCGCAAGCGTGGCATCGCGTCGGGACATGCTGGCACCGATGGCGCTGGTATTCTTGTCGTCGTGCTTGGCATTGATCATCATATTCCTGATGAAATATCCATATCCAGCCGTAAAGAAGCGATGTATATGCATGCTTGCTATCATGGCAATCTTTGCGACTGTATGGACGATTTCCGAGGTTTTAGCAAATACACGGTGGATCGAGGTGGGAACATTTGGAACCTCGACAGAAGCGCCGCCATTGATCGAGTTTTCAGCATTGGCATGGGACGTCTTGGTCGAAATTGCTGGCGCATACGTCCCTTTCTTGATAATTCCATATTTGTTTAAGTTGATAAAGAATCCGGAACATCGAATCCCCGGGGCAGAAGTTCCGAACTTGGATAGTAAAATCGAAACAGATGCCCAAGTAGCTGCTTAAACCGGATTAAAGGGGATAGAAGTATACATTCGATTCCTTACTATTATCATGAGAAATGCTTTTGAATCAAAACGTGCAATGTTGTTTTATGCCCATATTTCAGCACCCTTACCATTATAATAACTGGGATGCAAACGTGCTCTTCACGGAGTTCATGATCCAAGGCATCGTTGCAGTCATCACGCTGATCTTGGCCATCCAGCTCCGGCGAAAGCAACAGATTAGGAAATCGAATGTTTTATCCGCACTTGCCCGAGCCGTTGGTTTCATGGATGCTGCCATCGTGGCTGGCACGTTTCCCATGATCGTTTCATACTATTTTGGCGACGTCCCTATCTTGAATGGCATTCCAGTAGGCGCGGGTTACTATTTTTGGTGGTCAAATTTTTCCTATTGCTTGATCGTAATGGGAAACTTGTTTATTTTCAAGTTCATCCAGTACATATTTGAAAAACCTTCAAAAACCGTGTTTTACATGTTCTTGATAATCAATCTCGTGTTCGTGGGATGGAACGTGTACTACGGCATCTTCGTCGTCGTGCCGGGGGTAAGTTCCTTGTCGATACCCATGGGCGCCTTGTTTCTTGGTATTGAATTGTACTTGTGGCTACTCATGCTCGTCCTCTTGACCAAGACATACCGCCACATGACCCCATCGATCGATCGCCTAGGTTTTTTCGTGATGATACTCGCCACGATAACGACCATCGTTTCCAATGTGCTTTACGCGATTGGGGATATTTTCGATTTAAAAATCGTGATGCCGTTTTATTGGGCTTTTTTTGCATTAACGGGAATCTTAATTTATCTGGGGTATCTTCTTCCACCATGGTTCAAGAAATTTCTCGAACGTTTCAACGATGCACCTCTAAAAAACCAGAAACTGAGCATGCAAGAATCCGTCAACGTGGATACGGATTCAGGCAAATAATACAACGCATTGATAAAACAATCATGCATACTTGATGATGAATCTTTTCTTCATTTGAAAATTCATCCACGTGACGAAAACGGGTGAAAATTTCCCTTTATATTCATAATTGGTAGATTCCATCTTAAAAAATGAAAAAAGAGGGTAATTTTCGCGCAAGGAAAGGTGCGGAATGGTACTAGACCGCATTGGAAATGGATACCTTTCGTTTCACGACGATGGCCATCACAGCAATGCCCGACGCGGCACAGACAACGCCGACGACATCCGGGATACCCGTCGTGGAAGTGGTTTTAGGAAGCGATGAATCGGGCACCATCGTGATGTTGGTCCACACGTTAAGCGTGTCATTGCGCCATTGGTACAGCAAAATGCCCGTGGGCTTGTCCCAGACAGCATCAATGATTACGCCAGAAACCGTGGTATTCATCCAGTTTGCAGTCCAACTCTTGCCGGCATAATGCACGGTCTTGGTTCCATTGATCGCGTAGTACGCCATTCCCGGCACGACTTGAGATCCGGAACCCAAGTTAGCACCGATGAAAAAAAAAGCCAAGGTGGTCGGGACAGTCATGATGTCGTGGACAAAAGAATGGTTGGTCTGTAACACGCCATTATTGTTATACACCGCGCGGGAGTAGGTCACGTTTGGCGTGGTAATCCCCGTCACGTTGATCACGAACCAGGAAGTGGATGAGTTATCAGCATAATGGTAGGTTGCTGACGTCCCAACGATCACTCCGGGCGTGTAAAGGATTCCTGATGCATGAGTCGAGGATCCGAGGAGCGCGATCACCAATAAAACGAATGCGAGAGAAATTGGTTTTTTCATGTGAATGAATCTCCTTCGAAGTAATTTGCACGAAATGCATGCCATGAATAATGCTGCATGGATTGATAAAAGCTTTCTGCCGCTTCTCTTCTTGGAAAGCCAAGAACTAACTTTTTGATTCTTAAATTTCCCGGGAATAACCAAGGATTCTTATTCTTTCCGGACAAATCACGATCAAGCGTGTATATTTAATTAAGAATAACCATGCAAGGGAATAAAGATGTTGAATAACGTGATACGGTTGAAACCAGGGAAACCAAGAGCCCGCGTTTCCTCGTTTAATACGAACGGCGGGGACATAGATTTTTAAATGTTGCCCCGGGAGAAACAAGAGATAATGGTGAAGTGATTTGCCGTGAGCATGGACGAAAAGCGACACTTAAGGAGGGATGGCATCCTGACCATCGACGATGCGGACAAGGTTTCGATGCAAGTGCAAGGGTCAGATGATTCGCAAGACATTGTTGACTTGTCGCTTGTAGAAATCTTGGAAAACTTCATTGGAGGTCTTGTCGTGTTGGAGATCGACGGGACACGCTATAATGGCAGGCTTGAATGCAAAGACGATGCAATCTTGTCCATCGTGGAAGAGTCAGGGAAAAGATTGCTTGTTGCAAGGTTATTGGAAGAATTGGTTGACAAACACGTGTTCTTAGACGCGCGAGCAGGCATTGTCTCCAGCATCGCGATTTACCAAAGCTAATGACGACGCACCAAAGTTATCATTGCTTATGACTCGCCATCATATATTTAACCATGAACGAAAAATAGTATCAATTAACCCAATAGAAGAGATCTTGAGGTAATTAAAAATGGACATGATGCCGAATGACTTTCAAGAAAAAATCTCGATGTCCAAGAAAATGATATTTTCAGGGCTATCAGATGCCGGAAAAACGAGCATAAATCGCACCTTAAAGAACGATATAATTGGTACCGCGCTTGTCAAGCCCACGTATTTGGTCGACAGGAGTATCTTCAAGTACTTGGACTACGAAATTCTCCAGCACGATATGGGTGGCCAAAAAAAGTATCTCATCAACTATTTAAAGGAACCTGGAAACTTCTTCAGTAAAACTGACGTGTGCATATACGTCATCGATATCATCGACGACAAGCGCTATGAAGAGAGCCTTGAATTCTTCGGGAACATGCTCAACAAGTTCGATGAGATCGAGGTCGTTCCGAGCATATGGATCCTGTTCCATAAGGCAGAAAAGTACCTGTTCGAGGCGGACGAGGAGCAGGCGGCCACGATAGACGGCTTGCGAGAAAAATTCTTGGCTACCAACGCGAACCGGTTCAAGATCGAATTCGAGGCTACGTCAGTTTACGACCGGTGGGGGCTATCCAGGGTTTTCGCGCGAATATTCCAATCACTCTACCCAAGGAACGAGCTGGTCGTGGAGCTACTCAAGACCATTGCCACGACCGTCAATGCCAGTGCCGCGGTGCTCCTCGACGACCAGTTGCTCCCCCTCGCCGATTATACAGATGGAACGGACATGGAAAAGATCATCAAGACGACCGCGCCATATCTCTTCAAGATCGAGGAGGGAATCGAGGCACTTCGCCCCACGTGGAAGAGATGGATTAAGTTGGAGGTCGACGACATAGACATCATTTACTTGGAGATCCCGCAAGAAGAAGACAAGAAGCAGCTGCACTTGTATCTGATCGGCGAGCTGGGCACGCTCGAAAGTGCGGCGATCCTGCCACAAATCGGCTCGCAACTGTTCGAGTTATTGCAAACGCTTTATGCCCCATAACTTACTTTTTCCCATCAATCTTTTCAAGATATATTCGGCCAAAACGGCGCTAGAGATTCAATCAACATCCGTGGGTTCCTTGCAAGCACGGCAACGCTGCGACCCGCGGAACAGCGCGTATCCACACGAAGGACAATGGTAACGTTCGAATTGCGCGGTTGCGAATGCTACATCCCCTTCTTCAGGGCCGAGCTGTTCGCACAGGTCCCGCCATTCGGGGATCGCGCGTTGCATCACTTTTTTTCCGACGGGCATCGGAAAATTGTCCATGTACGTGCACGGAAAATCGGTGCACTGGTAGCACGAATAAAAACCGCGGTCCTTGACGCACTGGCGAATCGGGCACGTCGTGCAAAAACCATACAGCAATTCGGGCGGATCTGCCTGCATGCAACCAAGGCATTCCGTGTCCTCGGGCTTCGACCCGTATAATTCGCCAAGAATCACCTTGAATTTTTCATTGTGGTCGCGCGTGGCGATGTATACGCCACAAACGCCACAATACAAGCCACATGGCGCTAGGAGGCGACGGTCTTGCGCTTCGGATGACTGATCATCGTTCATTTCAAGTGTCAACTCAATTGAATACTATTAAAAGTAGCTTTTCAATCTGGACTTGTATTGGCCCTTAACCAGAATCATCAGTCGAATCGGCAAACTTCTCGTGGACGACGAGTTTTTCCAGCGCTTTTCGCCTCGCTGGCAAGATGTGGGCACGCTTTGGGTCAGGATCCGGGTATCCCAATGGCGTGAACGTGAGGATGGTCCACTCCAGGGGAATGTTGAGCAATTCTTTCACTTGATCGACTATTGCTTTCGGGGCTGTGGGGTACCATGCTGATATACAAGTTCCCAATCCTCGTGCCCATGCTTCCAACGCGAGATTCATCGCGCATAGAGAACCATCGATAATGGCCCATGGTGATTTGCTTTCATCCACGAGGATGCCGATCAAGACCGGGGCATTTTTCAAGAACGCTTGCATTTTCTTGTACGGCAAAATGTCGACGATCTTTTCCATCGTGGCCACATCCTTGATCACCAGGAATTTCCACGGCTGGTGATTTTCTCCCGATGGTGCCCATCGCGCGGCTTCGAGAACTGCGTTCAAGTCCTCGTCGGAAACCGGAGTACTCGCGAATCGACGCGTGCTGCGCCGTGCCTTGATAACATCCAGGATACTCGTGATTGGAGCGGTTTGCATGTATCAAGGTAACTCTAACGGTTTAAAAATGTTCGGAAGTCTTGTCATATTCATCACAATTGTTTTTTTCGATGGTGCAAATGATACATCTCATTGCTTGATGGCATCCTAGCGAGCAACAGAGTGCTTCCATGTGATCTAGGATTAAAAAGATGGATATTCACGTATATAGAATGAATTTTGTCTTCAAAAGTCCATGATATCTTGTCCCCCTTGAATGTGGCATAGGGACTTGGATCTCCGTCATGAAAAAACCTTATATGTTTCATTTTTGATATTTTTTATTTATGGCGAAAGCGAAAGCCAAAGGCCTCCCCGAAACGAAGGCAAAAACTAAGGCGCCCGAGGATCCAATCGATCGTCGCAAGCGGGATCAAGAAACCCGCCACAAAGCTTGGAAAGAGGCACATGGACGTCCATAAAGCCTAGAATGAAGCACATGTTAACAACGAGCACACGCTTCTACCAAGAGAGGAACTTAGGTTATTGGTGGAACAACGAGTAGAATCACGTCCGTATTTATTTCCAACTTCTTCTTTCCTTGCGCATTTCAATTAATACCTTAAATTTCTTGATTCTTCAGGGTGAAGGTTATCAATATATTGCCGTGAAGGTGATGCGCTCATTTTTTTACTTCAATAACACTATATGCACGAATTATGATGACACGTTCATGCGATGGAGGTGGATCGAGAATGTCGGAGTTAGATCCCATATGCCTCAAGGAATTGGACATGGACAAGGCACAGTGGCGTGCAACGCACAATGCAAGGGTTTTTTACTTTTGTTCGCAGGAGTGCCGTGACCGATTCGAGTCCATGCCCGATTTCTATTACAAGAAATCTGGAAGATTTTGAAGATAGCTTGATAATGGTGAAAACTTATATTTTTGATAGAAAGAGAAGGGTATTTTTAGCGAAGTTGTCCCTAGATCATATACCATTGAAGCATTCTTGATCTGCTTGATGTTCTAATGAGGAAAGTAATGCCTTATTTTCTATAAGGAATTTAATCTCTCCTTTCACGTAATTCATATAGAAATGGGAATTTTTATGCAATAAATCGAGTTGAAACACGTGGTCAGGCCATTAAAATACTTGGTAAAGAAGGAATACCAGAACACCAGGCCAGAAGATCTTCCCGCTCTCCCGTTGACCGCGATAATGGACATCGTTGATGAGGACATGGGCGGTTTTGGCATGGCTGATATCAATACTATCCCAGAACTTTCAGAAGTGAAATTTGCAAAATTGGAAGAGAAGGACTTGAGTGATTTCAAGCTTAATAGAGGGATAACGTTCGCGATTGATATCATGATTCACGCGAACGAGCCGGGCGTCCATTACGAGATTTTACCAATCGAGGAGCTCCTTGATCGCCCGTACGAGAGCACCAGCCCAGAAGAATTAGCTGCGCTCGATACGGTAGCTATCGAAGGGATCGCACCTAAAAACGCGAAGAAGTTAAAGGTTGCCGGAGTTGCAAGAACGATAAAGGAACTGGCTGAAGCAAGTATTGAGGACATGATATCGGCAGGTTTGCGTGAATGGGAGGCGGAGAAATTCTCTCAATTCGCTAAATGGATAATGGAATATGCCGAGGAAAATATACAGAATCCAAAAATGGATAATCTAGAGGTAACGATGAACGAAAACGAGTTGGAACTCAGTTTCGACAACACGATGGAATTCGGCTTGTCAAAAACGGGTAAGACGATCATCGTTGCAACATCTCGCGGGGGACACCGCATCAATGGTACTGACTTGAACTTTACCTTTTCAGCGTATAAATATCCCGATAGCAAGGCTACGACCAATTACAAGAGCAAAAAGAAACAGAAAGACGTGCAAAACATTGCGATTTCCATAGCAGTGGACATCACGACAATGACCATTGACATGTCCAAGGATTTTGGCACGTCGGCCTCTGGAAAGAGCGTGATCATCGCTTCATCAAGGGGGAACAAAAGGCTTGAAAGCACGAATATTTACTATGGTTTAAACATTTACAAGATGATGCCAAAAAAATAATATGAATTTACCGTTTCCAACAAATCGGCGATCTTGGTCTATTTCTTAGTCTATTTTCCTTGTTTTTTCTTATGCACGCCAATGATCAAGAGCGGAAGCCCAATACAGACGCAAGCAATGCCCATGATGAGCATGAAATCAACGAAGCCCGCGCTTGACATGAAATTCAACATCTGCATTTCGGAATTTAGCACGGGATTTCCTGAAGTGTTCATGGTAGACAGCATGTTGGTGATATATGGAAGTATTGGAAAGTAAGCAATCCACCAGATGCCATAAAGGAAGAGGACAAGACCGGGAATGAGAAACTTGAGATGAGGACTGAGAGGCATTCGCAACACGCGCTATAAGTTTTTATATTGACATGCTGCCTTATCGATAAACGTTGATATAAAGGTATTGGGGCGGTGCCAAGCTGCGTTTTGGGCAACCACGTGGAATGTGCAAGAAAAAGGGAAAAGTAAACATCCGAGAAAGCTTCCGAGTCAACACGTCGAGTTGGTTAGCGATAAATTGCCGGTTCTTACTGAAGTGTGCTCATCGACCACGCTGAAATAAAATTAGAATTCTGGTGCATCGTGCATCGATTTCCAGTTGCTGAAAACCTTATATGCCCATCCAACCTAAACAAATTCATTACTCGTGTTTGAGGAGATAAGCATGGTATTTAAGGCTCTTTTCATGGCGCACGCGCCAGACGCGGAAAAATCGGAACACCGTAGTTTCATTGACACCGGCATGTACCAGATATGGACCGTGGTCGTGAAAAACCAGCAAGAAGCAATTGAAACCTGCCACGAGCTCGTGGAGGAAAATCAGATTGACGCAATCTTATTATGCCCGGGTTTCACGCACGGCGACGTGGCAGAGATCGCGGAAGTCGTCGGCCCGAATGTCGGCGTGTCCGTGGCCAGGGGTGACGGACCCAGCAGTCGAATCGTGCCGGCATATGCAAAAGGGCATGGGAAGGAAGAAATGCCCTGATCGTTCTTGGACATAAACTCAATCTATCGATAATTTTGCAAAAGCGAGGCCCGATGGTCGTACATCGTGCAGGACCATGCACTCGTTGCTTGGCGTGTCAACCAAGATAAATTTAGTTATTTCTTTGTTCAAAAAAAGATGGACCCCCTTACGTGTTATTGAACCGCCAGCCACCACGCTATTGGTTCAACCGTGCGAGTAAGGGGGGTAATCTATCTAAAAATTTTCTTGCTTATAATTTTAATTCATTGCCGATGCCTTGCCTCAACCTAAATATCGTGTAGTTAAATCATTCGGCTTTTCTTCGTTGATAGCATCCCATGTGCATTTGCAATCCTTGCACCGCCAACAATCGACATCAATCGTTATGATGTCGCAACGCTCGATGTTAAACGAACCGCAACTCGGGCAATGCTGCACGGCTTTTACCGGCGGGCTTGGCGAACCGATCCATTCTTTCTGCGCTTTCGATTCCTGTCCCATCCAATCCCCGCGCACGCCTGCTCGTGCCGCTTCTTGCTCGCTAGCTCCAAAACGCTCCCCTATCCAATCGAGCAAGAAGTCCCGCTGCCTCTTGAAGCGTAAGCCTTTCTCGATCTCTTCATCGACGTGATGGCGCAGCTGTGCGCATCGCATTTCAAGGACACGTTTCTGCGCTTCCACCTGTTCTATCTCCCACGCCGCGTCATCGACCTTGATGATCGGATCAACATGGATGCAATGATTCGTTTTCATTTTCCCCACGTGCATCAAAATGCAAGCCCGAGCCCTTGAGCTTGCAACATATGTTTTTGATGGTATCTTCAA
>Ga0209039_10001245_pt1 | contig 24304 bp, 13 predicted proteins | sample BogFormECP12_OM1_FD_188238 | JGI IMG/M metagenome (GOLD analysis project Ga0209039, IMG submission 188238) | Bog forest soil microbial communities from Calvert Island, British Columbia, Canada - ECP12_OM1 (SPAdes) (version 2) | ecosystem: Environmental > Aquatic > Freshwater > Wetlands > Bog ... | reverse complement strand
GGCGAACTGGAATTGGCGGGCATCGTAGGCGGCGCTGGGCTGGCCCGCGGTGCAGACGCTGCCCGCAGAAGGGTCGCACAACTGGTTCACGGCAAGAATGTTCGTGTGGTTGAAGAGGTTGAACCCATCGGCGATCAGGTCCAGACGAAAACGCTCGCCAAAGTTGATGCCCTTGGAAAGGCGCAGGTCGAACTGAAAGAAATTCGACATCCGGAAAGCATTGCGGCCAAGGCTGCCGATGCAACCAAGGGGTGGCGTCGCCCCCGGAATGGAGAATGTCGTAAAGTTGGCCAAGTAGCAACTGGCAGGCTCGGTGAAGGCTACACCATGGATGTAGGGCGATGACGTGGAGCCGGCTGTTCCTGCGGGCACGACCGAAGGGCGAATCGCTGAAGCACCCAGGTCGAAGCGGGTGTCGGTACCGGTGATCACGTTAAACGGGCGCCCTGATGAGAATTCCACTAGAGGGGCGAGAGTGAAGTTGCTCAAAAAGCTGTTCCAGGCGCCCTCGCCGGCTTTATGGGGAGAGGACTGGAAGACGCCGCTGGTGACCCAGCGATGACGCTGGTCGTTGACGGAGTTGCCGCGCTCGAGAGCAGGGAAGCGGCTGTCTTGCGGCTCGAGGGTGGATTGCAAGTCGGTGGAATCGTCAATCGAATGCGACCAGGTGTAACTAGAGAGCAACTCGAAGTGACTGGAGAAACGCTTGCTGAGGTTGACGGTCAGAGCGTTGTACCAGGAATTTCCATTTGAAACCTGCGTGTCCACGCTGTTGAAGGGCATGGGAACGCCGGGGACGCCGACGGGGAAACCCGCGGCGCCAGCGAGCGCTTGCTGTACCGCAAAGCCGCAGGACAAAAGTGCCGTTGCCGGAGCACCCTGGCATTGCGGCGCCTGCAGTGCGGTCGCCGTAGCGAATGAAGGATTCGGGCCGGAAGGCCGGAAGTAATTGAAGTAGGCCGGCGTGCCTACGAATTTGCCGGAAAGAGGAATGCCAGCGGGACAGTTGACCAGCATGCCAAGCACGCCCGGCGACAGAACGGGGACCATGGCTGAGGGTGTGACGGACAGCCCACAGGTATTCGCGGTCGCGGGGACGTCTGAGGAAGGCAGGGCAACGGTGAGAGGATTCGTGAAGCCGAGGCCTGCCGAGTCCGCATAAACCATGTTGTTGACAAGCATCTGCGGATCGGTGGAGTTGATATCCTGCGGACGGTTGAGGTGCAAGCCGCGCGTCCACTGGTAACCGACGCTCAGTTTCCAGTTACCCGCAAGGACACGCTCGACTGTGAGGTTAGCCTGCTGTGCGTAGCCATATTTAAAGTTCTTTTGCACGGGCAAAGTGAAGGGAAGAATGGGAAGCGGGAAACCCAGATTCAGATAAGTCTGATTGGCGAACATGGAATTGGGAGCAAAAGGATCAAAACGCTGCGAATTGGGTTGATAACCAAGGGTCACCGAGGTAGGGAATCCCAGATAGATGGATTGATCGTTCAGCGCGCCCTGGAAAATCGAGGAGCCGTTGAGGTTCTGCGGGCCATCCGCGCCACCACCGCAGTAGCCCGATGGCGGGGTCGAGTACAGGCTGGTGGGAAGGGTGAGCAAGCCGCAAGCCGAAGGGGTGCCGCCGGGGGAGATCAGCTGTACGGACCGGCCGCCATCAGCGGTGACAGAGACAAAGGCGATGGCCAGCAAAGGATGATCGTAGAAGAGGCCATAGCCGGCACGGACGACGGTCTTGCCATCTCCTGTGGGATCCCAGGCGAGACCGATGCGCGGGGCGATGTTTTTGTAGTCGCGCGGAATTCCTTCGACGATGCCGAGAGTTTTTTCGGCGGCCGCATTGATGGCAGTGGCCGGGGCAAAAAGTGGGGAAATTTCGAGGTCATAACGCAACCCGTAATTGAGGGTGAGATTCTTGGTCATACGCCAGGTGTCTTGCCCAAAGAAACCGATGGGGAGATTGTCAAAAGGTTCATTGGAAGTGCCAATGCCCTGGATGTAAGTGGTGGGGATACCGAGGCCGTACGCTTGAAGTCCCGTGGCGCTGGGCAAATTGAGGGCAATTTCTGAAGCCGAGCAAGTGCCGGTGTGGGAGCCACCGGTAGAAGGATTAACGCAATCCGGGAAGCCGAGGGAATCAGCAGGGATGGCACCGAAGTTAACGACACCGCCAAAATCCAACTGGAAGATTTGCTGCTTCTTGGAGCGCAACTGGATGAGGTTGAAGTCACCGCCGAATTTCAGGGTATGGCGGCCGCGAGTGATGGTGGCGTTATCAGTGAACTCGATGCGGCGCTCGATGCGGTCGACGGTGGAGTAGGGTTCGCGGCCGAAATAGGCATAACCGGGAATATTTACGCCAACAGCACTGCCGCCGGGAAGATCGGAGTAGCCAAAATGAACACCGCGGCGCGCAACCTGAAGTCGGAACTCATTGAAGGCGCTGTCACTAACAATGGTGTCGTGCTGGAAAGTCACATCGAAATCGCGGGACTGATTGACGCCGGTACGAGAGCCCGCGTTTTGGCCAAACACCTGGTTTTGCGAGGTGGATTGAATGCCAGTGACGAGCGAGGGAGAGACGCCAACGCGCAGGAAGGAAGTGTTGCGATTGTCCCAACGCTGATCGAGGCGAGCAGACCATAGGCTGGTTTTTTCCGTGGCCGGGAAATTCCCGCGAATGGAATTGAGCCCCACGTAGGATGTGGGGAGCGACACGGCTCCTGCCGGCACGACGGAACCATTTGCTCCAACGGCAGCATACCCCGAGCACGCCGTCACGTTGTTTATGGGCGTACCCAGAGGGCAGGCGACGGGGAGCGGAAATTCGCCGAAGAGCGTCCCGGCCGGAGTGGACACCGGATTCACGGGGCTAATCGTCTTTCCCGAGAGGCCAGTCACCACGGCACCGTAATCCAGGCGGTTTGTTGCAACGCTCGAGGCCGATCCCATCAGGAGTCCGTACTGAACTGCGAGAGACTGCAGCGCGGGCACCTGCAGCAGCGATTGCACCGCGCTTACCTGGCCGGCGGTCAATTGAACCGGCAATCCCCCCGGAACCCCGGGAACCGGCAAAGCGAAAGTCTGCAAACCATAGTTACCGCTGCCGATGCTGGAGAAGCCGGTTTCTTCGCGCTGCGTGTATTCGTAACTGAAGAAGTAAAAGCTCTTGTCCTTTTTCAAGGCACCGCCGAAAGTCAACCCAGATTGCGTGCGGGTGTAAGCCTGCTTGACGGGAACGAGGTTGCCGCTGGCATCAATTTGGCCGGAGAAGGGATTGCGCGACTGAAAGGCTTTGTTGCGGAAATAACCGAAGACATCGCCGTGGAAATCGTTGGTGCCGCTCTTGGTGACGATGTTGACGACGCCCCCGGTGGCGCGGCCGTACTCCGCATTGTAATTGCTCAGAATCATCTGGAATTCCTGTACGGCTTCCTGAGAGACAGTGGCGCGAATGCCATCCACAGTATTGTCAACGGCGTCGGCACCATCCACGCTGACCATGTTGGAACGCGCGCGGGCGCCGCTGAGGTTCAGACCGCTGTTTGGAGCGGGGCCGATGGTGGGAGAGACGTCGCGGGTGGTCTGGGAGTTAGTTAGAGTGAAATTGATGTAATTGCGGCCGTTGATGGGCAGATTGTCGATCTGGCGCTGTTCGACAGTCTGGGCGCTTTCCGAACGAGTCGTCTCAATCGGAGCCGACTCGGTGGTAACCGTGACAACCTGGGTCTGCGTCCCGAGTTCCAGCCGCACATTCAGGATGGCTTCCTGGCCGACGGTTACTTGGACAGAGGGATTCTCGTAGGGCGCGAAATTGGCACTGCCTTCCACGTGGAGTTTATATTCGCCCGGCACAAGTCCCACAATGACGTAGCGTCCCCCGTCATCCGCCGTAGCGGTGCGTGAAGCACCAGTAGCCAGATTAGTGGCCGTAACCTTTGTGCCGCGGACGGCCAACCCTTGCGGATCGGTCACCAGGCCAGTTAGTGTCGCGGTGTTCACCTGCGCCACCGTCGTTGTTACCCCCAGCAAAACCACTACGCACAGAACCACACACGCAAACAACGACTGCCTGCGCTGCATACTCAATCCTCCTCATTAATCCTGCAATAACTCCCGCTACCCCTAGCGGTGACAAGTCAGGCCCGCCGATCGATACCCCAAAAAACTGATGTGTGGGATAAAAGCTTTTACTGCAAAGCCCGAAACTTTGCAACTGTAATCTGCCGAGGGCCGCAGCGCGAAAGGCTTCGGGCGGACCCGGTGCCCAACTTGTCATGGGCGAGGAACACCCAGTGCCATGAATCCTGAGGATGCGGAGAAAGGTTGCGGGACGCTTCAGTTTTCGGTGAGTTGTTCGGGAACGAGTGGCTTGGCGGAACCCTGGCGTTCCTTCCAGGCCTTCAAGAGAGTTGCGGCGGCGATCAGGACGGCGGTGGCCACGTTGGTTAGAACGACAGCTTGCGCATGGATCAGAAGGCCGTAGGCCAGCCACAAGAGCACGCCACCCAGATAGAGGCTGAGCATCGCGTAGGAGAGGTCGCGGCCGCCCTGCTTGTAGATTTTCACGAGCTGGGGCACGAAGGCAAAGGTGGTGCAGAAGCCAGCCACAGCTCCTAGAATCTCGACCCAATCGGGGGCAGTCATCGTGCGGTTTCTCCTAAGCATCTTGTGGCGCGCTGGAGACAGAGGTAACCCGAAAGACAGGGTCCGCTTGTGTTCCAGTCCATAGGCAATTTTAGCAAGGGGTATGGGGCGCTCTCAAATTGACGTTTTGGATGTGACGGATTGGTAAGTGTAATGCGAGGAAGAGAGAAAGTGCTGGTAAGCATGTAATCTCATGGAAAGAAAGACTTTAAGGAAAGATTGGCAGCGGGGGACTAAAGGTGCATGTGGCGCTGGACGAGCTTGCGCAGGCGCTCGCGATCCCCGTCCTTCATGTGCACGAATTCGACGCCGCCGCCGTCCGGACCGATATTGCGGACCACCGCGGTGAAATGGATCTTGCGGAGGCCGGCGCGCACTTCCAGTTGGATGGAATCGCCGACGTTCAAGCGGCTGGGGGATTCCAGGTAGGCGCCGCCGAGACTGATGGTGCGGACGCGCACGGGGCTCATCATTTGCTGGCTACCCATTTGCGCGCGCAAGGGCGATTCCAGCGGGATGCGCGCATAGCGGCGCGGCACCACGAAATTTCCAAGCGGGGCAGCGGCCGGTTCGAAGGCGGCGTGGGCTCGCGCGGAGGCAGGACTCTCCTCCATCAGCCCCAAGGCGTCTTCGGCGGCGGCGCGGAGGCCGGCGGGCTCGATGAAGGTGAGGCCCTCGCGTTTGCCTGCAAGCTGGTGGAGAAGCTCGAGCGCTTCGGTGGCGCGGAGGCGACCAAGAGCTTCAATAGACTTGATGCGGACGAACTGGTCGCGGAGGATATCATGCTCGCCCGCGGCGATCTCCATGAGCATGGGGACGGCAGTGGCTTCCTGGCCGATGCCGATCTGGTCGATCATCATGGGTACAACCAGGGGATGCGCGTCGGCAAGAATGGCGGAAAAAACGAACGCGGTGCTTTGCGCGGAAGGCGAGTTGGTGGGGCGGGCCAGTTCGCTGACGGCAAGATCCTGAAGGTTCCATTCCCAACTGGCCATCGCGCGCGTCAGGCCACGAAGCAAGCGGTCGGGATCGGCGGCGGCGAGGAGTTTAATGGCCGCGCTGACCCGCTGGCGCCGCGCTTCGAAGAGCCGTGTTTCAAGGAGCGTCAGAGCGGGGACGCCGATAGCACGCAAGATGCGGGCCATGGCCGGAAGCATCTCCGTCCCGCGATGGTCGGTCAGAAGCAGGGTGAGGCGATCGAGCAGACGTTCCGGATCGCGCTGGAGTAGCCGCGGAAGCGCGGGATCAAGAGGGCGATTGGCGAGCGCGGCGTCAACGAGCACCATCCAGCGATCGTTCGCGATAAGGCGATGGCCGAGAGCGTTCATGTGCTCGTGCTCGGCATCGCGCGGCAGTTTTTCCAGACCGATCAGGATATTCTCGAAACTTGTAAAATCGCCACGAGTGACCGCGATCCGGCCAAGGGTCTCCAGAAAGGCGGCGAGCAGGGCGCCCGTTTCCGGGGCCTGTTCCTTAGAGAGGGCATTCATCGTGCCGCGGTTCAGTTCTTCCGGAAGCTGGTTGGGCCACAGGGATTCAAGGAGCGGCGTGAGTTCGCTGAGGCCAGCGGCGACAGTACGGCGCGCGGCAGGATCCGTGTTTTCGAGGCGCCTTGCATAGTTCAGGAGAATGGTGCGGGCTTCGCGGCGAGGAGCGTCCGCGCCGGCCTCGACGAGTTGCCCCAGCGTGTGGCGAATGGCGGTGATGGGCACGCACCAGATTTCTGCGCCGCGCAGGACGGCAGACTTTTCGCGCGGCGGCAACTCCAGCCAAAAGCGCTCGATCAACTGTTCTCTGTACGTGTCATTGGCCCAGGCGGTGGCCAGCACGGAAAGATGCTGCGAGGAATGCGGGCCGCGATATTCACCGGCACCCACCAGGGCGTCGGCGAGTTGCATCAGGACCGTGCGCACGGCGATGGGGGCGAGGTTGCCGGCGGCAAATTCCGTGCTGAGATGCTCGAGCACTAGACTTTCGGAAAGCCGCTGCAGATAAGTTTGGGGGGCTTCGCCTTCCTGCGGTGTGTAATGCGTCATGGCCGCCATGAGCATGCGCACCGTGCTGCGGCTGGCGAGTTCCATGGAAGAGTGAATGGCGCGGGCCGCATCCTCCGCGGAAAGACCGCTGGCCACTTCCATCGGCGGAGTCAGACCTCCGATGAGGCGAAGCGTGTCGAGGGTTTCCGCGACCTGCGGGGCGCGGATGGGCGCGTCGCCGTTGTCCTGCGGAGCGTTGCCGCCATAAGCGACGAGCGCCGCAATCAAGCTGGCGAGGACGGTGTCCACCTTGCGCTCAGTCAGCGTATTGATGTGAATCCCTTGCACGCGATGCTCCCGGAGTTGCGCGGGCCAGCCCAGCGATCCCGGGCGTCTTGCCTGCTCATCCGATCTTAGCAAGGCGACCTTGACGAGTTGTGCGAGCGTGTCCAATTCGCCCACATGGAATTTCGTGGCGAAGTAGAGGGTCTGAATGCCGGCGCGTTGCAGGTCGTTCGCCAGGGCATGGAATTCGCCCCGCGCATCGGTCAAATGGCCCTCGGCAAATTTGGGAACAACCAGGCCGCCGCGTTCGGTGCGAATTTCCAAGCCGTCAAAATCGGCGGCGGCGCGCTTCAGGGAGTCGTAAGCCGCGTCCAGGCTGTCCAGCACGCTGGGATGCGCGGAATCGTACAAACGGTGAGCGCGAAGCAAGAGATGCAAATCGCGCAGGGCTTGGATCAGGTCAGCCAGACGGGGATCGCCTTGGCGCGAGCGCTCGCGTGAAGCCGCGGCGGACTCGTGCCGCAAGCCACGAAGAGAGGCAGGCTTGGCCACTTTTTTCTCATCCAGCAGAAGTGAGGCTCGAAATACCAAAAGGCCGTCCTAGGTCCACCGCACGGAATTGCGATTGCACAAGGTGCAAATGGACTGCAAAAGTGAGAAATCCGCGCCCCGGAGGGAGCGAGTTCCGCAAGGATAGGGTAGGAGAAGGGGATGGGGATGGATATAGTACTTCTAGTCCATTGTGGGATAGAAAAGTTACATTGCTCCAGGAGGGAGCGGGATTTCTGCTAGCTCTCCTTTTAATTTTGTTCGCTGTACTTCTATGCCTCTATTTGTGCTTCAGAGTCTCGGTGACGGTGACAGTGCCGCCTTCGCTGGCCTCAACGCCTCGCCGAACGGGTTGGAAGCCGTTTAGTTTCAGCGCGATAACATGAGTGCCGGCAGGAATTTGAACGCGTGAGGGTGAGACCTGGCCGGTGGGATTGCCATCCACGATAATCTCAGCACCTTCTGGAGTGCTTGATACTTGGGCCCAAGCCACGTGAGCGGACTGGCCGCGCTCCTTGAGTTCTGCATCCAGAGTCGTTTGGATGTTGTCTTTCACCTGAACCTGCCCCACGTAGGGGTCATAGCCGGGGAGGCGAAGGACCAGGTCGTAGTGGCCGGGAGCAAGAGGCAGTGCGGCAGGTGTTTGCCCAGACTGCTTCGCGCCGTTGATGAAAATGTCCGCCCCAGCGGGTTTGCTGCTGATGTAGACACCCTTGGCAAGCGCATCAAGATGAATCTTCTGATCCTGGGATTCCCCAGCTTTCACCTGCAGCGCAGTTTGTACCTGGAGGTAACCGTCCTTCTGGACTTGCAGGCTGTAACGCTCGGGGAAGAGGTTGTTGAAGCTGCAAGGCGTCTGGCACTCGTGAAGAGCGTGTCCCCCGGGACCAAAGAGCGTGGCTTTGGCACCGATGACGTCGGTTAAAACGTGAACGGCACCCATGCCCTTGGAAGGGACGGGATGACCTTCGGGGCTACCTTCGTCGGAGGCCGGAAGGGGAGTGTCATCGTAAAGAATGTCGTCGACGACGTGAATGGCGCCGGGAGCGTTGTGCATGAAGCGGAGAAGCGAGGCGTGCTCCGCAGGGCGGAGTTTGCCGCTCAGGGTCAGCGTATTTCCGATTCCGGCGATCTGGAGGCGTCCGTTCAAGCCGCGTTCAGCGATGGCTTCTTCAATGCGGCCTTTATATTCGAGGGCGTCGGCATTAAGAGTGACTTCGGGTTTCTTGACCTCCACCGGAGGCTTTGTGGCAGGCACTTGTTTTTTCGCGGGAGCGGCTGCGGGCTGAAGTGCGCCAGTCTTTAATTCCTCGACGGTTGCTGCGGTTGAAGGAGGCTGTTGGGGAGGAGTCAACTCGGGCACGGAAATCGTTGTTGGCGCGGTGACCGTAGCTGAGGCCGCCGACTGGTCAGCAGGGGTATCTCTCCCGGAGGGCGATTGCGCGGGCGTTGTGTCGGACACGGTGTCCTGTTGCGAGGAGTTGTTGCGTTCGCGCGCCGCCTTCAACTCCGGGCGGAGTTTATTGCCGCCATAGACAATTACGGCAACCAGAAGCAAAGCGGCCAACACCGTTGCAAGCGTGTTTTTCTTTTTCGGCGGTATGACGGGCTGAACGGTTCCGGTACGCCGCACGATGGGAGTTTGTGTGGGGCCGCCGGCGCGATTCTGCAGTGAACGAACCGTTGCGGCAGTCATGGGATCATCGGCATGCGCGCCGCGCAGGTTAGCGGCTTCCGCGTTCAGCGGCAAAGTGGCGCCGAGGCGCGGAGAGATCATGGTGGCGTCGGGATTTCGTTCGTTGCCGCCGAGGGCGCGGTAGTTCCGCAAATCCTCGAGCATCTCGCGGCAGCTCTGGTAGCGGTCTTCGGGCTCCTTGGCGAGCGCGCGGAGGACGATGTCATTCAAGCCCGGATGGATGGAGGGATTGATCTGCCGCGGCGGAACTGGATCCTCGTTGACGATCTTGTAAATGACCGTGGTGATGCTCTGGCCGGGGAAGGGCTTTTCGCCGGTCAGCATTTCGTAGAGCATGACGCCGAGAGAGAAGATATCGCTGCGGCCGTCAACGGGGCGCCCTTTGACCTGTTCGGGAGACATGTAACTGGGCGTGCCCATCACGTGAGCGGTCTGCTGAACGCTGCCGAACTGAAGGATTTTGGCGGTGCCGAAGTCGGTCACTTTAACGGTGTCGTCGGCGGTGAGCATCAGGTTAGCGGGCTTGATGTCGCGGTGAACGATGTTGCGTTCGTGGGCGAATTGCAAGGCGCTGCAGGTCTGTTCCAGGATGCGAATGACGCGCGGAACAGGAAACGCATGGCCACCGTCGAGCAGGGCTTGCAGGCTCTTGCCCTCCACCAGCTCCATGGTGATGAAATAGAGGCCGTTCTCTTCACCGGCATCGTAAACCACGACGATATTCGGATGCGTGAGGAGACCCGCGGCGCGCGCCTCGGTCTGAAACCTTGTGAGGAGTTCGGGCCGCGTGAGGCCAGTGCCTTCTTCGCTCAGGCGAATGGTTTTGACGGCGACGGTGCGCCCGATGACCGGGTCCATCGCGCGATAGACCACGCCCATAGCGCCCCGGCCGAGTTCGCTGAGGATTTCATACCGCCCCGCTTTGACCATTGTTGCCATGCTGTCGCCGCCACGCTTCCGTGGCCTATCCCCTTAAACACCACGCCCGGCGCAGTGTTCCGCCCATTTTCAATCACGAGGGAAAACGGAAAAGGCTGCTTTTTATTGAAATACCAATTGTTACTGCGATGTGCTCGCGCCTCTTCCGCACACACCCTTCGCCAATTAAGACAGTAGCGAGGGCAATTTCAAAGGGTCAACGCTACGGCAGTACTAGTGTGACGCACTCGACATGTCCTTTCGGACAGGTCTAGGGATGAGGCATTGTCAGGGCTGGGACCAGCGCGCGCTCGGTTGCAGGCACGTTGGTTTCCCGGACCGGGCGATTCGCTTCGCCGGGGCGCGCAGGAGCCTCCAGGCCATCGGTCAGCAGAAAACCTTGCAGGGCGATGCCAGCGGTCCAGACCCCTTGCAACGCGGCGATGTATTCGGCTTGCAGCTCGAAGAGTTTTCGCTGCGTTTCGATGACGCGCGGATACGAAGCGAGCATCTGGCCGTACTTCTCCAGCATCAGCCAATAGGCCTTTTTCGCGCGGGGCAGCATGGCGTCGCGGTACTCGACGGCCGCGAGTCTGTCGCTGGCATATTGATCGAGGACGCTGGAAGCGCGCTCGCGCAACGTCAGGGCGACGCGCTGCTTTTCAAGTTGCGTGCGATCGCGTTCCGCACCGGCGGCGGCGACGTTTCCCTGATTGCGATTGAAGAGGGGAACCTGCACGGCAACTTCGGCGATGCCTTCCCATCCTTTCGCGTAAGGCACACTGCCGAGCAATTCGTTGTTGTATTCGAGGCCGCCGCGAAGCTGCAAGTCGGGAATGGCTTCACCTTTGGCGCGGGCGATTTTCGCTTCGGCAAGCTGCGTGTCTGTTTCCGCGATGCGCGCTGCGGGACTTTGCGTGGCGATGGTCTCCATGATTTGACCTTCGTTCACTTCGGGCCAGTCGTGTTCCAGGTCGCCGGATACGGTGGCGAGGGGAAGATCGGGCCAGCCGAGTACAGCGGCCAGCGAGCGCCACTCTTCGCGCCAGGTGTTTTCCTGCATGCGAGCGGTTAAGCGGGCGCGTTGCGCATCCACTTCGGATTCGAGGACTTCCGTTTCATCAGCCTGGCCGGTGTTCAGCAAATGACGGCGGGTATCTGCATCATCCTGAGCGATTTGTGCGAGGCCCTGACGGACATCGAGCAATTCTTGCGCCGCAAGCACGCGCATGAAGGCGGTCTTCACAGTGGTTTCCACGCGCAGTTTCTGCTCCTGGGCTTCGGTCTCCGCCAGGCTGATTTCCTTCGCATAAACTTCGCTGCTCTTGGATAATTTTCCGCCGGTGACGATGTTCTGTTGCACAAAAAAGCCCTGCTTGCCGCCACCGATGGAGCCTCCGCGAATTTCATCGCCGGTGTAAGCGATGGTGGGGTTCGGATAGAGGCCTGCTTGCTGCCGACGCGCCCTTGCCGCGCGAATCTCCGCTTCGGCTTGGCGTAGCGTGGGATTTGCCTCGGCGGCGATGCGCTGTGCTTCTTCGAGAGTGAAGAGAGGTGCGCCCGGATGTTCTTGCGCGCGGCCCATGCGTGGATAGACAGGGGTCAAGAGGGCCATGGCGGCGTGTTGATGTTGCGCGTGATCCTGGGACATGTCCATCGGCTGCTGCGCCAGACAGGACCCGATTGCTCCCAACATTCCGATTGCTATTAGCAAGAGTAGCTTAGATTTCAGTTGCATTGCGGTTCCTCGTTTTTTCTTGGCGGATCCTTTTTTGGTGAGCGTGAATTCCCAGTGCCGCTCCTTGAGAAAAGCACTTTTCAGGAGTTGCTTACGCCGTAAAAGCGGCGGCAAGCCGCCGCACTCCAAAAGGCGCCCGCTCGCCGCGGCGAGCGGGCGCTACAAATTCCTTTTCGACAGTACCTCGCGCAGGTGCATCAATCGCCATGCTGATGTGAAGGCTCGGTTGATGCTTTGCGTTCGCGGATGCGAGTTTGCATCTCTTCGTATTCTTTGTCGGGGAGCACGCGGAGCATGGTCATCATGCCCATCATCCCCGCGCTCCAGTTTTTGGGCAGGCCATAGGTTTCCGGCTTCGCTACCGCTTCGTCCATGCCCATTTCCATGAAGGCATCTTGAGGGAAACCGGGAACGCTGTTGGCGTTTTCAGCGATCGGGGAGTGAGGCACGTGCTCCACGCCGATTGATTGGGAGAGCGCCTGCATCTGCTGCATCGCCTGGGCATCGGTGGTACTCGCGGTGGGAATCTGACGGTCGCGCAGCAGGTCCATCATGCTGTTCATCATGTGGTGCGGCAGGTGGCAATGAATCATCCACGCGCCGGGATACTTGGCTTCGAATTCGACGACCTTCGCTTGCGCCACGCCGACGAGCACAGTGTTGGTGGGATACCACGTGGATTCCGGGGCGCGCCCGCCTTCGGTACCCGTGATGACGAACTGATGGCCATGCAGGTGAATGGGGTGATGATCCATGCCCAGGTTGACGAACCGCAGGCGAACGCGGTTGCCCAGCCGCACAATCAGGGGCGTGGTGGCGGGTGCGGAAAGGCCGTTGAAGGTGAGCCAGTTGAACTCCATCGCGGCGGTATTCGGTACAGAATTCCCCGGAAGCACGGCCCATTCCTGCAGCACAATGCCGAAGTCATGATCCACCTGGGGCGAGTCAGCCACCTGGGGATGCGCAATGAACATGCCGATCAGGCCCATCATTTCTTGCATGGCGCTGTGCGCGTGGTAGAAGAAAGTGCCGTCCTGATGCACTGTGAATTCGTATATAAAAGTTCCGCCGGGTGGCACGGGTTTCTGGCTGATCCAGGGCACGCCGTCTTGTTCGATGGGAACTTCGAGGCCGTGCCAATGTATCGAGGTGCTTTCCGGCAGCGCGTTTTCAAAGACGACGCGAACGCGATTGCCACGGGTGACTTGAATCGTCGGGCCGGGGCAAGAACCGTTGTAGCCCCACACGTCAATGGTTTTGAATGGCGCGATCTTGCGCCTAAGCGGTTCGGCCTTTAAGCGAAAGACCTTCACGCCGGCGTCGAGTTCAAACGGCAAGTCCGGAACATCGGGAGTCATCATCGGGATGGGCTGCGGCGAGGATTTGGCTGCGCCAACCGGTGCCCGCGAGGACGATGGCTTTTTTGCAGACTGAGTTGTTTCTGGACGCGATTTGGCTTGGGCGCTCGCGCTGAGGCCGAACAGTCCGGCGCCAAAGAGCGCTGCGTCTTGAAAAAATCTTCTGCGAGTTCCGTTCATATGTTCCTCCAGTGCGACAAGAAAGATAAAAAGTGAGAAGGTCGCATGCGTTGGCATGCGAGAAGCAAAATTCTCAACTGTTAGAAAACCTTGCGGGGGAAGATTTCAGAGGCGGAGAGGGGCGGACAGATGATGATCGAAGCTTGCAGGCGGTAAAGACAGGGCGGACCAGCCGGGCGGTGTGGCAGTCAGCGTGTCACTTGCTGCGGCGGTCAAAAGCAGGACGGCGGAATGGCCTGATATGGTGCTGTGGTCTGCCGGGGAGCTCGCCAGCTGAACTTGGATGCGTGGGACCTCAAGCGCGAGTTCAAGAGGATTGCAGGAATCGGAGCAGGATTGTGCTGCAAAGCCGGCAACCGGATGGCTGGCAATTTGGTGATGGCAGGTTTGCGTTGCGTTTTCGGTGGACGGCGGGGAAGTGCAGGCGTGAGCTGCGCAGCGAATGGAGCAGGGCGGGGCGATGAGCAGGCCAAGAACGAGCAACGATGCGGCCAGCTTTGCAACGATCAATTTGCGGGCGTAAGCCATAGGTTCCAGCACTCTCAAAGTACGCTACGCCGATTGGCGTGCGCCGTCAAATAAGCTTCGCACGTCCTGACTCGCTGAAGTGACTACTCGCCGTGGCTGTGCGCATCGGAGGATTCGGCGATTTTGCCGGCAAACGAGCGATAGACGTAAACAAAATAGACGGTTGCCAGCAACATGCCAATGACCCACCAGATCAAGCCGATCTTCAAGCCGTAGTCCGCCGCCTTGGCATTGCGTATGGTGAGCGAAAAGGCGGGGTTGCGCGCGGGAAGCACCATTGGATAGACGCCGAAGACGACGCTGGTGAGCATGCCGAGCAGATAAGCGCAGGAGGCCAGGAAAGCGTTGCGTTCGTTTTTGCGGCGCAATTCGAATTGCACGCCGGCAAGGCCGGCAATGGCGATGACGGGCAGTACATACGCGGCGGGCCAGGTATGGAAATTCGCGATCACCTGGGGCTGCACGCCAAAAGTCAGCGCCGTGATCGCCGCCGTCATGGCCAGCACGGCCCACCAGACGATGGAGGCGACATTTCCCGCGCGCACGCTTACCTCACCGCGAGTTTTCAGTTGCACCCACAAGCCGCCGTGCATCATCAGGGCCAGCAGCGCCTGAACGCCAACGAGAATCGTGAACCAATCGAGGATGCCGGTGTGTTCGCCCAGTTGAAAATTCGTCCATAGGGGTTCGAAAAAGTAGCCGGACTCGTCCAGGGGAACGCCGCGCACGACATTGCCGAGCGCGGCGCCGAAAAAGATTGCCAGCAGCAGGCTAGCCACGAAAAAAACAAAATCCCAGAAGGGAATCCAGATGGGGCTTTGGATGTGGTTGCGAAATTCCACGGCGGTGCCACGCAGAATCAGGAGCCACAGCACGATCATCAGCGGCAGGTAGAAGCCGCTGAAGCCGCTGGCATATAGCGCGGGGAATGCGAAATAAAGAGTGCCGCCCGCGGCCAGCAGCCAGACTTCGTTGCCGTCCCAGACGGGGCCGATGGTGGCAATCACCTGGCGGCGCTCCTCGTCGGTGCGCGCGACCAGAAAATGAATTGCACCCGCGCCCAGATCGAAGCCATCGAGGAGCACATACATGGCGATCATCACCGCGACGAGGCAAAACCAGATCGTTTCCATCGCGCCTCCTCAATCCGCTGCCAGCGCATCTGCGCCAGCCTGGTGCGATTCATCCGGCTCCGGCCCGCGTTCAATCTCGCGATAGATCAGGAACAGCCAGAGAATCGAAAGCACGGTGTACATGCCCATGAAACCCAGCAGGCTAAACCAGGCGCTGCCCGCACCGACGCGCGGCGACGCGCCATGCATGGTGCGCAGCAATCCGTAGATGAGCCAGGGCTGGCGGCCCAGTTCCGCGGTCATCCACCCGGCGGTGTTGGCGATGTAGGGGAGCGGCACGCTGAGCATCAGGATCCAGAGCATGCAGCGCGATTCATAGAGTTTCTTGCGCCAGAGGAGGAAAGCGGAGATGACCATCACGGCGATGAAGATGGTTCCGAGCCCAACCATGACGTGGTAGCTGTAATACAAAAGTTCGATTTTGTCGGGCCACTGGTCTTCGGGAAAGGCGTCGAGGCCGTGGACATTGGCCCCCCAATGCTTGTAGGTAAGGAAACTGAGCATGCGTGGGACTTCCAGCGGATTATCGAGGCGGCGCTTTTCCACGTCAGGCTGGCCGAGAATGGCCAAAGGCGCACCTTCCTGGGAAACGAAGAGCCCTTCCATCGCCGCCAGTGTGGCCGGCTGATTCTGTGCGATCATTTTCCCCTGGAAGTCCCCTGTGGGGATCATTTGCAGAATCGCCGCGGTCACGCCAACGATGACGCCGGTGCGCACAAAGGTGCGGCCATAGGGCAGATCGCGCTTGGTCAGAAGATAAAACGCGCCAACGGCAGCCATCACGAAGCACGCGGTCTGCACTGCTCCGAGCATGTTGTGCGCATACTGCCCGAGCGCCCACGGATTCAGGAGCAGACCCCAGAAACTAGTGAGTTCAAAGCCGCCACCCGGAGTGAGCCGGTAGCCAGTGGGATGCTGCATCCAGGCATCGGTGGCGATGATGAGATAGCCGGACATCCACGAGCCGAGGAAAACGAGAAACGCCGCCCACCAGTGGCCGATGCGGCCAAGACGTTTTTCACCGTAGAGAAACAGCCCCAGGAAACTCGACTCCAGGAAAAAAGAGAAAACGCCCTCCATCGCCAGAGTCTGCCCGATGACGCCACCGGCGGCTTTGGAGAACTCCGCCCAATTCGTGCCGAACTGGAATTCCATGGGGATGCCGGTGACGACGCCGAGGGCAAAGTTGATGCCGAAAATCTTGGCCCAGAAACGCGCGGCGCGGTTGTAATGCGCATCGCCGGTGCGGAGCGCCTGGGCCTTCAGGATGACCAGCAAGAGCGCGAGGCCCATGGTGAGTTGCGGGAATAAGTAGTGATAGGTGACGGTGAAGGCGAAGTGCAGGCGGTGTACGTCGAGAGCGGATCCCATGCAGGCACCTCGGTCCCGGAAGTGGCGGCGTTCAGGCCAATCATAGCCTATACACGCAAGGAACAAACAGAGCGGAACGAGCGAGGGTGTTTTCCCATCTTTCCAGCGGCGGGTGAATGAATTAGAAGGAAACTGGGGCAGTTCCCCCGAAGCAGGGGCGGCGGCAGACTCAGTTTTTGGTATGGAAGAGGGCGTGATTGATGTCCGGCCAGAACTCTTTGACGATGTTGCTGAAACCGTCCTGGACGATCTGGCTGATCCAGCGCTGGTAGGTTTTTACCAACTGATTCTGATCCGTGGGGTAGTAGATATTGCCAATGCCCGCGGCGGCGCCGGCCCCCACGACCTCAGACAAATTGAATGTCCTTTTTCCCGAGTCTGTCCTGGTGATGAAGAGGCGGCTGACGGCATACCCGGAACGCTTGAAGACACCGCCTTTGCCGAGCGTGTAATAGCGCGGATCTTCTTTGGTCAGAGTGGGCACGAGCGCTTCCACCATGTAGTTTTCCACGGTGTCATCGGCAAATGTGTGCGCAAAGTAGTTCCCGTAGCCGCTGGCACCCTGCCCAAAATCAGGCGTGGAGTTTCCCGCCATGGCGACGCCCGCAAAGATGCCCGCATAGGCGAAGGCCGAGTAGTCGAAGCTATCCTGCGTAGCCAGCCAGAACTTATCCTTAAAGCTAAGCGGAGGCAGGTGGGTGTTGACGCTCACAGAGCGGTAATTGGGAATGATCCACAGGATGCGCTTGGTTTGCTGGCCGGAGGAATCGGCTGGCTCTACCTTGGGTTGCGGCGCATCTGGCTTGCCGCTGGCGGCGTCCTCGGAGGATTTCGGCGCCGGGGGATCCTGTGCTGGCACCGCAGTAGCGCCGGCGGACTTCTCTTGCTCATTCGCGGGTGGAGTTGCGGGGCTGTCCTGCGCGCACAGCCGCGAGCCTCCCGCGACCAAAATGAAAGCGAAGACCGCGGCAAGCATTCTCGGACTGATCCATTCCTTCAAAGTAACCCCCAAGCTGTTCTTTTCGACGCAAAAGCCCCAACCATCAACCATCCCGCCGACTGTTGCTTCTGTTTGGATACTTGCGAGGGCGTTTCGGATGCTTTGGCTAACCCATTTTCTTTCTTCCCTGCCTTGCGGGTTTGCCCCTTTGGCGACCCCTTTTCCGTTGACTCCCCCGCTTTACGGTCCTACTATCGGACCCTCAAAAGAAGGGTACGGCCCAACCAGGTAGCTAGCGATTGAGCGCCGTTGGCGACGACGCACCTGGCCAAGATTTCAGACTTCTAATAGAGGGGCTTCCCATGATCCTGGCAGTGCAGAAAAAATCTCCATCGGCCTCGGTGGGCATCCTGGAACTTCGTGGACGGCTGATAATGGGGAACGACAGCCGGCAAGTGGAATGGTCTGTGGATGAATGGCTCAAAGCCGGAGTGAAGAGCATCATTCTGGACTTGAGCGGCCTGGACATGATGGACAGTACGGGTGTGGGAATCATTGTGATGTGTCACGCCAAGTTGGAGAAGGCGGGAGGCAGCTTGCGCGTCGCAGGGGCGCAGGGGATCGTCCAGGAAATCCTTCACATGACCCACGTGGACAGGATTGTAAGATTTTTCGCGACGGCGGAGGAAGCCAGCGAGAACTTCGTAGCAGCTTGAGAAGTGATTTGTACAAGCTGGGGAGCAGGAAGCAGCGCCAGCAGGCTCTTGGGGAAGAACTAGGATTCTAATGTTTGAGATTCGCTGTCGTTGCTATTGAAAAGATGCCACTGCCAACGGGAGTTCCTCGAAGGTAGAGAAGAGGTTCAGCAGCCCCACCATCTTGAGCGTCTGGAGCGTGAATTTGGATGGCTTCAGGAGGCGGATGGCCCCGCCAGCCTGCTTGGTTGTGGTGAGGAAGCGAACCAGCATGCCGATGCCGCTGGAATCCATCGTCGGCACTTCCTCGAGATCCAAAATGATGCGGTTGTGGCCTTCGCCAAGAAGTTCGGTCATGGTGGCGTTGAAGCGATCCAGCGGGGGACCCATGCAGAGGCGCCCCATTAGCTTGACGACTTTCACTCCGTCCTGTGTTTTCGTTTCGATCTCCACTGGTGCATCTCCCTTGTGGCGGGTGTTGCAGTAATCCCCGCATTGACACTCAGTGATAGCGTTTGTTAGAGTGCGCGGACAAGTTAGTTAATCTACGCGGAAAAAGCAAGGTACCCAGTCCGGTGGTGGCTCCAGGCGTGGGGGAGTCGGCGGACAGAAAGTCGCACGTTGGCCAGCCCGGAACAGGAGTCCATCCTCGATCTGTCGAGTCTTTCCACGAGCCTGCTGGCGGAGCAGGAGGTGGTGCCGCGAGCGCGCCTCTTCGCGAAATTCGTTGCGGAGTTGCTGGGCGAATCCGCGGTAAGTGTGTACACGCTGGGCTCGGATGGAGAAAACAACTTCTGGATTCCACGAGCCACCGTTGGCGAAGCCGCGATCCGCGATCAGGAGATCCCGGGGGACGCGGGGATTTTGGGCGGCCTGTTGGAGGATGCCGCGCCAGTCTTGCGGCAGGCGGCCAGCCTGAAGCGCGAGGAATACGCCCACGTTGACACCAGAAAGTCGCTGCTCTCGCTCTGCTACATTCCCCTTCTACGCGGCGAAAATCTGATCGGAGCCCTGGAGATACTGGCGTTTGAAGAGGAGACTTCGCAGGAGGCGGTCGAAGCACTTTTGCCGGCTGCCAGAGTGGCGGGTGCCGCGATTTCTACCGCGCAGGCCTATGAAGAGGAACGCAACGGCACACTCAGTTCGATTACCCGGCTGACACAGCTTTACGACCTCGAGAAAGTCTTCTCGTCCACACTGGAGATGGACGAGCTCTTACCGCTGATCGCCACGAAATTTTCGGAAGTTCTGTCCTGCGAGGCCGTGAACATCTGGCTTATGAGGGGGGATGAATCCGTCGAATTGATGCACCAGGCCGGAACGGATTCCACGGTGTTCAAGGGCCAGATCCAGAAACCTGGCGAAGGAATTGCCGGGGCCATTTCCGATAATGGCGAAACGTTGTGTCTTTCCGAGGCGCAGGACGAACGCCTGGTGCAGCGCAATCAAGTAGCGCCGGAAAGGCCGGTCTATTCCCTGATTGTCGCGCCGATCATGGACAAGGGGTCACTGGTCGGTGTGGTGGAAGCCGTGAACAAGCAAGACGGGACGCCGTTCGACGATGACGAACTGTTCACGTTGTCAAGCTTGACGGAAACCGCCTCGACGGCGCTCCACAATGCAAGCTTGCTGCTGGCCGAGCGCAAAGTGGAAATCCTGGAGACGCTTAACACCGTCAGCCACGAGATCACCTCCACGCTGAATCTCGAGCGCATGCTACAAACGATCGTCAACGCGCCGCAAGCGGTGATTCCCTACGAGCGCGCCGCCATTGCGCTCGAGCGCAGCGGGCGCTTCAAGCTGAGCGCCGTCACCGGTCTCACCCAGGTGAACGCCGATGCGCCGGAAATTGCACCGCTCAATGGAATCCTGCAATGGGCGGCGCTGGCCGAAGAGGTCATACACGTTCGCCAGCACGGCGAGGAGATTGACAGCGACCGTGAAGAGACACGCGCCAAATTCAGGAAATATTTTGCGGAGTCGGGAATGCGCGGCTTCTACTCCCGGCCGTTGAATGACGATACCGGCCGCGTGGGCCTGTACGCCGTGGAGAGCAGCGATCCCGATTTTCTGGGTCCGGCGCACATCGAAATTCTGGAAGTTCTTGCGGGACAGGCCACGGTGGCGCTGCGCAACGCCCAGATGTACAAGGAAGTGCCGTTTATCTCCATTCTGGAACCGGTGCTGGTGCGCAAGCGGAAGTTCATGGCGATGCAAAAGCGCCGGCGCACGCTGTACCTCGCGCTGGGCGTCATCGCCTTGTTTTTCCTGGTGGCTTGCCCGCTCCCGTTTCGCGTTGACGGCGACGCCGTAGTTGCGCCTGGGCGGCGGGCACAGGTGCAACCCGAGGTCGAGGGCGTGGTGGGAAAGGTTTTGGTGCACGAAGGGCAGAGCGTGCAGCGCGGCCAGGTGCTCGCGGAGATGGAAGCCTGGAGCTTCCGCTCGGCGCTTGCGGAAGCGCAGTCGCGGTACGAGTCCGCCATGATGCAGATGAATCGCGCGCTGGCGGCCAATGACGGAACCGAAGCGGGCGTACATCGCGTCCAGGCGGACTTTTGGAAGTCGGAAGTGGAGCGCGCCCGGGAGTTGCTGGGAAAAGCGGAGTTGCGTTCACCGATTGATGGTGTTGTGGCCACGCCGCACGTCGAAAACTTTGCGGGGCGCAAACTGCAGCAAGGCGATTCGTTCGCCGAAATCGTGGACGCATCACAAGCGACGGTGGATGTGGCGATCGAAGACGCGGATGCCGGCGTGCTGAGAGAGGGGCAAAGAGCTGTGGTCAAGCTGAACAGCTACCCCACGCGGACGTTCCATGGCGATGTGATCATTGTCAGCCCTAAGGCCGAGACCGTTCACGAGACACCCGTCTTTTATGCCCGCGTGGGAGTACCCAATGCGGATGGGGCCATTCGCTCGGGGATGGAAGGGCGCGGCAAGATTCGCATTGGATGGTATCCGGCAGCTTATGTATTTTTCAGGCGGCCGTTTTTGTGGGCGTATTCCAAAGTGTGGTACTGGCTGGGTTGGTAGAACTGCAGGGGAGGCGCAGTATGCGAGGTCTGATAGTGCCGATCGCGATGGGGGCTGCCTTCCTTGTGGCGGGATGTGGCGACAACAAGACCGCTGCACCCACGGTAACGAATGCCGCTTCGGTTCCAGCGCCCGCCCCCGCTGCAAAGACCGTGCCGCCGGCGGAAGCGGTGGATAGCGGGCTGGTGGTCTCCGGGCCGATCATTGTCGAGCACCAGGTGGAACTCACGGCGCAGCGCGACGGCGTGCTCGCGAAAATCTATTTTGACGCGCCGGCGCGGGTAAAGGCGGGAACCATGCTGGCCCAGTTGGATGACCGTCAGATTGAGGCGAATTTGGAGGCGGCGCGCGCCAAGTCTCGCAGCATCGCGGCAGACCTCAAAAACTGGCAATCGGAAGCGCAAGTCCTGGAAGCGGATTATGTGCGAGCAAAACGCCTTTGGGATCTGGGCTTGACCTCGGAAGAGCAGTTGCAACACGCGAAGTACAAGGCGGAATCGGACCAGTGGGATATCAAGCGCGTGGAGGAAACACTGAACACGGCGCATCAAGAGACACGCTCGCTGGAACTCGAGTTGGAAAAGATGAAAATCACCGCTCCTTTTGACGGGCTGATTGCGCGGCGCTACGTTCGCGAAGGGCAATCCGTTTCTAAAGGGGATCGGTTGTTCTGGGTGACGGCCGAGGCGCCGCTGCTGATGCGCTTCACACTGCCGGAAAAGTACTTTGGCCATGTGCGCTCCGTGCAGCAATTCGAGATTACTTCGCCCGACGCTCCCGGCGAGAAGCATGCCGCGCGGGTGAAGCAAGTGAGCCCGGTGGTGGATCCGTCGAGCGGCACGTTCGAGGTCCTGGTGGAGTTGGTTGGCCAGCGCGGCTTGCTGCGCCCTGGCATGACGGCAAACTTAAGGGTCGAGAACCCCCGCTAGACGCGCCATGAATCTTACTCGCGCCCTCGACGTGGCCCTGCCGGATATTCCGGCGCGCACTATGAGCGAGCGCTACCCACGAATCGATCCAGGCGCGACGACCCGCACGCACATGGAAGACGGCAAGCCGGTCGTGCGCATTTATGTGCCGAGCAACGGCTACATGTACAGAGTTTCTCCCTCCAATTGGGCGCTCGCGCAACTTTTCGACGGCAATCGATCCTATGAAGAGATTGCGGAATTGTTCTCGCAACAGGGCGGAATCCAGTACAGCACCGAATCCATTCGCGACTTCGCCGGTGACATGGAGACAGCCGAGTTCTGGTACAAGACTCCGCAAGAGAAAAACATTCTCCTGATGAAAGAGACGAAGGAAGAACGCCGCAAGAAGCTCGCAGTGCGGAGCAGGTGGGCGGATCTTTCAGTGGTTGTCTTTCCCGCGTTCAATCCCGACCGGTTCTTGAACTGGCTGTACGGAAAAACAGAATTCATCTATTCAACCTGGTTCACGATTCTCACCCTGATCGTCTTCGTCATCACCGTCGGGATCACGATAACGCATTGGGCGGAGATCGGGCGCGACACGTTGGCGTTCTACACCTTCTCAAACAAAACCTGGGTCGATCTACTCCTGCTTTATGGCCTGGGGATGTTCGTGGTGGCGCTGCACGAGTTCGCCCACGCGCACACCTGTAAACACTATGGCGGCCGGGTGCCAGCAATGGGCTTTGCCCTGGTCTACCTCGCGCCGGCGTTTTATACGGACACGACGGAAGGCGCGGTCATGGGCACGCGTTCTCAGCGCCTGGTGATTTCCCTGGCGGGCGTCTGGTCGGAATTGATCGTGTGCTCGATTGCGACCCCTATTTGGTGGGGCACGCCGCCCGGCACGCTCATTCACGACGGGGCCTACTTCACGATGATGATGACGGGCATCATGTCGGTGATCTTGAATTGGAATCCGTTGATGAAGCTCGACGGATACTACATGTTGTGCGAAATCATCGGCATCGCGGATTTGAAAGAGAACTCGACCGCGTATGTGTCGGCATGGGTCAAGCGAAACATCTGGCGGCTGCCGGTGGAAGTGCCCTACGTTCCGCGACAAAGGCGACTCGGATACGTGGTGTACGCGTTGCTTTCTGGCGCCTACAGTTACACCGTGTTGTATGTCGTGGCGCGATTTGCCGGCAACATTGTGCGGAATTTCAGCCCGGAATGGGGCTTCGTGCCGGAACTTGCCGTTGCCGTGTTGATTTTCCGTTCGCGAATTCGACTACTGGTGAACTTTATGAAATTCGTCTATCTGGATAAGAAAGACCGCATCATTGCCTGGTTTACACCGCGACACTCCCTCGCTGTTGCTGCGGCCGTGGCGATATTTCTGGCGCTGCCGCTGTGGCATGAAGCCGTCTCTGGCAAGTTTCTGCTGGAGCCAGTGCAAACCGCGATTGTGAGGGCGCGCATTCCGGGAACCGTCACACAGGTGTTTGTAATGGAAGGCGAAACGGTGCAGGCAGGCGCGCCGCTCGCGATCCTCCGGAACATCCCGCTGCAATCGGAACTCGCCCACACCAGGGCACGGCTCGTAATGGCTTCCGAACGCAGCAATGCCGCCTCGCTGCACTACGGCGACTACGGCACTGCTCTGAAGGAGCGGGAGCGCCTCGCCACCCAACTGCAACAATTCTCAGAGATGGACGCCGCCTTGCAAATCGCCAGTCTCATCACCGGCACGGTCCTGACGCCCAGGCCCCAGGATTCCACCGGGAGCTACGTGACCGAAGGCAGCCAATTGCTGGAGGTCGCGGACCTCTCGGCGTTGCGCGCGAGGATTTATATTTCCGAATATGATCTCTCCAAGATTCGCAGAGATGCTCCAGCACGCCTGCAAGTGCAGGGCTTGCTCGGGAAATGGGACGCCAAAACAGTTGGCGTCGCCGCTCGACCACGGGAGATGGATAGCAAACTTCAAGGCGAAGTGGAATTGCAAGGAATGAACCCGCCGCATTTCTATCTGGTGGACCTGGTCGTTCAAAATCCAAAGGGCAAACTCAAGCCCGGAATGACCGGCACGGCCCGAGTGTATGGCCGGCGCCGAAGTCTGTTTGGGTTGGGCTGGGAAGGATTCTCAAACTTCTGGGGCCGGAAACTCTGGTAGCCCGCCTGGTGGGGCAGCCTGGGAACGGGAATGGTGCGCTGGGATTGCTCCCGTGCCTGGGGCAAGAAAAAGGAGGCTGCCTGGCAGCAGCCTCCTTCGCAAATCGATCAAATTGAGAAGCGCGCTTACCCTCTCTTCGTCAAGCTGCGCGTCATGTGCTTGGTCAT
>Ga0209039_10001244_pt1 | contig 24312 bp, 24 predicted proteins | sample BogFormECP12_OM1_FD_188238 | JGI IMG/M metagenome (GOLD analysis project Ga0209039, IMG submission 188238) | Bog forest soil microbial communities from Calvert Island, British Columbia, Canada - ECP12_OM1 (SPAdes) (version 2) | ecosystem: Environmental > Aquatic > Freshwater > Wetlands > Bog ... | reverse complement strand
ATCATGGGAATCCTGTAAATAAAGGGCTACTCTTTCCATGGTTGCACTCCTCAGTTTACATAATGTTAAGTATGGAAGGGCATTATACCTGAGAGTTTGAGAGGGAGTAATGTCTTGATTAATCAGGAGAATAGTCAATAGAATCGGCAGGGAAAATGTTTTATACTGATATTGGATTAGTAACCGTTTGATTCGGAAGTCGTACAAAGGACTTTGCCATGAAAGCAGAAAAAACAAATTTAAAATCCAAGCATTCGTTCAAGATTGAAGATTGTTGTGTTTCCGATATTGGAGTGACTGGCTTTGCCGAATGCCAAATGTCCGGGCCAAACCCGTGCTCTTATGCCATGCCGTTTGGATATTGCTTTTTGTGCCAACATCCTCACGTAGATAAAATCATCGCAAAGAGCAAGGAAAGACAGGCCGCGACGGTTTTGAAATAAACATTCAATCGGTTGTTTCTTTCTCTAGATTGTTGGTAAAACAAAAGCTGTCTTCGTTTATCGAGGACAGCTTTTTCTATCACTACATTGTTCTATCCTGCAGGGCTATAGCCTCTTCCATACTTTCGGCGCGAGTTCCCGCGAACGTGCTGCGATCCGCTCCTCGTCGAGGGCAAGGATTTTCTTGTTCTTCATCAGAATCTTTCCCTTGCAGACGGTGGTATCCACGGTCGCATCCACCAGACCGAAGATGAGATGCCCGAGGAAGTTTGCTTCGCTGATGGGCGTAGGAGGCTGATAGTCTATGATCGCAAGATCGGCTGGTCGGCCTTCCGCAATCTCGCCCAACTTCAGACCAAACTGGCGTTCGCATATTTCCGCATTATTCTGCAACAACATTTGCGGCGCTTCCATGAACGCCACGCGCGGATCGTGGTTGGCAAGCCGGTGTAGCAAATAAGCGCATCGCATTTGCGCCAACATATCGGATGACATGCCGTCGGTTCCCAGCCCAACCAAGATTCCTTTCTTTAACATATCGAGAATCTTTGTAACACCCACCGCGTTATTCATATTCGACTCGGGGTTATGGACCACGGCGGTCCTGGTCGCGGAGATAATGTCCATTTCGGCATCATCAATGTGTACGCAATGGATGAATAGCGACTTTTCTCCCGACGCGCCCATTTTGTTCAGACGGTTTACGGTCGGCATTCCATATTTCTTGACGGAGTCATCGCGGTCAGATGCATCCTCGGCCACATGGACATGACAACCCACGCCGGCATCCTTGGCGATGCCAACACATTTCTCAAGCGTTTCGTCTGATAGAGTGAATGAAGCGTGCAGTCCCATCATGGCCGCGATCTGCCCATCGCCTTTGCCGGTCTTCTTGATGAAACGTTCGTTTTCCTGGATACCGCCGCCGGGGATATTGCGGTCCGATACTTCGTAGCAGAGCGAGGCGCGAATTCCAGCCCCGCGGACCGCGCTTTCGATTAAATCAAGCGAACCATCGCGCATCGAGGGAGAGGCATGGTGATCAATGACAGTAGTTGTTCCATTGCGGATGCATTCAATCAGCGGGATTTGCGCTGAAAGGGTTATGTCTTCGTCCGAGAGCGCCATGTCAAGTTTCCACCACAATCGCTCAAGGATTTCAACAAAGTTGGATGCTGGCTCTCCGGGGATCGCCATACCGCGCGCCATCGTGGAATAGAAATGGTGGTGGGTGCAAATAAAACCGGGCATGACCACTTTGCCTTTGCAGTCCACTGCCTCCGCTTTTGGATAGCGTTGTTTCATCTGGGCGGAATCGCCGACCGCCACAACCTTTTCGCCATCGGTTACGACCGAACCATTTAGCAAAACTTTATTCTCTTTGCCGAGGGTTGCAACAATGCCGTTTTCAAATCGCGTTGACATTTTGTTTAATCCTTTCTTTATATGAGCGATCAATTTTCCTTGAGTATCGCAAGTTCTTGCGGAGTCCGTTCGCGCATTGTGATTGCGCCGACAAGACATTTCTGCGCGCAGAGCGTGCAACCGATGCAAAGCGCCGGATCGGAGAACGGAAACCGCTTATCGTCGAGGCTGATCGCCAGGTATGGGCAACGAGCGCAGTTTCCGCACGATACGCATAACTCGTAGTTGAAAGCGGAAAGCCTCTTGATGGGCGAGAGCGCCATGAAGTCTGTGACCGGATGCGGTTGAGCGATTCCGATTAATTCGCGCAAGGATTTGATCCCGCGCTCTTGCATGAGATAGGCCGTGCCGGACTCAATTTCTTGAATGACGCCGTATCCGTATTTCGTGGGAAGCGTACAGAACTGAACGGTCTTTACACCGAGTGCCAGGAAATCCACCGCGGCTTTATAGTTCATCGGGCCACCGTTGCCGGAAATTGCGATGCCTTCGGGTACGGCTTGTGACAATGTTAAATTCGAGATGGGCGTGACGCCTTCGCCGCTCATGCCGACGATCACGCCTTCATCCCAAACGCGGTCATTCGATTTGCGCCGGAAGGCAAGGGTCGGGAAAGAGTTCGCCAGAGTGACGCCCGCTTTTTTGTTCGGATATTTTGCGAAGACTTGTTTAATGGCGCGCAAGATTGGCACGATGGATGTGACGGCGGCAGTCAATTTGAAAAGCTTGGGGATATTGGGATCACCGACTTCCAGGACCCAATCAATGATCTTGGCTGTCAGTGCCGCGTTCTGCGAAACGATATCGCCTTCAGTTCCATCGCCGCCTTGTGGGCAAGACAACGAATATTCGATTCCCATCGCGCCGGCAGCTTCCAGCTTTTTGGTATTAGATTGCCATCCGGCTTTATCGCTCTCATCGTGACCTGAAACCGGCCCACCTGTGGAAGCCATCGTCAAGCGATCAGGCCATTGTTTAACCAGCTGTTTGATTTCATGGCAAACACGATCCAGTGGATGTCCCGAAACATTGTCCGCATTGGCATACGTGGATTGGCTGAATGTGAACATGTATGCGGCGGGAATATGGATCGGAACGTTATCGAAAGCGGTCTTCATGATCGCACCGGCCCAACCGGCTTCATATGCCTTTTGCACCTGATCCAATCCATCGGTCATTGGAGAAGCGGACAGCAAATAGGGTGATTTGATTGGTCGTCCAAAGAAATCGGCCGCGAGAGAGACGGGGACTGGATTATATCCAGGAAACACATAATGTGATTTGGTTATCTTTTCAATGACTGGCTTTGGTTGTTTCTTTAAATATGCATCAATTTCAAGTGCCGCGTTCTTGCCCGATGCGACCGCTTGAACCACAGTCTTCGGACCAGTCATCATATCACCAGCATAGAAGACACCTTCCATTGGATCGCGCGGCAGAGTAGAACGCATTCCAATTGCAATGACCACTGCATCGAAATCATCTCGTGTGCCTTCAGTGCCCTTTAGATCACGGATATTCGCCGGACTAAATGGTTGGCTTTCCGGCAATTGAACTTTTAGCGTATCAATTCCTGAGATGCCTTTTCCACTTTTCTTGATGCGTGTCACGCGAATGCGTCCATTGACTTCAATGTCGAAGTCAATTAATTCCTGGCGCTCTTTCGACGTCAGCGGCATCTCGGAAAGTTTCTCGAGCATGAACATTTCGACGTGTTTTGCGCCGCGCTTTTTGGCAGTGATGGCGCAATCGATAGCGGTCGCTCCGCCGCCGACGACTGCCACGCGCTCATTGAATTGGAACGCGTTGGGATTGGAGAGCAGGTCAACCATTTTGATTGCAAGGTTTTCATTTTCGATGCCCAACTCAATCGGTTTCCATAAACCGACGGTTACACAAACAGCGTGATAGCCTTGCTTCAACAATTGTTTTGGATCTTCAACCTTAGTGTTTGTCTTTACATTAATCGCACCCAGAGAAAGGAGGAACTCAATATCGGACTGAACCACCTTTTTGTCCAAGCGATGATTCGGGATCATGTTCATCATTCCACCCAGCTGGTCGCGGCTTTCGTAAATATCAACTACATATCCCAACTGAGCCAGCGATGCTGCGGCCCCGAGACCGGCTGGACCGCCGCCGATCACCGCCACTTTCTTTCCATTCAATTCTGGCGTTGAAAATTTGGGAATGCCGCCGTTACTCTTTGCCATTTCGACGAGAGTGGCTTGGACTTTTGGAATGTTGATTGATCCGTCGAAGTTTTTGCGAGTGCATGCCGCCATGCAAAATGTGTCCGGGCACACCATCCCGCAAACGCCACCCAATGGATTCGCACGAATGATCTCCGCCGCGGACCGACGGATGTCTGATTTGTTTCCGACGCGGGCCGCCATGATAAAGTCAAATGGCGAGCAATTGACGGGACAAGCCTCCTTGCAAGGTTTTTCCTCGCAATACTCACATCGCATCAATTCTATTTGGAGCTGGCTTTTGGTCATGATCAGGGAATCTGGATGTTCGTTCATTCTTGCACCTCACTTATAGACAAGATTTTGATTGTTGATGCAAACCTCATGAATCTATTTTATGACGTTCAGCGAATCAAGCGGAGTGTATAAACTCCATATCTTAGAGGTGATATGTCACCTTATATGTAAAAAATAAAGCAACCCTCCTAGACATGCTTCTTTATGTATGAAGGAGAGTTGCTATTTGGCGCAAAATTAAACCAGTCATTTAATCTTGAGCTTTTCCATCTTCCCAATCAGTTCTAAATCTTCAGGAAAATCCAAATCCAATTCGAGGGAAGGCAGGTTTACAATTTCAAGGCGTGCACCCGCTTTCTTGGCGCGTGCGCAATGACGCTCGAAAGAGCCTTCACCGAAATCATATTCGATAATGTTGGATGGCGATAGAAGTAATGCGTTGGTTCCTTTTTGATGGCGGTCGGGCGCAATGACAACCACCGGCGGATTCACCGCGCGCGCCAGCAATGCCTCAACATCCTCACGATTGAGCAACGGCAAATCGGCAGGGACAATCAGCACGCCGCGCGAAGCATAGACTTGGGCAACAACCGTGGCGCGCTTGAGAGCGGTATTCAAATTCGGCGCACCGTCATCTTCTTGAACGGTACGCGCTCCAAGATCGCGCGCGAGCGCAAGAGCTGCTGAGTCGCGGCTGACGACAAGGACTTGTTCAATTTCCGTTAGGTTGGTAAGTGTTTGAATGGTGTGTTCAAGTAAGATGCGATTGAGTTCCGCCCGTTCGTCCTCGGACAAGGTTCCGGCGAGTCTGGATTTACCGCGCCGCAATGGTTTGACAGGGACAATCGCCCAAAGTGTCATGATTGATTTCCGACAAAGTTTAACACATCTTCCGCCAAACGTCTGCGGTTATCTGAGTTTTCCATTAACGTTTTTGTAATCAATGTCTGCATGTTTAAACCTTGAATATGGGTTTCGAGTTTCGCGTCCACTTCGTCAAGGACGAACCCCGTGATGAGAGTTTGATAATGCTTTGCAACGGCCAACGCTGATGGTTCGATCCCGAGTTCGCGATACATCTTTGCGGCGGGACCCTTGACGGCTTGTCCGCCGATGATGGGGGAGACGGCGACAACTTTTTTTCCCTCACCCCAACCTGTCTCCCTCTGGGAGAGGGGAGAAGAGGTGAGGGAAAGTACAGCTAAAATGGGCGCGATGCTCACCCAGGGATTCGATGGACAAATCACGACGGCATCTGCCTCTTTGATTGCATCTACAATTCCCGGCGCGGGCTTAGCGGATCCGATGCCATCAAAACGAAAACCTTTCACGCGCGGTTCGCATCTTCGGTGAACAAAATATTCCTGAAATGCAAGTACGCCTTCATCAGTATTTACAATGGTTCTAATAGAATTATCGCTCATCGGGATGACAGCCTGATGAATTCCCCATGCTTTGCAAAAGTCATTTGTGATTTGTGAAAGCGGTTGACCTGCCTTCATTCGACGCGTGCGCTCAATGTGTGTAGCTAAATCCTGATCGCCAAGACGAAACCATGTTTGCCCGCCAAGCCTTTCGATGTTTGCAATTGCGTTCCATGTCTCATTGACGCGTCCCCAGCCGGTTTCGGGATTCGCAAGTCCAGCAAGTGTATAACAAACTGTATCCAAATCGGGACTGATATATAAACCGAGATGTTCAAAGTCATCGCCGGTATTGACAATGACAGTTAAATCTTCGGGTGGGAGAATTTGGGCGAGTCCCTGGGCGAGTTTTGCACCGCCGACTCCACCAGCCAATGCAACAATCTTCATAGATCAATTGAAATCATACTTACCGGCATCAATTCTTTTTGTTTTGGCTCTTCGTTAGAATACCCAACAATAATCATCGCCTGTGGTTCCCATGTTTCAGGTAAGTTTAATGCAGATCGCGTTGCTTCAATTGCATACAGCGGCCAACAAATCCAATTGCCGCCGAGACCTTCCGCGTGTGCCGCCAACAGAAGTTGCAGTCCAGCCAGCGCAGTGGATTGGATGTTCATGATGGTTTCTTCAGGAGTATTTACGCGGACATCGGTTACATCGCGGCAAAGCATGATTATTACTGGTGCTTCATCAATGCGGCGCAAGGAATTCGAAACACGCTTTTCGATTTCAGATTCCGGCGCGCCTTCGGCTTGCATGTCGGGACGCATTTTATCGGTCAGCGCTTTGGCCAGTCCCGGTTTGACATCCGGATTCTTTATGACAACGAATCTCCACGGCTGAAGATTATGCGCGGATGGGGCATAGGTCGCGGTCGTGAGAATGCGTTCAATAACGGAGTCTGGTATCAGGTCCGATTTGAAGCGTCGAACAGAACGCCGCGAGCGCAAAAAGTCGTGGATGGTCATCCCATCGTTTGAGCTTTTACAGGTTCGATTTTGTAGATCACGCGCGGGTGTTCCGGGCTGTGATTGGCATAATGTGGATTGTCATGATACTTCATGTTGAGTTTGTCAATATGTTCCTCGGCGCCTTCGGTGATGATTTCCACCACTTTGCCGCGGATTTGTACATAGCGGTACGGATTTTTTGGATCGCTGATGCATAAGGCAACCGATGGGCGGGCGCGCATGTTCTTATCTTTGAGGCGTCCCTTTGCGGAGTTGATCCGGATATATTCGCCCTCCGTGTCGAACCAGATTGGAGTAACTTGTGGCGAACCATCTTTCATTATTGTTGCCAGATAGACGAAAGCTTTGGTTTCGTCTTTGAGAAGGTCTTGATGCGATTTAGGTATGGCTTTCATATTTACCTCGAAATAGTTTGGATGGATGATACCAACCAGACATAAGATTTACATCAGCGAAACAAATCCTGTTCCTTCGGGCGAATCAATTCCTTTAACGAACCTTCCCGCAACGGATACGGAAATCCGCGCACATGGACAATCGGCATTCCTTCCGCGGCTTGTCCCATGACCAGCGAGGCCGCCGCGGCGAGTTCATCTGCCACGCCGACCACAGTGATGCGCAAGGTGTAATCAAATAAATCTTTCCAGCCGCGTTCATCAATCACGCCGGGGATTCCGCTCAGGCCAATGCAAACTCCCTCCGTGCCGATGCGCCAAGCGCGGCCATGTGAATCGATAATCATCACGCCAATTTTTTTGTTGGTCCTTGATTCTATTTTCGCCCGAATTTCACTTGCGGACTGATCGGGATTCTCGGGTAGGAGTAAAACATATTCTCCCTCACCGGTCACGTTGGAATGGTCAATGCCGGCATTGGCACAGATAAAGCCAAGCTTATGTTCAACGATGATTGTGCCGGGGCGAGTCCGCACAACCGATTTGCTTTCTCGCAGTATGAGTTCAATGAGACGCGGATCTTTTTCGATTTGCGCGCCGAGTTCGATCGCGCGTGGACTTGGTGTCACTATTTCAAGATCGACCATCCGTCCTTCGGCTTTGCTGACCACTTTTTGCGCAAGAACGAAAATATCGTTGTCCTCGAGTGTGAGGTTTGAATGCTCAAGGGATCCGACAATAATATCCGCCAAGTCATCACTTTGGCGGATGAGAGGAAGATCCTTTAGTGGAGTAAGCGTAAGAGTCATATCAGGTCTTGCTGACTCCGGTGATTTTTATCCCGGCGTGGGTTGAACCGTATTGCTTGTTGATGTTGAGAAGCACACTGGTCAGCCCTTCAAGGACAACCGAGTTTTCAATGGGGCCGGCATCCCAGCCGATTAAACCAGTCGCCGCGACGAGTTTCAATGTTTCGGCGCGCGCCTCCTTGCTTGTGCCCGTGACCAGCACATCACATTCGACATCCTGGTCTTGTAGAAGATGTTCATGCGAAATGTTTTGGAAAGCCGAGGCAACTTCAGCGTCTTCGCCGAGGATTTGCTTCGCTTCCTGCGCGGCTGATCCAGCAGATGGCATTTGGACTTTGGTGATTTTGGGTGGAACAATCGGCACAGTTACATCAATCAACAACTTACCTTTCAATAAATCTTTTACCGATTCGAGCGTGTCGCGATGAGCCGAGTATGGAACGGTCAACACAACGATGTCCGCTCTCTGTGCGGCCTCCTGATTGCTCAAGCCTTCAATGAGCACGTTGCCTTCAAGCAATTTCCATAAATCCTGCGCGGCGGCTCTGGCTTTTTCCGCGCTGCGCGAGCCGATGAATACATGATAGCCGGCTTTCGCCCAGCGATAGGCAAGTCCTTTGCCTTCTTTGCCTGTTCCGCCAAGCACGGCGATTGAAAGGAGAAAAGGTGAATCGTTCATGATTTTGATTTATCCTGATATCGTTGCCAGACTTTGGACGATAACTCACGCGCTCGCGCCGCGATTTCCGCTTCATCCAGCGTCAGGAGTTTGCGGTCCTTCATCAATACTTTTCCATCCACAATGGTTGTAGTAATCATGCTCTGCTGGAATCCGAAGATGATGTGCCACGGAAGATTATCTGCAGTTAATTGAGTTGGGGATTGATAGTCAACAAAAATCAAATCCGCGAATGCCCCGGAAACAAGTTGACCAATTGGTGCAGAGGGGAAGAAGACATTTGCCAACGCGGCGTTGTTGTAAATTGCCATATCAGCTACGCTCGTTCCAGACATACGGCGTGGATCGCGATTCCAAACTTTGTGCACGAAATAGGCCGCTTTCCATTCTTCCCACATGGCGTTGGAGAATCCGTCGTTGCCTAGGCAAACTTTGATTCCTGCACGCATCATGGATTCGACCGGTGCGACTCCAACTGCATTGTTCATATTCGAACGCGGCTGGTGCGAAACCCACGTTCCTGTATCTGACAGGATTTCCATTTCGCGAGCGTCTATGTGAACGGCATGAGCGGTGATGGTCTTTGGTCCGAGAATCTCATGATTCTGCAATCGGTCAATCACGCGCATCCCCGATTTGTTGATACTGTCCCATTCGTCTGCATCCGATTCGGCGGCGTGAACATGAAAACCTGTTCCTTCGGGCGCGGCAGCGCGGCAAGCCTGTAACGTGGCGCCTGAAAGCGTCAGGCTGGCATGCAAACCGAAAGTCCCCGCGAGACGCGGATGTGGATTCGCCATCAGCCGTTTGATAAATCGAACGTTCTCTTTGATTCCAGCTGTTGCTTTATCAGGGCCGTCGCGGTCGGTGACTTCATAGCAAAGCACTCCGCGCAGTCCCGATTTGTCAATCGCATCGGCGATGATGTCAAGCGATCCGTCAATGGCATTGGGCGAGGCATGATGATCGATCAAAGTGGTTGTGCCATGTTTGATTGCGTCCACGAGGCTAATCAAAGCGCAGTAACGAATATCTTCTTCGAGCAAAGATTTATCGAGCGGCCACCAAAGTTTTTCAAGGATTTCTGGAAAGTCTTTTGGCGCCAGGCCAGGAATTGCCATGCCGCGCGAAAAGGCGCTATAGAAATGAGTGTGCGCGCAGATGCCACCCGGCATGACGATTTGGCCCTGTGCGTCAAGCTTCTTCGCCTTTGGATATAACTTTTCCAATTTTGCCGAAGGACCGGTCTCGCGAATGCGATTTCCTTCGAGGAATAAAGCATGATTCTCCAGGACGCGGTTTGGAGATTCCCATGAGACGAGAGTGGCATTGGTTATTAACATGTTTATGAAAGCCCGAATCGAGTTGGATCGGGAAGTTTGTAGCCTGAAGTTCCGATTTCCCAAAGTGTCATATAAGCCGCTTCGCGGATTTCAGGTTCATCTCCGTACATTGCATGGTAAATTTCCTTGATCGCTCCATCGGTAGGATTTTTCCTTAAATACGATAATGCAGCCAGACGCTCGTCCACCTTACCATTCTTCAATGCAGTGATAAGGATGTCGGTGGCGGAAGAGCCAGGCGGGATGCCGACGCCCTGTGTTCCCGCGAATTCGATTAGCCATGTAGTTTCCGATGGTGGCTTGGGTGAACGCGGCACGCGTGGATTGTCGGTCTGAGTGCGCGCATCGAGCACTTCGCCTGCTGAATTACGGACGACCCATTGTTGATCTTCCGATTGCATCTTTTGCAATAACTCGATTGCCCACGGTTCATCCACGCGCGCCAATCCATAGACTACTGCACGGCGCACTAAAATATCGGAAAGAGTCGCACCGTCTTTTAACATAGCATGGCCTTCGCCGGTATCATTGGCCAGGGCCTCGGCCGCAGCACGGCGCAGGTCTTCATCTGCGTTCAGCAAGGTATGTGCAACGATTTCAAGCGCATCGTTCGTCCCGATGGCAACCAGCGCCAGACAAGCTGCACGCCGCGCAGAAATGCTGGGTGATTGGAGAATACCCTCCAAGAGATCAATAGATTTTATATCGCGCATCGCGCCGCAACCTAAGGCGGCAAGCTTGACGACTTCGAATGATAACGTCCCCATCATTTGACGGAATAATGTTGCAACCGCCGGGTCGTCACTGGCCACGAAGGCAGCAATCGCTTGTCCGCGCAGAGCCGATGGTAATCCCTCCGTCTGTAATAAGTGGGCTAAAGCGGCCATGATTTTTCCGCGCCAGGGAGCGTCGCGTGGGGCGTCACGCAGCCAGCGCGCCGCAGAGATCAACGGACGATGAATGGGCGCGCGTGACCATTCCAACATGCTTTCCACAAATTTGCTTACGTCGCTGTTTGTCGCAAGATAGTGGATTGCCAAATATTTGCCGGACCAATCCGGTTGATTCAACAAAGTCTCGGTTGCATTGCTATAGCTGCTCAGGGCGCGCCCTGCTAAAAATCCGCCAATGACCGGATGAACGAATCGCATTTTATTATTCGGGTGCGAAATGACCAATCCCGATGATGCCATCTTTCCCAATAATCCGGGTGTGGGCATTGGCGCGATGGTTTTGGACTTCTTTTCCTTTTTCTTTTCTTTGCTTTTATCAGCAGTTGTATCTTCTTCCGTTTCTTCCGATGCAGATTCCTGAGTTTCCTGCGCTGCTTCCGTTTCCTCGAGCGGCTCAAACGATCTGACCCATTCTCGCGCGCTGCGTGGATCGAACACAGGCTGTCCGCTCACAATCACTTGCATCGCCAGCGCTTCGAGCGCGGCTAGCGGAGTGTTGGCTGGTGCAAGTCTCCGTACATGGGATGCAATCACTTCCAAAACATGCGGTCCCAAACTATCGCCTGCATAGGCCGCCCATACTTTAAGCGTCAACTCGAATGGCGAGAGTTTTTGATTATCCACAATAAGCCACGAGTTCAACAAAATGGGGTCAACCTGTTCGGGTCCGGTTTGCGCCCAGGCTTCCACCGCGACGAATTGAGTCCACAACTCACCCCATTTCTGGATGAATTGCCGGACGTATGTTTTATTCCACCCAGCAACGGAAAGCGGAATAAAACCCAGCGCTATGATCCCGTCGAGATATTCCGGCGCGCCTGTGATCACCATGCGCGTTTTGGGATAAGTTTGCAAAAGCATTTTAAGATAATTGGAAATGACCTCTTGGCCTTCCGCTGTTAATTCATCGTAGCCGTCCACCAGCAACAGAGCGCGGCCCGAACGGAAAGTGTTTTCAACGAAAGCAGGAACCCGTCCCACACTAAACATGGATGCGTTTTCCGAGGCCAATTCAACAATAGGATTAAGCAGGTTTTTGGGATCATTAACAGGCAATTTCAAATCTGCAACGTGAACGAGAAACGGAATGTGATCCTTTAAGGCTCCCAATGCTTCGTTTCGATTCGCTACCAACGAAGCCAAATAAGCTAATGCGGTAGTTTTTCCAATGCCCGGCTGCCCGATCAACACGATATTGCTTCCACCAGAAAGCGCCTGCGGAATCGTTAAGGTTGGCGCGTTATAAAGCGCTGCCAATTCCGGCCAGCCAGGTAGATAGGGCAAGGCTTGCGTGACGGCATTCTCGGTTGTCAATGGGCCGCCGGGTTCAACGCGAGGAAGCGGCGCCATCAGGTGCGGCTCTTGAATGATCTCATCCAATGCAAAAAGGGGCGCGGCTAAATGCATGCCTTGGGCGCGGCGCAAAGTGACGCGGCGATGATTCTCCTCGACATTGCTGGTACGTCTTACTTTAGCTTCTTCCTGTTGCTTCTTGGAGTTTTCAGAGATTTCTGCTAATAGAGGGCGGGCGCGGCCCACCAGCCACCAAAATAAACTGGCTGTAACGAAGCCAACCAGAAACGAGAGCGCATCAAGCGAAAACGAGAAATTCATTGAACATTAAACCGCATATAAAATTCTTCCGCACGCGGGACATCGCACCAGGTCGGCGGCGTAACGTGCGGTTTGTTGGATTGCGGCTGTTAACGTTGTCCCGCACGCACCGCAGGCGTTGTCCGAAACCTCCGCTACCGCTACACCGCGTCTTTGCTGGCGCAGCTCATCATACGTTTTCAACATATCCACTGCAATTGTGCTGACCGCCGCCTGTCTTTCAGATTGAAAGCGATTCAGCTCACTGCTCAGCGATTCTTTTTCTTCAAACAATTGGTGATGCTCACCGCCCAGCCTTGCTTGCACATCTTTCAATTCATCTTGCGCTTTTTTAACCGCGGCTTGTGCGGCTTCGGTCAGAAGCATATCCTGCAGTTCACGTTCTTCCATTGCAGCCAAATGTTTCTTTAAGGATGCGATATCTGCCTGAAGGTCCTGCAACTCTTTTGGATTTCGAACCATTCCGCCATAAAGACTCGACTCCGCCTGCTGGATTTTGATTTGCTGGTTTTGCGCCTCATCCTCCGACTTGTGCTGGGCGTGCTCCGAAGCGCGTTGTTCCTCTTCGGCGGCCTTGATCTGTTCCAGCGCGGCTTGAAGCTCCGCGTTATCTTCCAGTGTCTTTTGAATCTTTGCCAATCGTGTTTCAATTTGGGCAATATGACTGTCTATTTGCTGGAGACGGAAGAGTCCAAAGGACGCGCTCATGTTCTGATTATATACGAAAACGCGACTCTTCATTAATAAATAACGAATCTATTATGCTAATGAAACCTATAGATAAAGATTAGCTATTTCTCTTACCATTTTTCCCAGTGGGCCACTTCGTCCAGTGATCTCCGGCCGCCTTTCTTCGGTGCGGCGATTAACTTTTCTTCCTCAGCAGGATAGCCAAACGAAAGCACAATCCGCAAATGCAGTTCAGATGGGAATCCCAATATTGTGCGTGCCGTCTCCGGCTCGTAGATCGAAGCCGGGCACGAGCCGACTCCCAATTCCCATGCCGCGAGTTGCATGAAAGCCGCGGCCTGACCCGCGTCAAACATTGTTTGGAATTTCGCGGTGGGTTCGGGAGTTAGAATCGCAACCACCAACGCCGCGCCTGCGATGTGACCCGCAAATAGTCCGCACTCGGACAAAGCCTGCAAAATCTTTTTATCTTGAATGGCAATGAAGTTCCAGGTCTGCTCGTTCTTCGATGACTGCGACCTGCGTCCCGCGTTTAGGATGGCGGTCACGATTTCCTTCGTCAAAGGCTTCCCTTGAAACTTGCGTATCGCCCGTTTGGTGCGAATTGCATCAGAGACGTTCATGTGTCCTCGACTTTCAAAAATAAATTAAACACAAAGTACACCATGGGACACAAAGGCAAAGGATTTTTCTTTTACTCTGTATTCTTTGTGTCCTTAGTGTTTAAAACATGCGTTCGCGGACTTGCATCATCTTCTGGATGATAACCAAGTTCCGCTTTGGCGTTTGAAATATCCCAAAAGCGCTTACTGTTATTGGAAACGCCATAATATATTCCAAACTTGACATCAGCCGAAAGACTTTTCCTGACCAATTGAACCAAGTCTCTGTGGCTAAGCCATGTACTTTCAAAGCGTGGACTGATTCTGGGGTCATCGTCGTTCGTCATCGATCCGATGCGCAGGCAAATCGATTTAAGGCCGTAAACTTCATAATACATTCTGGCAATTGCCTCGCCTGCCGCCTTGCTGACGCCGTAAAACCCATCAGGACGAATCGGATCGCGCGTCGTAATCAGCGCTGGATTTCGCTTTGTGTGCAGACTCGGCGGGAAACCTTCATATGCGCCGGTCACATGATTGGAACTCGCAAACACGATTCGCTTCACACTGCTTAGCCGTGCGGCTTCGTAGATATTTTTTGTCCCGCCAATGTTGTCTGCAAAAACAGAATCCCAGTCGGCGTTCGCGCGTGGATCGCCAGCGAGATGTATCACAAAGGTCAATGATGCGATGCGACTAAATACTGATTGGACTTGGTCAGGCTTTGAAATATCCGCCTGAAAAATTTTCTCCGATGATTCGTTGGAAGATATATCGAGGCCGTACAAATCAAAATCATTTTCCAAATGATCCCATAAAATTCTTCCGACGAGTCCGTTGCATCCAGTGATTAATAATTGGGGAAGCGCCATCCAAATATCTCCTGCGTTTTCATGGTTATCTCAACCGAGTATAATTCACTTGATGGACACTGGACCTTCGTTTCGGCAATATCTTTTTTCTTCCATCTTCCTGATGATAATTGGTTGGGGTGGACTAGCCTTGCTCATCTTCTATTTTGAAGTGCCTCCACTCGTTTGGGCGCGTTGGGGTTTCTTTGCGTTATGGTTCATTGCGCTCACTGGCACTGGGCTTCCCATAACATATTTCCTCAATCTGCGTTTTCCGTCCAATCCACCAGCCGAGGCGAATGCCATTGTTCGCCAGGCAATGTGGGTTGGCTTTTATGGCGCGACGCTTGCCTGGCTTCAACTCGGACATCTGATTACGTTATGGGCATGGATGGGTTTGGCAGGCGGATTGATTGCCATTGAATCTCTAATTCGATGGCGTGAACGCGCTCGCTGGCGTCTGCCGACTCTTGACTCTCAACCTCCAACTCCTGACTCCCAATTCACGTCTTCCGTCTCCGATGACCAACCTTCAGACCCTTCCCTCCGTTGAGCAATTATTGCAGGCGCAACGCGCTGGAGATTTGATCGCGCATTATGGCCGTCCGTTGACATTGGATGCTTTGCGTTCAACATTGGATGACGTTCGCGCACGCCTCAAACTCGACCATCAAGCGGCTGCGCCCGAAAATGATTTGATCCTATCCCAAGCCGAATCTCGTTTATCCATGTGGACAATGTCGACTCTGCAACCGGTCATCAATGCCACCGGTGTGATTCTACATACTAATCTCGGGCGCGCACCGTTATCGAAAGCTACTATCGAGGCGATGACTCAAGTTTCATTTGGTTATTCTAACCTTGAATTTGACCTTGAAACTGGTAAGCGTGGCTCGCGATTAAATCATGCTGAAGATGTTTTAAAGAAATTGCTCGGCGTCGAAGCAGCGATGGTTGTCAACAACAATGCTTCTGCAGTTTTGTTGGTTCTGTCTGCGCTAGCATCGAAAAAACGGGTGATCATTGCCCGCTCGCAACTGGTTGAGATCGGCGGTGGATTTCGCATGCCGGATGTGATGAAGCAATCCGGTGCGAAGCTCGTCGAAGTGGGGACGACCAACAAAGTGCGCTTGTCGGATTACAAGGAGGCGTTGGAAGAATCAAGCGGACTGGTGATGCACGCTCATCGTTCAAACTTCAAATTGATTGGATTTACGGAAGAACCTGCTTTGAAAGAAATTGTTGATGTTGCTCATCAAGCGGATACGGTTGTTCTGGATGATCTCGGCTCCGGCGCGTTGTTGGATACATCTAAATATGGTCTGGCTCATGAGCCAACGGTGCAGGAGTCACTTGCGGCTGGCGTGGATGTAATTTGTTTTTCCGGCGATAAACTGCTTGGCGGTCCGCAAGCAGGGATCATCGTTGGCAAGACAGAATTAATTGCCAAGATTAAAAAGCATCCATTGGCACGTGCCATGCGCGCGGATAAGACGTATCTTGCCGGAATTGCCGCCACCTTATTGCATTATCTGAAAGATGAAGCCGAGTGCGAGATTCCGATTTGGAAGATGATATCGATGCCGCTTGGCGAGGTCAAAGCGCGGGCAGAGAGTTGGGCGCGTGAATTGGGAACTGGTTCGGTCGTGGAAAGTGAAGCGACCGTCGGTGGTGGAAGCTTGCCCGGCGAATCATTTCCATCCTATGTTTTATCATTGAGTGTAAAAAGTCCTGATAAGTTTTTGAAAAAATTGCGCCAGCAAAAACCGGCCATCATTGCGCGAACCGAGAATGACAAAATTCTTTTTGATCCGCGAACTGTAATCCTTGAACAAGATCAATCAATAATTTCCATTCTCCATTCTCTATCAACGGAGTTGAAATGAAATCAGACCTTGATGCCCTCATGCAAACTCAAAACCTCGACGCACTCGTTGTGCTTGGCAACGCAGACCATAATCCGCCGATGTATTATTTCGTCGGCGGCGGGCACGTGAGCGACGCGATGCTGGTCAAGAAGCGCGGTGAAGCGCCGGTCTTGTTTTATAACGATATGGAGCGCGGCGAAGCGGCCAAGAGCGGACTCAAGACTCGACCTTTCAGTGAATTTGATTTAAGTGAATTAAGAAAGCAAACCAACGGTGATTCGTTATTAGCACTTGCCATGCGCTTCCAAAAGATTCTCGAAGACTTTGATTTGACGCGCGGCCCAATTGGCGTTTATGGTCAGGTTGAATTTTCATCAACCTTTGGGATGATGATGAAATTGCAAAGTCTTATGCCTGACATAGAATTTATTGGCGAAGCGGGAATGGATTCGATTTTCCTAAAGGCCATGGAAACGAAAGATGAATCCGAGGTGGAACGGATTCGCAAGATGGGAAAGATCACAACGGAGGTCGTTCGACGCGTGCAGAATTTATTGACTAACTCTGATGTTCGCAACGATGAGGTTTTATTGAAGGAAGACGGCTCCCCGTTGACCATTGGCGATGTGAAATCCAAAATTGATCTTTGGCTGGCAGAACTCGGCGCAGAGAATCCGGAAGGAACGATCTTTTCCATAGGACATGATGCGGGCGTGCCACACTCGACCGGTAACCCGACTGATTTCATGCGTCTCGGCCAAACGATTGTATTCGATATCTTTCCATGTGAACGTGGCGGCGGATATTTCTATGACTTCACGCGTACATGGAGTCTCGGTTATGCCACGCCCGAAGCGCAGGAACTTTACGATCAAGTCTATGAAATCAATAATAAGCTCGCCGATAATTTTGATTTGAATGCGCCATTCAAAGATTATCAGCGAATGACCTGCGAATATTTTGAATCCAAGGGCCACGCCTCTCCATTGAATACGAAGGCGCCTTTGAATGGTTATGTTCATTCACTGGGACATGGCGTAGGATTAAACATTCACGAGCGTCCCTCCAGCCATTTAACTGTTGGCGATGAACATCGCCTCGCGCCCGGCGTGATCATCACGTCCGAGCCGGGATTATATTATCCCGAAAAAGGCATTGGCATCCGCATTGAAGATACAATCTGGGTGAGACCCGATGGCAAGATGGAAATTCTCGCAGAGTATCCTTATGATTTTGTCTTGCTGATGAAGAAATGGAAGAAGAAAAGTAATTAAGGAATGACTATGGTTGAACCAAAGCTTATTCGTATTCTTGGTATTGAGACATCCTGCGATGAAACCGCGGCGGCTGTCATCGAAAATGGGCGCGCGCTTCTTTGCTCAACAGTCGCCACGCAAATGGAGATTCATGCACGTTATGGTGGTGTCTTCCCGGAAGTTGCGTCGCGTCAGCATGTACTTTCGATTGTGCCCGTGGTTGAAGACGCGTTATCCAAAGCGCATCTCACGTTCAGCGATATTGATGCGATTGCCGTCACACGCGGACCCGGCTTGGCGGGTTCGCTGATCGTCGGTATGAATATGGCGAAAGGATTGGCGCTTGGCGCCGGGCTTCCCTTGGTCGGTGTCAATCATCTGGAGGGACATCTTTATTCGGCCTGGGCTTATAACGCCGGAGATAGACCGCCCGAAGAGCCACAGTTTCCGCTGATGGTATTGCTCGTATCGGGCGGACATACCGAACTTGATTTGATGACTGATCATTTAACTTATAAACGTCTCGGTTCCACGCTGGACGATGCGGCGGGCGAGGCCTTCGATAAAGTTGCGCGTCTGCTGGGACTCGGTTATCCCGGCGGGCCTGCGATCCAACGCACCGCGGAAGAAGGCGACCCAACGCGCTTTCAATTTCCGCGCGCTTGGCTGGAGGGGACGTGGAACTTTTCATTTAGTGGAATCAAGACTGCGGTCCTGAAAGAAGCGAAAGGATATGAATCAAAAGGCAGATCAATGCCTGTGTCGGATATGGCCGCCTCGTTTCAAGCCGCGGCGGTGGATGTTCTCTTCAATAAGACAATTCGTGCTGCGCGTGAATTTGGTGCGAAAGAGATTCTGGTTGCAGGCGGCGTTTCAGCCAATCGCGCCTTGCGTGAAACATTCCGAAATCAAAGTGAATTAAAAGTCCATATTCCGCCGCTTTCGCTTTGCACTGATAACGCCGCAATGATCGCGGCGGCAGGCTATTATCGTTTTACATTGGGATATATTTCGACTATGGATATGGATGTCCAACCTACATGGCCGTTATCATGAAAAATTAAAAACCCAAACCGCGCTGGAGTCGGCCCTGACCCATACGCGGTTTGAAGAGGAGAATGCAACTATTATTATATTCGGCGACCTGAATCCAAGCTGAACAAAACTTAAGAATTGAATAAGAGATTTATTGTCCTGTTATCGCTATAATTTCATCAAATCTGATTGGTCCCTCGCGCCTAACGATCGGTTTGGAACCGGTGCAATCCACCAAAGTGGATGGCACGCCGCCGGGCGTTTTGCCGCCATCGAGGATTAGCGCAATGCGACCGTTCAATTGCGCAAGGACTTCTTCCGCGGTAGATGGACTTGCCTGACCTGAGATATTTGCTGATGTCACCGCCATGGGACCAGCCGCGCGCAAAACGCTTCGCGCGACGATGTGATCGGGGACGCGCACACCAACGGTGTTCGTCGTTGAAACTGAATCAGGTAAACCAATGTGCTTTGGCACGATGATGGTCAATGGGCCGGGCCAGAATCGTTCTGCCAGCTTTTTTGCCATGAGAGGGACTTCTGATGCTACTTTATTTATATCTTCAACATCACCCAGTAAAACCGGTATTGCTTTTTCGACGGGACGATCCTTTGCCTTATAAATGGATTCCACAGCTTTGCCATCAAAAGCTAGTGCGCCGACTCCGTAAACGGTATCGGTGGGGAAGACAACCAATCCGCCTGCTTGTAAAATTTCCAGCGCTCGCTGAATTGATTCAGATGAGTTACCGATAATGATTTCTGTTTTCATTAATGGTTCATTCCAGGGGCAATTGGATTTCCAATAAGCGATCCTGCTGAGCGAGGTCTTGATAAAGATGAATCTCTGCTTCTTCAAAGGCATCGTATGCCAACGATAATGCCGCCGGTCCGCGCGTAGCTTCGATCTCAAGCAACATCCGTCCGCCGGGAGCAAGCCGCTTGGGCGCAATGGCAAGTAATCTTCGAAATAAATCGAGACCCTCATCGCCACCATCCAGTGCGAGGACTGGCTCGCGTCCAAAGATGGGAAGGCTGCGTAATTTTCCAGTCGGGATGTAAGGCAAGTTTGCACAGATCAAATCGAATCGGCTTTCACTGGATAATGACTTTGGCAAGATATCACATTCAATAAATTCGATTTGATTTTCTACGTGATGTTTGTTGGCGTTTCGTCGGGCAACTTCCAGTGCCGCACTTGAAATATCAGTCGCGAGAATGTGCGCCGAAGGAATATGTGTTGCAATGGAAACCGCAATACAACCGCAACCCGTCCCGATATCAGCGATGGAGCGGCGTTGACTCGAAGATTGCAACCAGGGAATAGCTCTCTCAACAAGCAATTCAGTTTCGGGACGCGGGATCAAGACATCGGGTGTGAGATCAAAGTCGAGGCCGAAGAATTCCCAGTGTCGGAGCACGTACGGAAGCGGTTCGCCTTGCTCTAAGTGTTGGACTAAGCTCTCTAAAACAGAAACTGCTTTTGGGTCGAAAGATGAATCGTCACGAGCAAGCAACCAAGTGCGCGGCTGCTGCAAAACATGTGCGACTAAAACTTCTGCATCCAGTTGAGGCGTATCGCTGAGAGGCGAAAGACGCGCCGCAGTCGCGTTGAGTACGTCGCGCAAATTATTAGCGAGCAATTTATTCTTCGTCATCATCCACGCCTGAGGAGGCGAGACGATCCGTTTCATCGCGCGTGGAAAGTTCGTCAATGAATTCGTCAATCGCACCGTCCATGACGGCAGGCAGATTATAGTTCGAGAGGCCGATGCGATGATCGGTCACGCGGTTTTGTGGATAATTGTAGGTGCGGATTTTTTCAGAGCGTTCGCCGGTTCCGATTTGCGAACGGCGCGTGTCTTCCAGTTCGGAGCGGCGTTTTGCCTCTTCTATTTCATACAGGCGTGCGCGCAAGATGCTCATGGCTCGTAATTTGTTTTGCAGTTGCGAGCGTTCATCCTGGCATGTCACAACCATGCCGGTCGGTTTGTGATATAGGCGCACAGCTGTTGAGTTCTTCTGCACGTTCTGTCCGCCCGCGCCGGATGAACGATACACTTCGATCTCGATGTCGCTATCGGGAATCTCCACTTCCACATCATCCACTTCCGCCAGCACCGCGACAGTTGCAGTCGAAGTATGAATTCGTCCCTGTGCTTCGGTGGCAGGCACACGCTGAACGCGATGAACGCCGGATTCATATTTCAATTTCGAATATGCACCCTTGCCTTTGATTTCGAAAATGACTTCCTTGTAACCGCCGATGCCGATAGAACTCTCCGACATGATCTCGCTCTTCCAGCGTTTGCCTTCGGCGTAACGCGTATACATGCGGAATAAATCTGCCGCGAATAATGCGGCTTCATCGCCGCCTGCGCCAGCTCGGACCTCGACGATCACGTTCTTTTCATCGCGCGGATCTTTTGGGACCAGCAGGCCTTTGATGTCTTTTTCGAGCGTTTCTATCTTAGGAGTCAAATCTGTTATTTCTGTTTCGGCTAATGATTTAAGTTCCGTGTCACCCTCGGACGAGAGAATAGCTTTGGCTTCCTCGAGGCTTTTCATTGCCTGACGATATTCGCGCGCCTTGGCAACCAGCGGTTCCAAATCCACGCGCTCTTTATTGATCTCACCCGCGCGCTGATAGTTTGCTCCAACTTCGAGCAATTCTTTTCCCAAGTCATCGTATCGTTGTTCTATCCCTGAAAGTTTATCAAGCATAAATCCCTTTTCACTACGAGGACACGAAAGACATCAAAAAAACCTTGGTATTCTTCGTGTTTAGGTTTCTTAAGCGCGTGCGATTATACCAGAGCGATTTATGGATTTATCTCTCCACCGGCGCCCACAAGAAAAATTTTATTCATGTTCTTCTATGGTTTTATGATTAATGAAAGAACCAAAGACAAAATAATGATTAACCCAAACGCTGCAAGGATAATTTGGTTGGTGCTTGGACGATTGACTTTTTTAGATTGCGACTTTCCCTTTGCCATTCTTATAACAAACCTTTCTGATGTTTTTGGAAGGCCGTATTCATGGCCGTCTCCAGTTCTTCGATTGTCACCGGTTTCGACACATATCCATCCGCACCGAGGGTCAAAGCCTTGTCAACCGTTACGTCGGCGGCTTCAGTGGAAAGCATTAAGATGGGCAGATCGTTCCATTCTTTGCGGCGTCTCACAAACTCCAGCATATCTAGGCCGCTGACCTCCGGCATGTTGATATCGAGGATCATCAAGTCGGGTCGTTTGCCGGCCATCAGGGCTTGTGCTGCCGGGCGCGCGCCGAGAAATGCCGTCGTAGTGCAGTTGAGCAGTTTCAGCATCAATTGTATTGCACGCGTCATCTCTTCATCGTCGTCAACGATCCAGATGTTTTTCATTCGAGGTTCGCTTTGATTGATTCAGCCGCGGCTCGCGTCATGCCTTGAACCGCAATCAATTCTTCAACGGAAGCCGCTCTAATCTTATCCACAGAACCGAAATGTTTCAAGAGGGACTTGCGGCGCGTCGGCCCGATGCCGGGGATGGAATCCAATTGCGAAGCCATTCCAAGCTTGGTGCGTTTTTTGCGATGTGCGGTGATGCCGTAGCGATGGGCTTCATCGCGAATGCGTTGCACGAGATAAAGTCCTTGCGAGTGACGCGGCAACATCAGCGAATCAGATTTGTTCGGAAAGAATATTTCCTCGTGCTGTTTTGCCAGACCCACCACAGGCACTTTTCCAAACAAATCGAATTTTTCTAATACGTTGACTGCGCGTCCAAGTTGACCTTTGCCGCCGTCAATGATAATGAGATCAGGCAAAAAGGAGAAAGACGCGTCCGGCTTGGACCCGGGCTGGTTCTCCAGCTCTTGAGCGGATTGCCATCTGCGGAAGCGCCGCGTTAACATCTCTTCCATCGAAGCAAAATCATCCGGCGCGCCGACCACGCTTTCGATGTTGAACTTGCGATAGAGATTTTTACTGGGCACGCCTTGCTGGAACACCACCATTGCGCCAATAATCGCTGTGCCTTGTGTGTTGGAAATATCGTAACATTCGATGCGATTGGGTGGGGCAGGAAGTTGAAGTGCGGACTGCAAATCAGCCAATGCTTGTTCTTGTTTATGTGTGTCGGCTTGCCATTGTGTGCGTAACGCGGACAATGTTTCCGTCGCGTTCTCAGCCGCCATTTGAACCAGCTCGTGCGGCTGCCCTTCTTTCGGAACAAAGAGTTCCACTTTCTCACCGCCGCGTTTTGATCTCATCCATTGACCGATGATTTTGGCTTCTTCGATTTCTATTTCCTGCGGCAGCATCACTTGCTGGGGAATGGTCGCGGCTTCCGTATAAAACTGCTTGACAAATTCCGCCATCACTTCGGTATCGGCGGTGTCTTCCGTGCCTTCCAGGATGAAGTATTCTCGTCCGATCAATTTGCCGCCGCGGATGAAAAAGATTTGCACGCACGCCTCGTCGTCTGAGCGCGCCATCGCAAGTACATCTGAATCTTTGTAATCAGAAGCGAAGACAACTTTCTGCCGTTCGATGACCGATTGAATGGCTTTGAGCTGATCACGCAACGCCGCGGCTTTTTCAAAACGCATCTCTTCCGACGCCTTTTGCATTTCATCTTCCAAACGCGTGATGATTTCTTCGCTGTGTCCGCTGAGGAAAGCCATCAGGTCGGAAATCATTTGACGGTATTGAGTCTGGGTCGCCGCGCCGATGCAGGGCGCGGTACACAGCTTGATGTCGTAATAAAGACACGCCCGCTTGTCTTGTCCGGTGATGACGCGGTCACACGTCAAATATGGAAAGATGCGGCGCAAAATATCCAGCGTCTGATAAACTGCCCAGGCCGAAGTATAGGGACCAAAATAACGCGAGCCATCTTCCGCCATCTGGCGCGTCACCGTAACTTTTGGAAACGGATCCGCCCAATGAACTTTGATATATGGATAACGTTTATCATCCTTGAGGCGGATGTTGAATTTGGGGCGATGCTTTTTGATGAGATTCATTTCAAGGATCAGCGCTTCCAACTCCGACCCTACGATGATCCACTCGATGTTGGCGATCTCACGCACGAGGCGACGCGTCTTTGCATCGTGACTCGCGTCCGCATGGAAATATGACCGCACGCGGTTCTTCAGGTTGATGGCTTTGCCCACGTAAATCACATCGCCTGATGCATTACGATAGATATAACAGCCCGGCTTTGATGGAAGCGTGGCCAAAATGCCTTGAAGATGTTCGGCAATTTCCATGGAATGTATTTTACTCGTATCTGTTTGGGCGGATAGGTGTTTTGGGCTATTGAAACCGACTCTATTTCGTGCTATAAAGATTGAAACCAATTCAAAGGAGGCTCTTATGAACATGAATCAAATGTCGAATGCACCAATGCCGTCTTCAGGTGGGTCGAAATCATTCCTTCAAGTTTGGATCGATGCGCTTACCAAACCCAACG
>Ga0209039_10001243_pt1 | contig 24323 bp, 35 predicted proteins | sample BogFormECP12_OM1_FD_188238 | JGI IMG/M metagenome (GOLD analysis project Ga0209039, IMG submission 188238) | Bog forest soil microbial communities from Calvert Island, British Columbia, Canada - ECP12_OM1 (SPAdes) (version 2) | ecosystem: Environmental > Aquatic > Freshwater > Wetlands > Bog ... | reverse complement strand
AAGAAATACGATGTGATTGTTGCCTTTGAGGTTCTGGAGCACGTAAAAGATCCCGTGTTCTGTATCGAGAAGATTTATGACATGCTTGAAATAGGAGGGCATCTCTTCATATCGATTCCAGAACAAGATGGAATTTTTGGCACTCAGGACAAAAATAAGTATCACGCATGGACAGCTACGGCGCAATCTATAGTATTTAGGTTGTTTCCAGAAGACCAAAAGTGGAAGATTATTCAGATGTTTGACGTTGGAGGCATTCTTCATGTAATGGTGAGGAAACTTTCCCATACGAGGTGGTAAGATGGGTGCTATCTGGGAACACATACAGATTCTTCCTGCCGATAAAGTTCAGGAATTGATATCGGGAAAAGCAGTCGTAGGAGAAAGTGTTGTTCCGGTTCCGCCCGGGAAAGTTACTGATAAGAAAGTTGTCATTCTGATTCCGCATCAAGGGGACGTTTCCATGGAGTGGGCGATCATGTGGCAGCAGCTTCCCCTGATGGTCGGGTCCCACTATTCCATGTCGAAAGGGTCTCCGATCGATATCACCCGGGATACCATGGCGAACAACGCTCTCGATCAAGGTTACGAGTGGATGTTCTTCCTGGATTCCGATGTTCTTCCTCCAAAGGACGTTATACAAAAACTCCTTTCCCACAACCTCCCCATCGTGGCGGGTCTCTACAAGGCCAGGAAACCAGAAGGGTTTACCTGGGCCGCGTGGATACGGGGGGTTACTCCAACCGGAGATGTTGCTTTTGCTCCTATTGCATCGTGGGGTAAAGATTCAAGGTTGTTCCAGGCAGATGTAACCGGGTGCGGATGCATGCTTGTCCACCGGGATGTTTTCCTCAAGATACGGGAAAAGTTTCCGGATCTTCCCTTTTTCTTCTGGTCAAACACCCGGGAGAAGAGAGTGCTGGACAAGATGAACATTCCAGACCCGGCCATGCGGAACGTAAGCGAGGATTTCTGGTTCTGCTTGCTTGCAAAACAGGCTGGGTTCAGTATTGTTATGGACGGCGAAGCGATATGTGAACACGTTTCTGTTGTCAAGATAGGACCGGATAACGTGACACTGACGAAGGCGTAAAGGAGAAAGGTTATGTCTGAAACATTAAAAATTGGAATTGTGGTCCCTCCGTTGTTAAAAACTCCCCCCACGGGATATGGCGGGCTCGAGGTTGTGGCTTATGATCTCTGTGTCGCTCTTGCTAAATCGGGGCAGGATGTGACCCTGATTGCTCCAAAAGGATCGTATGCAGAAGGGTGTAAAGTCATTGAGACGATCGAGGCTCCTGAAATCACGGAATGCAACTGGATGCAAAAAGAGGGCGAAGCCTTCAATTTGTATAAGGGAGAACTTGGTAAATTTGACCTAATACACGATCACAGCTGGCACGCGTTTCCGTACCTTGCACGGATAACCGAGCAATTTGGAAAAGATCTCAAAATCTGCCATACCGCTCATGGACATATTGATTGGAACCGGGCTGCGGTGAAACCCGAGGTTGCTCCGATATGCCTGATTGGGATATCTGCATACATGCAGATGGAATTTACTACTCAGGGCTGGCCGGCCCGGTACGTGTATAATGGAATAGACATGACAAAATATTCTTACCAGAAAGAGAAGGAGAACCGGTTTGTTTTCGTCGGGAGGATATCGAAGTTTAAGCAGCCGCACCTTGCGATCGATGCTGCGGTCGCAGCTGGGGTCCCCGTCGACATTGTCGGGGGAAGCTTTGTTGATGACAAGATGTACCTGGAAAACATCCGGAAGAAATGCGAGATGAGCGGGGGAATGGCCACGCTTCACCTGGATGCTTCACACGAGGAAAAAACAAAGATGGTCGGAAGGGCCAAGGCGTGCATGGTTCCTTCGGCTTTTAATGAACCTTTCGGGCTCACCGCGGTGGAAAGCATCGCGCAGGGCACTCCGGTAATCGCTCTGGACGACGGGGCTCTGTCCGAACTCATAACCCCGAAGGTGGGGAAGGTTTGCGGAAGCAACGAGGCTTTTATTCGGGCGGCAAAAGATTTCGAGATTGGGAACTGCGATCCCGTGGACTGCCGGCAGCGGGCGGAGTATTTCAGCCGGGAAAAAATGGCCGAGCGATACATGAAAGTGTACCGGGAAGTCATTGAGGGACCGGGGTGGTAATGATGGTCAAAAAACCAAAACGGGTGAGTCTGAATCTTATCTGTGTTCACGGGCACGATTTCATTCTTAAATCCGATATCCGGATAAATTCGGTGGGCGCGGGGTTCCAAGCGATATGCCCAACGTGCGGAGCAATTGCTCCGGTGAAGAACGCGGCAGTGGCCAAGTTTCTGGATCTCGACGAGTCATCTACGAAAGTTCAGATCCTGGCTGCTTTGGGCTGGGGATCTGGATGTATAGCAGCATATGAGGAATCTTATGGGATGGGGAGGTTCAAGGAGGATGGCCCGGCGGAAGATAAACCGGTGGAAGATAAACCGGTGGAAGACAAAACAACCAAACTGCCAGAAAAATCTAAAACTACTTTGGAAACCAAACGATTTGTTTTAAAGTATAAGACTATCGAGGAGTTTGCACCTGCGTTTATAGAAAAATACGGGAATGATGTTATAAACGATGGGCATCTATATGGCCATGTGTTCGGACTTTGGGCGCATAGAGCGAGGTATGAATTCCAGGTGCAACAATACGACCAAGAGCAAGCGAGACAGGCAGCACTTGCCGCAGAACCTGCTTGCGAAGATGAACCTGTTGAGGTTGTTGATCATCCGGTCCCGAAAACGGTCCGTCGCGGGGAATCTCTTCCGGACGAAGGGATTCTCCTGAATAAAATCCTGACCGAAAATCAAGTCCAGACGAAGATAATGGAAGAGCAGCTCGAGTTGTTCAAAAAACTTGCTGCAAGAGGCAAGGTGGTTTGAATGGAATCTCGTTGCCCCAGATGCCGGGAACATCTTACAGTATCAAAGGGGGGAGGGCCCAGAGAGATCAGGTGTTTCCTGGACCTGAAAGACAGTCCGGAGAAATCCTGCGGGCATTTCAATCCGATACCGGGCAAGGATGAGGTTGTGGACCTGTTGAAGCAGATTCTGGAAGTGCAAATAGAAACAAATAGAATTTTAAATTTTATATGCGGCCCATTAAATTGAATTGAATCTCGTGCAACATTTTATATACCTTTTCTTTCCCACTTAACTGATAGAGATGTGTTATTTTGCCTGAAAACTCTGGATATGATGAGGATAAGACCAATCTTTTTCGTCTGGTCGAACTTACACAAGCATTAAGGGACAAACGAATTCTTATTCGTGCCCAGACAAAGGAAATGGCCGATCAACAGTGTGAAATTGCCATGGCCGAATCGAGACTGACCATGATTCTCGATCAGCTTCCGACCGGCATGATGATAACGTGTAACCGGGTCATAACCTATGCAAACAACCGGATGCAGGATCTCACGGGGTATACAAAACAAGAACTCGTGGGGCAGAGCACCCGTATTTTTTATGATAATGACGAGGACTGGATTGCCGTGGGAAAACTCCAAGTGGATTGTGACGACGTGGAAACGCCATTGAAACTGAAGAAAAAAGACGGGGAGTATTCGCAGTTCGTTGTCAGGATGACCCGTATAGTACGGGGATCCCGGGACGGGGATTCAGAATTTGTCATCACCCTATACCTGGAAAAAAACGGTAATAATTGTCCCCCTTCGGAGTGAAGATGGCCGGAGAAGTTACCCCGGGAGACGATGGATGGGAGAAATGGGGCACCCATGTCGTTCTTGAACTTCAGCGGCTCGATAAGAATGTGGAGACGCTCAGAGACGCTGTTGTCGATCTAAAATCTGACATAAAGGCAATGAAAACCCAATTGATGATATACGGTGCAATTGGAGGATTTATTGCCACGGCGGTTGTAGAAGTTGGGATATGGTGGATCTCGACACATATGGTGGGCTGATCGATACCTTTTTGACGCTTTCGCGTCATAGGGAATAGTCATGAAAGCGTCTTTTCATAGCATGTTACACAGCAGCCGTGTGGAGTGGCTGGCTTGCTCCCGGTCGAAGAAAATGGAAATTCTAGAGCAGATGGCCAGCGTCGATTCTGATGCGGTTGTCAAGATGAAAACTGCCGTACGTCATGCCGCCGGCAAGGGCATTCTTGACGAGGACGATGTCAAGGAATTTTATGAATACTGCGGGTATTGGTTCGACGAATTTGTCGGGAAGGGAAACGCGGAACTCTCGGTCCACGAGAAGATTGCTATCGTCCGGTTTGCAAATTCGGTGAAGCCGTAGGCCGTAGACAAAATCTATTTATCCTTCAACCCCAACTCTTCTTTTGATTGATCATGCCTGGTGGGAATCTCGTTACAATAAACAATCTTCGTATCCAGGGAGCCCGGCCGGACGGCACTGCGGCACCCGGGGCGAGCATGGTAGTGATTGTCGATTTCGACCCGGGCCAGTCGGGGTGCGACCTTTCAAATGATTCTGAATCCGGGTTCTGTTCTCCCGGGGCGGAGATCCAGTTTTATGTGGATGGGAACCTGCTTAACGATGAAACAGCGACTGGATACGATGGTTCTCTCGGAGGGTATTCGGTTGCCTCGAGTAATTTCATGGCCCCCGATTCTGGAAGTGTCCAAGTGACAGTTATAAGTTCCAACAGCCTGCAGGAGTCAATCCCGGTTGTGGCAGTTGGATCTGAATCGAGTGACGGGATGGTGACGGTGAATTATCTCTCGTGCGGGAATTCCCCGTATTTCACCTGCAGCTGTGAGTCTGACGGGGAATTAATACTTTATTACACCCGGACGGTCACCGATGAAGGGAACGGGACAGCGTATGTCAACGTGTTTGTTGATGGAGTCCAGGTAGTTGCCAACGAGCCGACATCGACCGGCGGAGGGGGAACGGCAGTAGACAGCGTGGCTATAAACTGCCCGAATTTATCGACCGGTCACACCATCCTGGTTCAGGGACAGAACGGGGACCCGGGTGCTTCAGTTGTTCTCGCGGCAAACACCCCACTGGGAGGAAATTATTCTCCAACGGGAAGTACCTCTGTTGTAACCGGACAGAATAATGTGGGCGGGCTCCTGATGGGGAGCACGTCAGTTGCCGTATCGACCGCAATATCTGCATCTCCGGTCAAGACTGTGGCAGTAACACCGGCTGCAACCGCAGGGGTCTGCCAGGGGATGGTCCGGAACGGGAATTTCGATCTGTCGTGTGTTCTTACTCCGGGCAATGAGATCCTGATAGCGGGCGGGATCCTGGCTGTGGGAGCACTGGCGATGGTATTCCTGATACTGCCAAAAGAAGGGGAGTTATAATTTCAATGAAGGCTTAGTCCCAGAAGGGCTGTCACGTTTTTGATTTTATTTGCGACTGCATACCGCTGCCCGTTGATAATTGCTCCGCCCGCATGCAGGCCGACCACGTTGTCATCGTTGTCAAGATACACCGACCCGGAATCCCCGGCGCAGGTGTCTATCCTGATTAAAAGCTGGTCCACGTACTTCACATTGAGACCCGTAGGGTAAAGCATCGATGTGGAAAAGTCCCAGTCTATGACTGTTCCTGCAGTTACTCCCCCGGTCCTTCCGTATTTCCTGACCGCGGTCGGGGCGGTGACCGATACCAGCTTCTCGGGAATGGTGAATCCCTGTCCGGTTCCGTTTGCCAGGATCATGGAGGGCCAGTCGTCGGATACCATGCCGGGAAGGGGCTTGGCGATGGCAGCATCGACGAGATTATCTGCGAATTCGTTGTAGGGGATCCAGCGCTCGAGGGTGGCCACCTTGTCTGCCAGGGTGCCCATATCTGAGGGGCTGGGCTGCAATATCGCATCCCCCTTGAGGGCCCGCTGGTTCATGAGCGACGACATGTTGGCGAAGACGTGGTTGTTTGAAAGAAGGACCGGCCGGTTCGTATAGATGTCTTTCATAATGAGGCCGAGGGTCCCCGCGGCGACCTTGTAGTGGGAGGCGCTGATGCCTCCGCAGAGCGGGCGGTACCGGTACTGGGCCCCGGTGTTTGGTCCCTCGGAACAGACATCGGCACCACCGGTAAAGGTTCCGTTTATATCGTCTTCTTGGGGAATGAAGGGGATGGGTTTCTCCATGCATACTGTGTATACCGGGTACTCATAGACGTTGCTTGGGATGTTCACGGTGGGACAGGAACCCCCGGACGGGGTAAGATAAACAATCAGCGAGGAATTCCTGTGATCTATCCCGATTCCTGTTATAGGATATTTCGGGGTCAGGTAAGTGGACTCGAAGAACTTCTTTGCTTCAAGGATTGAAGGCATCGGTTCATCCCTTGATAGTGCCTGAAGATGTCCAGATTCCCTGGGCCGTGTTCATGGTGATCAGGATATTCGGGTTGTCCCGGCTGATCATTATGGGGGAGATGTACTGGTCATATCCGCGATGTTCTGTCACGAGGTAATAACTTCCGGGGGGAACACGGTGGATATTGAAAAAACCCTGCCCGTCAGTGAGTGCGAATTTTCCTATTCCTGCAATCGAAACTGTCGCGTTCTCGACAGAAAAACCATTTGAGTCCAGGACCTGGCCCGACAATTCATACATGGATGAGAGTTCTTGTGCAAAACTATTAAAAGGTTGGGTGCGGATTCTTCTTCACTGGTGTATTATGGTTGAGTTTGACCCTGCAGTTTTAAGCGATATATTCGATGATCTTTCAAATTTTGCGGCTCCCACCACTGGCAACATTGCAGACGCACTTGCAGCAAACGGGGTTGCAGTCAGCGACGACACTATCGGAACAATTCAGAACTTGCTGTCGAACACTCCTGCGAGTCTTGCGGGGAGCGTAACCGGTGCGGTTGTCAATGCTGCCTCGGACGTGGCCAGCACCGCATCGAATACCCTGGGGGATATAGGGAGCGGAATTTACAGTTTGGTCGCTGCAAATCCTGGGACTACAGCCGGCCTGCTTCTTGGAGTCACGGCAATTGGGGGGGCGGAAACATATCTTCTCAGTAGCAAACCCGCGGCCGCAACCCCGGTGGTTCCCGATGGGACCGTTTGTACTCCCTCGTGTGTTTCCCCTTCAGTGTGCCAGCACAGCGCGTGTGTAACTCCAAGTACTTCATCTTCTGCGGTTTGTGACCCTGCGTGCGGCACGGGTCAGCAGTGTGTCGATAACGCTTGTCAATATACGAGTTTGGGAGCTCAGCTTCAGAACGAGGGGATCCTCGGAACGGGATTGAGCTGGTTCGGTACTGCGTTACTAGGCCAGACTCCGGCTCAGGTGGAAGCATGGGCTGCAGGCGCGAAACCGTGGGTGGAGGGGATCATTGTAGTGGGTGCTGTAGTGGGTGTGGCGTATGCTGTCAAGACGTTCTGGCCGAAGGGGCATGGGGGAGGGGTCGCCATTGTTCCGGCCGGGCGCAGAGCCTATCGCAGGTAAATCTGGCCTTTTTGTCGCATTTCCGCCACGATTTCTCCTTTTTTTGTAAAAAGATTTTTAAGGTATAACTGATAGTCTTATTTATGGCTAGCATGCAGACAGAAACTCTGATGAAAGTTGGTGCACTGGCAATCGGTGCGGCACAGCCTTTTATCCTCCGGCAGTACGCTGACAAGACCTACGGGTCCCTTGTTTCACAACTCGGGGTCTGGGGAACTCCGTCGGCTCTTGCTGGTATAATTGGCGGGGGCGGGGCGACAGCAGCTGCGCTTCTTGGTATGTTTATGGGCGTGGGTGTGAAGGATCCCTTATATCAGGAGATTCTCCTGGCATATGGTGTTCCGGCGCTCGCAGGCTCCGTTGCGATGGCAGCGGTCACCCAGACCGTAGCAACATCCCAGGCTGCACCTCAGGCTTACTTCGCTTCCCAACAGGGACAGGTCGGAATCCCGAAGCACCAGGTTGGCAGCGCGGCAGCCCGCAACTATGCGAGCCTGACGCAGCCTCAGAGAAATAAACTGAGCGTCTATTGAGACGCCCAATTTTTTCTTCTTCTTGAAAATCAGTAACTCCAGGTTTGAATTTCGTTTTCTTTGATTTTGCACGTCCCTACGTGGGTGCATTTAATTTCGGTATTGATGTGAATTTTATACCCGCATGCCCGGGCCAGCAGGCAGAACCAGATGTCTTCTCCTACGTGCTGCATGTGGGGGTCCGGGACTTCGAGGGAATGGATAAACCCGGGGTTCCGGTTTATGCTCCAGAAAAACCAGGGGAGTTTCGGGAACTTCAGGAACATGTCCTCGAATACGCATTTCCGGATGAGCATGCATCCCATGCCGGCCGCGTCACAGGCAATGATTTTCTCTGTCCATGAATCTATGTGGAGGAGGGTGTCTTTTCCTTCAGGGTCTTTTCCCTCATTCCAGACCGACCAGCCGTTTCCTTTCTTTTTCGTGCGGTAGAGGCCGGTCACGATGGGCTTGTGCACGGAGAGTAATTCCTCGATGGCCAACTGGGGCAGGATGACATCAGAATCGAGGAAGAGAAACCACTCGAATCCCATGTCGAGGGCCCGGCGTATCATATTTTCCCGGGAGACATCGAGGGGGATTTCCTTGGACATGAAAATACCTGAGCCGGGAGGAAGCCGGAGCTGGGTGAGCTGGTAGCAGAAGTCGGCTGACATTTCTCCCGTATGAGGAATGAGAACCGCCAGGAATTTCCTGTCCATGAGCGACCGGATGGGGAGAATTCCCCCGGGCTGCGCGTCAAATAATTCCCATGCGCCGGGCATTAGTACACTCCGTCGGGTCTTTTTGATTGGGAAGAGGTTAGTGGTTCTTTGGGCCAAAATTCTGGGTGTCTCTCGTAAATATCTATTAAAATTATAGCTGTTTCTGCATATGTTTTCCCAAGATCTATTGCAAGTCGCTGAAAGCGTTTTTTATCTTTTAGATTGAATTCAATTACTAAACGTTCTTTTTTCGTTCTTTGCACCATACAAACTTATGGTTTGTGCAATAAAATATATAACTTTTACGTTCTTACTTACATTTGGTGCATACAAAATGACCAGTACAGCCGTTACAGATGTGTTCGCCCAGGAGATAGCGGCCGGCGTTGAATTCTTTACCGGTGGTAAGGACAACTTCGACTTCAATCCCCTGACGAACATCGAAGAGCTTGCAGTACAGAAAGCATGGGGTAAAAACATTGCCTTCCTCAACCTGATCTGTCCTCCGCTCGCAGCACAGTTTATGGACAAGACAGTCGTTCCAGCAACAGGAAATACTCCTGCGGTTGTGGCCGGGCACGGTACTGCGATGGTAAAGTTTGCAGGTATCGCCAAGGCCATTTTCCCGGAAAATAAGGCGATTACCTTCCCGGGCGAGCCTGGCACGATCGTTGCAGACTGGATGACCCCGCAGACCGCATTCTGGGCAGCCGGCGTGGCTTCTTATGCAGCAGCTGGTGGAGACATCGGGGCATACTCTGACAAGGCAGGGTCCACTGCAGGTGCAATCGGGTATCCGAACACCTGGGATCTCTCGCTTACCGCTGGAACCCCGACATATCTCTTTGGGAACTCGACCGGGTTCTACACCTCGAGCACGACCAACGAGGCCCACTCGCTCGGTGTCCTGGCCCAGAACGGTCTGATTGAATATGGTACGGCTCCAAAGCTGAGTCATATTATCTTCCAGTCCCAGGTCCAGCAGAAGTACACTCCGATTGCGGTTCAGCCCCTGATCCAGATGCCTCTGGCGCAGGGTGAGGGAGATGCTGTCAACAACATCTACCAGTACAACACTCTCGGTATCATCCCGCTGCTTCACAACTTCGGGATGAGGATCGGCGTCAACCCGTACATGACCGGCAAGTCCCATCTGCAGTGGCTTGGCATGGTGTTCTACGAGTACAACTTCTTCTCCGGTCTGTCATCTGCATACGTGAGCAACTGAGGTGACCTGAGATGGCAGCAACTCAGATTGAACGAGTCGTCCAAACATGCTACGATGGCAAGAAACTCGTGTTTGTCAACGTGGCCAACCCGGGGTTCGTGTCGGGATATGTCGATATCACTGTAAACAGTGTATCGGAAATCGTCGAGGTTTACGGTCCCACATTCGGGTTTGTAAACATCGTTTCCGGCCAGACCACGGCTACGTCAGGCAACCTGATGGCAACGGCTCAGGTAAGCGGGTTTGTTTTCGAGTACACCGCGAGCAAAAGCCCGCTTACGACTTCCGGTGCATCGTACCAGAAGAATGGTATCCGGGTCGTTGCGTTCGGAACGAACCTTGCTGTGGCCTCGGGTACCACGACATGGAGTGTGCCTACCCCTACGCAGATGTCAGGTACGACCATGAACTTCCTGGTGACCGGGATCTGAAATCCAAACCTTTTTTTAGTCGGCTCACGCATTTGACGCATATATGCCAGATGCGGTGAACGCTTTTCATCCCAGGTGGATTCCTAATATCCAGCTCGATCTCTTTCCCTATTGCAATGCCAAGTGTAAATTCTGCAGCTATCACGATTCTAAACGAAAGCGTGGAGTGATGTCTGAAGAGGTATTGAAGAAAACAATCGAATCTGTCCGGGACTGGCTGGCCAATCCCCGTGGAGATATAATGCGAAGGATCGAGGTGATGCCGTTTTATTACGGAGAGCCCTTCCTGAATAAACAGTGGTTCGAACGGTTCACATATATCGATGAGAACCTTCCGATGTGCTCCATGTCGGTATCGACAAATGGGAGTCTTATCGACCAGGAAAAGGTTGAAAATCTGGCCTCTATCAAGACCCTGGGGTTTGTGAATTTCAGCGTGTATTCCGGGGTAAAAGAAGAATATGAAGATCTCATGGGATTGCCCTTTGAAAAGACCATGGAAAACATTCATGGGGCAATCGATTATTTGAGGAAAACCCGGCCCGAGGTCAGGCTTTGCGTTGGGGGAACGGCAGATCCCAGGTACGTGTCGAGCGAGAGCATCAACAATATGTGTAAGACGTTCGGGACACTGTACAGTCCTCATAGGATTTCTTTCAACCGCCAGCATGTCGGGGGAAAGAACGTGAGGACGGTTCCGGATTCGGAGCCTTGTTATACCCCCTTTGCCACGATGGTTATCATGTCGAATGGAGACGTGGGAATCTGCTGTTTCGACGTTGATTGCGAACTGAAAGTGGGAAACGTCATGGAGAATTCCCTTCGGGACATAAACAATGGCCACATGATGAGGTGCTATAAAAACGCGCATCTCCTGGGATTCAAGGATGCAATAGGATTATGCCGGGGATGCACCCACCCGCGATAAAGTATTAATAGGGAAGATGCTTATTTTCCTACATGGACTGGATTTTCACTCCTCAGGATTTATTCGGGGATCTCACGAGCGCCGTGGAGAGCGGCGTAAGCACGGTTGAAGGGGGTGCATCCAGTGTTGTTTCTACTGTTGAAAGCGGTCTTGGGGCAGCTTCGAACGATGTCCAGAACACCGTCCAGCAGGTTGCCCAGGGGGGTCAGAACCTTCTTACAGCGGGGGAGAACGTTGTTTCTGCCGGAGCGGGAGCTGTGTCGGGGGGTGCCCAGCAGGTTCAGAACCTGTTGACTTCTGCTCCGGCAATAGTTACAGCAACAATTTCAAATGAAGTTTCTACGGCAACAACCGCGGCTGCGACATTGCGGACCCAGGCGAATCAAGAGGCGAGTTCGCTCCTGTCGTCTGGATCTACGTTGTTAAGTGCAACGGTTTCTCCTACGTTGAATGCGGCCGCGACGCTGTTGAAAGCGGCGCCCGGGGCTGCATCGGGTGGAGTTTCTCAGGTGGAGAATCTTTTAGGATCTGCAGCTTCATCATTGAAAAATGCTGTAACTCTGGGTGCAACAAGCCAGCTCACTCCGGTAGCATCTTTATTGGGAGGAGCAGGAAAAACAGCTGAAGCCGTTGTGACAACAATTGCTGCGTCAGCGACAAATGAACTTCTTGAAAGTGCGAAAATTGGTGCAGCTGCAGAAGCTGCAGTTCCTGTTTTCCAGACAATTTATAATGCCGGGGCAGAAACAACCAATGTTGCCAAGAACATCCTGATGGGAAATCCTGCTTTTCAAGGGGTCACCACGGGAACGGTGATAAGTGCCGGGACTGTAAATAATAATCCTGTGGTGACAGCTCTTCAGGGAGTTTCAACTGCAGCCAACGCGTTGCCTGGAGTTAATTCCAAGCTTTTCGAAACAATTGCGGGCCCGAATGCAAATCCGGTGGCCCTTGCCGGGGCACAGATTCTCGATTTCACTCTCCAGCATCCCCTGGAAACAGCTTTGATTGTAGGGGCAACGATTGTAACTGCGGGCGGAGCAGCACCAGAGGAGGCAGCATTGCTAGGTGGGGAGGACGTGACTGAAACCACTGTTGCAGATTCTGTTATAAATTCTGCGTCTGATACCGGAGTAACCACCGATGTGTCAGATATTTCTGCAGGCGGGGATATATCTTCAAGTCCTCCGATGGCAGAGGAAATTCCATCTCCTGAACCTACGGTATCCGATGACGTGAACTCGCCGCAGGAAGGAGACAATACCGGGTGTTGATTGGCGGAAACACGTCATAAATATCGAGAAAACCTTTATTAACGTATGTGGCAATCTTCTGTTGATAGACATGGCTCCCGATTGGCTACAGGTTACGTTAAATCCAAAATCCACCGTGGTCGCACAACCGTGCGTGTGCAACAGTGGGGTTCCGAGGGCTGCGACTCCTCAGTCTGTGGGAGACGCTGCGATAACGATGAATCCCGGTCCTATTACGGGAGGGGTACCGGCATTTCTGGTCATTCCCAGGATACAGAAACCGGTTGGGCAGCGACTGCAGATGCTTCCCCAGGCTTATTCGGTAAATGCAGTGCGGGTAGCACCGAGGATTGTTCCGGGTCCTTATAGTACGGATGTCCCGTATAATCCTACGACGCAGGTGAGATACTACGGGGTAGTGTGAGATGTTCGAAAGCACGTTCGCACTGAACCTGAAGGGGAAATCGATGTTCCGGTCTCAGCAGCTTGAAGGTGAAATAACGACGGAATTGGCTCCCGAAATAGTTTCGGGTCTCGAAGACTGGTATGCGGGTCTTACCGGGGCGGGTACTGAAGAGGCAGGTGCGGCCACTCTTGATGCTGCAAGCGCTTCCACATTGGGTTCGGTCGGGGTAGATACGTCGTTGGCTGAAGTGTCTGCGCCTGAGCCTCTGTTGACACAGGATCTTACTTCGGTAACTGCTCCGACATTACAGGGAGCGGTTGCTCCTTCAGAAACGCTGCTTACAACCGCGCCGTCTGAAATTACTCTTGAAACTGTACCGGCCGAAACTCCTCTTGTTGCTCCATCAGAGACACTTTTCACTGCATTACCATCGGAGGAAACATTGCTGGGAGGAGGAGTTGCTTCAGATATGGTACCTGAGGAAACAATTGGTGATACAACGGGATGTGGTTTATAATGGCTGGACCGGCATGTAAAACTGTTAAGGGTGACATTTCGGATGATGTTGAGACGAATAATAAAAGCCCCGGTACGTTTGCAAAAATATCAGCTGCTCTAGCACCGTATAACAATCTTATATTTGCCACTGGACTTTTGGCCCTTCCCGCGTATGAAATTGCAAAGGATGTTTTTGATCCTTCCACGGGAAAGGTAACCACGCCTACAACCAAATGCACTTCGGATTCTCAATGCCCGTCCGGGCAAACATGCGGCAGCAGTGGGGTGTGTTCAGGCCAAGGACAAACTGCTGGAGCAGATGCATCCACAATTTGTGCGCTTAATTTCGGATCGAGTGGTAAAACCCCCAGCAATACACAGCTTGCATTGTGTACCTCGTGCATTACGAAATTAAATCTGTCGGGGGCATTAACCACGGATCAGGTTGCAAATATTAACAGCTGTATAAATACTGTTGTGCCATCGCCTGCTCCTACTCCTGCAGCCACCTGTACTCCCGCATGCGTTTCCCCTCAGACATGTGTTAACGGGGTGTGTACCACTTCGAAAACCTCCGGAACCCAGCAGCCTTCGAATGGTACTCAGCCCTCCGGCGGAACTACCAACCCTACGATCACTGATGTCTGTCAGGCGTCTGTTCAGGCCGGGCAAATTTCCTCGAGCCAGCTCACGATTTGCCAGCAGTGCGAAGCGTCTCTTAGTTTAACAGGAATTGATGCGAGTACCTTGACCGCCGCGCAAAAATCAAGCATTGTGTCTTGTATGAATGCCGGAGGAACCCCCTCTGGAGGGGGAGCCGCAAGTAACACGGCGAATACTGGTCCGACCGGTTCGACAACCCAGGGCACGCAGTCTCCCTGCACGGCCACTTATACGAATCCCAACGATGTAACTGCTTGTCAAAATTGCGGCGGCGATACCGTTGATACTACCGATGCAACCGCAATGGCCGCTTACCAGGCTTGTATGACGGCTGCCGGGGCTACATCCACGGCAACTCCAACAGCAGCATCCGCGGGAATAGCCGGTACTCTGCAGCAATACGCTATTCCCATTGCAATCGGGGCGGTGATTCTCGGGGTCGTCGTGGTCGGGACCCACGGGAAATACTGGGGTAAGAAAGGCAAACCCCCGGTAAAACCTGTCGCAATTCCGCCAAAAGAGTCTAAAGTGGCTCCGAGAAGATACTAAACCTTTTTATCTTTCCTCTTTCTATATTCTTTCAGAGGTGCTGTTGATGCCTTCTGTTGAAAAAACGTATCCAAACTTCAAAGACAATGACTATCTTGCGGTTGTAATTCCTGCAACGCAGTCGTCACTGGTGTTCCGGGTTCGCACCCGGGTGAACAGCAATCCGACTATTTTTTATGGTCCTTCGACTCTCACGAGCGGATCGACCGTGTCGCTCATCAGCGGAGGGACTGCGACTGTCCAGGCGGCAGGGGAACTTCCTGCATACGGGTACACCCCGGTGGGAAGCGGATTAAGTTTCCCGTCTCCCATAAACGGAGCGTACGATGGGACAGACATGTGGTACATGAATGAAGACTATCGTGACCGCATCTTCTACATCGTGGCCCGGTCGAAGCCGCATTTCCTGCAGATGGGTATTGAGATCCCCAAGGGTATCCAGCAGTACCGGTTCCAGAGAGACAACGTCTTTACCGGAGTCGGGAAAGCATTCGGGTTCAACCGCGGGGTCGTCGAGACTGTTCAGTTCCCGGATGTCCGGCAGTCCTGGAGGATTGCGAACGATTTCAACTTCCCGGTGTGGACGGCGATCGAGTTCCAGTATAATGAGCTTATCATCGAGACGCCCAGGGATCCGCTCACGATCTACAACATTCTTGCCGGGAAATTACCGGCATACCGGATTGACCTGCCCATCCAGTCTGCCGATCCGTCGATTTCGATCAACCTGCAAAAGGTCTATGGCTATACCGGGTTCGATATGACCCTGCTTCCGTCGCAGTCTGATGCGGTCAATTCGTATTCGCAGGCCCTGCAGGGGGTGCTCATATGAGCGGAGTGCAGAGAGAAATCATAACATTCTACGGGGCGACGACCAGCGGGACTCTTTCAGGGATTGTCACCTTGAATTCCGATCTCCTGTACACTTCGACCTCGGGAATACAGCCTCCCATGGGAGTGAACCTGAAGATCTGGGAATTCCGGATTACAGGACCTGCTGCGACCGTGCAGATCATATTCACCAAGACCTCGGGAGGCACCCCGGTTGTCCATAACGCACTGTTCAACGGGCAGCAGACGACGGTTTCTGGGTTTACGAACTCCATCCCGCCCCTTATCGTCCCGCTGGAACGGCCGATCGTGATCCCGTCCCTCCAGGGCACCGAGTTTATCCAGGCGGCGTGGACCCAGAACTCTTCATACGGTCCCACGAACGTGGAATTCGATGTCGAGTTCGAAGATGGAGTAATCTGAGGCGAACATGGCCCAGGTACCAGTGAGTGCAGGGGGATATCCCCTTATTATTCCCGCAGATGACGGGGGCACCTGGAACCTGATTCAGGATCCGGGAGCGGGCGGGATATCCTGTCCGGTTGTTCCTGTGGTTAATACGACCGCTGCGGCCGGTCTGCAGGGTGCCATAACCAACTGGGCGAATCTTCAGGTTACTGGAGCCGCTCCGCAAGCTTCCTGGGCCCAGAAGACGGTCTTGATCAATCAGTAAACCTCATATAGGTGAGAAAACCAATTCTCTTTTGCGGAGCAGGATGCTCCTCAGTTTCGAAACTAAAAGGAGTACAGAGAAACATGGCAATTTTGGACCCAACAACCTTATCGCTGCTTTACGCGCTGGCTACAGCGGTTTTTGCAGCCCTTATCTACACGATCCTGTCCGAGTTTGCGGCAGACCCGAATCTTACCCAGCCCATTGACTGGGATATGTTCGGGGCGAACGTAATCTTCGGCATCCTCGTTGGTATCGTCGCCTGGATATCAGGCGTGGATGTTACTGCCCAGTGGGTGGGAGCCCAAATCGCTACTTACGGCGTGTTCATCTTCCTGCTTGACAAGATCATCACTGGTATCGCCAACCGGACTATCAGCAAGTCGAAGTTCTATGCACGGCCGGTCCACACCCCTGCGAATCTAAGGGCAAAACTCATTGCCGGGGATACTACTATTCAGGTTCCCCCGATGAGTCCGGACAGCCAAAGCTGGTTGACGTTCGATCTTCCCGGCCAGCTGCAACAGCCGGTTCTTAACTGTGTCGCTGCAGCCCAAGCTGCGAATGCGGGTATGGGAACGTATCTGTATGCTATTGCTGCGGGTAGTTTTACCTACATTATCGAAGACAGTGAACTCACGGCAAGCCGGCATGACTACAGTATTTTCGGTTACTTTGCCACGGCAAGCGTCGTCTGGAAGGTTATCTCTCCGACAACCCTGGCAACTGCTCGCAGGACCGGCTTCGTTCCTGAGTATGCAGACCTGGTCTGAAACCAAACCCAACCTTTTTTTAGTAGTCTTTCAAATTACCTTTGTATGGGACATATTGTTAATGAAATTACAACTTGCGACATTGTTCATGATCCCGAGATGGACTACAAATTAATGCCCCGGGTGTTCAATACGGCATTGAAGACTGTTCTTGATGTCTTGAGGGGATATGGAATAAGGGAACGAGTAGATGCCAGCCTCAAGCAATTTACAGGATATCAGAAGTGCTGGTTGGCAATGTACATGAGAGAATCTCAATTCAAGGGAAATTTGAAGTTTCTGGTTAATACTCAAACTCCCGGAATTATTGATGCAGCTGTTTTACCTCAGTCAATTACCGTCGAAGATGTGTTCGAGGATTCGATTTTTCATGAATGGGGTCATGTGCTGGAAGAGTGGACTCGTTTGGGAGAGGGCGGAGAAGAGGCCTATGATTTGATCTATGGTCCCTTCACGGACGAGGAGGACTTCGCAGAATACATGGTGGATTATTTCCGGTACCACAAGGACAAGTCATCGAAGAGGGGGATAGTGGATAAGGTTATAAAGATCTATGTTGATAATGTCTTTAAGTAAGTGAAAATTATGGTGGGAGACACTGAACGCAAAGAACTCCTCCGCATCTGGGACGCCCAGGAGAAGGAGCTGGCTGAATTTCACGGGGATATCGTGGATTACTTGAATGATGAAGTTCTCGAAATCAAGCGCGAGCAGTTCCTTTCTGAAGGAAAGTGGGTCACTTCTTTTTATACGATCGTAACGGGAACTGGCGGGCCTCATGTTGAATTCAATACGAATCATCGCATAAATGTCTATTGGGGTGGAGATTCGTGGGAGGCAGTCACATACGATAAGCAGGCGATGGAAGCAATCGATGCGATCGGGGAATGGCTCGATGAGATCTATTCTTCTTGATTCCTTTAACTATATGTTTATAAATAAGTCGCATCATATCAGTGTCAGATGTCACAATCTTATGTTCCTCTGAATCTTCCCAGTAATTCTTATATCGACCATTTGAATAGCACCAACCGGAAGAGCGCTGCGGTCCTATACGGATCTCTTCTTTTGAAATTCCAGAAGTGGCTTGCCTCTAAGAAACTTCCTCCTCTTGAGAAGGTGACTCCGGTCACGATCGAAAAATATCTGGCAACATTGAAATCCCAGAGCTCGGTGAATGGTACCCTTGCGGCGATACGGGGATACCTGAAATTCACGGCCCAGTCCCTGTCGCTTGGAGATCCGAACGTGGTTATAGAAACCCAGAGATTGATGCAGGTGGAGGTTATCAAACCAAAGCGCCGGCCGCGGGTGATGAAAAAGATGTCTCTGACTGTGGAGGAACTGAAGCAGTTCCTTGGAATGCTCCGCGAGGAGGGAGTCAGCAAGGAACTGTATGCAGGAATAGTGGTTCTTTTTTATTTTGGAGCTCGATCGGGAGAGTTTGCCGGGCTCCTGAACGACGCCAAGGTGGACATGAAAGGGAGGAATATGACAATCCAGACCGAAAAGACCGGGGCGGAACGATATCTTTCCTGGGATGCCAGGCTCGATCCGTACATGAAGACCTGGTATGAATTAGTACGGAAGAAAAAGGGATTGCCGTACCCGGGCCAGTGGTTGACGAAACTTCTCAAGCAGGAATTGAAAAAAGATACGGTGATGGTCGGGGGGACTGCGGTGACCTCGCGGACGGCCCGCAGGACATTTGAGACCCAGATGCGGCTCCAGGGCACTCAGGACATCGTGATACGGGCGGTCCTCGGGCACACGGATCATAGCATCAGCGATGTATATACCGATTTTACGCAGTTCGTACCTGAAATTGATAAAGCGATGCGGAAAGGTCATTATATGATTCTTGGCGGGGTGATTTAATTGGTAAATATTTCTATAACTCCGTTCACGCGCCCCACAGTGCGTTGGTTTATTGGGGAATACCTTTTTTCCAAGGCTGTGGAAAACAAGGGAAACCGGAAAAAAGGCGAGGGGTTCGCCTCGGAAATGCACAGGGCATGGGAGCAGGTCTGTATCAAATCCGGGTTCCATTGCGGTCCTCTGACCAGTTTTCAGAGGGAAGTGCGGAAGATGCTGGAGTCAGGCGTCATCGAAAGAACCCGGGAGGAGCAGGGAAAAGGAGCCATGCCGCGGCAGTATTTCTGTCTCACGAAGGAATTTTTTGATGCCATGAGAGAGGAGAGAAGGTAATGGGTATTTTTGTTTGTTATCTTTATGATGGGGTGTTCGGCCTTGTCGGGATGACATACTTCAACACTGCCCGTGACGTTCAGACAAACACTTCAGAAATGAAAAAGGCTGCTGTGCAGGAAATATACGATTATGGATTTAAAGAACCGAGGATTTCGCTGGTAAGGATTATTTGAAATATGCCTGAGATTTCAATCAATTCTATCGAATATAGCAACCCCGGGGAGATACATATTTTTGGGAGAGACCCAGAAGGAGTTTCAAGGCACTTGAGGGTAACAGATTTTAAACCCTATTTTTACTGTCCTTTGAAGCAGGCCCTTGATATAAAACATCCCAGAAATGTATTTCCCGATCTGGGAACGGAATTTGTATCGATATATGGGGAGCCGGTTCGCCGCCTGTATACGGAAACCCCGATGGACGTACGAGAGGTCAGGGACAAATATCAAAATTTTGAAGCTGATGTGCTGTTCACATCGAGATTCATGATAGATTGCGGACTCACCGGTGGGATTTCGGCTCCGGGGTGGATATCCGATTATCGAAAAGTGAAGCCCGTAGAGGTGAACGCGCCGACACGGGTGTGTATGGTTGATATTGAATGCGACTCGAGTGTTGGCTGGCCTAGCCCGATGCGGGATGCTATTATTTGCGTCACATGCCACGATTCCTTCGAAAAACATTACATGACGTTTCTTTTACTGGCCCCGGGGTCCTCATATACCCCCGGGGAGCCCATGGAAAATGGGTGCTTTGATCTCTCGAGGCATACTGTTTGTGTTTTCAAAGATGAGAAGAAAATGCTCCTCACATTGGGGCAGTATATTAAATCGATAGATCCTGATATTTTAACCGGGTGGAATTTCACCCTGTTCGACCTTAATTATATCGTTCAAAGACTCATTACACTCGAGATAAGTCTGGATGTTCTCTCCCGGTTAAGAGGAGCGAGCGAGAGAAATCCTCTCCGCGGTCGGGTAGGATTTGATCTCCTGGCTGGTTACAAAAAGATGCACCAGCAGCAGGAAGAATCGTACCGACTGGATGCGATCGGGGCCAAGGAGATTGGGAAACAAAAAGTTCACTTTACCGGGAATATTTCGGATCTGTGGAAACAAAACCCCGCCGAATTGATAAATTACAATTTTGTCGATGTGGAACTTTGCGTTAGAATTGATGCGAAGAACGGGATTGTTGATTTCTTCCGGGGTATTTCCAGTTTTGTTGGAATCCCTATGGACCGGGCCCTGAATTCTTCGAGTGTGGTGGATGTTTACGTTCTGAGGAAAGCCCACGGAAAATATGTTTTGCCGACAAAAGGAGAGAAGAAAGAGGAGGAGAGTTTCGAGGGAGCGATGGTTTTCCCACCATTGAAGGGGATTCATGAAAACGTGGTGGTACTTGATCTGAAGTCGCTTTATCCAATGATCATGATTACGGGGAACATGAGCCCGGAAACAAAAGATCCCAACGGGGATATTACCTCTCCAAAAGGTACAAAATTCAGAAGTAGCCCGGACGGACTCGTGCGAAGTGTTGTCATGGAATTGCTTGAGAAACGTGATAGTCTTAAAGCAGAGATGAAAAAATATGATTATAATTCTCCGGAGTATAAGAGACTTGATATGGCCCAGGCTACGGTCAAGGTCATAATGAATACGTATTATGGGGTTTCGGGCCACTCGGGGTTTCGTCTTTACGACAGGGAAATCGGGGCCGCGGTTGCTTCTACTGGTCAAAAAATCTTGGAACACAATAGGAAAATTGTTGAAGACGAAGGATATGTGGTTATCTACGGGGACACAGATTCTGTAGGAACCAAAATGCCAGTAGAGTTTACCCGGGAGCAGACTATATCTGAGGCGAAGAGACTCGAAAAGTTAATGAATGATTCCTATTCGAAATTTGCCAAGGATGTTTTGAATGCTGATAAATCGTATTTCTCGGTAAAATTTGAGAAACTTTATGAAAGGTATTTCAGTGGGGGCAGGAAAAAACGATATGCGGGCCTCCTCTCCTGGAAAGAAGGAAAGGATGTTCATGATATCGATGTTGTTGGTTTTGAAGTGCGTCGAAGTGATAGTCCGGCTATAACCAGGAGTACCCAGAAAACGCTCATCGGAATGATTCTCGATGGTGAAACCTTTGAGGATGTTAAGGTTTTCATGGGGGAAATAATTACGGCATATAGGTCGGGAAAATACTCCCTGGACGAGATCGGGATCCCCGGGGGTATCGGGAAAGATCTCGAAGACTACGACCGGCCGGACGCTCAGGTTCGCGGGGCCATGTACGCGAATAAATACCTGGGATCTGCTTTTGGGCAGGGAAGTAAACCGAAAAGGCTGTACATCAAGGAGGTAACGGGAAAGTATCCTCGTACAGATGTTGTTTGTTTCGAGTACGGCGACCAGGTGCCCCCGGAGTTCGTTGTCGATGTGGAGACCATGCTGGAAAAGACAATTATGAAACCAATTATGAGAATTCTCGAAGCGTTAGGGTGGCATTGGAACGAAATGGATCCTCAAATAACTACGTGGGCGGATTGGGGGCCGGCATGAAACTCGCCTATGCTGATCCCCCTTATATCGGCCAGGCGAAGCGTCACTACAGCAATGACCCGTCCGGGATACCGGCGGAAGAAGTGGACTACTTGAAATTGATTACCCGTTTGTTGCGGGATTATGATGGCTTTGCATTATCTGCGTCGAGCCCTTCTATTCCCACAATAAGCAGGATTATACATGGCCCGGAACCCGGCATGGACGATTGGCATCCTGACATCAGGATGGCCTGCTGGTGCAAGCCATGGGCCAGCTGGAAGCCAACAAACCGGGTACAGTATACCTGGGAACCGGTTTTCTTCAAGCCAGTCCGACCGCGGGGGTCTCGAGCGGTTCTATCGACCCGGGACTATGTGATCGCAAACATCACTATGAATAAGGGTACCCATGGTGCGAAACCAGATGCTTTCAACGATTGGGTTCTGAATCTTCTCGGGTACCAGCTGGGAGATGAGTTTGACGATTTGTTTCCGGGAACCGAGGGAATGACGAAGGCACTTGAGAAGGCAAACTTTAATAAACCGCCCCAGTGAATTACTTTTCATGGTCTCACAGCGAATTTTAGGTTCACAGGCATGCATAAGCGGGGCGGTGTATGCTTACGAGGGACAAACCAATTTACAGGCATCTCAGGCTGCAACTGCAGCAGCGACCGCCGCGGCTCCTGCTCCGGCAGCTTCAGATGTTCTCACGCAGATTTTGAATCTCCTGACCCCGGAATTCACGTATGTCGGGGGATACAGGAACACGACGCTGACAATACCTGCAGGACAGACAAATTATGAAGTGGATCTTGGGTTCCCGGTGCGAATTTTCCGGTTGACAACTACCTATAATATTTCAATACGACTCAATAATCCCCAGGCAGATCAGATTTACATTGATTACCAGACCACGCCGTTTCATCTGAACGATATCCCGGCCGGTTTGTCTTTTAATAAATTTTTTGTTACAAATCCGTATCCTTCACCGATTACGATCGGATTGTTTGCGATGGGGTGATTTGAAAATGGACGTTAAATTCGGGTATTTAAAGAATCAAAACAAAAGCATGCCGTTCGGGATAATCTCTCCTCCGGCAAGTATGCAGCCGGCACAGCCTTCGAACTACCAGTATTTCACGGCTGTGCAGATGTATACGGTTGTAACGGTGAGCCTGACAAGTACGAGATCGACCCCTCAGCCCATAGGGAACATAACGTTGCCAGACGGGACAGTCCTTTCTGCGTGGGCAGCGAATTCGGTCGTGGTTTCGAACTTCCCGGGCGGAGCGACGATGCAGTTCGGGGTGGGGAATCCTTTCCAGGCTCCGACCGTGGCGTCGGGGGTCTGGACTGCTTCGCAGGGATTCAGGATTGACAACATACCGTTTACCCAGCTGTATGTCCAGAATGCAGCACAGACGGGAGTGAATGTCGAACTGACCTTGGCGTGGGTAGACTGATTCATGGTTGACTGGAACGCGGAAATTGCGATATATAACGACCCTTCACAGAATAATACCGAATGGTACGACCCCTCGCTGGGATGCACGCATTATTCTGCAAATTTCCAGGGTGCGCTGCTGGCTCTTCTCGATACCGGAGCCAATCCCCTGTGCGCCGCGATGGATATCGAGGGGTTTTCCTATTACGTAAACACCCCCCGGAATGGCAACAGCAGCGATGTAATGAACACGCGGGCATGGGCTGCGGTATCGAAGGCAGTGGCGCTGGAAAAGGCGTACGGGCTGTCCGGTGCCCCTTTGAGCGGGGCCTTGTACGCCGGCATCGATGCGCTTTCCGGGATGACAAACATCGAAGGTTTCGTGCTAAGTTCATGCGGGTCTCCGGATCGGGCAGTCCAGGCTACAAATCAAACATGCATTGAGGCAGTACGGAACCAGATTTCTGGTTTCCGTACAGATATTGTGAATTTTTTCGATGCTCTTCAGTCAGTTGAAGCGGCAGCTGTGCCGACTGCTCCCGTTACTCCGGTGGGCCCGGTTGCAGCCGTTCCGGCAGTCCTGGCCGGTCCGGAAGTAGTCGGAGGGCTCGGGGAAGAGATTCCCGGGACCGATCTGGCAACACTGTACTCGCTGCTCGTGGTCGAGTACACCTACCAGGGGGTGTATAAGAGCATTCCTAACCTGCAGGTACCGGCAAACCAGACTTATTACCCTGTCGATGTTGGGTTTCCCGTTCGTGTATTCTGGTTGAATTCAGACCTGCCGATCACGGTATATCTCCAGGACCCCGCCGGGGATCCGTTTTATCTTGATTACCAGTCCACTCCCTTTAAAATGAAGAAGATCTCCGGGGGATTGGCTTTCGATACAATTTATGTAACGAATACAAACAATGTGGCAGCAACCCTTTTCCTCTTTGCAATGGGTTGAAAACCTTTTTAACGTTTGAGGTGGATTTCTCTTTAAGTATGGCTCAGGATAAAGATCTCGGGACAGTAGTGGCGATTATCCTGGCAATTCTTGGAGGAATTGCTGTGGGGGTACTCATAATGAAGGCCCGGCAGCAGGGTCAGCAGGCCATGAACCTGATAGCCCCCCAGGCTGGTTTCACCCTTGCCGCAGCTCCAATTATGACTAATAAAGAGGAAATCGAGTGGACCGATCGAAAGGGGAGGGT
>Ga0209039_10001239_pt1 | contig 24373 bp, 24 predicted proteins | sample BogFormECP12_OM1_FD_188238 | JGI IMG/M metagenome (GOLD analysis project Ga0209039, IMG submission 188238) | Bog forest soil microbial communities from Calvert Island, British Columbia, Canada - ECP12_OM1 (SPAdes) (version 2) | ecosystem: Environmental > Aquatic > Freshwater > Wetlands > Bog ... | reverse complement strand
GATTTTGGATTGAAGACGGGAAAGCCCTTGGTTCTTAGATCGTGGCATGAAAGGGCCTTGGTTTCTGGTATACACCAAAAGCTAACGAACAAAGGGGGCGTTTCTCTTCAATCCAAAATCCAAAATCGAAAATCCAAAATGTCTTCACTCCGCACTCGTCGCTGGGCACTGCTCCTCGAGCATCGCCCACGTAGCCCGTTTCAGCTCATCCAATCCTTCGCCCGTGACGCAGGAGATCTCGTACAGGCGCTTGCCTTCGCGCCGGCAGAAGTCCCTCAACTCCGCCCGGCGCCGGCCTTCCACCGCCACATCGATCTTCGTCGCTACCAGCAGCATGGGCTTTTGTGCCATCACCGCGCTGAAGCTTTCAAGTTCATTGATCAAGACGTGATAGTCCTGGATGGGGTCGCGGTCGAGATCATCGGTAACATCAATCAGATGCAGCAGCACGCGCGTCCGTTCCACGTGCTTCAGAAAGCGCACGCCGAGCCCGCGCCCCTCGTGCGCCCCCTCGATCAAGCCCGGAATGTCCGCCATCACGAACGAGCGCTCTCCATCCACCGCCACCACGCCGAGGTGGGGTTCCAGGGTGGTGAACGGATAATCGGCGATCTTGGGTCGCGCCGCGCTCAGCCGCGAAACCAGCGTCGACTTCCCAACGTTCGGGAAACCTACCAGCCCGACGTCGGCCAGAAGCTTGAGCTCGAGTTTCAAGGTGCGCGATTCGCCCAGTTCTCCGGGCTCCGCCTTGCGCGGCGCCTGATGAGTGGAGGTGGCGAACCGGGCGTTTCCGCGCCCGCCGCGCCCGCCTTTGGCTGCCAACACCTGTTGTCCAGGCTTGTTCAAGTCCCAAAGTTTTTCGCCCGTCCCTTCGTCGAAGACCACGGTGCCCACGGGCAAGGTAATGGTCAGGTCCCCGCCGTCCCGGCCGTGCCGGTTGGAGCCTTCGCCGTGCCGGCCCCGCTCGGCTTCGAACTCGCGCTTGTACCGGAACTTCAGCAGCGTGTTGAGGTGCACGGAACTTTCGAGATACACGCTGCCGCCATTGCCGCCGTCGCCGCCGCTCGGTCCGCCACGGGGAACATATTTCTCGCGCCGGAAGGCGACGCAGCCATTGCCGCCGTTGCCGCCCGTCACCTGGATTTTGGCTTCGTCAATGAACACGGGAAGAAGAGGGACTAGGGACTGGAACGAGGAATTGCCGATTGCAGATTGCTGATTGAAAGAGAAGAAATGAATCCACAGATTACGCAGATTTCACAGACTCATGATAAGAAGGCGAAGGAAGCGAATTGAGCTGTTCTTATCCTGTATCTGTGTAATCTGCGAAATCTGTGGATTGGCTTCCTGTCTTTCAATCGGCAATCGGCAATTCTTCCTAGTTGGCCGACGGTACGAGGATGCTCACAAACCGACCTGAGCGCCCCTTGTCCTCGAACCTCACCACACCCGAGACCTTGGCATAAAGGGTGTCGTCGCGGCCCAGCCCGACGTTGTCGCCCGCCTTCAGCTTGGTGCCGCGCTGCCGGACGAGGATCGATCCGCCGCTCACAAACTGCCCGTCAAACCGCTTTACGCCTAACCGTTGTGCATTGGAGTCGCGTCCGTTGCGCGAACTCCCTAAACCTTTTTTGTGCGCCATACCTTGTCCCTATCCCTCAGTTTCGGCTTCGAGTGGTCGAATTGAGTGATTGGGTGATTGTATGATCGTCTGATTGAGGAAAAACAAGCCATTCAGCACCGTCTTCAATCGCTCAATCACCCAATCACCCAATCACCTAATCACTCAATGCTTTCAATCACCCGATGATTTCGTTGATGCGAATCTCGCTGTAGCCCTGCCGGTGGCCGGCGGTCCGCCGATACTGCTTGGAGGCCTTGTATTTCAGCACGCGGACCTTCGGCGCCCGCGCATTGCGCACGATGGTGGCCGTCACCTTGGCGTTCTCCACCAGGGGCACGCCTACCGTCAGGCTGTCCTTGCGGACCGCAAAGACGTGATTGAACTCCACCTCGGCGCCGGGCTCGCCCGGCAACCGCTCCACACGAATCAGGTCACCTGGCGAAGCTTTGTACTGCTTGCCGCCGGTTCGGAAGATTGCATACATAGTGTTGTCTCTCGCAGTGAAAGATCGAAACTTCAATTCTACAGGGTAAGGGTGGATTCTGTCAAAAAAGATCGAAAGGAAAACCACGTTTACGCCGTGGCCTTGTTCTGCATGCACTACAATTTCTGCCGGGTTCACCAAACGCTCCGCGTCACACCGCAATGGAAGCAGGGATCACTGATCAAGTTTTGGAGCATCGAAGAGATTGTTGAACGCGGTTGAGATGTAAAAATGGTCTTGACAGAGGCAGACTTCGCCCTTTACGCTAGGTAGCGTACAGGACGAATGAGGGCATCATTAACCAGGCAGACAATAATTGCTGCCGGTTCTTAAAAAACCCGTAGAGGCAGCGCGTTCCCTGAGTGACCGCAGGACCAATTCTTCTGACCTTGCCTTTTCGTCTTCAGGTTACGGCTTGCGGTTGAAAGAATCGAGAGGAGAGGCCATACTTTGAGAACATCCACCCTAGAAGAGAATAGGACCGAAGGGAATACGCCTCCGTCACTTCGCGAGGTGCGCCATTGTCCAGAGTGCGGCTCTCCGCTCATCTGTGCTCCCGTGTTGAAGTTTGCCCACTGCGGGGCACAGCGCGTATTGCGTTGCTTCGTCTATCGCGATGGGAAGGCGGGATACATAGCGGAGTGTGTTGATCTCGACCTCTTATCTCAAGGAAAGACCCAAGAGCAGGCTATAGGCAAACTTCAGGAGGCCACGTGGGGCTATCTTGAAGTTGTTTTTGGAGGAGGTTCAACCAGGGGCCTGGTGCTTCGCCCTTCACCGTTGACGGACCGTCTCCGCTATCGGCTTCACCGCATTGCAAAATGGTTTTCGTATGTTTTCGTATATTGTTCGCAGAGAACGCGACGAGCATTTTGTTCTGGACAGAACAAATCCCCCCAAGGTGTGCCACTGCTGAAGTGGGGCAAAAAAAGTATCCGCGCCTAAAGCCGCATGAAGTAACGTCCATCCTTGAAGCCCTAGGCTTCACTCTTAAGAGGCAGACGGGGTCCTATAGCCAGTATGAGTGTGAGCATGGCAAGGATGGAAACCGGCACGTCGTTACGGTAGACGTATCCGTAGATGAGTTTCGGGAACCTTTGATGAAAAGCATGATGCGCCAGTCGGGATTCTTACGGGAAGAATTCTACGGAGCGACCAAGCAAACCCGAAAGAAGATACGCTAGCTCTTCAGAACGGCAATTGGCTTGCCAAACTTTCCCGCCCCAAAATTCAAACTGTACCACTACCCAGCACGCGGCGGTGACTCTGTTTGGTGTAGGGACGATGTCCCCATCGCCGCTCTGGTCAGGATAGGAAGCTCGGCGGTGAGGACACCGCTGCTACAAGACCTCCAAACTAAGTGGTACATTTCACAAATACGGTGACGATGCACGCGGGGTTCGGGGTTCGGGATTCGCAGAACAAATTCCCGAACCGCAATCTTCCTCCGCGAATCCCGAACCCCGAGTCCCGAACCCCGGAATACGTCACCGTAATTATGAAACACCAGGGCTTAGTCACTACCCAGCAAGCAGAGGTTTTGGATTTTGGATTGAAGCGGAAGCCCCTAAATGGCACAATGATCCGATGACTCAATGATTCAATGGCTCAATTGTTCGTCGAACAACTCGGCCTATTTGATTACGCGGAAGGGCTCCGCTTACAACGGGAAAAAGTAGCGGCGCGGAAGGCCGGCGCGATCCCGGATACGCTGCTGTTGCTGGAGCATCCGCACGTCTATACGTTCGGCCGCAATGCCAAGCGCGAGCACCTGCTGATTTCGAACCAGCACGCGGCAGCCTTGGGCGCTCAAGTGTTTGAGACTGACCGGGGCGGCGACATCACGTATCACGGCCCGGGTCAATTGGTGGGCTACCCCATCCTGGACCTCACCCAACACCGGCGCGACATTGCTTGGTACATGCGCTCGCTGGAAGAGGTCTTCATCGAGGTGGCGCGCGAGTATGGGATCGAGGCCGGCCGGGTTCCCGGAGCGACAGGGGTCTGGGTGGGCAACGACAAGCTGGTAGCGATGGGTGTCCACGTCTCGCGCTGGGTGACGTCACATGGGTTTGCTTTTAACGTAAATACGGACTTAAACTATTTTGGTTGGATCATTCCCTGCGGCCTGCGCGACAAGGGCGTGACGTCCCTGGAGAAGTTGCTGGGACGGCGTGTCGAAATGGAAGCCTTGACCGAGCGAGTGATACGTCATTTTGCCGGAGTCTTCGGCCTGGAAGTAGCGGCGGGCTTTAGCCCGGCATCTTATCCAGCGACGGCCCGGTAACGGGGGAGCCTCTGAGCTAAGCAGGAATCAGGAGTACGAACCATGAAAAGGAAGAAAGTAACGTCTTTTAAGGGTCTCGAGCTTCGCCGACCAAACGGAACATGGCAAGTCGGCCATGCCGAACGGTGGGTTGAAAAATACGTGTTACGGATTCCTGCCGGATGCATTAAGATTGGGCGGCCGGACGGCCAACCGACAAAGCCCACCGATACAATCGGATCGTTGTGTGCTGCGGCTAAACCAAAAAGGCAACGAGAGCATGTTATCGCTGGCGAATTAGGATGGGAGTGCGACCACTGTGGGAAGCCCATCAAAGTGGATGAAGAGTTTGTCATCGCCGAGCACGCCTTGGAGGACGGCACAAAGACGCGGGAATGGCTCACCACATCGGTTGCCACGAGGACGCCCTCCGCAAAGTGAAGAAAGCCGAGCCACGACGAGCGAGACTCGCAGCTGCCAGAACCAGCCCCAGCCGAGGGGAGTCGCGAGGCATTGCTTGATTCCCAATTGTGGGCATTGAGCCTATGTGACATGACTTTTTTCGGACCGAACCCAAATTTTATTGAAATCAATCGAGATCTTGGCTTAGGTTTTTCGATACGAACCCATTTGGCCTGCATGCTAATGAAAACAAATAGTATATTTTTCTGAAAGCCACCATCTGATTGAAGGTTAAGGGAGTTAAGCTAGAATGGCTTCTTTGTTCATCGTTGAACGGTTCAGAACCCTGACTTCCCGGATTGATATAGATTTCGGCTTGACAAGCAACCGTTACACCGGGCGTTCTCCAGTCCAAAATGCAAAAATCCAGGACAATTCACGCGGGGGAGAAAGTCGATTTTCATCGGACCGAACCCAAATTTTATTGATATCAATAGAGATCTTGGGTTAGGTTTTTCGGTACGAACCCATTTGGGCTCCATGTTGATGAAAACAAACGGCGTACTCGATGGAAAGCCATCAAGTGATTGAAAAATAGGATGGTTACCAGTCTTAGGTTGTCAGTTCTCAGTAGGGACAGCCTCGGGCTGCGGTAGCTGGGGAGTGATGACTGAAAACTGACGACTGGAGACTGAAAACGGAAAACTGAGAGCCGAATGGCGATCAAACTGACGAGCGATCAGATTCACGACCTGTACTACTACATGCGCCTCAACCGCCGGGTCGACGAGCAACTATCGACGCTCTACCGGCAGGGCAAGGTGGTGGGCGGGGTCTATTCGTCGCTGGGCCAGGAGGCGATCTCGGTGGCCGCGGCCTACGCCCTTCAGCCAGAGGACTTCCTGGGCGGCATGATTCGCAACGTCGGGGCGATGCTGGTACGGGGTTTCCGGCCACGCGACGTCTTTATGCAATACATGGCGCGGGTAGGCGGCCCCACGGCTGGCCGCGATGCCAACACCCACTTCGGCGATCTCCAGCGAGGCGTGGTGGCCCCCATCAGCATGCTCGGCGAACTGGTTCCAGTGCTGGCGGGTATCGGCTTGGCGGCCAAGATCCGAGGCGAGAAGCGCGTGGCGCTGACCTTTGTGGGCGACGGGGCCATGAGCACCACCCCCGTGCACGAGGGACTGAACTTCGCGGCAGTGAAGAGATTGCCGCTGGTGCTGATCGTGGAAAACAACGGCTGGGCGTACTCGACACCAGTGAGCAAGCAGTCTGCCACCTACCATCTTGCGAGCCGCGCCAAGGCTTATGGCATTCCTTCCCGGGTAATCGAAGGGAACGTGGCGCTGAAGGTTTACGAGGCCACGGCCGAAGCGGCGGAGTGGGCTCGACACGGCCACGGCCCCACGCTGATCGAGTGCAAAACCATGCGGATGAAGGGTCACGCCGAGCATGACGACGCGCGCTACGTGCCCCGGGAACAACTTGTCTACTGGCAGAACTTGGACCCCATCGCGCTCTTCAAGAGGGCCGTGAAGCGCAAGAAACTGATGACCAAGGAGGAGTGGTTGGCCATCGACGAGCGCGTGGAGCAGGAGGTGCGCGAGGACCTGGAGGCCGCGGAGGCGAGTCCGTTCCCGCCGCCCGAGGGAGCCGCGCGACCGGTTTACAGCATCGGCTGAGCAAAAGAGAATTGACAGCTCGCAATAGGTGTGCGACCTGAGAGTGCAAAGAGTTTCCGAGCCTCGATACCTAAGAAAGGACTTGGCTTTTCTATAATTATATGATAGGCTTGTTTGTATGATGAAGCCACCAGTCCGGCCCACGGCTTGGCATGCCACGGTAGAGTGGCTACAGCGAATGAGCCACCTGAATTCGAGGGTGGTCCTTGGCCGCGCATGGTTACCGATATGGTTGAATTGAGAAAATTCATCTCCGTTCGACCTGCGGGAGGCCTCTCGGGTTTTGTCGGGCAAGTGAAACGTGGCGAGGGCGATCTGTTGATTCTAAGATGGTTATTTGCCAAGCTTCGGCGGAGAACGGGGGAAGGCTTGCTCAATCTAAAGGACTTGCTAACCGTGTTTTCGCCGAGCCTTAAGCGCTTATTTTTGTTTTTGATGCAGAATCTTACCGAATTTTACCATTTTCTGTCAAAAACGCGCATGAACACGGCAGAAAACAGCAGTTTTTCGCGACCCATTTTACTAAATGGCGGCAGGTCCTGAGGCTCCTGACAAGCTATGGCCGGCGCGTCGCCACGCTCTTCCCGGCGTAACCGAAGATAGAGCAGGAAGGCATGTGGCGCTTACAGTCAATCAGGGAATGTGGCGCGGGTTGGATCGACGGTGTCGCCGGCAAGAATGGGACAGTTTATGGGACCTCGTAGCTTGCTGGCTCACGACTGCCCGAGAGAGATATGCGACGCTTTACACTAAGGCCCCTGAATCGTGGCGCGGCTCTGAAGGGTAGGCACAAGGTGGACGACGCCGCGCTGGTCAAGATGCTCTATGCCCTGAAACTAACACGCGAGGCCGAGTCGCGGATCGAAAATGTGCTCTACCGCCAGGGCAAGATTGTGGGAGGCGTCTACACCGGCCGCGGCCAGGAGGCGATCGGCGTTGGGTCAGCGATCCAGTTAGCGGAGGGCGATTGGGTGCTGCCGAGCCACCGCGACTTTTCGTCTTTTTTCCTTCGCGGTTTCTCCCTGCGCCAGATCATGGCCAACTGGATGGCGCGCGCCAACACGCCCACGCGCGGACGTGACAACACGCTTCACTTGGGCGACTTGAACCTGAGGGTTATTCCCATCATTTCTCCCCTGGGCGATACTTTGCCCGTCGCCTGTGGCGTGGCCATGGCGCTGAAACGGCGAGGCCAGCGCCGCGTGGTGCTGGTGCACTTCGGCGAGGGCACCACCAGCCGGGGCGACGTGCACGAGGCCATGAATATGGCGGCCGTGATGCAGTTGCCCGTGGTCTTCATCTGCAACAACAACGGTTATGCCTATTCCACTCCCGCCACCCAGCAATTCCTGGTGAACAAGCTTTCCGTTCGCGGACCGGCCTACGGGATGGTGGGCTTCACCGTCGACGGCAACGATGTTCTGGCGGTCTACGAGGCGGTGCGGCACGCCATCTCCCACGCCCGGAAGGGCTTGGGGCCCACTTTCATCGAGTGCAAGACCTTTCGGATGGCGGGCCACTCGGCGCACGACGCGGCCGAGTACGTCCCACGCGAGGTGCTGGAGCGAGAGGCCAAGAACGATCCCATTCCGCGCTTCGAGCTGACTCTGCTGGGGAGCCGGGTGGTGACCCACCAGGACCTGCAGGACCTGGAACAGAAGATTCGCGACGAGATCGACGATGCCGTAGCCTATGCTGAATCGAGCCCCGAGCCCGAAGGCTCCACCGCCGTCGAGGGTGTTCTCTGCGGCGCGGACTGCTGGTGGAAGAAACCGATCGACCGCGACGAGCAGCGGCTGGCTTCGGCCACGGCGTCGCGGGAGCTGCACGGTACTGATGATTGAAGACATTTGGTGATTGAGCGATCGGGCGATTGAGCGATTGGAAGGAGTGGCCTTCAATCACCCAATCAACCGATCACTCAATTATCCGACCGCTCAATCACTGAATGGGCGAGGTAAGGATGCCGGTTCTAACCTACTTGGAGGCCATTCGCCAGGGCATCTGGGAGGAGATGGAGCGCGACGACTCCGTTTTCCTGCTGGGCGAGGACATCGGTGTCTACGGCGGCGCGTTCAAGGTGACGGCCGGGATGTTGGAGAAGTTCGGCGCCGACCGGGTCATCGACACGCCCATCTCCGAATCGGCGATTGTGGGCGCTGCGGTGGGAGCGGCGCTCGTGGGCATGCGCCCCGTGGTCGAAATGCAGTTCATGGACTTCATCGCCTGCGGCTTCGACCAGATCGTCAACATGGCGGCCAAGATCCACTACCGCTGGGGCCCGGCGGTGCCCATGGTGATCCGCGGCCCCTCTGGGGCGGGCGTTCACGGCGGCCCCTACCATTCGCAGTCGAACGAGATGTGGTTCGTTCACACGCCAGGCCTCAAGGTGGTGATGCCCTCGACGGCTTACGACGCCAAAGGGCTGATCAAGGCCTCCATCCGCGACGATAACCCGGTGATCTTCTATGAGCATAAGTTCCTCTATCGGCGCATCAAGGACGAAGTGCCGGAAACGGATTACGTGGTGCCGCTGGGCAAGGCGCGCGTGGCCCGCGAGGGCACCGATCTGACCGTGATCACCTACGGAGCTATGGTGTGGACGGCGATTGAGGCTGCCACCGAGCTCGAGAAAGAGGGCATTTCGATGGAGGTGGTCGATCTGCGCACGCTGCTGCCCTATGATGAAGAAGCCGTGTTGGCGAGCGTGCGCAAGTGCAGCAAAGTGTTGCTGCTGCATGAGGACACCAGGACGGGCGGCATGGCGGGCGAACTCGCGGCGCTGATCGGCGAGAAGGCGTTCCAGGACTTGGATGGTCCGATTGTGCGGGTCACGGCGCCCGATACGCCGGTGCCTTTTGCCCCACCGCTGGAGGAATACTTTTTGCCAAATGCGAAGAAGGTGGCTGAGGCGGCAAGGAAGTTGGCGGCTTACTGAGTAAGAGGTAGATGGTAGGAGGTAGACTTGCAGACGGGGAAAGAGTAGATGGTAGGAGGTAGACGGCAGATGGGGAAGAAGCTTTTTTTCGGTCTGGCGTCTATCCGGGAAAAGGAAGCTAGCGGCTTACTGAATGGGGTAGATAGCATGAGGTGGACGATCGATGGGGGAAAGAGCCCTTATTCCGTCTACCGTCTACCATCTACGATCTACCGTCTACCTTCTTCCCGAAGCGCAGGCAGACACTAATGAACCGAGGTAAGAATGGCCACTAAGGTCATCATGCCCCAGATGGGGGAAAGCATTGCCGAAGGCACAGTCACCAAGTGGCTGAAGAAGGTCGGCGACCGCGTCGAGCGCGACGAGCCCCTTTTCGAGATTTCCACCGACAAGGTGGACGCGGAAATTCCTTCGCCTGCCGCCGGGGTCTTGACGCAGATTGTGGTGCACGAGAACCAGACGGTGGAAGTGAACACCGTGGTCGCGGAGATCGATGGGGAGGACGCTGGCATTCAAGCGGACGCACCTGCGGCGGAAGCGCACACCGCCACACCAGCGCCTGTGGCGGCCTCCGGTCCGCCACCACGGCTGGCCGCGCAACAAGAGGTTGTAGGTCGGCCGGAGGAAGGCAGGGCCGCCCCTTCCTCGCCATTGGTGTACAACCTCGCCAGAGAACACAACATCGATCTCAGGAATGTTCGTGGTACCGGCCTCGGCGGCCGCGTCAGCAAGAAGGACATTCTCGCCTACATTGCGCAAGTGGAGCGCCGGAGCACCGCCGCGCCATCAACTACGACTACCCCGGTCGGCTTCGAGCCGACACCCGTGGTCGCGCCGGCGATAGCTCCTCCACCCGCTGCTCTTGCAGCCTCGGACGCGCCGGTGGCCGCCCCCGCGCCTCGCCCTGTTGCTTCGCCCCCTCCGCCCGGGGTTTCTGCTGATCCCACGCGCGTAGTACCGATGACGCCCATGCGCAAGCAGATCGCGGAGCACATGGTGCTGAGTCGCCGCACCGCCGCCCACGTCTCCACCGTTTTTGAGGTCGAGATGACGAGGGTGTCTGAGACCCGCGCTCGCTTCGCCGCCGAGTTCGAGCAGCGCCACGGCGTGAAGCTCACCTACACGGCTTTCTTTGTGCGCGCGGCGGTGGAGGCGATCAAAGAGTTTCCCATCTTGAACTCGTCGGTCAACGCCGCCACCATCGTCTACCATCGCGATGTCAACGTCGGCATTGCCGTGGCGCTGGAGACGGGGCTGATCGTGCCCGTCATCAAGCGCGCCGGCGAAATGGACTTCCTGGGTGTGGCGCGCGCCATTCAGGACCTTGCCGATCGCGCCCGCACCAAGCGCCTGAGCGTGGACGACGTGCAGGGCGGCACGTTCACCATCACCAATCCCGGCATCTTTGGCAGCCTGTTCGGAACGCCGATCATCAACCAGCCCCAGGTGGCGATCCTCGGCGTGGGTACGATCGAGAAACGCGCAGTGGTGCGCCACGACGCCATCGCCATTCGTCCCATGGTTTATCTGGCGCTCTCGTTCGACCACCGGGTCATCGACGGCGCGGTGGCCGACCAGTTCATGGGGCGTATCAAGCGGGGGCTGGAAGAATGGGAGGAGCCGGTGCTCTAGAAGAATTGCCAATTGCAGATTGCCGATTGGCGATTGCAAGAGATGAGTCGGCAAGCCGCGCGGCCCTTTCGATAGGCCATTAAATCGTCAAATGAGCCCTTCTTCCAATCGTCAATTCTTCGGAAGGGCAAGGGTTTGCCGAGTTACTAGCCTACGTAACTGGTGATTAAGTTGATTTCGAGTCGCGCCGGAAGGAATCGAGGGTCCACACGTCTTGCTCTTCAGAATGACGCAGGACGTAGAGATGGCCGTCGTCGGCGCGGACGCGGAAGCAGCGGTATCCGACCCCATACCACTGGTCGAGCACTTCCTTAACTTCGCGGGTCTGCGCGCCCCGTGTCAGGGCCGTAAAGCGCAACGGTCGCTCGTCGGCCTTGTAGCCGGAGTAGCACTCGACTTTCAGAATGAGGCTCATGTTCATTGCCGACCAGCGAGGGACGAGGATCACAACGTGAGATCCTGCCGTACCGACTGGGCAAAGTCGTCGATGCCGGAAAGCGGCTGGATCGCAATTCCGTTCTCCTCGAGCAGGCTCTGCGTGTAGAGCGCCGGCGCGACGCCAGACTCGGCGCGCGCTCCCACCACCGCCGTGAGGTCAGCCGCTTCGCTCTTCCGCACCTGTTTCACGGTGAAGACGAGAGCCGTAGCCAGCGTGGTATCGCGTTTGAGCGACAGGGCGTGGATAAACTTGATGCGCGAGTGGGGCGAAGGCGTATCGAGACTAGCGCCGTTCGTGATCAGCCGGTACCCGTAGTCGAAAACGAATGGGTCTCCTTTGCCGGTCCACTGTGCGGCGGGAATGCGCTTTTCGATCCGATCCCACGCACCGGCCCGCACCAGCGCCGCCGTGAGCCGTTGCTTGATTCTTATCCGAGTGTCATCCCGCCCCGGACCTATCGAGGGCGCGCCTACATAGCGCGCAAACAGGCTCTGGATTTCGCCTTGCGGATCGGAAAGCAAGCAAGGGCGAGGGTCGCTCACCTGAATCAGATTGGAGTATGACTCTTGCATCTCCCGGATGTAGGCCTCGAGATCATCGCCGCGCCGGTCAATCTCGTCGTCGAAGTGCTGCGGCAGCGCGCGTAGCAACTCGAGGTCGGCCTGGGGGTCGAGTCGCTTAACTCGGTGGAAGTCGTCGGTGAGAACGCAGCCAAGGTACTTCTCTTTCGGACTGTGCAGAAACACCCCGAGGTTGAGTGCCTCTTCGCGCCGCAAGTCGGGCACGTAACGTAGGAGGAAGAAGGAGCACCGTTTTAGTTTGGGTTCGTCGCTCATCAGTCGCCACGGAAAGCAGTAGGCAGTATGCAGTCGGCAGCAGGCAGAAATCAGTCGGCAGTGGGAGTGGACTGAAAGTAGCAGCAACGTCGGACTGCGCCGTCAGTGCCTGCCGACTGCTCTCTGCCTAATGCTCTCTGCGACTGCTTTCAGCCTACTGCCGACTGCTCTCTGCCTACTGCCGACTGCTCTCCTCACTCCCAGTTTGGAAACGGGTGCCAGGCGCTGTTCTTGGCGTCGATCAGCGCCTGTCGCAAGCCTCGCCGCCGTTCGTAGAGTTGCCTGGCCAACTCGTGTAGTTGCTCAGGCGCGTCGTCGCACCACTCCTCGGGGATTCCCTCCACGCACTCTTCCAACGCGGCCGTCTCCAGGTTCTCGATGGTGGAGAGAAAGGGCTCAAACGACTGCAAGTCTCGAACCCCTTCGTAGACCAGCCGGCGCGGATAGAGGCCGCGCAGCGGATTATCGGGGAAGTTCCACTCACCGTCGTTGAAACAGAAGCCGTGATCGATGAGCCAAGCGGAGTACGCGGCATCGACGGTCGAGCGTTGGAAAACCACCTGACGTCCGTCGCAGTTGCAGGTCCACTTGTCGAAGACGAGAGCGCCCGTGAAAACTGACTCCAGGTTGGCCACACGTCGAAGCAGGCGGTCCGGCAGGAAGTCCACAACTTGGGCCTCGCCGGCAGGTCCGGGATACCGCGACCCGAAGTGCAAACCCGGACCGCAGTCATGCTTCGTGGTGTTTCCGGGATTAGAGAGATCCTGGGGCGGGCTTTGCCGGACGAGCGCCGTCGGTATCTCGACGAATGCCGCCGGAGGTACCGGAAGTCCGATCAGGGCTGCAAGTCGCGCCGCCAGCATCTCGTTGGCAAGCACGCGCACGTGCTGAGGGTTGTCGCGGAACTTGACGACATAGCTCTCCCCATCGTCGCAAACTACCAAATGAGGCCGTGAAGCGCCGCGCATCGGACGCACAAACTCCACAGCTCGGACTTTCAGAGCCCGGATCTCTTTCCGCTGGACGGGCCTTCGGTCGGATGGTTTGACCATTCGCAGACGATGCCTGGATGGCGGAATCACCGGCTTCAGGTGTACCCCAAAGTTCGGGACCTGGAGACGGCCCTGCCATGCCCTCCACGATACAGACGCGGCCATCCGACGCCGTCGTCAGCCGCATACGGGAGGTTCGGCCGACGCGGCCGTCCCGCCGAGGCCCGACCCAACTGTCTCAAGCGGCCGACGCTACCTCCTGCCCGGCTTGCCTTTCTGGGCAGGCTTCTTGGCCTTCTTAGCCGGTGGTTTTGCCTTAGGCTTCGCGGCCGGCGGCTTCTTCGCTTTCGCCTTAGGGGCCCTGAGCGCCGGGGACGGCTTCGCCTTCTTCTTGGCGGCTTCGGCCTTTTTCATCGAGGCGCGTTTTGCGGCCCGCGGGGCGGGCTTGGGCGCGGCCGGCGGCGGAGGTTCGCTGGTAACTTCCGATGCCGGCTCGATGCTCACTTCCGTTTCCTCAATCTCGTAGGACACATCGTCGCCGACCTCTTCTCCCTCTTCTCCAGTTCCCTCTTCCGCCTCTTCCTCCCGATAATCGGAGGAGATCTCTTCTCCCAATTCATTCATGTTGTCGCCCGCGTTGTCATCTTTGTCGAACGCCATGCCTGCCTCCTACACATTTTTCTAAAAGCAATCCTCAGCGCTCCTGGTGCGCCAGCGGCTGGACAACCGCCTCACTATGCGGATATACCACCCGTGAGCGTCCTGTCAAGTCCAATCGTAGAAGAATGTAGTCGCCGGAGAATCTCCGAACTACGCTGCGTTCGTTTCAACTCGCGAGCGTCGAGCCCTCTTCCGTGCCAAGCCGTCCGATCCTCGGCTGTGCAGCCTACGAAGGTAGCCCAACCGCCGAAGATCGCAAGGGCCGGCAATGACGTGCGGCGCCGCGTTTGCACTCCCGCGCGTTTCCGCCGCTGCTACCTGCTCAGTTCGGTCTCCGGCACGAGTTCCGACCAGACGCCGGCCTTGGCCAGTACCCAGTAAACCACGAAGCCTGCGACGAAGGACCAAAGCACCGCGGGTCGGTCCGCTTTGATCAGGGCCTCCGGCATGCCGGGGATCTTGTCCGCAATCCCAATCACAAAGCCAATGGCCCAGGCGATGTATCCCGCCCAGTTGATCCCCTGCCGGGGACCCGACCACCTATATCCCGCCAGGATGTAATCCGCAGCCATCGCCCCGCAGATGGGGCCAAAGGATGCGCCCACGATCTGGAAAAAGGGAATGAGGTTGTTAGCGACACCGGTGATGGCCAAGATCGCCCCAATGGTGACGCCAACCGTGGTGGAGACGCTGCGAGGAATCTTCGGCAGCATGGTAGCAAAACTGTTGGCGGCGATGAAGGTGCAGAAGCACGTAGGCGCCACCGACGCGGCGGCAAACAAGAAGAACATGATCGAGGCCAGGCCCGTGACGCTCGAAATCGCGGCCGTGTACGCGTACGGATCATCCGGGGCACCAGGCTTTGGAAACGTGGTGTGCCCAGCGGCGCCGAGGTGGCCCGCGACCGAGAGAAGAGTCAATCCGCCCGCGACCAGAACGGCCAGCGCGATCCCGATCAGCCCGCCCCAGAAGACGTCGTTGCGATTCCGGCTGTTCATGCCGAAGTCGGCGCCCGCCGCGCCGGCGGTAGCGAAGAAGCCGATCACCAGCGCCAGCACAGTGAGGAAGCCGTTCCACGGATCGCTCTTGGGTGGCTCGAAGCTGGAGATGCCACCCCAGTTGGCGAAGAAGATCACCAGGATCATGAGGAGCGGAAGCCAGTTGAGGAGCTGCGCCACTCGCGCCACGTAGGCGATCCCTTTGATGGCCACCCAGGCCAGCACGTAAGCCCAGATCAGGGCGACGATGATGTAGAGCGTCCGAGAGCTATTGTGCAGGCCCTGGAGAATGTACGACGTCGCCACCGACGTGGCCACGGCGAACCAGCCGATCTGCAGCAGGCCCATCAGAAGGCCGGGCATCACGTAGCCTCCTGCGGTCCCGAAAGTGGAGGTGCCCACGACGTACAGCGGCCGCCCCGTCTGCATCCCCAGCATCCCTGGCGCGTAGTAATAAAGGGCGAAGCAGAGCAAGCCCGCGACCAGCAGTCCCAGCAGGCAGACGCCGACGCCGGCCTGCCCCAGTGGCGGCCCTGCCAGGCCTACGTAAAAGCCGATCCAGAGAAAAATCCCCGCATACGCGGGCGCTGTGTTCTTGTACCATGGGGCCCGATTCGCAGCCGGGTTCGGAACCGAAGCCGTGACGTAGTCCGGAAGCATAGTGGCCATATCAGTTCCTATGTTGGCGTGACAGTCGAACTGATCAAGGCGGCAAGCATATTCAGGTACCCGGGCAAATGCAAGAGCAACTTGCCGTCAGCAGCGCGGCCTTTTTCTGTCATCGTGCGCGGGTGGCTGTATTCTCCTGTCACCCAGCCAAGAATCGGCGTAGAATTATGCGGTCTTCACGACGAAGCCCTCCGCGAGGAGGCGCCAAAGGAGCCGAACAATGCTCAAAGAGTTTAAGGAGTTTGCCATGCGTGGCAACGTCCTCGACATGGCGGTCGGGATCATTATCGGGGCTGCCTTCGGAAAGATCGTCACTTCCATGGTGAGCGACATCATCATGCCGCCAATCGGCTTGATCCTGGGGAAGGTCGATTTCTCAAACCTCGGCTGGATCCTGCCGCGTCAGGCCCACTTTGACACGCTGGCCGACGCGAAGAAGGCGGGCGCCGCGGTCATCGGCTACGGGACTTTCCTGAACACGGTTATCGACTTCCTCATTGTTGCCCTGGTTGTGTTCTTGCTGGTCCGACAGGTGAACCGAATGATGCAGCCCAAACCCGCCGCGCCGGCAGCGCCAACCACCAAGGACTGCCCGTACTGCTTCTCGGCCGTTCCCATCCGGGCGACGCGCTGCCCGCAGTGTACCTCGGAGCTCAAGGCGGTCGCTGGAATCTAGTCTAGTTGGGCGGCAAGCGCCGTGCTGCTTTCTGCCTACTCATCCTTCTCTAGTTCTTCCGCAAATACCTTGAACCCCGGGTTAGGCGGGAACATTTCCGCCAGCAGGCTCATGCGGCGGCGCAATTGGACGAGGGGCAGGTGTTCAGGGCCGACCCGGATCTGCACGTCGTGCCATAGCCCGTGCAGGTACTCGGCCACGGTTCCGACGAGGGAGATGTTGCGGTAGTTTTCGAACTGGCCGGAACGCCGGTGGGCGGTGCGAGCCTTGATCAAGGGAATCTTGGCGGCGTACGCGTCCTCATCGATTTCCCCCTTGATCCCCTCGCGTAGTTCCTCTTCCAGCATCAGCGTGTACCGCTCGGTCTCTTCCGGCGTCAGCTTGCCACGCAGCAGTTCCGCCACGCTGGCCAGAAACTCGAAGCCGGTATCGTGCGCGTCGAGTTCGCGGCACGCGAGGACGATGTGGACCCAGCCGTCCTGCTCCAACCACACTGCCGAATGACTCTCGCCCTTGGGCTTCGTGAACGAGACGAGATCGCCCATCTCCTCGCAAGCTACGTAGGGCACCAGCAGCAGGCGCACTTTGCCAACGCGCTGGGCGATGGCCGCGGGCACGGACTGCGCCGGTTCGCGCACCATCGTGCGCTCCTCTGCCGGCGTGAGCAGTACGCCCGAATGCATCTCCCATTCGTGGGCGAGGTGCGAAACAGGAATGTGCGGCTCTCGGATGTACTCCGAAACCAAAATGACTTCACGCGAAGAAGCCGAGGGATCGTTCAACGGGAAGCCCCCATAAAAAGAGAATCTCTTGCCATGCCTATTCTGAGCGATTACCCCGCTCGTGTCCAGAGCGCGCCGTCAAAGCGGGATGTTTCCGTGCTTCTTGGCCGGATTCGTATCGCGCTTGTTTTCCAGCATCCGCAGAGCATTGGCCAGCCTCGGGCGTGTGTCGCGTGGCTCGATGACGGCGTCCACGTAGCCGCGCTCGGCGGCGATATAGGGGTTGGCGAAACGGGTGCGGAACTCCTGGATTTTCTCGCTCCGCAAGGCTTCCGGGTCAACGGCCTTCTCGATCTCGCGCCGGTAGACGATGTTGACCGCGCCTTCCGGACCCATCACGGCAATCTCCGCCGTAGGGTAGGCGAAATTCACGTCCGTGCGGATGTGCTTCGACGCCATCACGCAGTAGGCGCCACCGTAGGCCTTGCGCGTGATCACCGTAATCTTGGGGACGGTAGCTTCAGCAAAGGCAAACAGCAGCTTCGCGCCGTGACGGATGATGCCTCCGAATTCCTGCTGGGTGCCCGGGAGGAACCCGGGAACGTCCTCGAAGGTGATGAGGGGAATGTTAAAGGCGTCGCAGAACCGAACGAATCGTGCGCCTTTGACGGAGGCGTTGATATCGAGGCAGCCGGCCAGCATCGCAGGTTGATTGGCCACGATGCCCACGCTCTGCCCGCCCAGGTGGGCGAAGCCCACCACCAGGTTCTTGGCGAAATGCTCGTGCACTTCCAGGAAGTAACCGTCGTCGATCACGCGATGGATGATCTCCTTGATGTCGTACGGGCGGTCGGACTCGGCGGGCACGAGCGAATCGAGCGCGTCGTCACGCCGATCCACGGGGTCGCTCGACGCGACGCGCGGCGGGTCCTCGCGGTTGTTCTGCGGCATGAAGGAGAGCAGTTCGCGGATCAGTGCCAGGCACTCGGGACCATCGTGGGCGACGAAGTGCGCGACGCCGCTCACCGCGTTGTGCGTCATGGCGCCGCCCAACTCTTCCTTGGTCACTTCCTCGTGCATCACGGTCTTGATGACGTCGGGCCCGGTCACGAACATGTAGCTGAACTTCTCCACCATCAAGGTGAAGTCGGTGATAGCGGGAGAGTAGACCGCTCCCCCCGCGCAGGGCCCGAGGATGGCGGAGATCTGCGGGACCACCCCCGAGGCCAGCGTGTTACGCAGGAAAATATCAGCGTAACCGGCGAGCGACGCCACGCCCTCCTGGATGCGCGCGCCGCCGGAATCGTTGAGGCCGACAATGGGTGCCCCGACCTTCATGGCCAGGTCCATAATCTTGCAAATCTTCCCGGCGTTCGACTCGCTGAGCGATCCGCCGAAGACAGTGAAGTCCTGGGCAAACGCGTAAGCCAGGCGGCCGTTGATGCGCCCGCAACCCGTCACCACGCCATCGCCCGGGATGCGGTGCTCGGCCATGCCAAAATCCTGGCATCGGTGCTCGACGAACTTGTCCACCTCTTCGAAGCTGTCCTCGTCAAAAAGCAAGTGGATCCGTTCGCGGGCGGTGAGCTTGCCTTCCGCGTGCTGGCGGGCGCGGCGTTCGCCGCCGCCGCCGGCTTCCGCCTCGCGGTGTCGTCGCCGCATTTCGTCGAGTTTCTGTTCCAGGGTCATGAGAGCAAGGGTTAGCGATTATTCTGAATCGTGAAAGGTGAAGAATCAACGATCAGCCCTCAGGTATTAACTGGTTATTCAGCAAGACAATTCGACTTCTTGCCGATGGCTGACTGCTGATGGCTGATGGCTGCCCCCTGAGCCTCCGGAATACCGTACCATTCCTCGCACGCGATGATCGAGTTGGTGGGCCGTTTGGGATCGTACTTGATGCTACCGGTTTGATCCGCCACGCCGCGCGAATCCCAGTCGCCCTCCGGCAGAGACGAGACGTCCTGCGCCGCTTCGTAGGTGACTCCCGCCACCTCATACTTGTAGACGATCAGACGCGCGCGTCGCTCGCTGGTGGGCCCCAAGGACTGCTCCACCACATCGGTTACGTGGCCGGTGGTGATGCGGCCGCGCCGGTTGACGTCGAGCCGCCGGAGGCGTTCCATCTCTTCCGGCGATCTTCGTCGCCACCGCGAGAATACGGACCAAAGCGACGCCAAGCCCACGGTCGCTACTCCAGGCGCAAGGAGAAGCAAGTATCCCCTCCGTATCGAAAGTCGAAGTCCGAGACTCGCAAATCGCTCCCATCTTGCCGTTCACCATAGATTATACACCCAGACCATCAACTGAATGACCAATAGCACTCGCACCATCACCGAGTGATTTAACGAACTTCAATCGTCGTCTCGCCCGACGACGTGCTCTCATTCCCGGCAGAGTCAACCGCTGTGACCCAGTAGGCATACCGGCGCCCCGCCTCGGCCGTTGTGTCACGGTAAAGCGGCGTGCCCACCAACTCGGAATTGAGCTTGTGGGGCGCGCCCTCGCCGTCACGCCGATAAATGTTGTACCCGGCGAGGTCGTACTCGGTGTTGGCGTTCCAGATCACCTCCACGCCGGCGGCGGTCGAGATGGCGTTGAGGCCCGCCGGCGCGGCGGGCGGGAACGTGTCGAGGGGCGTAATGGCGCAGGGCTTGGAGTCTTCGCTCTCCGCCAACTGCCTGCCGGACCCACCGGACCCCTCAGACTTGAACAGCGCCCTGACCCTGTACAAGTAAGAATGCTCGAATTCAAACTCCGGATCGCGGAAACGGGCGGCAGGAGTTTCGCCGCGCAGATCGAAAGGACCCTTGCGTGTGTCGCTTCGGAAAACCCGGTAGCCGGCAAGGTCCCGGAGCGGCTGCCCGCTCAGGCTGGTTGTAGGTTGTAGCCAGCTCAGTTCCAGCGCGTGCTCGGTGGTCTCGCAGCGAGGGCTTTCGACCGGTGGGGAAACATCCAGAAGCCTGACGACGACGCGGTTAGAAAGGTCGCCTTCGACGGGACGATGGCGAAAGCCGCGCGTGAGGCAATCAGCGGCGAACGTGACGCTGGCGCCCAGTCGCTGGGAATACTCCGGGTCGGAGAGGTGGTCGGGATAAACGATCTTTTCGCCTCGTTGGTAGCGGGTGAGTTCGCTCGGGAGCAGAGTCACCCACGCCTGCGAATCAACAGGCGGAGCCGAAGGCTTTTGCCCGGGCGGGGTGATGACGCGAAAAAGTTGAAGCTCAAGTGGCTTCGACAGACCCTCGCCGTCAGTGGCCTGCGTAGGCAAGGTGAAAGTCAACTCGATCGTGCGGCCCACCTGGAACGCGGCCAGGTCCGTGATGCGTTCGGGCTTCTCGACGCGGGGCGGGTGGGGTGGGCCCTGCGCGGCACACGCGAAAAGAAGAGCGGCTAGGAATGAGAAAGGAAGCCACGCTGCAGAGTGGCGCCACGCACTCATACTCGGCTGGCTATGCTGTGATTTCTCCCGGATTTCGCCAGTCTCCTTCACTGATGTATCCGACAAACAGCGGTCGCGCCAGACCCTGGCGTTTGAACCAGACCAAAGAAGGGGCGATCGATAACAAGGGCAGGTTTAGGCTTTGGTGGGAGCAGCACCGCCGCCACCACGGTGAAAGCTACTGCGCTCTCGGCACAGACGCCGGTTTGGTTCATTCGAAGCCGCGTTTGCTGTAACGCCCGGGCAATCCAGGCCGGCTGACCGGACAACGCCACGGTCCTCAGACCCGCAAGCCAATTGATGTCAACGGGATCGTCCAAGTGAACCATCGGAAACTTAAGTCCCTCGAAGCCATCAATGACCCGGCCCCTAGCCGTCAAGTCTTCGGCCATCGCGACCAGATCAAAGCCCTCCGGAGGGCGCTCAAGCACCGTCATCAAAACCTGGTCGCCGGACTTGGTCGCCAGACTTGCAATCGCATCATGATGGCCAGCGGCCCGGAGGAACATGACGCCGCAGGTGAGGTAAACGCCGGGGTACTGACGCCCGGAGAGGAAACCCTTGATCGTCGTGACGGAGCCGCGCTGAATCCACTCCACAAGCAGATCGAGCGCGCTGGCCGCGCCGAACGAATCAGCGGGGAAGGGGCCAACCTCCATGGGAAATCGATGTTGGGTCAGGAAGGCGTTGATCTCCGCTGCGTCCCAGGAAGCCATGCTCTCGATTTCGGGCACATGCTCTTTGCGGCAGGGTTCAAAGTACTCTTTTAGGAACCGGACCTGGGTGCCGTTCACCGCTTCCCACTCGCGGTCCGGCCCGAGGATCCGGTCAGCCGCCTTCAGAGCGATGACCATGGGATAAGTGGCTACGGTTGTGCTCATCGGCGTTTTCCCCGCCTCCCAATCTGGCGCGCCACAACGTTTGACAAGGATAACATCAGGAGCGACTGGGAGGCGGCGAAACGGCACCTTGGGTTTCGCTTGCCCAGAAGTCCCCACGTCGCCTGCCACTTCACAAAATATACCGGCTCAGGTCCTGGTTCTTGACAATGTCCGCCAGTTGCTTCTGCACGTACGCGGCGTCGAGCCGGACGGTCTTCTTCTTCAAGTCCGGGCCCTCGAAGGAAATCTCGTCCAGCAGTTTCTCCATGATGGTGTGCAGGCGGCGCGCGCCGATATTCTCGGTCTGCTCGTTGACGACGGCGGCAAACTTGGCAATTTCCTGCAACGCATCATCGGTGAACGAGAGCTTGATCCCCTCGGTCTCGAGGAGCGCCGCGTACTGTTTCACCAGCGCGCTCTTGGGCTCCTGTAGAATGCGAATGAAGTCGTCCACGGTGAGCGCCTGCAACTCGACGCGAATCGGAAAGCGGCCTTGCAACTCGGGAATCAGATCGGAGGGCTTCGAGACGTGAAACGCGCCGGCGGCGATGAAGAGGATGTGGTCGGTGCGGACCATCCCGTAGCGCGTGTTGACCGTGGTGCCTTCGACGATGGGGAGGATGTCGCGCTGCACGCCCTCGCGGCTGACGTCGGGCCCGTGGCCGTGCTCGCGCCCGGCAATCTTGTCGATCTCGTCCACAAAGATGATGCCTGACTGCTCGGCGCGCTCCACCGCCACGCGCGTCACCTGGTCCATATCGATCAGCTTGTTCTCTTCCTCCTGGATCAGGTACTCCATAGCCTCCGCCACCCGCATCTTGCGCTTCTTGCTGCGCTGGCCGAAGAGCCCGGGCAGGATGTCCTTCATGTTGATGTCCACATCCTCGATGCCCTGGTTGGAGATGATCTCGAAGGCCGGGAGACTACGGTCGCGGACGTCCACCTCCACTTGGCGCTCGTCGAGTTTGCCCTCGCGGAGTTGGGCGCGCAACTTCTCGCGGGTCCGATGAAAGGTGTCAGCCGCGGCGGCGGCGGAAGCGTCGCCCTCGGCGGCGGTGACTCCTACCGGGCGCGGTCCGGTGGGCGGCGGAAGCAGCAGGTCGAGAACCCGCTCCTCGGCGTTCTGCTCCGCCTTCTCCGCCACCTCGTCCACCCGCTCCTCGCGCACCATATCGATGGATATCTCCACCAGGTCGCGAATCATCGACTCCACGTCGCGTCCGACGTACCCTACCTCTGTGAAGCGGGAGGCCTCCACTTTGATGAACGGAGAATTGGTGAGGCGGGCCAGGCGCCGGGCGATCTCCGTTTTCCCCACCCCGGTGGGACCGATCATGATGATGTTCTTGGGTAGGATGTCGTCCGCCATCTCCTCCGGCAGTTTCTGGCGCCGCATGCGGTTGCGGAGGGCGGTGGCCACCGAGCGCTTCGCCTGCGCCTGGCCCACCACGTACTTGTCGAGCTCGGCCACAATCTGGCGCGGCGTCAGATCGTCGAGCGACGTCGCCGTTTCCGAAGTTTCGGGCAAATAAAAAACCATGTTTAATCACTCAGTTCCTCTAAACAGTCGGCAGTTCGCAGTCGGCAGTCAGCAGTTGGCACTGGAGTAGGTGGCTGCCTTCTGCTTACTGCCGACTGCGAACTGCCTACCGCCTTCGGCCTTTTGTCTACTTCCGAAAGAGGAGGGCGGCAGCCTCCTACTCCCTCAGGGAGTCGATCGCTCGCGGTCGGGCACCGGCTCTTCGGGGTGGTCGGCAGCCTCCTCGACACCCTCCACGGCCTCGGCCTCGTAGGCCTGATCTGTCTCGACAAGTTCTTTGACGCTCTCCGAGTCGGCGTCCGCAATCTGCGAAAGCCCCTCGTCATCACCCGATTGTCCGGCGCTGTCAGAGGCTGCTTCCTCCGAGTCGCTTCCCAGTTCATCGATCCGATCATCGACTCGATCCAGTAGTCGATCCGGGTCATTCCGTCTCCGCATGGACACCTCCCGCCTACTGCTTTACACCGTCTTCCTGAAGTTCCTCGATCGTGATCTGGTCGTTGGTGAAGATACAGATCTCCCCGGCCAACTGCATGGCCTCCTCAACCACCTGGCGCGCGCTCAACTGCGTGTGCTTAGCCAGGGCGCGGGCGGCGGCCAGGGCGTAGGGTCCGCCGGAGCCGATGGCCACGATGCCGTCGTCGGGCTCGATCACGTCGCCGTTGCCGCTCACCAGGTAGGTGTACTTGGTGTCGGCCACCAGCAGCAGCGCTTCCAGGTGCCGCAAAGCGCGGTCGGTGCGCCATTCCTTGGCTAACTCCACCACGGCGCGGCTCAGGTTGCCGTGGTACTCCTCCAGCTTCTGCTCGAAGCGCGCAAACAGCGAGAGCGCATCCGCCGTCGAACCTGCGAACCCGGCGATCACCTTGTCGTTGTAAAGGCGCCGGATCTTGCGGGCCTTTTGCTTCACCACGCTTTCGCCCATGGTCACCTGGCCGTCGCCACCCATGGCCAGACGCCCGTTGCGGCGCACGCTCAGGATGGTGGTGCTTCGGACTGGTCTTTGTTTATTCATGCAAACCTTATCGTACCACCAAACGGCAGAGTTTGGGAAACAGGCCACGGTCCCTACGTCCGCCGTACTCGGTCAGTTGTCCGTTGCTCGTCGTGGCCCGGTCGGATTGGTCCAACTGCCGCATTTGCCGTGGATCGTCCGGCTTGGCCTCGAACGCCAAAGGGACGGGATGGAACCGGCCAGCCTGGTCCTGGGCGGTGGGTGATGAGTGAAAGGAAGATCGCAGAGCCGTTCCGTTCGCACGTATTCGCGGTCCGAGCCCTCGTATTGATGCTTTGGCTTCGCACGAACCTTGACAGATGCGGCGGTAAGTGCCAACATAACAGTGGAGCAGGTAGCGTCGGGCTGCCGGCCGAAAGCTCTTTGCTTCAAGAGTCATGTGCCGAAGTGGCGGAATTGGCAGACGCGCTACATTCAGGGTGTAGTGCCCGTCAGGGCGTGGAGGTTCGAGTCCTCTCTTCGGCACCAA
>Ga0209039_10001238_pt1 | contig 24376 bp, 14 predicted proteins | sample BogFormECP12_OM1_FD_188238 | JGI IMG/M metagenome (GOLD analysis project Ga0209039, IMG submission 188238) | Bog forest soil microbial communities from Calvert Island, British Columbia, Canada - ECP12_OM1 (SPAdes) (version 2) | ecosystem: Environmental > Aquatic > Freshwater > Wetlands > Bog ... | reverse complement strand
CCCAGGACTCCACCCAACGCCGCCAGAAGCACGCTCTCGGTGAGCAATTGCCGGATCACTCGGCCTCGCTGCGCGCCGATGGCGAGGCGCACGGCGATTTCCTTCTGTCGCGCGGTGGCGCGAGCCAGCAGCAGGTTCGCAACGTTGGCGCACGCGATGAGCAGGACCAGCCCGACCACAGTCATTAGAATGAAGAGCGGTTTGGAGAACTCACCTCTCAGCGCGTCGAGGCCTTTGCTTGCCGGTTCGAGTTCCGCGTGCGGAATCGTCTCCGGCTTGGTCGTGGGCTTGATGTCGGCAGCCATGCTTTGCTGAAAGATCACATCAACTTTGGCGCGCGCCTCCGGCTCGCTTACGCCCGGCTTCAGCCGGCCCATGATGACTACCCAGAAGTTGTCCCGCGCTTCGAATAGCGACTGCGCCGGCCTGGCCTTCGGCCCTTGTTCTGGGCCGGGCGACCAGCTTTGCTCAATCTGTGGCTGGGTGTGAAGGGGCAACCAGACATCGACGGCCCGCCCGGGCTGTACGCCGTAAAACTCGGGCGGCGCGACCCCGACAATGGTCACCGGGACACTGTTTACCGTGATCGACCGCCCTACTATTGCCGGGTCACGGCCGAATCGCCGCTCCCAGTAGCCGTAACTGGCGACGCAGGTGGGGCTGGCGCCGATGCGGTCATCGTCGGGAGTCAGGGCGCGGCCCAGAATGGGCTGGACGCCCAAGGTGGAAAAGAACGTTCCGGAGACTAGTTCGCCGTCTGCCCGGCCCGGTTCTCCCTTGTATCCTATATTAAAGTCACTCCCGTTGCCGGCCAATCCCAGCACGCTCGAGAACACCTGGCTGCGGTCGCGAATCTGCTCGTAGGCCGAATAGGGAAAGGAGGTGCTGGTGGTGCGCCCGCTCTTGTCGTGATCCCAGCCGCCAGACAGGGAATTCATGAAGCCGTCAGGCCATCCCTTCGATGCCCAGTCGAGCAAAACAAGCTGCTGGGGGTCCTGGACCGGCAGCAGCTTGAGCATTACGGCGTCGAGCAGGCTGAAAATTGCGGTGTTGGCGCCGATGCCCAGCGCCAGCGACAGCACCGCCACCGCCGCGAAGCCGGGGCTCTTCACCAGCATCCGCACGCCGTACTTAAGGTCTTGAAGCATCGTTTGCATGAGTCGCTCCAGCCGATCAAGAATTGACGATCGCTGATTGCCGATTGCAAGACCAAGAAAGACGCTGGTGGAATTCTTCAATCGGCAATCGTCAATCGACAATCGTCAATTATTCGTAGCGCAGCGCCACCGTAGGCTCCAGCGTTGCGGCCCGTCGCGCCGGTACATAGCAGGCAGCGAGCGCCACCACACACAACAGGGCGGCGACGCTCGCGAACGTCAGCACGTCGGTGGTGGCGACGCCGAAAAGCACTCCGCGCAGAAATCGCGTAAGCACAAGCGACGCCACGAGGCCGATCGCTAGGCCGGTCAGCGTCAGCCGTAAACCTTGGGTCAGCACCAGACGGAAGACGTCGCCTCGCTCGGCGCCGAGCGCGATGCGGATGCCGATTTCATGCGTGCGCTGGCGGGTGGTATAGGCGATGACACCGTAGATTCCCACAGCCGCCAGAATCAGCGCCAGCACGCCAAAGGCGCCGACGAAGGTTGCGGCGATGCGTTGGTTGGTGGTGGCCAACTCGACGGTCGAACTGAGTGGCGCCACGAGAAACACGGGCAGGTCCGCGTTCAGTTCATGGACCGCCTTTTCGACCTGCGGCGCGAAAGCGAGCGGGTCGCCAGCGACCCGCGCATGAATGATCACGCTGTGAGAGTAGTTCTGGGACAACGGAAAATAGAAAAATGGCTGCGGCGTTTCACCCAACCTATCGTATGTGCCGGTCCGCGTTACGCCAATCACTGTGAACCACTTTCCTTCCGCTTCCAGCCGCTTGCCGATGGCCTCCTGACCTGGCCAGAATCGATCCGCCAGCGTTTGATTGACGATAACCACCGGCTGCGACTCGTTGGTGTCCTGGGAGGTAAAGTCGCGCCCCGCGATCAGGGGAATCTGCAGCGTGTGGAAGTAATTCGGGCCAACGTCGGCCTCGCGGATGTTCATGGACTCGTGGCGCTGCGGCACATAGCCTTCGGGTTTGATGGTCTCTGAGTCGGTTACGAAGCCGAGGGGCACCCAGTCGGCTAGGGTGGAGGACTCAACGCCGGGCAACACGCTGAGCTTAGCGAGAAGTTGCCGGTCGAACTCGCGGCCCTCAGCCGCGGTATAGCCGGCGGGAAAGAGGTCGAGAGAAGCCACGAGGACGCGATTCGGATTAAAGCCCGGATCGAATCGCTGCGCCTTGCGGAAACCGCGGATGAAGAGACCGGCGGAGATCAGCAAAAGCAACGAAAGGGCGACCTGCGAAACCACCAGCCCGCTCGCCAGTCGTGCCTTCTGCAACCCGCCGGATACGGTGCCGGAGTCTTCCTTTAACACCGTAATCGGCAACAGACGGGAGGCGCGCAGCGCGGGAAGGACGCCGAAAACAATTCCCGTGACCATCGAAATGGACAGCGTCACCAGCAGGACATTGCGATCCACTCGCACGTTCAGCCCCACCGGCAGGTTCGTGGGCGGTATAAACTGAGCGAAGCTCCCTGCCGTCCAACCGGTGAGCAACAGAGCAATACCGCCGCCCAGGAGGGCCAGCAGGAGGCTCTCCACCAAAAACTGGCGGACCAACCGGGAGCGACCAGCGCCCACCGACAATCGAATAGCCACCTCCCGCCGCCGCGCAATCGATCGCACGAGCAGGAGATTGGCTACATTCGCGCTGGCGAGCAGCAGCACGACGCCGGCGATGGCCATCAACATCGGCAACAGAATATAGAAATAGGCGTTGGCCCCGTGAGGCGCACGCCAGAGTGGGTACAGCGTCACCTGGTTGCTGTCCTGGTGCGAGTCGGGATATTGCTCGACGATCTGCTGCATCAGGAGATTCATTTCTTGTTGGGCCTGCTGCCAGGAGACGCCGGGCGCGAGGCGCCCCAGAACCTCCAGCCAGTCGCTGGAGCGACGATGGAGCCGGTCGCCACCGGGAACAACTTGTTGTTCCATCGTCATCGGGATCCAAAGGTCCGAAACCAACCCAGTCTGACTTCCCTGGAAAGCGGCGGGAGCGACTCCCACCAGAGTGAAGGGGTGATGGTTGACGTCGATGCTCCGGCCAATGACGAGCGGGTCGGCCGCGAAGTGAGTCTGCCAGAGGCGGTAGCTGATCACCACCACGGGCGCGCCCCCAGGCTTCTCTTCTTCCGTTGGCAGGAAGCCGCGACCAAGGAGGGGCCGCACGCCCAGCACGTCGAAATAGTTCGCAGTGGCCAGCGTACCCCAGATGCGCTCCGGCTGGCCTGTTCCGGTGAGGTCCATGGGGCGAATGTCGGACGCTATGAGGCCGGAAAAGCTCCGGTTCCTGTCACGCAGGTCCGCATAGTCGAGATAAGAAAACGAAACGGGGTTTCTGGCCGTTCCTCCCCTTGAGAGGGAGAGAATCTCGCTGGTGCTCGAGGCGCCGGGAATGGGATTGAGTAAAGTCGAGTTGATCCAACTGAAGATCGTGCTGTTAGCGCCGATGCCGAGAGCCAGCGTCAGCACCGCCAAAACGGTGAAGCCGGGGTTGCGCGCCAGCATCCGCAGGCCGTACTTGATGTCCTGTATCACAGTCGACACCGGATCTCCTTCTCAGCGGCACGGGGTTCGGGATTTGGGATTCTGGCTACGCAGAAAAGACGCTCTCGACTTATCTTCTCCGCGAATCCAAATCCGAAGCCCTAATCCCGTTGTCCGTATCTTAACCTTAGCGGACGGGCCCGAGACGTGGGTGCAAGCGCTGTGCCAGAGCTTAAGCAGGGGCTAAGTGATAGATGCAGGAAGGTTTAAATAACAAACCGGCGACCGACCGAAGCTGTCAAGGTGTCCGTTTCTGCGACGGCGGTGTCCGACGCCGAACAAGGACAAAGCACCGAATCCCCAACCCCGAACACCGTTACCAGCGCGGCAGGATCAAACCGAGAACAGCACCTTCAGGTCCAGGCGGAAGTCCGGCAGCTCTGCGATGGTCAGGATCTGATCGCCGCGAAAGTGCTGGGCCGGACGGTTGGGCGAGATCACCTCGGCGGTCTTCCTCTGCGGGTCCAGCCAAACTTGGATCACATTGCTCTCGTAATAGTCCTGGCGTTTGCTCTGCACTTCGTCTCGGGTGTCATCCGGCGACAGGACTTCGAAGGCGATATCGGGCGCGAATGGAGCGGGGCCGTTCGGGTCAGCGGCGTCGACGCGTTCTTTCAGGGCTAGGGCCGCATCTGGACAGCGCCAGTTTCCAGTGGACATTGTAAAAGCGACATCAGTTCCGTACCCCACCCACTCCGGGTGCAAGTCAGTGAAATTCGCCAGTTGCTGATCGAGCTTGATCGTGACTCTGCCGTGCGGTTAAACCGGCGACATGAAGACAACCTCCCCGTCCACACACTCCCAGCGTTGCCCTTCCTTGCCGGCGCGGAGAAACTCTTCCCAGCTAATGCCTGTCTTCGTGGCCATCGGTCCTCACCCGTGCCAGAATAGTCTACCACGACCCTTTCTTTGATTGACGATTGTCGATTGACGATTGACGATTGGAAGGGCAGCCAGCTATCAGCCGTCAGCTATCAGCAAGAACCGGACTTTCGCGCTGAGAGCTGATCGCTGAGGGCTGAAAGCTGTTTGCAGTCGTCAATCGTCAATCGAAAATCGTCAATTCTTGGCCAGCCATCCCTCCCGAAGACTCGCCTGCGCAGGCGTTGCCGACGGAGCTTCCGCGATCGCGTACCGATCGGCGACTGGTGGGTCCAGCTTCACCGTGATCCGCAACTGGCGGGCGTGACGCTCCACCGTGAAGGGAACCTCAGCGCCCGCCGGGTACATCTTGAGCCGCGTGCCGAGTTGTTCGGTGACGAGCGACAATGTGTCAACTTCGGTCAAGAGGTCGTCGCGGCTCAACCCGGCGCGATCGGCGGCGCCGCCGGGCCGCACGGCCGTGATTCTGATCCCTGTGTCCGTCTGCTGGTAGAGAATGCTGACGCTCGGGGCTGCGCCTGCTTCCCCGGTGACGTTGAGCTTCAGTCCTACCTTTGCCAGTTCCTCCGCGATCGGCAACTCCGCTGTTCCCTCGATGTAGTGCGCGAAAAACTCGCTGAAGTCGCTCCCGGAGACCGTGTTAAGCGCGAGGAGAACGTCCTTCTCTTCGTAGCCGCGCCCCGGCAGGTAGTAAGTGGCGGCGGGCCCCGCATAGAGTTTCTGGTACATCCAGCGCATCACGTCGTCGAGCGACTTCTGGCCGTTGGTGCGGGAGCGGACTTCCAGGTCGAGCAGCAGTCCTAGCAGCGCGCCCTTGTTGTAGTAACTGATGGTGGCGTTGGCGAAATTCGTCTCCTGCATCTGCGGCGAGCGATCGTAGAACCAGGCGTGGAAGCTGGAACTCTCGGCGGACATCAGGGCGCGCCCCGGATCGTTTTCCAGGTCGCGGACCTCGCCCGCCAGACGATCGAGGAAGTCCTGACGGCTCCAGATTCCGCAGCGCAGCAGGTGGACGTAGGAATAGTAGCTGGTCAATCCCTCGGCGAACCACAAGGAGGGCGAGTAGTCCTCGCGCGTGTAGTCAAACGGACCCAGAGCGGCGGGGCGCAGGCGCTTCACGTTCCAAAGGTGGAAGAACTCGTGCGCGGCCGTCTCCAGCGCCTCGCGCACGCCGTCGTCGGAGAGCTCGCTGCGAATGATGATCTCGGTGGAGTTCAGGTGTTCCATGCCGTCGCCGGCGGCGATGTCGGGAGCAAAATGAACGAGGAATGTGTAGTGGTCGAAGTCCGGCGCGGGCATCATCGCCATTTCGGAAGCCACGATCTTCTGGAGACCCTCCGTCAGCTTGGTTGCCAGTTGGGGCTCGTTCTTGTTCGGCTGGCCGAAGCTATGGACCACCACGCGGAACGTCTTCCCATGGTCCTCGAACTGCCGGATTAGGCATTCGCTCGAAACCTCCATCGGCATGTCGACCATGCGGTCGTAGTTGGGGGCCTGGAACGTGTACTGGTCGGCCGCCAGCGTGAACCCGCTGAATACCTGCCAGGGATGCTCGGCATCCGGGGGTGGTTCCACCACCAGCGTTACCGGGTCCGGCTTATGGCCGGCGAGGTACATGTAGATCGAAGCGGGAGTGATGCTGGCATGAGTCGAGTCGAACTGTGAAAACGAGCCGGTAAGGTCGTTGGCATAGACGCGGTACCTAACTCGCACCTCGCCGCCTGCGGCCAGCGTCTCCACGTGCCAAGTGTCTTTGTCGGGCTGCGACCAAGGCAGCGCCTCGCCTTGCGCTCCGTGTGCGTTGAACTCCTGCACGTTTTTGGCGAAGTCGTAGATAGCATAGCGGCCCGGCGCCCATGCGGGCAAGACGAAGTCGAGCGACGGCTGATCCACCTTGCCGGCGTCAATTTCCACTTCGAGGATGTGGGTGGAGGGGCGGGCGAGGCGCAGGTGATAGGTGATCTGTGCTTCTGCAAAGGCGTCGGCCGCCGTGAACGCCTGAACTACCGAGGCAGCCAGGCACCAATAACAGAAACTGGAAAGCAGGAGGCAAAGAGCAGAAGGGCAGGTAAGAGGAGGCCTCCTGCGCAGCGTTGAATTGGGTTCTGGATTGGGATTTCCGATTGCCAGTCCCTTGCCTTCAGGGGACGTAGACCTGACGCATCTATTGATTGCAAACGACATTCCTGGGTTCAAGGTCACGGTTTGTGTTTCCTGCCCGAAAGACGTCACTCTTGTGGCTATTTCACAATGCGTTGGTGAAGGCGTAGGTCCCTTGCCCCTGGCAAAGTTCCCTCCCGATGGACTGAACGCACTGGCACCATTGAAACAGTTCATCATGGCCGTATCAGTTTGTCAGGAGAAGGGAAGGGTTGTCAACGCAGGGCAACCGCCCGCACCCAACCGGGCTACCGATCTTCGACTTTCTATTTCTTGGCTCTTGACATCCGCTAGTCTATTATCCTATATTTCCTGCGTGGGTAACCGTCCGGCCCGACGATATCGAGCCCTTGGTCGGCGGTCGGTCGAGGCTCGCAGGCGAAGCGCGGTCTTTCGGCTATCGACTAACCCTCGGTCCGACTGCGGCAGGCTGAATGTTGCAGTCGCCGGGGAGCGTGGAGCCCAACATTGTTTCGCGGTGGTAGGCGACTAATGGACCGAATAAGGATAAGATGCTTTATATCAATAAGATAATCCGGTCTCAGGCGACGAACCAATGGTGAGTATCAGAAATGGAATCAGTAGTTTACACAGATTTTCCCCGGTTGGCGGAATCGGAATGGACTTCGTCTGTTCCCTTGGATGGTTGAAGGTTAGTACCCTGGAATCGGCCGCAGAAGTGTCAACGCCGAAGATGCGATCGACTTCGATAGGACCAACGAAGCCATCAAAAGCTTTAGAATCAGAAGAAATGAAAATATCTATACGATCAGGAAATCAGATTCCGATTGCAGACTCTCCTGGGCGCGCGGGCGTTTTCCCAGCCGATCAAATTGCAGGCTTTATCGGGACCGCTGTCGGGTATAGAATCAAGTCCGAGAGCAGGGGGGTGTGAGAGATGTCCAGAATCACCGAGCTCAATGTGAATCGAACCCGGCATCCCGTCGACGTGGACGCTGAGACCAGCCTGCTGACGGTCTTGCGCGATCAACTCGACCTCACGGGCAGCAGGTACGGTTGCGGGGAAGGACAGTGCGGCGCCTGCACCGTGCTTATCGATGGCCTGCCCCGGCGATCGTGCATCACCAAGGTGGGCACCGTCGCCAGCCAGCAAATCACCACCATCGAGGGGCTGGAGCAGAGCGGAAGGCTGCACCCACTGCAACAGGCGTTTCTCGACGCGGGAGCCATGCAGTGCGCCTATTGCACCTCGGGCATGATCATGAGCGCGTCGGCTCTCCTGAGATCCAACCCTAACCCGTCGGTCCCGGAGATTGTGCGCTTCATGGAAGGCAATGTCTGCCGTTGCGGAACTTATCTGCGGATCGTGGCGGCGATCCAGCAGGCGGCGAAAACGATGAGGGAGGGCAGATCATGAGCGACATGAACGGCCTGCAAGGCCTGAAAGGTGAAGCCCCCAATAGCGTCACCCACGTCGAACTGGAACCCGAGCGTTACGAATTGAGCTCGCCTTCCTCTTACCATTTCGAGCTTGGACGTCGCGAGTTCTTCCGGATTCTCGGCGGCGGGATTGTCGTCGCCTGCATTTTGAAAGACGCCTCCGCCTTCCAGGAATCGGGCGGGCGGCGAGGGTCCGGATTCGACGAACGCCTGCCGCAGGAGATCTCGGCCTGGCTGCACATCGGCGAAGGTGGCGTCGTGACCGTCTACACGGGAAAAGTGGAAGTGGGGCAGAACTCGCGCACGGCCTTGACGCAAGCGGTGGCCGAGGAGCTTCGCGTTGTGCCGCGCGACATTCGCATGGTGATGGGCGATACGGACCTGACTCCTTTCGACATGGGGACGTTCGGGAGCCGCACCACGCCGACCATGAACCCGCAACTGCGCCGGGCCTCGGCGGCCGCTCTCGACGTGTTGATGGGCCTCGCGGCCGACGCCTGGAAAGTCGAGCGAAGCAAGCTGACGGCGGCGGACGGGAAGATCACCGACCCGGCGAGCGCCAGGACGATCTCCTACGGCGAACTGGCCAAAGGCAAGCAACTCGCGCAAGCCATCCCCGCCGAGGACCCGCTCACCCCCGCCGCCCGCTGGACGGTGATGGGCGAGTCGCTGCCCAAGATCGACGGCGCTGACTTCGTTAACGGCAAGCATCGCTACCCATCCGACATCGCGCTGCCCGGAATGCTCCACGGCAAGGTTCTGCGTCCGCCTTCTTTCGGAGCCACACTCGGGTCGCTCGACCTGCACGAAGCCGAGGCGATGCCGGGTGTCACGGTGGTACACGACGGCGACTTTGTGGGCGTCGCGGCGCCCAGCGTGGAAATCGCTTCCCGCGCCGTTGCCGCCATCCACGCTGACTGGAAGCCGAATCCGGCTCCCCAGCCGTCGAGCCGCGAGTTGTTCGATTACCTGAAAAAGAACCCGGACCAGGCGGCAGGGCAAGGGGGATTTGGGGGCCGCTCAGACCATCAGGTCGGCTCTATGGAAAAAGGTCTGGCGGACGCCGGCCAGCGCTTGCAGCAAACCTATACCGTAGCCTATATCGCTCACACGCCACTCGAGCCCCGCGCGGCCGTCGCGCAGTGGGAGAACGGCAAGCTGACGGTGTGGACCGGCACGCAACGCCCCTTCGGCGTGCGCAGCGAGCTCATGGAGGCATTCCGGCTTTCTCAGGACCAGGTGCGAGTGCAGATGCCGGACACCGGCTCAGGCTACGGCGGCAAGCACACGGGCGACGCTGCGGTAGAGGCGGCGCGCCTCGCCAAGGCGGCGGGCAAGCCGGTGAAGCTGGTGTGGACGCGGGAGGAGGAGTTTACCTGGGCCTACTTCCGCCCCGCCGGAGTCATCGACGTGGCGGGCGGCGCGCGCAGCAATGGCACCCTCACGGCCTGGGAGTTTCACAATTACAATTCCGGCGGCGCGGGCATCGGCACGCCGTACGATGTCCCGAACCAGCACATCCAGTTTCATCCCACCCAATCACCGCTGCGCCAGGGTTCGTACCGCGCGCTGGCGGCCACCGCCAACCATTTCGCGCGCGAGTCCTTCATGGACGAGCTCGCCCACGCCGTCAAAATGGACCCACTCGATTTCCGGCTCAAGAATCTCAAGGATGAGCGCCTGAAAGCCGTGTTTGAATCTGCCGCCCGGAAATTTGGTTGGGCCGGATCGAAACCTCCAACGGGACACGGCTTCGGCATTGGGGGTGGTGTCGAGAAGGGCGGCTACGTCGCCACCTGCGCCGAAGTCGCCGTGGACCGCGCTAATGGGCAAGTCCGAATCGTGCGTGTGGTGACTGCGTTCGACTGCGGCGCCGTCGTCAATCCCGATCAACTCCGCAACCAGATCGAGGGCGCCAACGTGATGGGCATTGGCGGCGCGCTGTTCGAGGCCATCGAATTTGAGAACGGGCGCATCCTGAACGGGCGCTTTTCCAAGTATCGAGTCCCCCGCTTCAGCGACGTTCCCGAGATCGAAATCGTGCTCGTCGATCGCAAAGATCAGCCGTCGGCAGGCGCCGGAGAGTCACCGATTGTCGGCTTGGCCCCGGCGGTTGGCAACGCGATCTTCGGTGCCACCGACGTCCGTCTGCGCTCGCTCCCAATGGCACCTAATGGCCTCAAGCTGTAGCACGAAGTCAGAAGTCAGAAGTCAGAAGACAGGAGACAGGAGACAGGAGTCAGGAGTCAGAAGGCAGAAGACAGAAGACAGAAGACAGAAGACAGAAGACAGCTTCTGACCTCCGCCTCCTGGCTCCTGACTTCTGCCACCCGGCAAATGGCACGCAGGTATTGGTGTGGGGCGGATCGGCGGTCTTCATTCTTCCTTCTGGCTTCCGTCTTCTGACTTCCGTCTTCTGCCCTCTGGCTTCCGTCTTTCGCCCTCTGACCCCTGCCCCTGTCCTGACCTTTCACCCTACCCGAGCGTCTATTAGTCCGGAGGAAGGAAAGGCAAGAGACGAGGTGATGAGGGCTGGCTTTTCTGCTTGAGGGTACATTAACTTGGCAGCGGCCACTTGAGGAGACCCGCTTGCGCGAACCGGACCAACGGGGAGATCCGGCGACCCACCCGAGCGAGCAGTCGCACGGCATTCCGCTTGCCACCGAAGATCGGCAATTGGCCGACGCTTGCCGCACCGGGGAGATTGCTGCCTTCGAGCAGCTTTACACCACCCACGGTGCGCGCCTGAAAAGTGTGGCCCTGAACCTCCTCGGCAACGTGACGGACGCGGAAGACGCCGTGCAAGAAGCGTTTCTGAAGGCGTATCGAAACCTGCACGGGTTCAGAGGGCAGTCGTCATTCTCCACCTGGGTCTACCGCATCCTGCTCAACTGCTGCTATGACGTTCGAAGGCGGAAGGTGCGCCGGCCGGAGCAGGAGATGACCGATGCCCAACCAGAGGCGACCGAAAGGAAAGTGCGCGAGGAAAACTCTGTCGCGCCGGTCGATCACCCGGTGCGGCTGGCCCTGGAACGGTGCCTCGCTAAACTGGGCGCCAGGCAACGCGAGGTTTTCGTGCTCTTTGAGGTGGAGGGCTTCAAGCATGCCGAGATTGCCGCCATGTTGAAGATTTCCGAAACCAACTCGAAGAACATTCTTTTCGAGGCCAAGCGCAGTCTCCGGCGGCAGCTCGAGGCGAACGAAGGGTAGACGGTAGATGGTAGACGGTAGACAGCAGACGTAGACGGTCGGCATACGGAATGAGAGGATAAAGGGCGTCTTCCCCGTCTGCCTTCTACCGTATACCATCTACCGTGTACCGACCGAGGAATCCATGAGTAACATCGTCTGTAAGGATCGCGAACGTATCCTGCGTCAACAGGACCCGGCGCAACTGGAGGTGCTCCGGCAACATGCCGGAAGCTGCGGGGAGTGCGCCGAGGAGTTGCGCTGGTGGGATGAGATTTCCGCTGCTGCTCCTCACTTGCGCCGAAACTGGGAGAGCCCGTATCTGTGGCCAGAGATTGCGGAAGCGTTGGCTGAAGAGTCCGAGCGAATGCGGGAATGGGCCCTAACACGCCTATGGAACGCCCTGCGGCCGCATTGGCAGCCCGCCGTGGCGGCGCTGGTGCTTTTCCTCGTGACCACCTCCGGCGCATGGTTGTTGCTGCACCGCTCAGCGCCCACCCTGACCCCGGAGGTCCAGCGGCGTTTGCTCACCCAGCAGGCGGTGCGCGAAGCGGAGAAATCCGAGGAAGCGTATTCGGCCTCCATCGAGAAACTCGCCAAACTGGCTGGGCCCAAAGTGGAGAACCCTACGACCCCGCTGATGGCGAGCTACCGGGAAAAGCTGCTCCTGCTCGACGATGCCATTGCGGACTGCCACGCCCAGGCGAAGCAGAATCCGGGAAATCCCCAACTGCGGCAGGAGTTGCTTTCCATGTACCAGGACAAGCAGCGAACGCTCCAGGAAGTAGCCCAGGAGGAATAAATGTCGACTTGTCATTGGTCCGTGGTCCGCGGTCAGTTGCCAGTAGTCAGTTGTCAGTTGTCAGAACGTGTGAAAGAATGCCCTAGCCCCGAAGGGGCGAAAGACAGTAGCCCAGGGCGTCAGCCCTGGGATCAGATGAGTAAAAACCACAAAAACTATAACCTGCCGTCCTTCTCCCAGGGCTGGCGCCCTGGGCTACTGTCTTTCGCCCCTTCGGGGCTAAGGGCCCTTCTGGTGGTGATGGTGCTGGTGGGAGCGAGCAGCGCTCACGCCCGAAACGCTCCGCAGGAGGAGTTTACTCGCACGGTTGATCAGACGGTCGCCCTCCCGTCAGGACAGGGCGTTAGCATCGAGCACAGTCTGGGTAACATCACGATTCACACCCAATCGGGGCGCGACGTACACATTGTGGCCCACATTCATGCCTCCGGCAGCGATCGCGACCAGGCATCCCGCCTGGTGAATGAAATCAACATCCGGATTCACCAGCACGAAGTGCATCAACTCGAGCTGAAGGCGCTCAAGGTCCGGGTCGCTGCGGGTGAGGGAGTTGACATTCGCACGGAATATCCCGATTGGGTGAAACATGGTCATTTCTTCCACGGCAGCTTCTCCTACGCGGTGGACTATGACATCACCATGCCGGAAGCGGCGTCGCTTGCCGTCCGCAACAAGTTTGGTAACGTCTCAGTAACCGGACTCCGTGGAGACGCCGACATCCACGACAGCAATGGCTCGCTCGCTTTTCGCGACGGTCGGGGCACGCAGGAACTGGAGAATTCCTTCGGCGGCATCGAAGTTGGCGGCAATGTGGGTGACGTTCACGCCGCCACCAGCAACGGTTATCTTCATGTCGCGGACGTTCAGGGCGCGGTGAACCTGCGCGACCGCTTCGGAGAGGTCACCGCCGACCGTATCCGCAAAGAGGTCTGGATCAATAACGGCAACGGAAGCGTGAAGGTAAGCGAGGCGGGCGGGCCTTCTATGGTCGAAACCTCGTTCGGCCCGGTTACCGCGATCGGCATCCACGGCGACCTGACGGTGCGCAATAGCAATGGTTCGGTGGAAGCGCGCAACATCGAGGGTTCGGGAGACCTGAACACGTCCTTCGGTTCTATCACCTTCTCTGACATTGGCGGCCGGCTTTTGTGCAACGCCACCAACAGCAAGATCAACGGTAGCGGGGCGGGCGCGGGCGCCACGGTGCGTACCACATTCGGCGAGGTCGACGTGCACGATGTTCACGGAGAGCTTCAAGTCGACAATTCGAACGGCAAGGTCATGGTTCGCGGCGTGCGCGGCAACGCCACGCTCCGAACATCTTTCGCCGGATTGGATGCCGAGGATATCGGGGGGAGCGCAACGGCCACCGACTCCAACGGCGGCATCAAGCTGCATAACGTGACCGGCCCGGCGGAGGTCCGGGGCTCCTTCGGCGCGATCGAAATCGCCCAGGTGCACCAGGGCGCGCGCGTGGTAACCCAAAATAGCAGCGTCACCCTGGACGACGTCGGCGGCGAGGCGTACGTGAAAACCAGCTTCGGCCTGGTGCGCGCCGATAACATCAACGGCCGGCTAAGTGTGGAAAACTCAAATGGCGGGGTGAATGCCTCCCTGGTGAAAGGGGCCGTCAGCGTGCGGTCCTCCTTCGGGTCCGTCAGGCTTGACGGCGTCGGCGACCCCATCGACGTGGACAATCAGAATGGCTCAGTGGAGGTTCTTGGCCTGAACGGTAGAAGCTGCTCGCACGTGACGTTGCGCACGTCGTTTGCCCCGGTCCGCCTCCATTTGCCTGCCGGCGGGGGCTATCGCCTGGAGGCGAGGACGTCGTTTGGTCACGTGCGAACGGAACTGCCCATCACGTCCACGGGCGAGCTCTCCGGCGATTCGATCAACGGCACCGTGGGGAATGGCGCCTGCGAATTAAGTCTGCACAACAGCAATGGCAATATTGAGATACTGAAGAAGTAAAAGAGCCCGAGTCAAGAGCAAGAAAGATGGATTCAAGTCATTGCCGCCATTGGGCCATTGACTTAGAGGGATGAACCACGACCACCCGGCGGCCTTTATCAGGTGGCTTTTGCCATACGGCTATCCTAGCACGTCCCCGCCACAGATCTTCAAACTGCTCCACTACGCAAGCACCCGAACCGAACCTTTTGGAGCCTTGCGTTCAGAGGCGGTCGGCTGTATGTTATCGGTAGGCCGGAAAATGAAAACGGAAATCCAGGCAACGTGAGTTAGAGTCATTGGCAAAATAACGCTTGAATTGTGTCAAGGCAAACGAATCGTAGCGGCGTAAAGCACTCCGAAGAGAGGAGAACGACATGGACGAATCAACAGCAGCAGAAAGATCCGCGAGCTCACAGCCACCTGAGGTTGCAACGGCTGTCCAACTGGAGATCTTGCAGCGAAGGGTTGAAGCGCTAAACGATCGGGTTCGAGCATTGACCGCGATGCTTGGATCCTTATTGGTGCCGGAGGGCGCCGGCCCAGGCCGTTTTCCAGGTCCCGTAGTGCCGATCGGTTTCCGTCCGCCGGGCGGGGATGAGATTCATGGACCCGGTTCTCAGAACATCCTCGTGTGCAGTTGGGATGCGGTAACGGTTATCGTCGCAACTCTCAATTGGTTCGGCCCAGATACGCCGGTAGCCGGCAAAACGGTGACATTTTCATTCACCAATGCTGGCGGCCTCGGCACGTCGGTGGGAATCTCCACAGGGCCGGGCGGCACTGGCTCGACCAGCGCGCCGGGCGGCTCGGTGAGCGTGAAGACAAACGCTCAGGGGGAAGCCGTTATCTACGTGCATTCGGCTCTGAAGGGTACTATCACACTTCATGCCAGTGCCGGTTGGTCTCAGGGCGACGACATCGTGATCAACTTCAAGTGAGGACTCGTGAGAGTCCGTAGGCGGAGACACGACCCACTCGCTGGCGTCGCCGCCTGTACCCGGTTCAACGCGCGCAAACCCGCGGAAGGGGATGTGTGTGCGTTCGCCCAAAAAACTTGACTCACTCACGATAATTTCTCACCCACAAGCCTCTTAGTGGAGCCAACCTCTCTCTGCCGATGTCCGCGCCGGAACCTAAGAATTTGATTGACAATTGATTGCAACTCGGTCTACTATCATGACGTGTGCTGGCCCAGGTGGGGCCAACTCGGCCAAAAGACGGCAAAGTGACCTTGGATTCCGCCCGAAAGCATCGGGGCAGATTTCGGGCCGTACCTATCGCCAAATGAAGAACGCTTCAAGACCGGCGACCCGATGCGGACACCATCGCCGGCGCAGACAACCCCATCACGAACGAACCCATAGGCGTAAGACACTTATTTTCAAGCACATAAGTTATGGACCAGAGCACCGAAACCATATCGAATATTGCCATCGGTTTCATTGGTTTACGGAGGCGGTTGCCCGACCTTGTTGAATTTTGAATGCAATGCCCTCTCTCGATTGCCAATTCAGGAGCGCACCGGCGGCCGTCGGCTCAGACGAGTGGAAGGGGGAGGCATCACACGGAAGCCGGTATGCGGCTTATTTTCATTGTGTCGAGCATGGTCGCCACTGGTCCGATTGCTGAATTGGAGGCACCGGGCGCTGGATCTTTAACCCTTGACTTCTTGACCTTCGACCTCAACCTCTTCCATGAGTCAGGCAGAACAAGTTCGGGCGGCGGCGGACATCGTGCGGGTCGTGGGCGATTACGTCAAGCTGCGCAAGGCGGGCACCAGAATGGTCGGATTGTGCCCGTTCCACCAGGAGAAGACCCCATCTTTCTCGGTCAGCCCGACCAAACAACTTTTCTACTGCTTCGGCTGCGGGGTGGGAGGGGACGTTTTCAAGTTCGTGATGCAGATTGAGAACCTCACTTTCCCCGAGGCACTGCGGCGGGTAGCGGAGAAGGTGGGGGTTCGCCTTGCCGAGTCGGCGGACGACGCGTCCTACGACGCCAACGCCCGCGAGCGGGCGGCGCTCTACAAAATCCACGACGTAGCTGCCAGGTTTTTCGCCGCCCAGTTGACCGCCACCGTGGAGGGCCGCCTGGCGAAGGCGTATCTGGCTGACCGCGGCCTCAGCGACGAGACGACGGCTCGATTTCGGCTGGGCTATGCGCCTTCCGAGGGCAGGGCGCTGACCCGGCACCTGACGGCGGCGGGCTTCTCGATCGAGGACCTCAAGAAGAGCGGGTTAGTGCTACAAGATACTGAGGGCGAGCGTTCCTTCGATCGTTTCCGGCGACGGGTGATCTTTCCCATCGCCAACGATTCCGGTAAGGTGGTCGCTTTCGGCGGGAGGGCGCTCGGCGACGAGCCCGCCAAGTATCTCAACTCTCCGGAAACCCCAATTTATACCAAGAGCCGGGTGCTGTACAACCTCGACCGCGCCGGCACGGCCATCCGCAAGCTCGATTACGCCATCTTGGTGGAAGGTTACATGGATTGCATCGCGGTGGCCTCGTCGGGCATCGAAAATGTGGTCGCTTCCTGCGGCACCAGCCTGACTGAGAGCCAGTTGCGCTTGCTGGCGCGCTATTCGCGCCGGGCGGTGATGAACTACGACCCGGACTCGGCCGGAGTGGCCGCTACCGAGCGATCGCTCGCCATGCTTCTGGAGGAGGGGTTCGAAGCCAAAGTGCTGGCTCTGCCCGCCGGTCTCGACCCGGATTCGTTCATCCGCAAGCAGGGCGTGGAGCCTTACCGTGAGCGACTGGCCGCCGCGCCGAGTTATCTCGATTACCTCACCGAGCGCGCCGCGTCTCAACACGATGTAACCAAGCCGGAGGGGAAGGTGGCAGCGGCCAACGCCCTGCTGCCCTACCTGGCGAAAATTCCGAGCCGCCTGCTGCGCGACGAATTGTCGCAGCGCGTGGCAGAGCGTTTGCGCTTGGATGAGCGATTGCTCCGGGACGAGTTGAAGCGTGCAGCAAGCGAAGGGCGCAAAGAAATGCGTGCCGCCGAGGCTTCGCAAGCCATCGGGGCCGGTCCTGCCGAAAAGCAGTTGCTGCGAGCGTTCCTGGCCAGCGAAGAATTGGCCAATGAGTTCCTGCCCAAGCTGGTTGAGGAAGGGGATTGCGTTGGCTTACTCACGGAGGGGATCTTCAAGCAGTTTTTGGAGCTCCGTCGCCGGGGAGCGAAACTGGAGATCAGCGAGATCGAGGATTCGTTCAGCGCCGAAGAGAAGCGGCTGCTCTACGATTGCGCCTTTACTCCCGCAGAAGCGGTGGATGAGAAGGCCGTGCTCGCTTGTTGCCGGGCATTGCGCCGCCGCAGAGTGGAACGAGAGCGGGAGAAGTTGCAGAGCGATATCCAGGCTGCTGAGCGCGAGCACGACCAACCGCGGCTTGCCGAGCTATTGCAGGCCAAGACCAAGCTGGTGAAGGAGCTGTCGCAGTTGGGCAGGGTGGGCGGCAGTCAAGAGGAAGTCCAAAGTTGAAAGTCGAAAGTCGAAAGTTAAAGAAGCAAGCCCGGCGTTGGTTGCCGCAAAGTTTCAAGGCATCTGGCCTTTCGACTTTTAACTTTCGACTCTCGACTTTTTTCGACTCTCGACTTCCTGGCCTGAGAATCGGTGGAAAAACCGTTCAGGTTGGTGTAACATAGAATGAACCATACATGGAAGAGTCACATCTAACGAAGAGGGGTCTTTGCAGGCGAGAGGCTTCTTCGGCTGAGCTGTCGCGTGTGGATTGATCTCGTGGTGTCGTTTCTTAACTTTGGGGGTCGCAAGCTTTGGCGTTTGATGATAAGTACGACCAGGTGACCAAGCTGATCAGCCTGGGTAAAGAGAAGGGCTATCTCCTTTCCGATGAGGTGAACGATCTTCTGCCCTCCGACGTGCATTCGCCCGAGGACCTGAACGATTTGCTCTCGATGTTTGACAGCGAGGGCATCGAAATTCTGGATGCGCCGAGAGCGAAAGCTTCTGAGCATCTCGGGATTGAGAAGGAAGAGGTCCGGTCCGACGAAGCGCAAGAGGATCTCGACCTTGACCTGACTCCGGGCGCAATCGACAAAACCAACGACCCGGTGCGCATGTATCTGCGCGAGATGGGTACCGTACCGCTGTTGACGCGCGAAGGCGAGGTGGAGATTGCCAAGCGCATCGAACGCGGCCAGGTGGCAGTGTTCAAGGCTTTGTCGCGCTCGCCCATCGTGGTCCTGGAGATGTTCGCCCTGCGCGGGCAGTTGAAGGGGGGCGAGAGGTCCATCAAGGAAGTGGTGGTCTTCAACGACGACGAGCTCACCGAGGACAAGATCTACGAGGGGCTGCAAAAGGTCATCGGCATCATCGACGAGATGGAGCGGCTGTATAAGCGCGCCCTCCAGTTCCAGGCCAAGCGCGAGTCCATCGCCCGCACCAAGCGGCCGCGCGACTATCGCCGCTACGCGCTGGCGGAGGCGCGTCACCGGATTCTGGTGTCGCAGTTGTTTCGGTCCGCCGAGTTCACCCACGCGGAGCGCAAGCGGTTGATCGAGCGCATTCGGCAGGCGGTCGACGAGCTGAAGCCGGTGGAGCGCGATGTGAACCGGCTGGAAAGGAAGCTGGAGGGCTCTCGCGGCGGCGACCACAAGGACCTCAAGAAGGAGCTGCGGCAGTACCGTGCCCGCCTGGGCGAGATTGAAGACCGCAACCAGGCAAGCGTCATCGCCCTGAAGCGCACGCTGAACACGATCTTCGAGGGCGAGCGGACTGCCGATGCCGCCAAGCGCGAGTTGATCGAAGCCAACCTTCGCCTCGTGGTGTCGATTGCCAAGAAGTATACCAATCGCGGCCTTCAGTTCCTGGACCTGATCCAGGAGGGCAACATCGGGCTGATGAAGGCGGTGGACAAGTTCGAGTACCGGCGTGGCTACAAGTTCTCCACCTACGCCACGTGGTGGATCCGGCAGGCCATCACGCGCGCTATCGCCGACCAGGCGCGGACCATCCGCATCCCGGTGCACATGATCGAGACCATCAACAAGCTCATCCGCACGTCGCGCCAGCTCGTGCAAGAGTATGGGCGCGAACCGACTTCCGAGGAAATCGCCAAGCGCATGGACATCCCGGTGGTGAAGGTGCGCAAGGTGCTCAAGATCGCCCAGGAACCCATCTCGCTGGAGACGCCGATCGGCGAGGAAGAGGATTCGCATCTGGGAGATTTCATCGAAGACCGGGGCGTGATCTCGCCCGCCGAGGCCGTCATCAACATCAACCTCAAGGAGCAGACGGACTCGGTGCTGAAGACGCTGACGCCGCGCGAAGAGAAAGTGATCAAGATGCGCTTCGGCCTCGACGACGGCAGCGAGCATACGCTGGAGGAAGTCGGGCAGAGCTTCGCCGTCACGCGCGAACGCATCCGGCAGATCGAGGCCAAGGCCCTGCGCAAGCTGCGCCACCCGTCGCGCAGCCGCAAACTGCGCGCTTTCCTTGACCAGACGGCGCGCGAGTCGGCGGGGGCCTAAGCATTTTGCATTTTGGATTTTCGATTCCAAAATGATGGAACTGATTCTCAACCTCGGTTGGCTGCTGCTGGCGGCGGCTTGCTTCCATTTCTGGTGGCCGCGCAAGCGGCGATTCGGCGGCCAAAGAAACCGGTCTCTCCGTGGGTTCCTGGCTCTCGGTTGCGCGCTCGTCGTCCTGTTTCCGATTATCTCCGTCACCGATGACCTGCACGAAGAGCAGGCCGTCATGGAGGACTCCAGCGCGAGGCTCACCAAGCGCTGGGCTGGCAGCCACGGTTCCGCGTCCGCCGAGCAGCACTTTTTCACTCCGCCGAGCCGCGTTTCTTCGCGTCTCCCCTTCGTGGCTGATTTAGCACGTGTCAGCGGCTGGTTGTGCGAGCCGGAGACATCGTCGCGGCTCGAAGATTATCTTTCCCCCGTGTTTGGCCGTGCTCCCCCCTTATCCCGCCTCTAGTTTTCTCACCGCCACAACTGGGTAGCAATTCCTGTCCGGCAATCGGGCTGGCTTCGCCCGGGTTGGCATTTGTGCCTGCCCTCGCACGAAGACGCATGCCTGGAGGATAACGCCGGGTTCATCGACTGATTTTCAATGCGCGCCGGCTCAACGCGACCACCCTCAACGCCGCCGCTGAGTTTGACGCGGTGCCGGGCTGGCCTTACGAGCGCGGCGGGCTTAGGGGGTAAGACTCATGCTCAAGTGTCGCCATAACGCAATGATTCCAGTTCACGACACGCACTTCTTCAGACATTTTTGTATTGGGTTTCTCCTGGCTGGATGCCTGGGGCGCACCCTCTTCGCACAGACGGCCTACACCTGGCAGCAACTCAAGGACAAGTTCGAGGCCACAAACCCGACCTTGCAGGCAGCGCACCTCAACATTGACGAATCGCGGGCTCAGGAGATCACCGCCTACTTGCGGCCAAATCCTCAATTCTCGGTTACCGCGGATCAAATTGGTCACAATACGACATCCAACCCGTTCAAAGAATTCCTCAACGCCTATTCAGTCGGTTATCTGCACGAGCGGCAGCACAAGCGGGAGTTGCGGCGTGACAGCGCCAAGGAATCCACCGCCGTCACCGAATCGTCGTACTTGGATCAGGAACGCGGTCTGCTTTTCGATCTGCGAAGCGCTTTTGTCCAGTTGTTGCAGGCGAAGGCCGTGCTCCAGAACGCGAAAGAGAACCTGGATTACTGGGACCGAGAGCTCGCGGTCAATCAAAGGCGGTTCGACGCGGGAGACCTCGCTCTAGTGGATCTGAACCGTTTGGTGCTACAGCGGGCGCAATTCGAAGCGGATTTCGAAACCGCGACGGTGAATCTTCGCACCAGCAAGATCCAGCTCCTGACGTTGCTGAATGACCGGACGCCCATCGATCAGTTCGATGTAATCGGGCAGTACGACTTCCAGGAGCAGCTCATGCCGCTCGAGGAGTTTCGGAATATTGCGCTGGCAGCGCGGCCGGACCTTAAGGCAGCCATGCAGTCCGTGGACCTGGCGAAGATCAACCACCAGCTTGCCATCGCGAACGGATCGGTGGACCCGACCTTTGGTTTCGATGTGGCCGCTCCTTCCCTCACCAGCAATTACCTGAGTTGGGCCTTCCCACTCTATCAATATGTCGGCTTCAATGTGAGTGTGCCGCTGCGGATCTTCGACAAGAACCAGGGCGAGAAGCTGCGTACGCAAATCGACATCGGCCGCAACGAGCGATTGCGGGAGGCCGCGCAGGCCTCGGTTTTCAGCGATGTCGATTCCGCCTATTGGACATTGATCCAAGCCCTGAATCTCCTGAAGCCATACAAGGCGAAGTATCTGCCGCTGGCCGAGGACAACCGCAACCGGATTTCGATTTCCTTTCAGAACGGGGGCGCATCTCTGCTCGATTTGTTGGACTCGGAGAAGGCTTATCGGGACACTCGAGTGGCGTACTTGAATCTGATTGGTTCCTACTTGACGGCTGCGGCCCAAATGAACGTGGCCGCCGGCCGGGAGGTCATGCAATGAATCGCTTACTTCTTTTCGAAGCAACTCTGTGTGTGGGCTTGAGCTTTCTCGTCACGGGGTGCGCGCGGAAGGGCACGGCCCAAGCCAACCCGACGGCGGACACGGGTCCGGTTCCCACGATGGTGGAGCCCGATATGGACTCCAGCAACTTCAAGGTGGACCACGCGGAGCAGTTTCCGCTGGCCACTGCGGGTGAGCTCGTCGCAGCGCCGGAGCTGAATGTGACCGGCGTCGTCAATCCGGACGTGTCGCGGCAGGTGCCGGTACCCTCGCTCGCCACCGGGCGGGTGGTTGAAATCAGTGCCAGGCTTGGCGACGAAGTGAAAAAGGGCCAGCTTCTGTTCAAAGTGCGAAGCAGTGACATCGCGGGTGCCTATTCTGACTATCGCAAGGCTGTCAAAAACGAACAGCTCGCCAAGATACAGCTCAATCGCGCCAAAATCCTGTTCGACGACGGCGCGATTCCGAAGAGCAGCCTCGAAATTGCGCAGACCACCGAGGACAACGCGGTTGTCGATCTGGAGACCACTACCGAGCATCTCAGGCTGCTGGGTTCCGATCCAGACCATCCTTCGGGTATCGTCGAGGTCTACGCACCAGTATCCGGAGTAATCACGGACCAGCAGATCACGAGCTCATCGGGCGTACAAGCCCTGACGCCGCCGAACCCTTTCACCATATCTGACGTGTCGCACGTATGGATTCTATGTGACGTGTATGAGAACGATCTTGGGTTTGTGCGACTCGGTGAGTATGCCAACATTCACCTGAATGCATACCCAGACTTGGCCCTCCAGGGCAGGATCAGCAATATCGGGGCGATTTTGGATCCCAACCTGCGCACCGCCAAGGTTCGCCTGGAAGTTCTTAACCCGGGAATGCTGCGGCTCGGCATGTTCGTGACCGCTACGTTCTTCGGGCCAAAGAAGGAATCCCACGCCACGGTTCCGGCGACCGCGGTGCTGCACTTGCACGATCGCGATTGGGTCTATGTACCGATGGAAGGCGGGAATTTCCGCCGCATTGAGGTGTCCGGAGGAAAGATGCTGCCCGGGAAGATGCAGGAAATCAGGTCCGGGATCCGGCCGGGTCAGCAGGTGGTAGTCAACGCCCTGGTGCTTCAAGCGACGACGGAACAGTAGATGGAGGGAGCAGGGAATAGGGAATCAGGAGTAGTGAGTGGGGCAGGATGAAGTCTTTTGTCTTTGTCTGCTACTCCCGATTCCCTACTCCCTATTGCCTGCTTGTGCCGGATATTGTGCGGAGGACGATAAATGATTCGCGCCGTAGTTGATTTTGCCCTGAACAAGCGCCTTCTGGTGCTGGCGGTGGCCCTGCTGCTGTTCGCATGGGGAATGTACTCGTTCCACAACCTTCCCGTCGAAGCATACCCCGACGTGGCGGATAACTATGTTGAGATCATCACCCAGTGGCCCGGAATCTCGGCGGAACAAATCGAGCAGCAGGTCACAATCCCGCTCGAAATCGTGATGAACGGCATCCCGCACGTGACCCATTTGCGCTCGTTTTCGCTCTTCGGGCTTTCAGACCTGAAGCTCATTTTTGACGACGAAGAACAGAATGCCTGGAATCGCGAGAGAGTGCTGGAGCGGCTTTCGCAAGTGACCCTGCCGCCTGGCGTCGTGCCAACCATGGGCACCGACTGGAGCCCGGTTGGCCAGATTTATTTCTTCACGCTGCACAACACCAATCCTCAATTCGACGTGATGGAGCTTAAGTCGATCGAAGATTGGGTGGTCGAAAAAAACTTGAAGGCAGTCCCTGATATCGTCGACGTGGCCAGTTTCGGCGGGCCTACGCGTGAATACCAGGTTCGCGTCGATCCAGAGAAACTCGTTGCCTACGGCCTCAGCCTTGCGCAAGTGGAGCAGCAGCTCACGAATAATAACGCGAATGCGGGCGGCAGCTTCGTTGAAGCGGGCCTCCAGCAGATCAACGTTCGGGAAGTGGGACAAGTCAGAGATGTGCACGACATCGAAAACACGGTGATCATCACCAAGAGCGGCACACCGCTCCGGGTGAAGGATATCGCGGTCGTCTCCCAGGGACCCAAGATCAGGCTCGGCCAGTTTGGCCATGCGATTCATCGCGAGGACGGAAGGATCATCGACAACGATGATGTGGTTTCAGCGTGGGTACCCATGCGAAAAGGCGCCGATGCAGACGCGGCGCTTAAGGGACTGCACAAGAAAGTGGAGGAGCTGAACGAGCGTCTTTTGCCGCCCGGCGTCAAGATCGTTCCGTTCATCGACCGCAGCGACCTGGTGCGCTTTACTACCCATACGGTGCTGCACAATCTGACCGAAGGCTTCATTCTGGTGACGATTATTCTGCTGCTCTTTCTAGGTAATGTACGGGCCGCGCTGATCGTGGCCCTGACGATTCCCTTCGCGCTGTTGTTCGCGTCCATCTGCCTTGACCTGCGCCACATCTCCGCGAATCTCCTTTCGCTGGGGGCATTGGACTTTGGGATGGTCGTCGACGGGGCGGTGGTGATGGTCGAGAATATCATTCGCCACATCGGCCACAAGGAAGAAGTGCACAAGTCGGTGCCGGATCGAATCCGAGCCGCCGCGCACGAGGTGCAACGGCCCGTGTTCTACGCCATCATGATTATCATCACCGCCTATCTGCCGATCTTCACACTTCAGCGGGTGGAGGGCCGGCTCTTCCGGCCGATGGCCTGGACGGTGGCGTTTGCCCTGCTGGGCGCGGTCATATTCTCCATCACCATCGCGCCGGTGCTCGCCAGCTTTCTGTTTC
>Ga0209039_10001237_pt1 | contig 24386 bp, 23 predicted proteins | sample BogFormECP12_OM1_FD_188238 | JGI IMG/M metagenome (GOLD analysis project Ga0209039, IMG submission 188238) | Bog forest soil microbial communities from Calvert Island, British Columbia, Canada - ECP12_OM1 (SPAdes) (version 2) | ecosystem: Environmental > Aquatic > Freshwater > Wetlands > Bog ... | reverse complement strand
AAGTTTATCTTTCTCTGTCGTGGAGCCGCGCAGTCTTTGTGATCTGGTATCTATTCGGCGCGATTCTGAATCCGGCATGGATCGGCCAGGGTACGCTCTATTTATTGGTCAGAAAAAGTTGGGTCCACATTGTGAGCGGTATTTTGATTCTGGCAAGCCTCGCCAGCGCGGCTCTGATGCTATCCATTCCCATCAATGATGGTGGTTTCCATTTGGGAATGCCAATCAGCCAGCAATATAAAGCAATTATTCCATCTGCTTCTTTTAACTTGATTCTTATCCCGACCATTATTTTTGGAACAGTTGGTCTCGTTCTATTGGTGGGTGGAGCGCTCTATTCAGCGTTCTTGTTCTGGCGCAAACGCGTCTTGCCCAATCGGGTCATCGGTAACATTTTGATCGCTGTCGGTGCTCTATCCGTGGCGACTGCTAGCGAGCTGACTCATCTTGGCTATGGACAATTCTTGTATCTGGGAGAATTGCTCGCGGCGGTCCTGATGTTTGCCGGATTCATGACCGCCGCGCGGCCTCAACCGGAAGAGGTGGTAAAGCCGGTTGTTGCCGCTGCTGATTAATCACCACGAATCAAATGACCATCACGTTGCAATGTGATGGTCATTTTTTAAATCTCCTCGCAACTCTTGATAACAAGTGTACAATTGAAATATAAATCGTCAACGCCGCGACTGCGGCGTTCCCCATACACAAAGGAGATTCCCATGTTCCACACTATCATCATTGTTGGCAACCTTGGTAAGGACCCTGAAATGCGTTATACGCCTTCAGGACAAGCTGTGACATCATTCTCGGTCGCTACCAGCCGCAAATACACATCGAGTAACGGCGAACAGGTTAATGAAACGATTTGGTTTCGCGTTTCAGCCTGGGGCAAACAAGCCGAGGTTTGTAACCAGTATTTGAAAAAAGGCTCGAAAGTTTTAGTGGAAGGACGCCTCACGCCGGACAAGAACACGGGCGGGCCTCGCATCTGGCAGAAACAAGATGGCACATCTGGCGCATCGTTTGAAGTCACAGCTGGAACGGTTCGCTTCTTGTCCTCACGCGGCGACAGCGATTCTGGCGCCGGTTCCACAGCTGATGCAGGCGATATGGCAGTCGCTCCTGCTGAAGATGATATTCCATTCTAAGCACGGCTACACTGTTCCCTATATGATCGGAGAGAACCATGTCTCTTCCTACTCCTCCACCTTCTCCCTCCCTTGAAATTCCATCCGGGCTGGATGTGGTTTACGCCAATCTAGCGCGCATCTCGCATTCTCCTGCTGATATTGTGATGGACTTTGCACATATTCTGCCCGGCGAAACCAAAGCGACCGTTAAAGCGCGGGTATTAATGTCGCCGCTTTCTGCAAAACTTCTCATGCGCGCTTTGGCAGAGAACCTGGCGCGCTATGAATCGGTCTTCGGAGAAATTGTTGTCCCGAATACCTCTCTGGCTGAGAATCTATTTCGTCCGCACCAATCGCCCGAGCCTCCAAAAGACGGCAAGGCTTGAGGATCGCAGAATCGCTATGCAAAAACTTGAAAGTATTGCCGAGCAAATTCGACGCAGCTTCGACGCGCGTACCGCGTCCCGCGATCAGGCTTTGTCTCAAGCCCGTCAGTTGACGCGTGCTTGCTCTCTTGCGATCCGCGCCGTTCATCGCGACGAGACAGATGTGATGCAAGAACATTTGTCCGAGGCGCGCCAATTGGCTGACCGATTGAAAAATGATCTTGCCCAATATCCTGACCTTTTCTATTCGGGTTATACACAGGATGCATTGAAAGAGTTTGTCGAGGCCAATGTCACTTGTGCGTTGATTCAAAACCAACCCCTGCTTACGCCCGAGGAATTAGGTGTTGCCGGATTTACTTATTTGAATGGTTTAGCTGAAGTTGTGGGCGAGTTACGGCGGCGGACACTTGATATTTTGCGACACGGTTATTCGCAGGAAGCGGAACGTCTACTCGGCATCATGGATGATATTTATTCCGTGCTGGTCACGATGGATTATCCTGATGCAATCACCAACGGTCTGCGTCGACAGACTGACTTGGCGCGCGGCATCATTGAGAAGACACGCGGCGATATCACGTTTAGTTTGCGGGGCGAACATCTTGAACAGGCTATCGGGAACTTGAGCGCTCAATTAAACGATGACAAGCCAGAGGTCGAGAAGAGAGCCGGACGCGCGATTTCATCTGACGAAGAAGATTGATCAATGGCAAAAACTGGGAAACGTTATCCACTTGTGATTTACACACACATGATTGATCGCTGGTGGCCCGCCATCCTGCTGTTGGGTTTAGCTCTAGTATCGCTTGCCTGGCCGCTTTATCAAGACCCATTCACGCGGCTGGCTGAACCGTGGCGATGGCAGGCGATGGCCGGGCTGGGCGGCGTAGTGACGCTGACCTCGCTGGTTATGGCAGCCTTTCGCAAGAGCGGATACGTGCAACCATTTAGCGATCATTTGCGGCTGGCGACGCCGTTTTTTCGAATGAACATTTCGTATCGCCGTATTCTTCGTACATCCACGGTCAGCATGGCCGCCACTTTTCCTCTAAAGAGTCTTTCCGGCTGGAGGCGAGAAATCATTCGGCCGCTGATTAGCTTGACTGCGGTAAAGATTGAATTAAATGCATTCCCAATGCCTCGTTCCGCATTACGATTTTTTCTTTCACCGTTTTTCTTCCAAGGCAACACACCCCATTTCATTCTTTTGGTGAATGATTGGATGGGCCTTGGCACTGAATTGGATAGTATGCGCGTGAATGGCAACAGGCCCGAGCAAAAAAATTTTTCAGATCAATCCATCCTTTCACGATTGCCGAAGAAATGAATATTTATTTTGCCTGCTCCATTACCGGCGGGCGCGAATTTGAAAGCGTCTATCAAGACCTGACAGCGGCACTCCTCGCGGACGGTCATGATGTGCCGACTGCGCATCTTGCTGAATCAACTGTTGTATCGCTGGAAGCGGTAGTTGACCCGCATGAAGTTTACGGACGCGATGTAACCTGGATACGAGAGGCGCGTGCCTTGGTTGCAGAAGTCAGCGTTCCATCGCATGGTGTTGGATATGAGATTGGTTTTGCATTGAATGAGGGAAAGCCTGTGCTGTGTTTGTTCAAGGAAGGACGCAAAGTTTCAAAAATGATCAGTGGAAACCCACACCCGCAATTGCAGGTGCGGGTTTATCGTGATTCTGCCCAAGCGATTGAATTAATGCGAAAATTTCTTGGTGAATTGAAATGAGAGGGCCGTATTGAGAGAAACTTCTTGTGAATACTATCACTATAATTTGGTGACATTTGATAATCCCGTGATTCACGCGCCTGCGGTATTATGAGTGTGGAGACGGAACAAAGACACCTCCAAGATGCTCCTCACTGTCTCCTCCTTTGGCGAAAGCCGCCGCCGGATTTATAAATCCGGCGGCGGCATTTTTGTCTGACTCACTATCCCTGTGCGGAAAACTCTATGGTTCGTACGCAGGCAACACCACAATGAAAGTAGATCCATTTCCCAGCGTGGACTCGACCCATACGCGTCCCTGATGACTTTCCACAATGGATTTGACGATAGCCAGCCCGAGGCCAGAGCCTTTTGAATTCTCCAACACATTGCTGGCGCGATAGAACTTTTCAAAAATGCGGGATTGTTCATCCATTGGAATGCCGGGGCCCGTGTCTCTAATTTCGAAAATGAGCTGCCGATCCTCGGTGCGGATGCTGACGCGGATTGTTCCATCTTTGGGAGTGTACTTGACCGCGTTTCCAAGCAGATTATCCAGCATTTGACGGATACGAATGGGATTAGCGCGTAAGGCTGGCAAATTGGATGCAATATTTTTTTCCACACGAAGATTTTTTTGTGTAATCAGCGACTCAAGCATTTCGAAGGAGTACTGAAAGACACTCTCCAGCTGAACCAATTCGCGCCGCGAATCAAAACCTGCTTCAAGCCGGCCCAGGTCGAGCAGGTCGTTGATGAGAGTTGTGATACTCTGTACACTTGCTTGAATGCGTCTCAGAAATTCCTGCTGTTGTTCATTGAGCGGCCCGACGCGCGAAACAAGTTCCGTATAACCCAATACAGCAGTTAGCGGAGAACGCAGATCATGGGAAACCGTATGAACGAATTCGGTTTTGATCTGGTCTAGTTTTTTTAGATAAGTAATATCGTGGATTGTAATGGCGGTGCCGATATGAGGAATGGAAGTCTGCTGTGCATTTAGAATCCGTCCATCGTCAAAATTCAATTCGTGATACTTGATAGGACTTTCTGTTGAACGGAGCACGAATGCCTGAAGATCCGGATTTTGGATCACATGCAATATGGGCCTGCCGATGAAATCGGCTGAGAGGTCAAAGGTCTCTCTCGCGATTCGGTTCATGAAGAGGATTTTACGCTCATGATCGAGAACGATCACACCGTCTTCGATGTTGGCGATAATGGCTTCCAGTTTGTCGCGTTCTGTTTCGGAAATCTGGGCGCGTTTTTCGAGGGACGAAGTGGTGCGCTTAACTTCGCGGCGGATCCAATCGCCGAGGTGACGGGCGCGTGACAGGCTTTTGTCAACGGCACCCACGATATCGGCGGTATGAAGAGGCGGATAAAGATATCCGCTTAAGCCGGCTTTCAAAACGGCTTTGATGGTGCCGGTTGTATCCATTTCAGCAAACAGCAAAATTGGAAGTGTGGGAAAGCGTTCGAGTTCTGCTTCGGCGATTTCGATGCCATTCTTGCCGGAAAAGTATTCTGCAATAAGCAATAAAGCCGGCGATGATTCATCGAGGATTTTTTCCAATCCTTCCCGGTCCTGTGCGATTGCAACTTCATACTCCACAGCCTGAAGTGCACGTTCCATCAGGCGTAAACTTTGCGAATCATCCAGTGCCAATAGGATCAGATCGCGCTGGGTCATCCATTTCCTTTTTTGGTGGTATCCGGAGCAACCGTTTTTTCGGCTGAACGCGAGAGTCTTTGCAAAGAACTTTGGATGGTTTTGAGGGCCTGTTCTTGCTCGGCAGTCAGGCTGCCGGACTTGCCGGAGAGGAGTGCTTCCAGGGGATACATGGAAGCTTGCATTTCTTCGCGAATGGATTCATTTAACGATTCGAGCATCGCAAGGCGGTGCTTCTCATTCATTTTGACAGCCTCGACATTTTGCTCGACAGCGCGGAACAGACGCGCGTTGACGAGCGAGATGGAGGCATAATCAGCCACTGCTTCAAGCAATGATTGCGCGACTTTATCAATTTCGCGATCGGCTTTGCGGACAACGATCAACAATCCGATCACTTCACTTTGGACTTTGATGGGTACAACCGCCGCTGATTTTCCCAAAGCCGCCACTTTAAATTTTTCGAGCGGTGTGCCATAAATGGAAAGCGTCTCCGCTGAAATCGACACCAATGAACTGATGCCGTCATCCAATGGCTGGTTGATTTTTTTTGCCCAGCTTTCGGGCAGATTGCGATGCGCCGTCAGCAAAAAGGCGCGCGTGCTTTCATCACGGATCATCAGCCAACCGATCTCGGCTTCCGAGACTTGCAATGCGCCCACAACGATTTGATCGAACAACCGGCGCGGATCGGTGGTGGAGGTAACCGCTTTGCCGATGGACAAAATGGTGGTCAGTTCGTGCACCTTGTGTTGGAGTTCCTGATTGGCGGCTTCCAGTTGACGGTCGAGCTGGATGCGAGTCCGCGTTTCACGTGTTTGCAGGAGAGCGCGCTCCACCACCCGTACCACCTCGGCATCGCGCGCCGGCCATAGAATCGCATCCACCGCTCCCAGTCGAAAACTTTGGATCACGCTTTGTTCCTGTCCCTTTTCGGCAATAACAATCAAAGGCGCGCTGATCCCTTGTGATGTCAGGGCGGTAATCAAATCCTTGCCGCTTAAGCCGGGCAAACTGAGGTTGGCGAGAATCAAATCTGGCGGATTTTGAACCGCCGATTTGATCGCCGCGCTCGCGTCCCCGGTCAGGGTTAATTGATAACCTAACGGCTGAAGCGCTTGCCGCCCGACCAAATCGCTGATATCAGGATCGCTTTCGACGATAAGAATTCGTTCCCCAGTGGTTGCCATGGTTTCCTTAGGGTATGAAGTTGTCTTGCTGACTGGATATTCTAACGCAAAACCATGCTACTTGGATAAGGTTCGATTACAATTGTTATGATGAAAGAGCAGGTCAATTTTCGAAAATACCAGATTTCGGCAGTCGTTCCCGCTTACCGCGTGGAGGGCGAGATCGCGGATGTTCTGCATGGGCTTCCATCCTACATCCGCCATATCGTTGTGGTGGATGATGCTTCACCCGATTCAACCTCGGACATCGTAGCGGCGTGGGCAAAACGTGACCGGCGAATCATCCTATTGCGACACGATCATAACCAAGGCGTGGGCGGCGCGATGGTAACGGGCTTCCGCAAAGCGTTGGAACTTGGCGCGCAGATTGTCGTCAAGATTGATGGTGATGGGCAGATGGATCTCAGTCATTTGCCTGAATTGGTTTCCCCGTTGATTGAGGGTAAAGCGGATTACGTCAAAGGCAATCGCTTCTGCGATTTTATTGCTTTGCAGAAAATGCCGTTCATTCGCCGACTCGGCAATATGGGACTCGGCTTCCTTGCCAAAGCCGCGACCGGCTACTGGAACATATTCGACCCTACCAATGGTTTTCTCGCTATTCGCCGCGAGGTCCTGGCTCAACTTCCGCTGGAACGAATTGACCATTCTTATTATTTTGAAACTTCCATGCTGGCAAATTTATATTTGCTGGGCGCAGTGGTACGCGATGTGCCGATGCCTGCGCGTTATCAGGGCGAGGCTTCCAACCTGATTATCCGACGGGTCCTGTTTGAATTTCCATTTAAATTATTTGCAACTTTTCTTCGTCGCATGGCGTTGAAGAATTTCATTTATGATTTTTCAATGGGAACGATTTATTTGGTCACAGGCATTCCTCTTCTCTTATTTGGTTTGATCTTCGGAATTATCAAATGGATTCAATATGCCAGCCTTAACGTCCCAGCGCCGACCGGCACGGTGATGCTACCCACACTCACGGTTTTGCTGGGCATTCAACTTCTGCTTTCTGCAGTCGAAAGTGACTTGCGTTCCGTGCCAATGGCACCACTTTGCGAACCCTTATGAATAACGCCGACTTTAGCGCCTATAAATCCAATATCGGAGTGGCCATCCGGAAAGTGTTGAGCGAATCAGAATCGGGTCGTCTCGATGAAGCCGCATTTCCCGCATACTCACATCCCAATCCATTCATCAACTGGTTGTTCTGGCAAAGGCTTCGCAAGACGATGGATTATATTGAACGCGCCGCGCCATATCAACGCGTTCTTGATTTCGGATGCGGTTCGGGTGTTCTGCTTCCGTTTCTTAGCAGCATCGCAAGTAATGTGATTGCGTGGGATATAGACTTGTTTCCCTTTGAGCGGATGAAAGCGCATATTGACTTTCCGCCGAACATCGAAGTTCATGATACGCGTTCGTTTCCTCTCGACAAATTGCCCGCCGCGTCCTTCGACGTCATCACCGCGCTCGATGTGCTTGAGCATATTGATGATTTGTCGGCCACGCTCAAAAGCCTTTTGCGATTGCTCAAACCTAGCGGCCGCTTGATCGTTTCTGGCCCAACCGAAAATATTTTTTACAAACTCGGGCGCCGCGTAGCTGGGCGCGAGTATACCGGCGATTATCATGAGCGCGGCATCGTCGAGATCAAATATCGACTTGCATCATTGGCACGTATCGAGCAAATTGCTGTGCTTTATCCGCCTATGCCGCTATTTGATTTGTTTGTGGCAATTGTCTGAATCAAGATGAACGCCCAGCGTTCAGGAAAATTTTTTGATAAGCCGTTCAATTGATGCGAGACCCAACTCCAATTTTTCGATTTCACCGCCGAAGCTGATTCGGCAATAGTTTTGATAGCGCCGTAAAAAACGACGACGGTCGGGATTGACATCGAAGAACATGCCGGGCACGGTGATCACATTTTCCTTCAAGCCTTCTTCAAAAAAAGATAAGCCATCATTTAACGGCGCGGGCAGTTTGGACAGATTGGCCCAAACGTAAAATGTTCCCTGCGGCGCATCCTCCACCGTGATGTCCATGCTTTGAAGCCGGTCCAGCATCAGGTCGCGTTTGCGCGTGAAATGATTTTGGATTGCAATGGTTTCTTGAACGGCGGTGTCCGGTTCAAGCAATGCGATGGCTTGTTTTTGAAAAGGACTGTTCGCTCCGCCGTCGAGAAATGATCCAGCGCTGGCGATGAGTTCGATAACGGATTTAGGCGCAAGGGTCCAACTGATGCGCCAGCCTGGGTAACGCCAATTTTTGGTGAGTCCGTCAACGATCACCACCGCAGACTCGTTGATGTCATCTATATATTCCGCCGCAGAGATCATGCGATAGGATTGATTCGCGGCGCGGCTATAAATATAGTGCGAATAAAATTCATCAATGATGAACGTGCATTGTGCTTCGCTGGCGAGATCGATCAATGCCTTGAGTTCCCGTCCATCCACAACCTGACCGGTCGGGTTGCATGGATTGCTCAACAAAAGCGCGCGCAAGCCGCGCCCCAGAATTTCCTTGCGAAGCGATGCGGATGTAATGCGATAGTCCGATTCGTAATCAAGCAAAATGGGGATGGGCACAAAAGCGCGGAACACGCTCAGCAGTTCCTCGTAGGCCGTGTAGTCTGGCAGAAAATGTCCCATGTTGATGTTGCCCAGCGCGGCGGCCAAACGCGTCAGCGCCACGCGCCCGCCTCCGGCAATGCTGACATTCTCATACGTGTATTGGGATTTTTTTCCGCGGCGATACATCTGGTTGTAATAATCCGCAACCTTCTGACGCAGATCAAGATTTCCCTGAATGTCAGAATAGCGATGGCTCGTGGAATCAATCGTCAGGTTTGTGATGCGAGGCGGCGCATCAGGGATTGGACCCGTTTCCGGCGAGCCTTGCCCGAGGTTTGCCCACGCCGAATGATCGTAATCGAATCCGTATTTGGCGGCTTCGCTCATCACATAAATAACTCCGGTCTTTGGCACAGATCTGAAACCAGGAATGGGCGTTTCCATAAATTCTCCTGCTTCCTCTCTCATGGATTTTATAGCCGTTGCTTATACCTCGTTGTGGCACGAGTTGACAAGAGCAGGTTTTCCACACTTTATTTTCCCAATGTATACTTGGTGGATGGAAAGCCTGTCTTATATTCCCGGCCTCAAGCCTGCAGACCCGGGACCGCTTTCACGATTCATTCCTCCGCTGGAAGAAGGCACGATCTCAACGTGGCTCTCGCGTCATGCCTCGGCTGGAAGCTGGTTGCTTGATCCTTTTGGCTTTGCGCCTCAGGTTGCGATTGAAGCCGCGCGTGCCGGATATCGCGTGCTTGTGACGGTCAACAATCCTATTACGCGCTTTCTGCTGGAGATGGCAGCTCATCCGCCGGCTGAATCGGATTTCAAAGCCGCGCTTGCGGACCTGGCTGTCTCAAAAAAAGGCGACGAGCATCTCGAAGCTCATTTGCAATTGCTTTATGTGACAAAGTGTGAAATATGCGGACGCGAAGTTTTTGCTCAATCCTTTTTATGGCGAAAAGGCGAAGACGCTCCATATGCGCGCGTCTATGAATGTAAGGAATGCGGCGACGCGGGCGAACGAGTTGTCGCACCGGAAGATATTGAGCGCGCGAAAAAGATTGCATCCACGGACGCGTTGCATCGCTCACGCGCGTTCGAGCGCGTCGCTTCATTGGACGATGAAGATCGCATGTATGTCGAAGAAGCCATTCAGCATTATCTCCCGCGTCCGTTGTATGTTTTGACAACCATCCTCAATCGTCTGGACGGTTTGAATTTCACGCCGGAACGCCGCCGCGCAATGACCGCGCTGATCCTCGTCGCGTGCGACGCAGGAAATACATTATGGGATTATCCATCCGAACGATCCCGCCCCAAGCTGCTCAATATCCCGAATCAATTTCGCGAGCATAATGTTTGGATGATGCTCGAGCGTGGAATAGCTCTATGGGCAGAAACCGCTTCGAGCGTGGTGTGTGAAGCGTGGCCGAATAAGATTCCTGAAACCGGCGGCATATGCATCTATGAAGGTCGACTCAAAGATCTGGCGCACGAAGTCAAAAAAGAAATTCCAATCTCGGCTGTGGTCAGCGCGGTGCCGCGTCCGAATCAAGCGTTCTGGACCTTATCTGCATTGTGGTCGGGATGGTTGTGGGGACGTGAAGCTGTTGAACCGTATAAGATCGCGTTGCGCCGACGACGATATGACTGGGCTTGGAATGCCGCCGCGCTTCATGCCGCATTTGCGCACCTCTTTGAATTGCTTTCGCTGGGCACGCCGTTCTTCGGATTATTGCCGGAAGCCGAACCTTCTTTTCTCACATCCGCATTGACGGCCGCCGGCGCGGCAGGCTTTGATTTGAAAAGCCTTGCGCTCCGCACGGAGCATGATCCGATTCAAATGGTTTGGGAACGCGGCGAACAGCTGCATCGCGAATCGATTGAACCTGAAATAGATTCGATTCGACAAGCGATCCGTGAGCATTTATCGGAACGCGGCGAACCGGCTAGTTATTTGCACATCCATGCTGCTGCTTTGATTACATTGGCTGAATCTCATGCGTTGAGAAAAGAGGATCAGGGATTTGATGAAGCACTGCGAAAAACACAAATCGGAATTGATGCCGCATTAAAAAGCGATGCCGATCTTGTTCATTATTCCAGCGGCGAAAGTGTGGAGACCGGATTGTGGAGTTTGCTCAAACTAAGTAGCGAGGAGCGTCTTACCGACTGCGTTGAAGTCGCGGTGGTTAACTTCCTGCAAAAGAATCCGGATAGCATCTTCCTCGAGATCGAAGACGATCTTTATCCGCGCTTTCCCGGCCTGCTGACGCCGTCCAAAGGAATGGTCTATGCCGTATTGAATTCCTACGCGGAAAAAGATGGGGCTAGCTGGAAACTGCGCGGCGAAGATGTCGCTTCTACGCGGCGCAAAGAACTCAATCAAATGAAGATATTGATTGATAAAATAGGAAAACGATTGGAATACCACACGCGCCAGCAAGATAAGCTCTTGATCTGGGAGAAGAAAGGCAAGGTTATCCGTGTCTTTTCTGTTCTGGCTTCCGCGTTGGTTGAACGCGCCATCGCTGAAATATCCTATCCACCAGAACAAACTTTGCTCGTTATCCCCGGTGGACGCTCGGCGCTCGTTGCGTATAAAGCCCAGCGCGATCCTGCGCTGGCCAGGCGATTGAAAAATGTTCGGCTGGTAAAATATCGTTTACTGCGCGCCCTCGCTGAGGTCCCAATTTTGACGCGTGAAACATTCGAGGAGCAAATCGCCAATGATCCGGTCGAGCAAACCAAAGGCCAGATGATGATGTTTTGATCTGCAGATTATTCGTAAACCAAAGGAGAAAGAATGAAGAAACTACTTTATGCAAGTTTGTTGATGATCTTTTTGCTTTCCGCCTGCGCCGGGAATGCCACAGCCACTGCAACAGTAGCACCATCTACACAAATACCTGCAACTCAAATGTTTGTAACTCAAGTACCTGCGTCTCAGGCGCCGCCCACTCAAGCTCCAGCTACAGCCCAACCGGTTGCCACCAATCCGCCCGGTTGTACGGACTCTGCATCCTTCGTTGCTGATGTCACTGTGCCAGATAACACCAACTTCAATCACGGCGATGTCATTCACAAAGTGTGGCGGGTAAAGAACTCCGGTACATGCGCCTGGAACTCGCAATATACACTGGTGTTCGCAACCGGTGACCAGATGGACGCGCCCGACTCTACACCGCTCAGTGCAACCCAGCCCGGCGATACACTTGACATTGCGGTAGATATGAAGGCACCCCCCGAAGATGGCGCTTATCGAGCCGACTTTGAAATCCACAACCCAGCCGGGGTTGCCATACCGATTGACCAGGCCAAAACATTGTGGGCTGCCATCACGGTTGGCGCGGCCACCGCGGGTTCAAGCGGAACTTTAACCAGTGTACCGGGCAGCGGTTCCATCCCCAACACCGGCAGCAGCGGCACAAGTTCAGCTACCGACCCCGGCCTCGTTACCTCCACCTGCGCTTTCACAACCGATGCAAGTCGCATAAATGACGTCATCACTGCCATCAACGCTTACCGCGCACAAAACGGAATACCTCCTTATAATGTCAATGCCCAACTTACGCTGGCTGCACAATCTCATAGTAAGGATATGGCTTGTAATAATCTATTCGTCCACACCGGCTCAGATGGATCAACGCCAACCTCGCGTGTGGCGGCGGCCGGCTATTCCGCTTCCAATGTGACCGAGAACGTTTACGGAAGTTATCCGCCGCCCACCGGGCAAGGAGCGGTGACCTGGTGGACGACCGATCAAACGGACCCAAATCACAATCTGAATCTCATCAGCACAAAATATAAGGACATTGGTGTCGGATATTCGTTCTTCAACAATTATGGTTATTATGTGGTCGATTTTGCCGTACCGTAAATTCCGTTCAAGGTTAAGGAAGATAGGCGCCAACCGATTGTTTTAGGATCAACCTATGCGTACATACGCTCTGATTACCTTGTTCACGATAGTAGCTCTGACCTCTTGTAGTGTTTCGATTTTGTCGAATGCACCTACGCCTGGGCCTCTTTTCTTGACTTCGACATTGCCGGCTACCAATACGCCTTTCCCGACTCCAATAACGCCATCGCCCACATCCGTCCCACCGACGGTGAATGCCACGCTCGCGGCATGCAAGGAACGAGCGGTCATGCTTCAAGATGTCACAATCCCTGATGACACGTATATTGCTCCCGGGGCAACGTTTACAAAAACATGGCGCTTTAAAAATACCGGCACCTGTCCCTGGAATGGATACACGATTGCATTTGCCTCTGGCGATCAAATGGGAGCACCAGTCTCTTCACCCGTCCCAACCACCGCACCCAATGCGACGGTTGATGTTTCTGTGCAATTGACCGCACCTACTGCTTATAATGCTTATGCTGGTTATTTTGTCTTGAACGATCAAAACGGTAATTCTGTTTCGATTGGCATTTATAAAAACTTCTGGGTCAAGATTGTCGTTGGCAGTGTTCCCTCAGTTACTCCAATCATCGCAACGCCATCCACTGGCACGCCGGTGAGTCAACCAGTCAGTTCTGCGAATTGTAAATATACGTCCAGGGCATCCTATACAAATCAGGTTGAAGGTCTGATCAATACTGCACGGGAACAGGCGAGTTTGAATAAACTCTCAATCAATTCTCAATTGACTACCGCCGCGCAAGGCCACAGCGCGGATATGGCATGTCACAGCTTGTTGAGCCATACCGGTTCCGATGGCTCGACGATTTATCAGCGTATTGTGGCGGCAGGCTATACTCCCACCAATTATATCGAAATCATTTACGGAAGCGGTACTCCACAGGAGGCCTTTAACTGGTGGATGAATGATCCGGTTCATCACGACGCGATTCTGAATTCCGGCGTCACCGAGATGGGCGGGGGATATGCGTTTGTTGCAAGCAGCGCATATGATGGGTATTACACTGTAGACTTTGGAAGTGAATAAGATTAGATGTTAAACCTAATATGCATGATATCCCCATCCTTCACGAGATATTCTTTTCCTTCGAGCCGCAGTTTGCCTTTGGTTTTGGCTTCATTCATTCCACCAAGTGCAAGTAAGTCATCACATGCCACCACTTCTGCACGCACAAAGCCGCGTTGAATATCAGTGTGGATTTCGCCCGCCGCTTCCACCGCGGATGCACCGCGGCGCGTTGTCCAGGCGCGGACTTCATCTTCGCCGACGGTGAAGAACGATTGCAGTTGAAGCAGGTCATAAGATAGTTTGATCATCCTGCTCAAGCTGAGTTCTTCGATGCCGTATTCCTTCATAAAGACTGCCGCATCGTCCGCGCCCAGTTGGGCAATCTCCATTTCGAGTTTGCCCATCAGTGCCACAGATGGATGGTCGAGTTGCATGGCCGGCGCGGATTGACCTTCGCCGAGATTGAACACGGTCAGAATCGGTTTACGCGTGAGCAATCCGAATGAAGCCAATTCATGTGACTCTTCATCATTGAATTCCAGTTTGCGGAGCGGTGTGCTGGAATTCAATGCTTCATACAGTCGATTGAACAAAACGGTTTGACGCTCATTCAATACCTTATCTGTGCCGCCCTTTTTTCGTTCTTCGGTCAATCGTTCGATTTTGCGTTCGACGGCGATCAGATCGTTAAGCAAGAGTTCGCTCAACATCGTGTCGACATCACGATTCGCATCCACGCTTCCGGCGGGATGCGGAACGTTATCATCGGCAAAGGCGCGCGCGACGAGAATAAAGCCGTCCATCTGCGCGAGTTGATTCAGCAGTTGGCCGGAGATTCCGGTTTTGGCCGCGCCCGTTTCCAGCCCCGCGATATCCGCATAGGTGACTTTTGCATAGATGGTTTTCTTCGGCTTGAACATTGCCGAGAGTTTATCCACGCGTGGATCGGGAACATCCACAACGGCGTTATGAATTTCGATTCGTCCCGCGCTGGCAGTGGTCGGCGTATTGCCGCGCGTCAGTGCGTTGAAGATGGTTGTTTTTCCGGATTGGGGCAGTCCAATAATTCCAAGTTTCATCTTGACCTTGTTTGTGGGGTTGGTTATACTTCAGGTATAAGCCGAAGTGGCGGAACTGGCAGACGCGCACGACTCAAAATCGTGTTCCTTCGGGATTGAGGGTTCAAGTCCCTCCTTCGGCATTACCCTGAAAGGGCGCAGGGCGTTGGTTTGGTAGTACGACTGAAAGGGGCAGTCACTTCGCAGAACAATTATATCATCCTGTCTGTTATGCGGGCGCTCGCCCGCTTGGACCTTAGCGCGAGAGTGCCTGTGCAATCTCGCGTTCTGTTTTTCTCTTATCCTAAAGAGGATAAGCCATAGTGGAAGAAGAGGAAAAGAGCCATGAGATTCACTTTAATTTTTTTACTGCTCGATTTGTTGTTGGCAATTGCTTATCCGATTCTCTACGTGATACAACGATTACGCCGCTTTTTTGGGTTTAAGAAATAGTAAGAACATACTCTTTCCTGCGGAGGTCTTCGATGTCTGCAACAATGAACGATATACTGGCAGTGATCATGGGTGGCGGACGCGGAGCGCGTCTCTATCCATTGACGAAGGAGCGTTGCAAACCGGCGGTGCCGATTGTCGGTCAATATCGGCTCATTGACATTCCGATCAGCAATTCCATCAACTCCGAGATTTACCGCGTCGCAGTTTTGACACAATTCAATTCCGTGTCTCTCAACCGCCACATCACCCAAACTTATAACTTCGATGCGTTCCATCCGGGCTGGGTGCAGATCTGGGCCGCCGAGCAGACACTTGAGTCAGCGACTTGGTATCAAGGCACTGCGGACGCGGTCCGCAAACAGTTGTTTGAAATTCAATCTACCGGCGCGGAGTATGTCTTGATTCTAGCTGGTGATCATCTCTATCGTATGAACTATGCCGAGATGGCTGAGTTCCATTGGCAGGCGGATGCCGATGTAACGGTGGCCGTTCATCCCGTCCCGCGTGAAGAAGCACCGCGTTTGGGAATCTTGAAATGCGAATCGGATGGCCGCATCTCTGATTTTGTAGAAAAGCCCCAGGATAAGGAAACTCAGGATCGATTTATCAGCCGTGACGATCCGCAGCGTCCTTTCCAGGCATCCATGGGTATTTATCTATTCAAAACCCAAGTGCTGATTGATTTGCTAACCTATCATCCCAGCTATGATGATTTTGGGATCAATATCATTCCAGAGGCGGTCCAGTCGCACAAGGTTTATGGCTTTTATTATGACGGATATTGGCGGGACATCGGGACGATTCGCTCTTTTTATGAGATCAACCTCGAAATGGCTTCGCCGAATCCGCCGTTTAATTTCTATGACCCCAAATTTTCAATCTATACCCATATGCGCTACTTGCCGGGAAGTATTGTGCATAACAGCCAATTGGAATCTGTTCTCTTGACTGATGGTTGTCGTATCCAAAATTCCAAGATCATCCATTCCGTAATCGGAGTTCGCAGTCAAATTGCATCGGGTTCGCAGATCAAAGATACAATTCTCATGGGGTCGGACTACTATGATCCTGGAAAGCGGCCCTCCTCCATTCCGACCGGGATCGGTCCCAACTGCGACATCGAGGGAGCAATCATTGACAAGAACGTGCGTATCGGGGAAGGCGTAGTGATCCATCCGTTCCCGCGGCATGTTAATTTCGATAGTGAAAAGTGGGTCGTCCGCGATGGAATAGTGGTCATTCCTAAGAACGTTGAGATTCCAGCGGGGACCAAGATTGTGCCCGAATAATTGACGGATTTGTACGAAATTTTAGCTTGACATTCCTTTTGCAACGGAATAGACTTGATTTGGTTGGGGAGTAGCCGTGGCGCCAAGCGGAAGAACATCCGCAGCATTGGGGCGCCAATGGATTGTCGTCATACCATTGACTGAGAAGTCATCGGCAGTCCATACGCTTCCTGCGTTGGCAAGACCACCACGATTGTGATTGTCGTGGTGGTCTTTTTTCTCTCCGTTGATTCAAAGCGAATGAAGATTTGTTTGGAGTTTCAATAATGGATAAGGACGAGGAAAATTTGCAAACGCCATGGCATGCGCTGGAGGTCGAGGAGGTTTTGCGCGATTTGCAGGTGCATGAGAATGGACTGACTGCCAGAGAAGCTTTTCAGCGTTTGCAGCGGTATGGATCAAATCAATTACAGGAAGCGCCGCGTCCTAGCTTTTGGATCACGTTATGGAATCAATTAAATAACTTTGTAGTAATTTTGTTGATCGTGTCTTCGTTCATTTCTGCTTTGCTGGGGGAATGGATAGATGCTTTGGCCATTCTTTCCATCGTCATATTGAATACTGTACTTGGAATAGTTCAAGAGCGCCGCGCCGAGCAGGCGCTAGCGGCATTGAAACAATTGGCTGCACCTGATGCACACATTCTCCGTGATGGACACCGCCAAACATTTCCAGCGCGCGATCTGGTTCCGGGCGACATCGTTTTCCTCGAGGCAGGCAACTATGTTCCTGCCGATGTGCGTCTGTTGGAAGCGGTCAATTTGCGCGTGGAGGAAGCCTCGCTTACGGGCGAGTCGCTGGCCGTTCAAAAAAACGCCGCGCTGGTTTTGAATCAAAACGTTCCATTGGGTGATCGCAAGAACACAGCATTTATGGGCACGCTGGTCTCATATGGACGCGGGCGCGGTGTCGTGATCAGCACCGGAATGCACACGCAGTTGGGTTTGATCGCCAGCATGTTGCAAAACGTCGAAGTGGAAGAGACACCGTTGCAACGTCGGCTCGATCAACTCGGAAAGACTCTCAGCATCGGAGCTTTGATTCTGGTTGCGGTAGTGTTCCTGCTTGAATTAATAGATGCTACAAACATCTCGTCTTTTTTCTCCGGCCCGCTAATTTATCTTCAAACCTATGCCAAAGAAATTACGAATGTCTTTATCATCGCGGTCAGCCTCGCAATTGCGGCGGTGCCGGAGGGATTGCCCGCAGTCGTGACTATCAGCCTGGCATTGGGAATGCGCGAGATGATTCAACGCCACGCGCTGATCCGACGGCTGGCTTCCGTTGAGACGCTTGGATCGGCAACTGTGATCTGTTCGGATAAAACCGGCACGCTCACTCAAAACGAAATGACCGTCACGCGTTTGTGGGTGGACGGTCAAACCATTGAAATCACTGGCAAAGGATATTCATCCGAAGGAAACTTTTTGGTAGGCGGCAAAAAGATTCAATGGGCTCAACACATGGCTGTCCGCACTGCGCTCTGGCTTGGTATCCTGAATAATGACGCACAAATTGAACCTGTCGAGGGCTCGGAGCATTCATACCGGGTGGTCGGCGACCCGACCGAAGCCGCGTTGTTGGTTGCCGCGGCAAAGGCTGGTGATGCCTATCTCGTTGTTGATCGAGAACGGACATCCTATCCGCGCTTTGGTGAAATCCCGTTCGACTCTGAACGCAAACATATGGTGACATTCCATCGGGTTGAGAATCCGCAAGCGGAAGATTTCTCTCACTACTACGATGATTCGATGCGCGGACTAAATTTGATTGCCATTAAGGGAGCACCGGAGGTCATTCTTCCTCTTTGCAAGTCTTATCAAACCATGGATGATAAGACACGCGCACTGGAGGAGGAAATTCGAAAAAAAATTTATGAAGCCAACGATGCCATGACGCATGACTCTTTACGAGTGCTCGCTTTGGCCTATCGCGATGTTAAGAAGAAGAGCGCAGAATGGGGTGCGTTGGGAAAAGATTTGGTTTTCGCGGGACTGGTTGGGATGATTGACCCGCCTCGTGAAGAAATTAAATATGCACTTGAGAAAGCGCGTCGCGCCGGAATCCGCACAGTGATGATCACGGGCGACTATCCAAATACCGCGCATGCCATTGCTGCACAAATTGGCTTAATGCATCGAGGCGATAGCGTATTAACTGGCGCTGACCTTGATCAGTTGAATGATGCTCAATTGCAAACCGTGATTAGAAATACCGATGTGTTTGCGCGCGTCTCGCCCCAACATAAACTCCGGATCGTGGACGCGTTGCAGGCTAATGACGAAGTTGTTGCGATGACCGGTGACGGCGTCAACGACGCGCCTGCCATCAAGCGCGCCGATATCGGCATTGCGATGGGAATCACAGGCACGGATGTCGCCAAAGAAACTGCCGATATGGTGCTGACCGATGACAACTATGCCAGCATTGTCTCAGCAGTGGAGCAGGGGCGCATCATCTATAACAACATTCGCAAGTTTGTTTATTATCTACTCTCATGCAACGTGGCCGAGATTATGATTATCTTTCTTGGCACGTTGATCACGCGCAATTCGCCATTGACTGCGATTCAATTGCTTTGGCTTAATCTTGTCACTGATGGCGCACCCGCGCTGGCGCTTGCCACCGAAAAAGGCGATCCGGATGTGATGGAGCGCAAGCCTCGTCCCAGGAGCGAACCGATCATCAATCGCTTTATGCAGATCGGCATTGTGATTCAAACGATTGCCATCACCGCGGTGACACTTGCCGCGTATCTGCTTGGACTCAAACTTCACCCCTCTCAACCTGAATATGCGGAAGCTATGGCGTTTGCCACGCTGACACTTTCTGAATTGGGACGCGCTCTTACAGCCCGCTCTGAATATTATCCGATCTGGAATATCGGCATCTTTAGCAATCGTTATATGAACCTCGCGATCCTTTCGTCCGTTGCATTGATCCTCGGCGTGATCTACATTCCATTGTTCAATCCCATCTTCAATACGGTTCCTTTGGGTTGGCGCCAATGGGAAATTCTGCTTCCACTGTTGCTGATTCCTTCGATTGTAGCGGAGCTGGTCAAGCTGGTTTATCAGCGTATGAAAAAGTAAAAGTAATCGGACTTCTTAATGAAATCCGATCTTTATTTGAAGGCAAATGATTTTCGATGGATAGCGGAATATCCCAATCGCTTCAATGCCTGACGATGGAACGGCGTGCCGTACCCTTTATGTTTTCCAAGCCCATAGCCGGGATACTGCGAATCCAAATCACCCATTAGAGCATCACGCGTGGTCTTTGCCAGCACGGAAGCCGCCGCGATGCTCAAACATTTCGCATCGCCTTTGACGAGTGACGTTTGTGGAATATCCAGCTCAGGAAGTTCCAGTCTGAAATCAGTGAGAAGAAAATCTGGAAAGATAGATAAAGTTTCAAGTGCGCACAACGCGGCCAATCGCGTTGCGGCGACGATGCCAAGCGAATCGATTTCTTTTGGTGATGCCAATCCCACGCCCCATGTCAGTGCGGACTCTTTAATGCGCGGTGCAAGCTGTGCACGCGCCAGCGGAGTCATCTGCTTGGAGTCGCGTACGCCGTTCAACGTCTGCGCAAGATGCGGCTCATTGAGTAGAATGACCACGCCCACTGCAACCGGCCCGGCCAATGCGCCGCGTCCAGCTTCATCCATTCCAGCTATGTTGGTCAAGCCGCCATGCCAAAGCTTGTGTTCGAATGAAAGGTCAGGATCGATCCGCATCGTAGATTCCCCGCCGTGCATTACGATGGATTTGAAAGATGTCCTCAATCATGCGCACGGCATCGCGCAGTGCATTGACTTTGCTTTCCGAACGATAATACCAATCAATGGGAATCTCGATGATACGATAGCCATGCCTTCGCGCGATAAAAAGCAGTTCGATATCGAACGACCAACCCATGAGAGTTTGACGTTTGAATAAATCATCTGCCACCTCGGCACGAAAACATTTGAAGCCGCATTGCGTGTCCTGCAAGCCGGGAAGAATCAATAGGCGTATGATCAGATTGATCAAGCGCCCGCCAAGATGACGATAACGCGGCTCATTGTAACGCGCGGCGCCGGGTGCTTCGCGCGATGCAATCGCGATGTCGAATTCAGCGGTATCACGCGACAAAAACTTGGTAACTTCAACGATAGGCATGGAGAGGTCCGCATCGCACATCAAGCGATACTGTCCGCGCGCTTCCAGCATTCCGCGCCGGACGGCCAGCCCTTTGCCGCGGCCATCCTCCCGAATCACATGCAGATTCTTATGCTGGCTGGCAAAACTTTGTGCGATTTCACAGGTTCTGTCTGTGCTTCCATTTTCGATGACCAACACTTCTGCTTCATAATCCTGCTTATCAAGAAAAGCAAAGACCTGCTCCAAAGTCGGGGGCAGGCGTTTTTCCTCGTTATGTGCTGGGATGATGATGGAAAGCAAGGGATGAGTCAAGGCGGCAAATTATTATTTCATAAAAGAAAGTGACTTAAAAAATGCAGGAAAGATGAGATAGCTGAAAACTATGACACCGCAACATCCAAGTACCAGGATGAAACCCAATATAGCCCACTGTATAAAACTCAATCCACGTTGTTTGGACGTTGGCCGCGGTAACGGCTGTGCTGGACTCGACTCGCGTAAATTTTTCGGCAAAGTTTGGGACTGTCCCGTAGATTCATCTTGCAAAGCAAAGCCTAAATCAGATGGATTGAAGGGTTGAGCCTGTTCCGAAGCGTTAAAGATGGCATGAGCGCGCGCAACGGGATTATCAGCGGTCGGATCAGGACCTGCTTCCGGCGCGGCAGGAGGCGCAATGGGCTGCGGTGCAGCCTCGGACTTAGGCCGCGGAGTCACAATTCGGTCAGCCAGATCGTAAATGTATTCTGTTGTAAAAACCGGTCTTGCCTGCAAAATCGATGCAGCAAATTGTTTGATGGCGTCGCTTTGAACCACGCGCACTGCCGGTCGCGTCGATTCGATGTGCATGCCCGGATCCACCGCGATCAAAACCGGCTCAATTGATACTGACGCCGGTAGGTTAATGCCCTGGGTTTGGAGATAGCGTTGCAAGACTTTTGCAAGACGCGCAACCCGACTCATTAAATTGGGTTGCGCTGGCTGAGATTGTCCATTGCTCTCCGTGTTCCATTGATCGCCCTTCGCCTCATAGCGGCCGCGCAAATGCGTAACGTAGATCACATAGACACCGTTTTGTCCGATCAAGATGATTGGCTCAACGATTTCACTGTCGGGCAAAGTCAGATTGCGGATCAGCACAGCTCCTTTTTCCAAAACACGATTCAGCTGATCAATTACAACTTTTTGGGCTTGGAGTTCCGGATACCAGGTTAAGCCATGCCTCAATGTGCCCTGCAAACGATCCAGCAGGCTGATCTCGCCTTTTTCGTTTTGGAATTGAGTCTTGTCAATGATTTTCATAACTTGACTTTCGCACTAACAAACTAGAAAATGGGAACGCCTTCAAGTTCATCATGTTCGGGCTGATCGCGCGTCGAGAGAATTTGCGCACCGTCCGCGCCAATCAGGTTCACCGATTTGCCGATTTCAAATGTGCTGGCCATAAATTCCTTGCGCTCGCCGGTTACGAATCGCTTGCCCTGCCTGATACTTTCGATCAACCTCTTGCGGTTGAGCAGGACACGGTCGGAGAATGTTGCGCCGCGCCGTTCGTAGGCGCGCACCACATCAATTCTTCCGCCTTTGTAGCGGACTGCTTCGATCACACCGTCAAACTTGGTCATCTGCCCTCAGCACCGATTCTAACACAAAGCCTTGGGGTAGCAACAATAGCTCTGCATGATTTACCATAGACGACACGCGTAATAAGGATGGGAGACCTATCCTAGCACAATAATTCGAAATGCTATAATAAGCGGACCAAGTTTGTCTGTCTTCCGAATTTTATTACCTTAGCAGGAGAACCGCTATGTTCAAGCCGAATTTCTTTAACCTTACGGTCACGAAAATTAGAACAGTTGTAAAAGTTAAACCAACCCAAATTTATATTGTTTCTGCGCTCGCCCTTATTTTTATCGTAATTTTGGTGGTTGTGTTTTTGAATTTATCTAGACCTAGCAGTTCCTCCGTTGATTCAACTGGTCTAACGGCCACTTTGAAAGAGACGCAGGGCAACGTGACCATTAAACAGCCAGGACAAAATGATTTTTCCGCAGCCGGCCCGGGCGCAGTCCTGAAACTTCATGGACAACTTCAAACAGGTTCGTCCAGTTCAGCGCGGCTCGATCTTTCATCGGGCACGATCATTCGGGTAGCGCCTTCCAGTTTATTTACGCTGGAGGCGAACACGGAAACGGCCAATAGTTTGACCACCACAATAACCCTCAGTCTTGGCCAGATTTTCATCATCCTGAAGGGTGGCTCTTTGAACATCACAGTTCCCAGCGGTGTAGCTTCGGTGCGCGGCTCCTTTATGTCAGCGTTGATCTATCCGCCCTCGAACAAAGTCTTTATTGAGTGTCTCGAAGGCCATTGCGCGGCGACAAACAACGGCGGGGAGCTCGATCTTACGGACGGGCAGAAAGGTATTTTGGTCTATGCGGGCAACGGTCTCAATCAATTACCGCAACTGACTCCCATGAATCAAAACGACTATTCAAGTTGGCTGGCAATCAGCCCGGAGGCCCAAAACATAATTAATCAAAATGGAAATAATCAAAATAATGGGAAGCCATCTCCAAATTGTCAACCAGAGCACGGACAACCTTGTAAATGATATTGTCCTGTGGTTATAACGTTGTTCTGCTTGCGATGAAAATCATCTAACTATGTATTTATAGAGTTTAGTGTTTATTTAATAAAGAGACAAGCTTCCACTCGCTTGCGTTCTGTTCTTGGTTAACAAAAAACACCGTCATTTCTGGATTGACGTGACGGTGTTCTGCTACATTGTCGGGGTGCCGGGATTTGAACCCGGGACCTCTTGCTCCCAAAGCAAGCGCGCTACCAACTGCGCTACACCCCGAAAATACGGCTATTCTACAGTGGAGCAGAGGTCAAGACACCATCAGGCAAGAATTCAGCTACGCGAAGTATAACTTCAGATCGGATTTTAGAAAATAGGTCAGATCGGTCCTCAGAACATATCACGAGATCTTGATCCAACGTTGGAGAAGGGATTAAAATGAGCTCTGACCACACAGTTTCTAGGCTATCGTCCGCCAGCACCGCAGGCTAGGCTACTATCCTCGATTATGCAGCCTGGGCTAACTTAAGAAGTAGTGCAGCAAACTGGGTAGGTCAAAAGAGGCTGACCCATGAAAAAACTTTACCTAGCTCCCCTCTTAGCTTTGCCGCTCATCATTCTGCTGATGGGTTGCCAAGCGCTGAGTACCTTAGCTTCTAGCATGGTTACGCCATCTAACCAGGCTCAAACTCCAACAGTGTCCGCTTTCCCGATCACCGCGACCCCTAGTTCAAGTGGGGCACCGATCCCGAGCCCGATCTCATCTGGCACAGCCGCTGCGGCTAGCGTATCCGATGTTACTAATACGCACTGGGTAGGCGAAATCTACGATCAAAATAATCCCTATCACTGGGAAGTCTTTGAAATAATATTCTTACCAGGTGGAAAACTGCGCTATTACGTTCCAAATGCTTGGTATGAAGATGGCACTTGGAAACAAAGTGGAAATAATATTATTCTTGAATGGAATAATCATACCTGCGATTTTTATGGCGTCCTGAGTGGCAACGCAATCGCTGGGGCGCAGAAGTGTACTGACGGAACAACCCAGGGATGGTCGGTGAAATTGAAGAGCCCATAGGCTGTTGCCCATTGCAAGATCAAAGTCATCTCTTGTAATTTGCGGTGTTCGCCCAACACAGCGCGCACTGGCCGGCAAAGCGCGGATGTGTGCAATCGCCTTGTAAGAGATGGCGTGATTACGGATTTGTAAAGCATTTCCCCAGAAAGTCTTA
>Ga0209039_10001236_pt1 | contig 24390 bp, 21 predicted proteins | sample BogFormECP12_OM1_FD_188238 | JGI IMG/M metagenome (GOLD analysis project Ga0209039, IMG submission 188238) | Bog forest soil microbial communities from Calvert Island, British Columbia, Canada - ECP12_OM1 (SPAdes) (version 2) | ecosystem: Environmental > Aquatic > Freshwater > Wetlands > Bog ... | reverse complement strand
TCCTCGAAAGCGATTCGAACGTAAAGACTTTGTTTGCAGAGAATTACGGAATTAGATGCCCTCGGCAGAACCACTTTCGCAGTAAACTACCGCTAGCGTGATCACACTCGGGTCCGCCCCAGGCGCCACCACAAAGTCATACTCAAGCTGTCCGCCCTGGTTGCCGTAATAAACCAAGTCCACGCCGGGATAGACGTTCGAGTATTTCACCTTGGCGTAATTCGGGACGTTCGTGCGCCATTTCTTCGGATCGTTGCCGATGAAATAATTGGTCTTGCCCGGGAGTTGGTCAGCGCCGGTCACTGCGGCGCGGGCGTTTGCGCCCACAAGGCGCATTCGGAGTACCGTGGAAATCTCGCCACTTTTCGCCAAATGGCGAGAAGAAAATGGTAGCGCGGGACCCGCTCTCCGGTCCCGCGGCTTTCCCACTTCGTTGTCTGAGTCTCTCTGTGGCCCGGCTAAGGACAAAAGATCTGGAAGAGCCGCAGCACCGGAGAGCGGGTGCTGCGCTACACTTCCATTTGCCGACCTTCCGAGGTTGGTTGGCGCTGCGCCTGCTTTGACATTTGCCTTTTGACTTTTGCGATTTGCCTTTTGACTTGCTCTTCCTAATGTCAATACCGCCTCGTCCCCAGTAAGAAACAGCGCGTACCCTCTCCCCCGCGAAACGAACTTGACACGCGAATCCGTCTGGCCTTGATTGGCCTCGAAGCTCAGCGGCAGCTTGCCGTAGTTTTCCGCCAAAGGCATTTTCTGTCCAGCGATTGCCGCTGGCGCGGCAGGCGAATTCACCGTCGCGGCAGAATCTGGCCCGGCTTTCATCACGTGCGGCCGGAAGAGCGCCGCCCCCGCAAAGACCAACAGTATCGCTGCTGTGAAACAGTAAACTGGTTTCATCGCGCACTCCTCCGCCCGTCACGCTCAGTTGTCCCGAGAAATTAGGTTCTGCCCTGAGTATGACTCTAGTTTGAATCGGAGCAGGCGGGTTGTCAAGCGCAGGGTTTCACTTCTCAGAAACTCTGCGGCCTTTACTCTTCGCGGGCCAGGCCCGATCGTGACGCGTGACGTTCAGCCAAAACAAGATTCGCACAACAGTAGAGAGTCCACATGCGAGCAGGTTCGCGCTTTGTTGCCTCCGGACGTCCTTGCTGCGTGGGTCGAGATCTCAGGGGCAATGCCACCGGTGCAAGATGATACTGGCGATAATCGGAAGGGACAGAGTCACGAGCGAAGTGACGATGCAGATCCTGCGCAGGCGTGGGGACCCTTTCTTTACGATTAATCCGATAGCGAGGATCAGGAGGCCAATCGGCACGTCTACGACCCAGCACTCCGCCACACCCAGAGGGGTAAAACCCGACCAATCCCCGCATTTTGGGGGGAAAGCGGTCGACCACACAATAAAAGCACCCCAAATCACGGCTGGAGCTGCTAATACGAGCGTACCGATTTGGAACAGGATTGCAGCGTTCGAAGGTTTCGCCCCGCTGGGCGGGACCGAAACAGAACCAGGGCTACTCACGTTATTCATGTTCGGCAACCCCTCTTGGGCGGCAAATGTAACCCCCGACCGCCCCGCGAGAAGGCGCGGGTTCCTGCCGCCTACTATCCTCAATTGATTTCTAGGTCTCCGGACGGTTGGAGTATACACCTATTCTTAAGTCCAGCGGACCCGCGGGTGGCGCAGACATTGCTTTTCATGTATGCGCTCCGACAACACGCGCAGCCTCACAATCCACGCGCCCTAACCCTCGCCTGTCCTGGCTTCTTAACGGCCGCCGACATAAAAGGCAATGTCGGCGCCACCCCCGAATTACACCAACTTTGCATTGGATCATGCAACGGTAGCGTCATGGCCCCATCCAGATTGATAACTCGCGGTTGCCCTCGAGCTATCGGGGATGAGAAAATGGCACGGTCGGGACGGCACTGCCTGGGGCTCGATGATTCAGGCCCATCATCTTTGTAGGGGAGAAAACCTGTGAGACGCAGAAATTTTCTGAAGAATGCAACCCTGGCGGCATTCGCATCTCCGTTAGCATTGTCGGGCATTTCGGGATTGGGCCGGGCGGCGGATGGGAAGCGGGTGGCTTTCGGTGGCATCCAGATCGAGTGCAGCACCTACAGCCATGTTCGCGCCAGAATGGAAGATTTCACTGTCGAGAGAGGCCAGGCGCTGGCCGACGCCCCGTTCTTCCGCCATCTGAAAACCTATCCGTATCCTTTTCAGCCGACCCTGCTGGCCGCGGCGGTGCCCGGAGGGCCGGTCGAACGAAAAACCTACGAAGAACTCAAGGCTGAATTCCTGCACCGAGTCGGCGACTTGCTCCCCCTGGGCGGTCTCTATTTGCCCATGCACGGAGCCATGTATGTCGAGGGCATGCAAGATGCCGACGGGGATTGGATCGCCGCGGCGCGCGCCCTGGTGGGGAAGGACTGCCTGATGACCGCAAGCTTTGACCTGCATGGGAGTTTGAGCCGCCGCGTCATCGACAACCTGGACATGCTCTCGGCCTTTCGAACCGCTCCGCACATTGACCGCGAGGAAACCACGCAGCGGGCCTGCGACATGCTGATTCGTTGCCTGGACCAACGGATTCGCCCCACGATGGTTTGGGCGCCGATCCCCGTTTTGATGCCGGGCGAACGCAGCAGCACGCTGTACGATCCGGCCAAGCGCCTCTGGGCACAACTGCCCGGCATGAATGCCGAGCCGGGAGTGCTGGATGCGTCCTTGCTGGTGGGGTATGTTTGGGCGGACGAACCGCGCGCCACCGCCAGCGCGGTCCTGACCGGCACCAAGCCGGATTTGCTGAAGAAAGACGCGCTCTCGCTGGCACAGCAATACTGGGACGCACGCAAGGAATTCCAATTCGGCGTGCCCACGGGCACGTTCGCAGAATGCATTGAACAAGCCCGGCGTCTCGACACCAAGCCGGCGGTCATTTCGGATTCCGGGGATAATCCCACCGCCGGAGGAAGTGGAGACCGGGCTGATGCTCTGGCTGAACTCCTGCGGCATGGTGTTAAGGATTGCCTCTTTGCCGGCATTGCCGACCGGCCCGCCACCGAAGCCTGCTACCGCGCTGGGGTGGGTGCAACGCTCCCCCTCAAAATTGGAGGCACCCTAGACCCGCAGGGAAGCAAACCCGTAGAGGTCACCGCAAGAGTCGTCTTCTTGTCGTCCACCAACGATCTGCCCCAACGCCAAGCGGTGGTTGATGTTAGTGGCATATTGGTGGTCCTGACCGCGAGGCGTCGCCCCTTCCATGAGATTATCGATTTCACCTCACTGGGGCTGGAACCCCCCCGCTTCAGAATTGTTGTCGTCAAGGCCGGTTACCTGGTCCCGCCGATTGCCAAGATTGCGAATCCCAATCTTATGGCGCTCACCGAGGGCGCGGTCAACCAGGATATCGTCCATCTGCCAAAGAGCCAGTTTCGCGTTCCGAGTTATCCCTTCGTGCCCGATCTGGAGTGGAAACCGTTTACGATCATCTCCGCACGATCCCCGCTCCACTCGGAGACATAGGCGCTCGAATAAGCAACGTGGGCAGCCAGCCCGCGTAGCGGGCGCTGTCATTTAGCCCACGGCGAGCCAGCCGTGGGATGCTGACGACATTCTCCGCACAATCCCCCCTCCCCTCGGAGACATAGGCATTAGAATAAGCAACGTGGGTAGCCAGCCCGCGTAGCGGGCGTTGTCATCTGGCCCACGGCGAGCCAGCCGTGGGATGTTGACGGCACTCGAGATTCGTCAACCCCGGTAGGGGCGGCATCCGGGCATCGCCAAGCAATAACCTACCCAGGCGCGTCGCCGCGGGCATCGTTCCAACTATAACCTGATGTCGCCCCTGTCGGGGCTCCGCACCCCTTCTGCTGGATTCTTTCCCACGGCTGGCTCGCCGTGGGCCAGATGACAACGTCCGCTACGCGGGCTTTCGGCTTAGCCGGTTTTGTACCCGAGGTGTGGTTGAAAAGCCACAGTTTGTGCATTCGGGCAAATTGTTTTCCGGACTTTGAAATGCCGCAAACAAAGATATGACAATTGGGGCATTCATCGCAGGGGAAAAGTGGCACTCGGTCTTAATGTCACTCACACTTTTCTAAATGGAATATTTTGTCATGTTGCTAAGGCCCAATCCGTTCAGATTATTAGCGTACCTGATGTTCTTGTTGACACCTATTTGGCTCAAGTCTTGCAGAAGCAATGCCGAAGGGATTCTCTATGACACCAAGCCTCCCACGGGTTGCCGCCAGCGTAGTGATCGCCAAGGCGTCGTTACAGAAAGTCTTTGACAACTTGCGGGTGTCGGGCTTTTCCCTGGTGGGTCCCACGGTTCGGGAAGGCGCCATCACCCTCGATGAGATCACGCAGATGAGCGAGCTTCCGGTGGGTTGGACCGACCAGCAATCTCCGGGGCATTACCGGCTCAAACAAACCCGCGAACCTCAGTATTTTTCCTATAGCTGCGGGCCGCAATCGTGGAAGCAATACCTGCACCCTTCGCGGTTGAGCCTTTTTTCTGTGGAAAAGGAAAACGGCAACTGGCGAGTGCAGCCGGCGCGGAACCTGAGCCCGCGCTACGCCTTTATCGGAGTGCGCGCTTGTGATCTGAGCGCCATCGCCATCCAGGACCGCGTGTTCATGACGGGAGAATTCCGCGATCCCCATTACGCGCGCCGGCGGGGGCCTATTTTCATCCTGGCCGTGCATTGCACGCAGCCGGTCTCAACCTGCTTCTGTGTTTCCATGAAGGCCGGCCCGCGCGCGTCGGGGGGATTTGACCTGGCGGTCACCGAGTTGCCCGATAATTTCGTGGTCGAGGTTGGTTCCGAGGCCGGCTCGGAAATGCTCCGCGACACGGCGTGGGAACCCGCCACCGCCTTCGATCTGGGACGAGCTGCGCAAGCCTGCGCGCGGGCGGAACGCGAGATGCAGCGGCAGATGCGCACCGATGATTTGCCGCGCTTGCTCTACGACAATTTGGACCATCCGCGCTGGGATGAGGTTGCTACGCGCTGCCTTTCGTGCGCCAACTGCACGCAGGTTTGTCCCACTTGTTTCTGCGTGACCGTGGAAGACCACAGCAATCTGGCGGCGACGGCGGCAGAGCGAACCCGCGTTTGGGACTCCTGCTTCGCCCTGGATTTCTCCCACGTGCATGGCGGTAACATTCGCCCCACCATTCGCTCGCGCTACCGGCAATGGCTGACCCACAAGCTGGCATCATGGATCGATCAGTTCGGGGTCTCCGGCTGCGTCGGCTGCGGGCGTTGCATCACTTGGTGTCCGGTGGGGATTGATATTACGGAGGAAGTGCAAGCCATACGAGGCAAGGGCTAGGAGTCAGGATGAGCGTCTTAATGTCCACTCTCGATCCGCGATCTGCGCAGGACCCCATGCTGCCGCATCCGGCGGTGATTGAGTCCATCAAGCCGGAAGCCTACGGCATTTCCACCTTTTCCCTGGCCTTCGTGGATCCCGCCGAGACGGCGGCCTATCGCTTCTCCCCGGGACAGTTCAACATGCTTTACCTTCCGGGGGTGGGAGAAGTCGCCATCTCCGTCTGCTCGGACCCCGGCGAACCGCAGATGCTGGGCCATACTATCCGTTACGCGGGCGGCGTGACGCGCGCCATCGGCCGCCTGCGCGTGGGAGACGTGGTGGGCGTGCGCGGCCCCTACGGGAGTTCATGGCCGCTGGACAACGCTGCGGGAAAGAACCTGGTGCTGGTGGCGGGCGGAATTGGGCTGGCCCCCCTGCGGCCGGTCATTCTGTCGGTGATGCGGCAGCGCGATCAGTATGGCCGCGTGCTCCTTCTTCTGGGAGCGCGCACTCCGGCCGACCTTCTGTACAACGAGGAAATCGGGCGTTGGCGCGAGGGCGGCATTGAAGTGCATGTAACGGTGGACTTGGCGGATGAGAACTGGAAGGGGCAAGTGGGCGTGGTGCCCCAACTCTTTTATCGCATCCGCGTGGACCCCAAGCAGACCCTGGTGATGACGTGCGGGCCGGAAATCATGATGCGCTTCGTGATTTACGAAGCCCTGGCGCGGCGCATTCCCAAACAATCGGTCTTTGTGTCCATGGAACGCAACATGAAGTGCGCCGTGGGATTCTGCGGACACTGCCAGTTCGGGCCCACGTTTATTTGCAAGCATGGCCCGGTGCTTAATTTTGCCGCGATCGAGCCGTTCTTTGGCAAGGAGGACTTCTAAGATGTCTCCGGAATCGCGCCCCAAACTGGCGATCTACAAGTTCTCCTCATGTGATGGCTGTCAACTGGCGCTATTAAGTTTGGAGGATGAACTGCTAAGCCTGGCGGGCGCCGTGGAAATCGCCTATTTCCTGGAAGCACGCTCCCAGACGCTGGAAGGGCCCTATGACGTGACCCTGGTGGAAGGTTCGGTGACCACCGAAGAGGATATCGAGCGGCTTCATAAGGTTCGCGAGCAGTCAAAGTACCTGATTACCATCGGCGCCTGCGCCACCGCGGGGGGCATCCAGGCCTTGCGTAATTGGGCGGACGTCAATGAATTCGTGCGAGCGGTCTATGCGACGCCTGCCTATATTAGCACCTTGGAGCTCTCCACGCCCATTTCGACGCACGTGGCCGTGGATTTTGAAATCAACGGTTGCCCCATCAACAAATATCAGCTCCTGGAAGTCCTTACGACTCTGTTGATGGGGAATACGCCGCATCTCCCTCGCCACTCGGTCTGCCTGGAGTGCAAGCGGCGGGGCACGTCTTGCGTGATGGTGGCCAAGGGAATTGCCTGCTTGGGTCCGCTGACGCAGGCGGGGTGCGGCGCACTGTGTCCCGCCTATAATCGCGGCTGCTACGGTTGTTTTGGCCCGATGGAAAGTCCCAACCCGGATTCGTTCTCGAGTTACCTGCTGAAAAACGGTACGCCGCGTGCTGACCTTATTCGTATGTTGCGCGGCTTTACCGGTTACGCCGAAGCCTTCCGGTCGGCGGGTGACAAGTTGGGGAAGACGGCGCCATAAGGCGAAGTCCGGGGTCCGAAGTCCGTCGTCCGCGGTCCCCCCACGGAAAGTCCGAGATCCCACGTTCGAGGTCTGTAGTGTGGCCTGGGAGGGAAGCCGGGTGTGGGGCTTCGCGACATGAGGACTTTGGGAAACTGACCTCGGACTTCAGGCAACTAACTAAGGGGTGTGAAATGGGCACGAGTTTTCGAAAACCGGTTGCGCCCTCGGCGGACAAGCGCTGGAAGATCGTGGAAGCTACCATGCGCCGGCTCGGCAACCAATCGAACGGTCTGATTGAGGCGCTGCATACCGTGCAGGAATCGTTCGGCTACCTGGACACCGATTCGCTGCGGTATGTGGCCACCAGCTTGCGCGTGCCGCTGAGTCAGGCTTATGGGGTAGCGACGTTCTATCACTACTTCACCATGAAGCCCCCCGGCAAGCATACCTGTGTGGTCTGCATGGGGACGGCCTGCTACATCAAGGGAGCGGCGAAGTTGCTGACCGACATGGAGAAGCAGTACGAAATCAAGCCCGGAGAGACAACCCCGGATGGCAATGTTTCCCTACTGACCGCGCGCTGCCTCGGGGCGTGCGGACTGGCGCCCTGCGTGGTGTATGACGGCCAGGTGGCGGGGAAAGTGAATTCCACGGAGATGCTGGCAAGAGCCGGGAGGTGGGGGCAATGACGCCGGAGGAACTTGGCGAAATAACCGCCAAACAGGAGGAAGCGGAACGGCAATTCAAGAACCGCCTGCACGTCTGTACGGCGGCGGGTTGCCTCTCTTCCGGAAGCGATAGGGTCAAGGCGGCACTGGAGAAGGAAGTCAAGGACCGCGGGCTGGAGCAGCAGTGCAAGGTGAAGGGCGTGGGCTGCATGGGCTTGTGCGCCAATGGTCCGCTGGTGGCGGTGAAGCCGCGCAACGTGATGTACCAGAACGTAGGCGAGGGCGACGCGGCGGACATCATTAAGAGTCTTGACGCGGAGCCGGTGGCGCGCCTCGAATGCCCCACCGACATGCCTTTCTTCCGCCGCCAGGTAAAGGTCGTCCTGGAGAATTGCGGCCGAATTGACCCCGAGCAGATCGAGGACTACATCGCGGCGGGCGGTTACGAGGGGCTGGTTAAGGCGCTGACGGAATTTTCACCCGGCGAAGTCATCGAGCAGGTTCTGCGCAGTGGTTTGCGCGGGCGCGGCGGGGCCGGTTACCCCACGGGACTCAAGTGGAGCACGGTGGCGAAAGCCGATGCGGACAAGAAGTACGTGGTCTGCAACGGCGACGAGGGCGACCCCGGCGCTTTCATGGACCGCAGCGTGCTCGAAGGCGACCCGCACCGCGTGCTGGAGGGCATGGCCATTGCCGCTTATGCCGTGGACGCGGCACAGGGTTATATTTACGTGCGCGCCGAGTATCCCCTGGCCATCAAAAACTTGAAAACCGCCATTCGCCAGGCTCAAAACCTGGGGTTGCTGGGGAACAACATTTTCGGCACCACGCATAGCTTTCATGTGGAATTGCGCCTCGGCGCCGGGGCGTTTGTGTGCGGCGAGGAGACGGCGCTGATCTCCTCCATCGAAGGCAAGCGGGGAACGCCCCGCCCTCGGCCGCCGTTTCCGGCGGCGGAAGGGCTTTGGGGTTATCCCACGCTCATCAATAACGTTGAGACGTTCGCCAATATTCCGCCCATCCTGCGCAACGGCGGCGATTGGTTGGCGCGCATCGGGACGGAGAAGAGCAAGGGCACAAAAGTCTTTGCCCTGGCGGGCCGCGTCCAGAACACCGGCCTGATCGAGGTGCCCATGGGCATCACGTTGCGCGAGATCATTTTTGATATTGGCGGCGGCGTCCCCGAGGGGCGCAACTTCAAGGCCGTGCAAACCGGCGGGCCTTCCGGGGGGTGCATCCCGGCCGAGTTCCTGGACATGCCCGTAGATTATGAGTCGCTCAAGAAGCTGGGCTCCATCATGGGCTCGGGAGGCATGATTGTGATGGACGATACCTCCTGCATGGTGGATGTGGCCAAGTTTTTCATGGAATTTTGCATGTCGGAGTCCTGCGGCAAATGCATTCCCTGCCGCGTGGGAACTTACCAGATGCACGAACTCCTGGGCCGGATCACCGAGGGGAAGGGCACACCCCAGGATATGGCGGTTCTGGAAGAATTGTGTGATTTGGTGATGAACACCAGCCTCTGCGGCCTGGGCCAGTCGGCGCCGAACCCCGTGCTCAGCACCCTGCGGTATTTCCGCGACGAGTACAAGGCGCACGTGGAGGAAAAAAAGTGTCCGGCCGGTGTGTGCGCGTTGCGAGCTGACAGCTAACAGCCGACAGCTCACAGCTTACAGCCGACAGCTAAGAGCTTACAGCAACTGGTCAGCGAATGAGTGAATGTTGGTAGTGGGTGTTGGCTGTTAGTGCCTTGATGGCTTTACTGTCGGCTGTGAGCTGTTGGCTGTGAGCGAATCGAATTTTCGGCTGTCAGCTAAACGAACGCTCGACTGTTAACTGTGAGCTGTCGGTTGTCAGCTAACTAATGACGGCGAGCCGCGAAGGGGGTCACCGATGCAGCATTTCAGGAACCTGAAGGTCTGGCAAAGGAGCCACCAACTGGTTCTGGACTTGCACAAGCTGACCACGAGCTTCCCGAAAGATGAGAGATTCGGTTTGATATCGCAATTGCGACGCAGTGCCGCCTCGGTTCCCACGAATATTGCTGAGGGCGCCAAGCGCTCCGGGCCGCTGGATTTTGCCCGTTTTCTCAACATCGCCGAGGGCTCATTATCGGAGACGGAATACTCGATCGTATTAAGCTCGGATTTGGGATATTTCCCCAGCATGCGATCTAGAGATCTGCTCGAGGAGATTTCCGAAATCGCCCGGATGCTGAATTCGCTTCGGGAGAAGATTGTGGAGAAGGCAGCATGAAATCAGCTAGGAGCTGACAGCCGATAGCTGACAGCCGACAGTTACTTGTCGGCCGTGAGCCGGATGAGGTTACAGCAGGCGGTCATATGGAGATTCGATTGTCATCGGTGAGCGAGCCTACGGTTTTGCTGTTAGCTGTAAGCTGTCGGCTGTAAGCTGTAAGCTGTTAGCTGTCAGCTAAGGAGGGTAGCGGCTTGAGTCCAGCGGTTCGCGTAATCACTCTGAACATGGATGGGCGCGACATCAGCGCCCGGGGCGATCAGACCATTCTCCAGGTGGCGCGGGAGAACAACATGAACATTCCCACGCTCTGCCACTTGACGGGTCTCTCCCGCGTCGGCGCTTGCCGCCTCTGCGTGGTGGAGGTCAAAGGTATCAACAAACTGCTTCCTGCCTGCGTTACCCAGGTCGCGGAAGGCATGGAAGTGACACTCAACAGCGAGCGGCTCAGCAAGTACCGGAGAGCGATTCTGGAACTGCTCTTTTCCGAGCGCAACCATGTGTGCGCGGTCTGCGTCTCCAACGGGCATTGCGAATTGCAGAACCTTTCGCAGACTTTGCAGATGACCCACGTGCACTTTTCTTACCGGTATCCGCGCCTGGCGGTGGATGGATCCCACGACCGTTTTGTGGTTGACCACAATCGCTGCATCCTGTGCACGCGCTGCGTGCGAGTGTGCGACGAAATCGAAGGAGCGCACACCTGGGACGTGCTGGGCCGGGGCGTGAATGCCCAGGTTATCACCGACCTCAATCAGCCCTGGGGCGCATCGGAAACCTGCACGGGGTGCGGCAAGTGCATCAATGTTTGTCCCACCGGGGCGCTGGTGGAAAAAGGCAAGTCGGTGCGGGAAATGACCAAACAACGGCAATTTCTGCCCTATCTGACGTTAATGCGGGAGAGACGCTGGTGAGTAAAGCAAGAGTTGCAACTTTGTGGTTGGATGGCTGCTCGGGCTGCCACATGTCCCTGCTGGATATGGACGAGCGCCTGCTGCAACTGGCCGGGAAAATCGACGTGGTTTTCAGTCCTCTGGTGGACCAGAAGGAGTTCCCTGAAAACGTGGATGTGGCGCTGGTGGAAGGCGCGGTGAGCAGCGATGAAGACCTCGAGAAGATTCGCAAGGTTCGCGCCCGTTCTCGACTGCTGGTCTCGCTAGGCGACTGTGCGGTGACCGCCAATATACCGTCCATGCGGAATCCCTTTAAGGTGCGGGACGTGCTGGACCGCGCTTATGTGGAGAATGCTTCGTTCCAGCCGGGAGCGCCCCGGGAGGCAGTGCCCACCCTGCTTCCCCAGGCCCGGCCCATCCACGAATATGTCAACGTGGATGTGTACGTGCCGGGCTGTCCTCCCTCCGCCGACACCATCTACCTGGTGCTCACGGATATCCTGGAGGGAAGGGTGCCCGAGCTGAGCGCGAAAACGAGGTTTGGAGCGTAAAAGCAGCCCACAGCTGACAGCCGACAGCTAACAGTCAACTGCTCAGCAGTCCGGTGAATGGCGATAGTTGAAAGTTGGGGTCGGAGGTGAACTAAAGGAAGGTTCGATTGGCGGCTTTTAGGTGAATGGTGGTTTGACTGTGGGCTGTTAGCTGTCGGCTGTGAGCTGTGAGCAACGAGTTACCAGTGGCGAGAGGGAATGATGGTTTGACTGTCGGCTGTTAGCTGTGAGCGACGAGTTTCGAATTTCGAGTTTCGATTGACGTAGGGGCAAAGAGAAAAGCGATGAGCAATCAGACGTTGGTTATCAATCCCGTGACCCGCATTGAAGGTCACGGGAAAATCTCGATTCAACTCGACGAGCACGGAAAGGTGACGGACGCGCGCTTTCACGTCACGCAAATCCGCGGCTTCGAAAAGCTCTGCGAGGGCCGCCCGTTCTACGAAATGCCCTCGCTGATGGCGCGTATTTGTGGCATCTGCCCGGTAAGCCATCTGATCGCCTCGGCGAAAGCCTGCGATGCGATTTTGGCCACGCGCATCCCCGTCCCGGCCGTCAAGTTACGCACCGTCCTGAATCTGGCGCAGATTGTGCAATCCCATGCGCTCAGTTTCTTCCATCTCTCTTCTCCGGATTTCCTGCTGGGCATGGATTCAGACCCGGCGCGTCGGAATCTTTTTGGCCTGGCGGAGGACCACCCGCAGATGGCGCGCGACGGCGTGCGCTTGCGGCAAATCGGGCAGCAGCTTATCGAAATGATGGCCGGGAAGCGGATTCACCCTGCCTGGGTGGTGGCGGGCGGAGTCAATGAGCCCCTGTCGGTCGAGACGCGCGACAAAATCCTGGCCGTCCTGCCGGAAGGATTGCAAATTGCGCAGAAGGCGATCGACTGGTTCAAAACTGTCCTGGAACAATTCCGCGAGGAAATCCGGACTTTCGCGAATTTCCCCACTTATTTCCTGGGACTGGTGAGCCCGACGGGGGAACTCGAACACTATCACGGATTCTTTCGCGTGGTGGATTCGCGCGGCAACATCGTGGCCGACAAACTGGATGTCCTCAACTACGCGGAGATCATCGGCGAGGCCTGCGAACCGGACAGCTACCTGAAGTCTCCGTATTACAAGCCGCGCGGCTATCCTGAGGGCATTTACCGGGTGGGGCCGCTGGCCCGCCTGAACATTGCCGACCGCTGCGGAACCCCGCGCGCCGACCAGGAGTGGGCGGAGTTTCGCGAGCTCGACCGCGGCGCCGTGCTGAGCTCTTTTTACTACCATTACGCGCGGCTGATCGAAATCATTTACGGCCTGGAGCGCATGCAGCAGTTGCTCCAGGACCCGGATATCCTTTCCAAGCACATCCGGGCTTTTGCCGGGACCAATAATCCGGAAGGTATCGGCGTGGCGGAAGCCCCCCGCGGCACCCTGATCCACCACTATCGGGTGGACGATAATGGGCTCGTCACCTGGGCCAATATGATTATCGCCACGGGCCATAACAGCCTGGCGCTCAATCGCGGGGTTTTGCAAGTGGCCAAGCATTTCGTGAATGGCGAGAAACTTTCCGAAGGCATGCTCAATCGCGTGGAAGCGGTGGTGCGGGCTTTTGACCCTTGCCTGAGCTGTTCCACCCACGCTCTCGGACACATGGCCCTCGAAGTCCAATTGCTGGCGCCGGATGGGGAAGTGTTGGATGAGTTACGGCGTTAAGTGCAGAGTCCGAGGTCCGAAGTCCGAGGTCCGAAGTCCAGAACCAGCCGCCCGGGGTCCGAGGCAGCGGGGCAGCAGGTTGAGACCGAGTGCACGATGAGATGTGTGGAGGATATTCAGGCCTGGCAAAAGGCAAGAGCGCTGGTGCGTGAAATCTACAAAACGTGTGAGGACGGAAAACTCAAAAGGGACTTCGGGTTACGGGACCAACTTTGCCGGGCCGCGGTCTCCTCGATGAGTAATGTTGCTGAGGGATTTGCACGGAAAAGTGATCGAGAATTCGCGCGGTTCCTGGATATCGCCCGGGCCTCAGTAACCGAAGTTCAGTCATTGCTTTATGTCGCTTGCGACATCGGATACGTACCTCGTGAGGAATTTGACCGGCTCTTTAAGATGGCGGCAGAAACTGCTTCGTTGATCGGCGGGCTGACGTCATATCTACGGCGGGGTCAAAGTCAAAGTCCGAAGTCCGCGGTCCGAACTCCAGTAACCAAGAAAAGGCGCCGGGGCGGAAAGCCGAAGAGATGGATTGCGGACTCGAGGTTTTTGACCGGGAAGTTGGAGTTCCCTAGGCTTCGGACTTCGGACTTCGGACCTCGGACTTTAAGAAGGAGTAATTATGGCGACGTTGATGTCGGTTCCGCTGGTGGAGTCCGAGCAGGAATTTCTGGATAGGGTAATCGCCGAACAGCACGGCCACCCCGGCGCTCTGCTGGGCATTCTGGAAAAAGCTCAGGAGCACAATCCGCGCAAGTTCCTTTCGCGCGAAACGCTGGAGTATATCTCCGCCAAGACCGACGCGCCGCTGGCGCGGGTTTACAGCGTGGTGACGTTCTACGCCCTCTTTAACCTCGAGCCGCAAGGAAAGAACACCATCTGCATCTGCCGCGGAACGGCTTGCCACACCCGCGGCTCGCGAGAGCTGCTCCAGAGCCTGATGTTCAAGCTGGGTTTCCACAACCCCGACGAAGAGCCGGGGGACAAAATCTCGCTCAATACCAGTGATGGCATGTATACGCTGCGCACGGTGGCTTGCTTTGGCCAATGCGCTCTGGCTCCGGTGGTCGAGGTCAATCATGAAGTGTATGGCCACATGAACGAGCAAACGCTGGAACGCGAGCTGGAGCATTTGAGAAGGGAGACGGCAAAGAAATGACGCGCATCCGGGATTTGAGCACGTTCAGCACCGTTCGTGGGGCGGGGATGGCCAAGCTGCTGCCTTTCCGCCCTCGCATCGCCGTGGGGATGGGCACTTGCGGCGCCGGCAATGGTGCGGAAGCCGTTTATCACGCCTTTGCTGATGCCATCGACAAGCGCGGCCTGGATATCCTTCTGGCCCGCGTCGGCTGCTTTGGTTTCTGCGCGGAGGAGCCGCTGGTGAATGTCAGGCTTCCCGGCCGGCCCCTGGTGATTCTCCACCGGGTGCAGAGCCAGCAGATCGACGAGATTATTGATGACGTCATGATGGGGAATATCCCCACCGACCTGGCCCTCTGCAAGATTGAGGAATGGGACCATATCACCGCGCAAGTCAAGTACGGAAGCGGCTACGCCAACATTCCCTCCTGGGGCGACATCCCCTTTTTCAAGGGTCAGAAGAAGATCGTTTTGCGCAATTGCGGGCTCATTAATCCTGACGATGTGGAAGAGTACATGGCGGTGGGCGGCTATCTGTCGCTTTACAACGTGCTCATCGATAACCGGCCGGACGTGGTGATTGAACAGATCAAAGCCGCCAAGCTGCGCGGGCGCGGAGGCGCCGGTTTTTCCACCGGCCAGAAATGGGATTATCTGCGTAAGGGGGTAGCGGAGAGGAAGTACATCATCTGCAACGCCGATGAAGGCGACCCTGGCGCCTACATGAACCGGAACGAAATTGAGAGCGACCCGCATTCGCTTTTAGAAGGAATGCTGATCGCCGGTTTCCTGACCGGCGCCACCCTGGGCATCATTTACATCCGCGCGGAGTACCCTCTGGCCGTGCATCGTCTGGAACGCGCCGTCGAACATGCCAAAGAATACGGTTTGCTGGGCGAGGATATCCTCGGCCGCGGTTTCAATTTCAATATCGAGCTCGTGGAAGGCGCGGGCGCCTTCGTTTGCGGCGAAGAAACGGCGCTGATCGCCTCCCTGGAAGGCCATGCCGGGCGTCCCCGGCCAAGGCCGCCCTTTCCCGCGCAAAAAGGCCTGTGGGGATTTCCCACCAACATCAATAACGTCGAGACCTGGTACAACGTGGCCCCCATCATTGCCAAGGGCCCGGCATGGTTCACGGAAACCGGCAGCGCCAAGAGTCCCGGAACCAAGGTTTTTTCCCTGGTCGGCAAGGTCAAGAACACCGGCTTGGTGGAAATGCCCCTGGGGACGCCGCTCAAGACTTTTGTCTATGACGTGGGCGAGGGTGCGTCCGGCGGGCACGCCATCAAGGCCGTGCAAACCGGCGGACCTTCGGGCGGTTGCATACCCCAGGAGATGTTTGACACGCCGGTGGATTACGAGACGCTGGCCAAACTCGGTTCCATCATGGGTTCCGGCGGCATGGTGGTGATGGACGAAGACAACTGCATGGTGGACGTGGCCCGCTACTTCATCGAGTTCACCCATTCCGAATCCTGCGGCAAGTGCGTGCCGTGCCGCGTGGGACTGGACAAGGGCCTCCGCATCCTCAACCAGTTTACCCAAGGGAAGGGAACGGAAGAAGATCTGAGCACTCTGGACGAACTGGGGCGCATGATTCGCGATACGTCCCTGTGCGGGTTGGGGCAGACGGCGCCCAATCCGGTGCTCACCACCATGCGGCATTTCCGCCATGAGTTTGAAGACCATCTGCGCGCCCACCGGTGTCGCGCCGGCGTCTGCCAGGATTTGGCGCTATCCCCTTGCGAGAACAGTTGCCCGCTACACATGAATATTCCTCGCTTCCTGGAGCTCTACAAGGAAGGGCGACTGGATGAAGCCTTTGAATCCGTCATTCTCGATAACCCCCTGCCGGCGTCCACGGGCCGCGTCTGCCAGCACCCCTGCGATAATCGTTGCCGCCGCCACTCCATCGACGAAGCGGTGAACATGCGCGAAGTGCACCGGGTGATTGCGGACACCATCCTTCTCTCCGATCGTTTTGGCGAAATGGCGGACCGCGTCGCGGCGCGCAAGATGCCGGCCACGGGCAAGAGAGTTGCGGTGGTGGGAGCGGGCCCCACGGGCCTGACCGCGGCGTTCTACCTTGCCCTGTTTGGCCACGAAGTTACAATTTATGAGTCACATGCGGAGGCGGGCGGAATGTTGCGGTTTGCCCTGCCCGAGTACCGTTTGCCCAAGTCCGTTCTCTCCAAGGAAATCGAATTGATCCGCCGCCTCGGCGTCAAGTTCGAGTTCAACAAAAGCGTGGGGAAAGACATTTCCTTGAACGACCTCAGCCTTGATTTCGAGGCGGTTTTCCTCTCCATCGGAACCTGGAAAGAGGCATGGGTTTACCTGCCGGGAACCGAACTCAAGGGCGTGATGCCGGCGCTCCTGTTCCTGGAAGGCATTGCCATGAACGCACCCGTGCCGCTCGGACAACGCGTGGCGATTATCGGCGGCGGCAATGCCGCCATCGATTCTGCCCGCACCGCCTTGCGCCGAGGGGCGACGGTTACGGTGATTTACCGCCGCGAGCGCAAAGACATGCCGGCGATTCGCGAAGAGGTGGAAGCCGCGGAGCAGGAAGGTGCCCACTTTGTTTTTCTGGCGACCCCCCATCGCATCGTGGGAGAGAACGGCGCCGTCAAGGCTATCGAGGTGCTTAAAACGCGGCTGGGTGAATTCGATTCCTCGGGCCGCCGCCGACCCATTTCTACCGAAGAAATTCAGAGCTTTAAGTGCGATACGGTGATTTTGGCCGTGGGCGAGGCGGTCGACCGTGACTTCTGCAAGGCTTCCGGCCTCAGTATCCATGAGAACGGCACTCTGGTGTATGACCGCTACACGCTGGAAACCAGCCGCGAAAGGTTTTATGCGGGAGGCGACCTGATTTCCGGCGCTTCCAATGTTTCGAATGCCATGGGCTACGGAAAAAAGGCGGCGCGCTTTATCGACCAGCGGTTGATGGAAGACGTGCGAATCCAGGAGTTTTTGCCGCACTTCGAGTATGACCAGACGCCGCCCGAGCACGTCAGCGAGAGCCCGCGTCATCACCCCCATCCGCTGCCCGCCAAGCAGCGGGTGAAGGACTTCCAGGAAGCGGTGCTGCCGCTGACCGCGGAAGAAGCCCTGGAAGAGGCCAGCCGCTGCCTGCGCTGCGATATTCGCGAAAACGGCACGGTGGTAAGTCACCGGTAGGAGCGAAACTCGAAACTCGAAATTCGAAACTCGTAAGCGGAACAATAATTTTGAGTTATCAAATTCGAGTTTCGGAACTCGAAACTTGCAGGCTGAGCGACGAATTTCGAGTTTCGATTTTCGAGTTTCGAATTTCGACTCTGGCAAAGGAGATATCGAAATGCCCCAAGAGATTTCCGTCCGGATCGACGGCGAGCTTTGCCGGGCCAATGAAGGCCAGACGATCCTGGATGTCGCGCGCGCCAACAAAAAGTACATCCCCACGCTCTGCTTCCTCGAGGGGCTGAGCCCGTCGGGCTCCTGCCGCCTCTGCCTGGTGGAGGTGGCCGGGGTGGGGCGCCTGCTGCCCGCTTGCACCACTCCTATCCAGAACGGCATGTCGGTGAATACCAATTCCGAAAAGCTTTTGCGCCATCGCCAAATGGCCGTGGAGTTTCTGCTGCTCGAACGGAACCACTACTGCTCCGTTTGCGTTTGCAACAATCACTGCGAATTGCAAGCGATGGCCCAGCGCCTGGGCGTGACCCACGTCCATTTTCCTTATAACTACCCCCGCCTGCCGGTGGATGTTTCGCATGAGCGCTATATCCTGGACCACAACCGTTGCATTCTCTGCACGCGCTGCGTGCGGGTGTGCGCGGAGGTGGAAGGGGCGAATGTGTGGGAAATCAGTGCGCGGGGCATCAACTCGCGCCTGGTCTCGGACCTTGACCGGCCGTGGGGGGAGTCGAAAGCCTGCACCAAATGTGGCAAATGCGTGCAGGTGTGCCCCACCGGGGCGCTGGCGGAGAAAGGTCTGGCGGTGGAAGAGATGACCAAGAGCAATGAGAACATCAGGTGGCTAGCTGCCAAACGGGGAGTTCACGCATGAAGAAAGCCAAACTGGCTACGCTGTGGCTGGACGGTTGCTCCGGCTGCCACATGTCGATTCTGGACATTGACGAGGCCATTGCTGCGGTTGGGCAGAAGGCCGACATCGTGTATGGCCCCCTGGTCGATGCCCAGGAGTTTCCCGAGGACGTCGATGTGACGATCGTCGAGGGCGCGGTCTCAAACCAGGACGACTACGAAAAAATCAAGTACGTGCGCGAGCGCACGCGCCTGCTGGTGGCGCTCGGTGATTGCGCGGTCACGAGCAATGTGCCGGCCATGCGCAATCCCATTCCCGTCAAAAAGCTTCTGGAGAGAATTTACGTCCAGGGCGTGGATGAGAAGCCGCGTGTTCCTACCGATGGCGTTCCCACCCTGCTGAAGCGCGCCGTACCTTTGCACGAGGTGGTGAAGGTGGACTTGTTTGTGCCCGGTTGCCCACCCCCCGCTTCCGCCATCGGTTACGTGTTGGGTGAGTTACTCGATGGGCGGATGCCCGATTTAAGCACCAAGGTGAAATTTGGATGAAGAAATCGGGTCATTGGTTCATCGGGTCATCGGGTCATTTAGCGAGGGGGTCATTGAACCGTTTGTTCGATGATGGCTTTAGGCTTTTAAATGACCCGATGAATCAATGACCCGATGACCCGATTCCTGAAGAGGAGTTCCAAATGAGGAAGATCACGATTGATGCCGTCACGCGCATCGAGGGTCACGCCAAAATCTCGATCCAGCTTGACGATAGCGGGCAGGTGGCAAGTACCCAGTTGCATGTAACCCAGGTGCGGGGGTTTGAGAAATTCACGGAGGGCCGCCCGTATTACGAGATGCCGTCCATCACGGCGCGCATCTGCGGGATCTGCCCCGTCAGCCATCTGCTGGCTTCCTCCAAAGCCTGCGATGCCATCATGAGCGTCCGCATTCCTGAAACCGCGGCGTTGCTGCGGGAGGTTCTGCATTGCGGCCAGTTTGTGCAGTCGCACGCGCTGAGCTTCTTTTATCTTTCCTCGCCCGACCTTTTGCTGGGCATGGATTCTGATCCGGCGCGGCGCAACGTGCTGGGAGTGCTCGAAAAGTTTCCAGACATCGCCCACGACGGCATCGCCCTGCGCAAGTTCGGCCAGCAGGTCATCGAAGGCCTCGCCAAGGAGCGCATCCATCCCTCCTGGACAGTCCCGGGCGGAGTGAACGCCCCCCTTGAACCCGCCGTCCGCGACAAAATTCTTGCCGGCTTGCCGGATGCCAAGGCCATCATCCGGCGGACCCTGAAGTTCTTCAAAGGAGTACTGGATCAGTTCAAGGAGGAAATCGAGAACTTTGGCAACGCCCCCAGCATGTACGCGGGCCTGGTGGACCCGGCAGGGAAACTCCAGCATTATGACGGCGGAATCCGGTTCAAGGACGCTGAGGGCAAGATCGTCGCGGATCATGTTCCGCCCAGCGATTACCAAAAATTCATCGGCGAGGCAACCCTCCCCAATTCTTACCTGAAGGCGCCTTATTACAAGCCCATCGGTTTCCCGAACGGCGTATATCGCGTCGGGCCTTTGGCGCGGCTGAACGTCGCCAAAAGTTGTGGAACGCCGTTAGCCGATGTGGAGTTCACCGAGTTCCACCAGCGTTTGGGAAAGATCGTGCCGAGCTCCTTCCATTTCCATTATGCCCGGCTGATTGAAGCCCTCTATGGGCTGGAACGCATGGAAGCGCTGCTGAATGACCCGGCGGTTCTGGGCAAGCAGGTTCGCGCCCATGCCGGCGTGAATTGCCTGGAAGGCGTGGGCATGATTGAAGCGCCTCGCGGCATTCTGATTCATCATTATAAGGTGAACGAGGAAGGCGCCATCACCTGGGCGAACCTCATCGTGGCGACAGGGCACAACAATCTGGCCATCAATCGCAGCATCGACCAGGTGGCCCGGCACTTCATCGACGGCAAGCACCTGAAGGAGGGGATGCTGAACCGCGTTTCCGCCATCGTACGTGCCTATGACCCCTGTTTTAGTTGCTCCACCCATGCTTCCGGCCAGGTCCCCTTGCGCATCCAGTTGCTGGGACCGGGGGGGGCCTTGCTCGATGAATTGAGGAGCGAATGAAACCAGTGGACAGTGGACAGTGGACAGTGAATAGAAGCCCAGCCGCGCAAAGCGCGGCCGCGCCGTCCGCTGTCCCCTGTCCACTGTCCACTGTACTTATCATCGGCTACGGTAATCCGTTACGGACTGATGACGGGTTCGGCTGGCACGCCAGCCGCTTGCTTGCCCGGGCACTCGCCGGCCGGGACGCGGAAGTGATCACCTGCCATCAACTCACTCCGGAACTTGCCGAGCCGCTCAGCCAGTCGAGCCGCGCGGTGTTTATCGACGCCGACGCGCAGGGCGCGCCGGGAGAAATCCATCGCCGGCCGGTCCGCCCGCAGGTCCCCGCTTCGTCAACATTTACCCACAGTTGCACGCCGTCCGGGCTGTTGGCCAGCGCCGAACGGCTGTATGGTCACCGCCCGCCGGCGGTGGTCATCACAGTTTCTGCGCAATCTTTTGCCTTTGGAGATACACTTTCGCCCGTCGTTTTTGCGGCCCTCCCGGAAGTGGTGGACCAGGTCTGCCGGGAGGTCGGAAGAAAAAGAAAGTCCGGCGTCCGAGGTCCGAAGTCCGAGAATCGAAATTCGAAAATCGAAAATCGAAGCTCGGCAAGACCTCGGTCGATTTGAGAGTTTCGAATTTCGAGTTTCGAGTTTCGTCTTCGGACCCCGGACACAACGGAGGTGGTGATGGCTAACGATGCCGAGAGTCAGGAAAAGACGATAAAAATCGATTACCTTACGCGCGTGGAAGGCGAAGGGGGCCTCTATGTGCGCGCCGAAGGTGGTGAGTTGCGTGACGTCAAGCTGAACATCTTCGAGCCACCTCGCTTTTTTGAGGCTTTCCTGCGCGGGCGCCACTTCCAGGAAGTGCCCGACATCGTTGCCCGCATTTGCGGGATTTGCCCGGTGGCTTACCAAATGAGCGCTGTCCACGCTCTGGAGGCGGCCCTGGGCGTCCGGCCGGGCGCGGAAATTCGCATGCTGCGCCGCCTGCTCTATTGCGGCGAATGGATTGAAAGCCATGCCCTGCACATCTACCTGCTCAACGCGCCGGATTATCTGGGATATGAAAGCGCCGTGGCGATGGCCGCGGATCATCCCAAGGAAGTGGAGCGCGGCCTGCGCTTGAAGAAGATCGGCAACGGTTTGCTGGACCTCCTGGGCGGTCGCGCCACTCACCCGGTTTCCGTCTGCGTGGGAGGCTTCTATAAAGTCCCCCGCCGGAAAGAACTGCTAAAGCTGCGTGAGGATTTGCTCTGGGCCCTGGAGGCCGCCCAGGAAACCGTGTCGTTGGTGTCGACTTTGAACTTCCCCGATTTCGCCCCTGATTATGAGTTTGTTTCGCTCGCGCATCCTGCCGAGTACCCGATGAACGAGCGGCGCATCATTTCGTCCTCCGGGCTGAATATCGATCCGGCAGAGTTTGAGCACGTCTTTCTGGAAGAGCACGTAGCCCATTCCACCGCCCTGCACTCCGTGCGCGCGGACCGGGGTTCAAGCTATTTGGTGGGTCCCCTGGCGCGCTTGAATTTAAATTTCGATAAGTTGCTGCCGCGCGCCCAGGCGGCCGCACGTTCCTGCGGAATCTCCTGGCCGTGCAATAACCCCTTCATGGGAATCGTGGCTCGTGCCATCGAGTTAGTGCACGCTTGCGAGGAGGCGCTCGCGCTCATCGATGCCTACCAGGAACCGGCCACCAGCCGCGTGGCATTCCGAGTTCAGGGAGGGGAAGGGTGCGCGGCCACGGAAGCCCCGCGCGGACTTCTCTATCATCGCTACCGCATCAATGACCAGGGCTTGGTGGAAGCGGCAAAGATCGTACCCCCCACCTCGCAAAATATGCGGCGAATGGAAGACGATCTGAGGCAATTCCTGCCCGGATTCCTGGCGCAACCGGAAGCCGAAATCGCGCGGGTCTCGGAAAATCTGGTGCGCTGCTACGATCCGTGCATTTCCTGCTCAACCCATTTCTTGAAGCTGCAGCTTGACCGGAACTGATGATCGGGAGATCGGGGAATCGGGTGATCGGGAGATCGGGTGATCCGGTGAACAAGAAGCGACAGGCCGCGAGATTCTCTAATCAATCGATCTCCCCATCCCCCAATCTTGGAGACTGTTCGTCCGATCACCCGATCACCCGATCACCCGGTCGATTGCTGGTGGTCGGTTGCGGCGGTGCGTTTGCCGCCGACGATAATGCGGGGCTCGAAATTGTCCGCCGCCTCCAGGCGCGAGGTGACTGTGGATGCGAATTTCTGGAGCTGGCGGACGGCGGCCTCGATCTGCTTCATTGCTTTGAAAAAACAGAGGTTATCCTGTTTGTCGACGCCGTTCAAAGCGGCGCGCCGGCGGGGACTGTCCATCTCCTCCCCTTGCCCTCCCATGAGGTCATGCCTCGGGCGATGGGAAGGGTTTCGAGCCACGGCTGGGGGCTGGAAGAGACGCTGAGGCTGGCAAGATCCTTGGGCCTGCGCGTCCCGCGACTGATGCTGCTGGGGGTGGAACTGGCGAGTGTCACACCAGGGGCATCGCGCACCCCACCCGTCGACGCCGCCCTTGAATCGGTGGTCCAATGTTTCGCTGAACTTCAGGTGGCGCTCCGTAATGGCGAGTCTCCTCTTTGGTCTGGCCACCATTCCTACCGGCTTTTGAGTCCCGGATTTACGTTCGAGGTAGTTGCCAGCCCGCCTCGACAGGCAGCATAATATGGCCTGCCGTGAGAAGGAGGTGGCAGCGTGAAGCGATACCTCTACTACCCCGGTTGCTCGATGCGAGGAGCCGGCAAGGCGTACGAAGAATCGCTGCTGGCGGTCTTCAAAGCGCTGAATGTCGAACTGGAAGAACTTGAGGATTGGAATTGCTGCGGCGCCACGGCGTACATGTCTATTGACGAAGTGAGCTCCTTCGCCCTGGCCGGACGGAACCTGGCCATTGCGGAGAAGAAAAACCTCGACCTCCTGGCGCCGTGTAGCGCCTGTTTTCTGGTTCTCAACAAGGCCCAACGTTACATCAAGGAATACCCAAAGATTGCGGAGACGCTCGAACACGGCTTCAAGGCCGCGGGCCTGGAATACCACGGCACCGCCAAGGTCCGGCATCCCCTTGATGTTCTCATCAACGATATCGGGATGGATCGGATCAAAGCATGCATTAAGAAGCCGCTCACCGGCCTGAAGGTGGCGCCATATTACGGCTGTCAGATCGTCCGCCCTTACGCCACTTTCGACCTGATGTACTACCCCGTCACGATGGACAAACTCCTGTGGGCGGTGGGCGCGGAAGTGGTTGACTATCCCCTCAAGACGCGCTGCTGCGGCGGAAGTCAAAAAGGGACGCTGCCGGAAGTCGGCCTTTCGCTCATTCACATTCTCTTGAAGGAAGCGCGCCGCCGCGAAGCGCACATCGTTTCCACCATCTGCCCGCTCTGCCAATTCAATTTGGATGCCTTTCAGGATGAAGCCGGCAAGAAGTATGGCGAAATCTCCATGCCGGTCGTCTATTTCACCCAACTGCTCGGCTTGGCATTCGGCTTTTCCGCCAAGGAACTTGGGCTCGAACGCAACATCGTGGCCGCCAAACAAATGCTGGCAAAATTTGCGCCGTCGGCGGCGTAGCAACCGATGAGCACCGATGAACGCGGAAGGGGAGAGCCCCTGCCTTCGGTCCTGGCGGCTTTCTTCCTGCTTGGAGTCCAAACGACTTATACCTTGGTCCAACAGTACAACACCGGGACGCAATATGCGATCACGGACGTGCTCGCGAACCTTTGGGCGATCGGGAGATCGGGTCATCGGGCCATTTATGATTGGCGATTTGTGATTGGCGATTTTCGGGCCTCGATCTTCGATTTGAGACTTTCGATTTTCGCAGCCAGCAATTTGGTTCATCTCCTCACCCCGCACTGCCGATAACCGAAGCGGGGTGCGTGTCACGCGGGGGAGTTGGTCGTCGGCCCTTCCCGCCCCTCGACCTTCGGGCTTGGCGCTTTCTCGCCACTCGTCACAGTCTTTGAGACCTCGGACTTCGGACTCTCTTTCTTGTCACTC
>Ga0209039_10001235_pt1 | contig 24390 bp, 20 predicted proteins | sample BogFormECP12_OM1_FD_188238 | JGI IMG/M metagenome (GOLD analysis project Ga0209039, IMG submission 188238) | Bog forest soil microbial communities from Calvert Island, British Columbia, Canada - ECP12_OM1 (SPAdes) (version 2) | ecosystem: Environmental > Aquatic > Freshwater > Wetlands > Bog ... | reverse complement strand
AAATAGAAGAGGGTCAAGAGAACCAGAGCAGACACGCCGGGAGATGCGTGGTTATTAGCTCAGGTCGGGAAGGACTATTAGCCGTTTCCGAAGCCGCTGTGGTGCCCCACGGAGTTTCCGTAATCTTGAACGCGCCCGCCGTCTACCGCTTTGTGTCGTCCGCATGCCCGGAACGCCACTTGCGGGCGGCCGAGATTTTGGGGGCCAAGGTGAGCGGAGCGCGCCTCGAAGACGCGGGCAAGATTCTTGCGGACTGCATTGTGGAGCTCATGCGCGACCTGCAAATCCCTAATGGGCTGCGGGCGCTTGGCTACGAGACGGCAGACATCCCGAGACTGGTGGAGGGCACCCTGCCGCAGCACCGCGTCACCAAACTCTCGCCGCGGCCGGCGGGGCCAGATGACTTAGCCAGGCTCTTCGAGGAGGCAATGGTTGCTTGGTAAGTACCGGCTCGCATCCGCGCGGTTTTTTCCCGTATGGTGCAGTGGCCAGCCGAATGTGAACCTGATGACTTGGAACTCAGAGACCCGGACCTACAAGCCAGGGCCGCGCTACGCTTTCTTCGGCCCACGCTCACATTCCTGCAGCTTTACGATAGCGCGCCATATGCTCTTGCAGTTCCGCATTATCGGGCTCGAGCGCCAGGGCTTTCTTCTGGGTCTCCACGGCTGCTTGATATTCCCCATTCACAAAGTAGGCTTCCGCCAGGGTATCGATGAACCCACCCTCCTTCCATTGGGTAAGCTTCACAGCCAGTTGCGCGTGGTCCAGGGCGGCCTTAGGGTCGCGATATTTCTGGTCGTCGCACGTTGCATAGAGCCATGCCAGGTTGTTATGACCTTCCGCGAGATCCGGCACCAGGCGCAGGGCTTCCTGGTAATTCTTGATGGCGTCACCGTAAAGCTTCTGTTGGGCATAGAGGTCCGCCAGCAGCATCTGGTTCGCGGCGAGCAATCTCTTGCCCTGGGCGGTTTGGGGGTTTTTCCCGAGCACACTTTCAAAGGTCTGTTGCGCCTTCTGGGGATCGCCATTCAACTGGTACGCCAATCCGAGTTCGAGCCGGGGCTGGTCGTCTCCCTCGGTCAAGCGAACCGCCTCCTGAAACTCTTGTATAGCGTGGTCGTATTTTTGCTGCGTCAGGTAATACGTGCCCAAGGCCTCATGCGGTTGCTCTTGGCGAGGAGCCAGGCTGAGCGCTTGCTGGAAACTTCGGAACCCGCGGTCATACTGCCGGGCAGATTCGAACCGCTCCCCTTGTGCCAGGAGACGGTCCATAGCCTGGATTGTCCGGTAATGGTTGGCTGTAGCGGCCATGGCAAGGATCACCACCGCAAGCGGAAGAGCCACGATGGCCTGGGAGGGAGATTCAGCAGTTTCCCCGTACGGCAGGTCGTGCGGGGGAGGCGGAATGAGGAAAGCCAGCAGCGCACCGATGGCTAATCCGCCCAAGTGGCCCCAGTTATCGATGCCGTGCATAGAGAATCCCAAGGCCAGATTCAGGACGATGAATGGAATCATTCCCTTTCCGAAGGCGCGGCCCCAGCGCGCGGGAATTGCGTCGCGGTGAACGAAGCCGGTGACAAGCATCGCGCCGGCAATCCCGAAAATCGCCCCGGAGGCTCCCACCGAGACATTTCTCGAGATCTCCATGGAAAGGAAGGCGCCGCCCATGCCGGCGGCGACATATATGGTGAGGTAGCGGCCATAACCATAGACGCGTTCCAGGATAGGTCCCAGAATATAGAGGCAATAGCTGTTTCCCAAGATATGAAGCCAGCCGCCGTGCAAAAACATCGGCATGACCAGACGGTAGTACTCACCGCGCCGCAGGTAGGGTCCGTAAGACGCGCCAAGGTTGAGGAGGACTTGGAGGTTATCTGCTCCCCCAGCCCATATCTCCAAACCGAAAAGGAGAAAATTCAGGGCAAGAAGACTGAGCGTGGCGACAGCCCAGAAGCGGCGAGGGGCAACCTCGTGATGTTGCGGGCCCGCGGGTAAGGGTATAGGTTGGTCAGCCATGAGATAAAGTAGAATGCGAGATCGCGCCCACAGATCCGCTTCTCAGGGGATTATACCATCCTGGCCGCGGCCGCGAGTTTGTGAACGGCTCGGGAGCCCGCACACATTACCATATATCAAAGTCCTGACAGGACATGCATTGCAAATTGCTGCCGAGGAGGAAAAATCAGGGAGAAGATTCCGGGGGTCAGTACCGGCCGCAGTCGCGCACGGTTTCGTACATGGCCAGGACGTTCTCAATCGGCACGCGCGCCTGCACGTTATGAATCGAGTTGAAGACGTACCCTCCGCCCTTCCCGAAAATCTTCAGACGAGAGCTCACCTCATGGCGAACATCTTCGACCGTACCAAACGGCAGCGTTTTCTGGGTATCGACGCCGCCCCCCCAAAAAGTGACGCGATCTCCAAACTCCTGCTTCAGCTCCTCCGGCGCCATGCACGACGCCGAGCACTGCACGGGGTTGAGAATGTCAAAACCCGCGGCAATAAAATCGGGGAGCAAGGCGCGGACCGATCCGCACGAGTGTATGAAGGTCTTCCACGTCGTGTGCTTGTGCACCCAGTCGTTCACGGCCTTATTGAAGGGCTGATAGAGGTCCCGATAGGTCTTGGGCGAGATAAACGGACCGTTCTGTTGGCCGAAGTCCGTCCCCGAGAGGAAGACCGCCGTGACTCGCTCCCCCACGACAGCGTGAATCTTCTCGAGATTCTTGATGCCAATTTCACACTGGCGCTCGAAGATCTTGTGGACGAAGTCGCGGCGCGTCACGGTGCTGACATACCACTCCTCAACGTCGCGGATGCCCTTGGGGTGTTTCAGCCAAGGGCCGGGAACCAGCGCAATGTCGCCGAAAGCCGTCCCTCCGAAGTTCGCCAGCACGGCTTTGTCGGTTTCGTTCCAAATCCTTTCCGCCTCGCGCCCCAGACGGGCCAAATCCTGATCGGAAATAGGAACAAACTCCTCCAGGTTATCTTCGAGCTTCAGATGGTCGTCATCCAGCGGAAGTTGGCGGGGAACAGAGTCAAAATAGAAGCCGCCTTTGGGCATGCGGCCGCTGGGCGGCACGGACTTGTCTCCCTCGGGATACATCAGGATGTCGCCGTTCTCGTCCGCATCGGTGTTGAAGCCTTCGGGGACAAGCACCGGCGTGCCGCCAAAGGTCGTCCAGGGTTTCCACCCTTCGTTCTTGAAACCGAACATCGTGGAAGGTTTTCCCAGGCCGATTACATCGATACCGAGAGCGTCCATCAAATCGGGTTTGATTTCCCCCAGCATTTGGTAGGGTTCAACCACTTTTACCGGAGTACCGGGCGCATCCAGGCCCAGCGCCTGGCGAAGCTTGTAAACCGTGTCAACCTGCATCCCCGTCACTGCGCTCGCACCGAGGTCCACTGGCACGCGGTCCGCTTCCTGATGGTTCAACGCATGATGGACGCGTTGGCGTGATGTCAGCATGGGGTTCCTCCGTAAAGTAGGCAGAAGGCAGTAAGCAGGAGACTGAAGCCAGCAGGCAAAACGCGGAAAGATTTTGATCCCTTTACGAATTCCGCTATTTCCGTGGCGCTTAGTGCTTTCTGGTTTCTGCCTACCGCCGTCTGCATTCTGCCTACCGCTTTCCGCTAGGCCGCGCTGCCCAGGCGCAAGGGATAGCCGCCGTACTCGCGGGCGGTTCGGTACATGGCCAACACGTTTTCCACCGGCACCAGCGCCTGAATGTTATGAACGGCGTTAAAGACGAAGCCTCCGCCGGGACCGAAGGCTCTGATCCGTTCGCGAACTTCCTGGCAGACCTCTTGGGGTGAGCCGAAGGGAAGGGTGCTTTGAGTATCTACGCCTCCTCCCCAGAAAGTGATCCGGTTCCCGAATTTCCCTTTCAGATCAAACGGATTCATATGCGCGGCAGAGCACTGGACAGGATTAAGGATGTCAAAGCCTGCCGCGACGAAATCGTCCAGCAGAGCCCAAACGGAACCACAACTGTGAATGAAGGTCTTCCAAGTTGTATTGCGGTGCACCCAATCGTTGACCTGTTTGTGGAAAGGCATAAAGAGATTGCGGTAAGTTTGGGGAGAAACAAATGGCCCATTCTGGGCGCCGAAGTCCGTCCCCGTAAGGTACGCAACGGCCACCCGGTTGCCGACCGCGGCGTGGATTTTTTGGAGATTCACCATGTTGATTTCGGCTTGGCGTTCGAAAATTTTGTAGATGTGGGCGCGCCGGGTGGTCAAGCTGATGTACCACTCCTCGACATCGCGAATGCCCCGCGGACACTTCAGCCCCGGCCCCGGGATGCGTGAGATGTTGCCGAGCGATAGCGCCCCCAGGTTCAGCACGAGGGCCTTATCGGTTTGGGTGTAAAGTTCCTCGGCGCGGCGGCGATAGTGTTCTATCTCCGGGTCGGAGAAAACGCTGAATTCTTCCAGATTGTCTTCAACCCGCAAGTCCTCATCCTTGAAAGGCTGCTGCCGGACGATGACATCGAAGTAGAATCCCCCCTGCGGCATGCGGCCGGAGGCCGGCGCGGAGCGATCACCTTGCGGGTAAAGAAGCAAGTCGCCGTTGGGCTCGGGTTGGGTATTAAACCCGCCCGGCACCAATACCGGGGTGCCGGCGAAGGTTTTCCACTCTTTCCATCCTTCCAGCGGGAAGCCGAACGCCGTCCCCGTGCCACCCACACGGACGGTGTCGATGGCCAAAGCGTTAATGAGATCGGGCTGGATCTCGCCGAGCATCTGGAACGGCTCGATGAGTTTGACGGGAGTACCCGGCGCATCCAAGTCGAGCGCCTGGCGCAAACGGTAAAGGGTGTCGACGTGCATACCCGTCACCGTGCTTGCGCCCAGGTCGAGGGGAACGCAGTCCGGTTCCTGATGCTCCAGGGCGAGGCGAACTCGCTCACGTGAGTTCATCATGGCTAAATCCCTGCCTCCGCACCGCAGCCCCGAGGGCCGTGGCGCGCTACAGAGTTTATGGGGTGGCGTGCCGTTAAGCCACCGAGAGCTGCCGCGCCAACTCCACGGCCGCCGGAGCATCCTTGCCGTAACCGTCGGCGCCAATCGAATGCGCCCAGGCGTCGGTGACCGGCGCTCCGCCTACCATGATTTTTACCTTATCGCGCAGCCCGGCGGCGGACAGCGCTTCCACCACACTCTTCATGTTTACCATGGTGGTGGTGAGCAGCGCTGACATCGCCACGAGATTAGCTTGGTTCTGGCGAACCGCGTCGACAACCTTCTCGGCGCTGACATCCACGCCCAGGTCAACAATCTTGAACCCGGCGCTTTCCAGCATCATGGCCACAATGTTTTTGCCGATATCATGCAGATCGCCTTTTACGGTGCCGCACACGACGGTGCCGGCGGAGCTTATGGCTTCGTCGCCCACCAGCAGCGGCCGGAGAATGTCACTGGAGGCACGCGCCGCCCGCGCTGCAATCAGCACTTCGGGAATGAAGAATTCGCATTCCCGCATGCGGCGTCCCACCTCATCCATGGCGGGGATGATCGCCTTGGGAAAAAATTCGCCCGGCCGAATTCCTTCCTTCAGCATCTTTTCTGTCAGTGCTTTGGACACCGGAGCCTTTCCATCAATAATAGCTTGTTGAAGTTCTTCGAATTGAGTCATACGAGTCTCCCTTTCTAAATGCGGGGTTCTAGGGACTGGGTGTTGGGTTCCGGGGTTTCCCCGGCATCCAGTTCCCAGGCCCTAGCCCTCATGTTTGGAAATGCCATTTCCTCCACAAAGGTATCTTGAAAATCTTGATCGGCGTTCAGCGCCACGTGCTCGGTTTGCTGGCGGAGGTGGGCAAAGGACCCGTCCTCTCCCTCCGGGCAAAAGAGCGCCAGCTTCGCTCCCAGCAGGGCAGTGTTTCCGGCCGCCTCTACCTTTTCCGCCGGGAAACTGATCAGGCCAATGCGCTGCGCGCTGGCGCGGTTAATATAGTTCCCAAAGGCCCCTGCAAGGTAGAGTTTTTTTAAGTCACCGGCAGAGGCGCCGAACCGGTCCAAAAGTATGCGAATGCCGGCGGCGATGGCGCCCTTGGCGAGTTGCAGCTCGCGGATGTCACTCTGCGTCAGCACCACGGGCGCCGCCAGTTCCCACGCGCCCGCGCCGCCGGTGAAGCGTCCGGAGGGCTGAATCAGCCCCAACTCCAACCCCGCCGCCACGGCATCCACCAAGCCACTTCCGCACAAACCCTGGGGCGCAACGTTGCCTAGCACGCGGCAGTGGATCGAATGGTCATCCACTGTCACCTCGGACATCGCGCCCGTGGAGGCGCGCATTCCCATGGAAATCCGCGCCCCCTCAAAAGCCGGCCCGGCCGCCGTCGAGGCGCACAGCAAGCGCTGGCGATTGCCTATCACGATCTCTCCATTGGTACCTAAATCCACCAACCCGTTTAGTCCCTCGCGCTCACGCAGGCGCGTGGCCAAAATGCCGGCCAGAATATCGCTGCCCACGAACCCGCCCAGGCAAGGGAGAAAACGCACCTGCGCCCGGCCGGAGAGCTTCCACCCCAAATCCCCGGCGCGGAAAGTCTGGAGGCCGAGCTGTTTCGACTCGAAAGGGTACCGCGATAACGGCTCAACATCCAGCCCGCAAAAAAGGTGATGCATCACGGTGTTTCCCACCACGACGACATCCGTGATTTCCCCTTCCGGCACCTGGGCGGCAAACACCAATTGCTCGATCAAGCTCCCGATCTGCTGCCGAATCAGATGGCAGAGTTGTTGCGCACCATCTTTCGGCACGGCAAACTGCACGCGGCTCATGACGTCGGCCCCGAAGCGTGCCTGGGAGTTCAGCGCCGTGCGCACCGCCAGCACGTGGCCAGTGCGGAGGTCAAGCAACTGCGCGACCAGCGTGGTGGTTCCCAGGTCCACCGCCACGCCCAGGCCGGGGCGCGGCTCGAAGGCAAAGGGCGTCTCATCCACCAGGATGGCCGCATCCCATTGGCGCAGCTCGATAACCAGATCATCTTCGAGTGCGCACTGGCAGGCGAGGCGCCAACCCTGGGCGATTTCCTCCGCGCTCAGTCGCTCGCGTTGCGCCTCATTGACGGATGCCTGTCCTTCCAGCACATGCACACGACAGCCCCGGCAACGGCCTTGCCCGCCGCAGGGGAATTCTACACCCTGGGCGAAAAGCAAGTCGCGCAAAGCGCTTCCCGCAGGAGCGGTCAATTCCGTCTGCACGGGCCGGAGGACGATGCGGAATGTCTGTTGGTTCGACATTACAGGTGTCAGGTGCCAGGTGTCAGGTGTCAGGCCGCGACAGGTAGCTCTCGCAGCCTTTTCGTTAGACTTGATAGCATCCGATCTATTTCCCGTACCAGATCGAGGGCTCGTTTTACCTCATCCATAGGTATATACAATCGTGTCATGATAAGAAAATGTGTCTCGAGTTCCATCAGGGAGCCGCTGGCAATTGATAAATGATGGAGGTAATCACCCAAGTGCTCCCTTCCGTGTCCTTCGGCAATGTTGGCGGGAATTGAGACGGCAGCCCGCTGTGCTTGGGAGGCCAGCCCAAACGTCTCGCTCTTGGGCAAGAGCTTCGTAAGGCGATAGCTCTCGACAACCAAATCCATGGCTTTTTGCCACACCTTGAGATCCTTGTAGCATTTCACCATTACCTGCCTCCTGCCCCAACTTCCACTAGAGGTCATTAAGTCTTACCACTGGGACCTGACACCTGGCACCTGATACCTGACACCTGACACCTTACGAACCTGCCACCGCGTGGTGCTGGCGCGCGTATCGGACCATGGCGTGGACGTTGGCCGCGGGCGTATCGCGCGGCACCTCGCAGCCGGCGCCCACAATATAACGCGGGCCCGCTTGGCGATGGCACTCGGCCACGGCCGCATACACCGACTGCGGCGTGCCATTTCGCAAGTCGCGCACGGGATCAAGATTGCCCAGCACCACCTGCGCCGGCCCCATTTTCTCGCGCGCTTCCTCGACCGGGACCATGGAATCCAGGTCCACGAAATCGCAACCCAGCCGGCCCATGCCCTCCAGAATTCGCCGCGTGTTGCCGCAAATGTGCAGCCGAACGCGTGCGCCGAGTGCGTGCAAGCCATCTACCATCTTCTTCTCGTAAGGCCAAACGAAGTCTTGGTACAGCTTCGGTCCCACCAGCGAGGCGGCGGGATCCCCAATGCCGATCACATCAGCGCCGGCCTCCACTTGCGCCTGCGCAAAGCGCATTCCTACCTCGAACACGAAATCGAAAAGGTCGCGCACAAAAACCGGATCGTCGTAGAAATCGATCATAAGCGTGTTGATGCCGCGCAAATCCGCCGACGCGCCGCAAGGGCCTTCCATCCAGCCTTCCACAATCTTGTGGCGCCCGACGCGTTGCTTCAGAAGAGCGAGCCCTTTCACGCGATCGTGCATGCGCCCTCCGCTCAGGGGATCGGGAACCTTCAGTTGCGCCAGGGTCTTCTTATCGGCAAGCAGGGCCTGCGCCTCGACGATGGAGGCCGGTTGGTCCTCAAAGTATTCCACCGTGGCCCCACAGTCGGGCGCTTCCCGCGTTTCGGCGATGGCCGAGACGTGGTCAAAGTCAAATTCCTCGGCGGTGCGGATTTGCGCTTCCGCCAGCACGTGGTAGTCGGTAGTGTAGGCGAAATATTTGGCGCCGATTTGGCCGGCCGCGAACATCATGGTGATGGGCATGACCGGCAGGCAATCCACCGGCCGCCCATCCAGCATGGCAAAAACGCGTTCGCGACTATTCATATCTCTTCATGCCACCGCGTGTTCCCGCGCATAGCGTAGCATGGCGCGGAGGTTTTCCGGGGGAGTATCCCGCACCACTTCGCAACCGGCGCTCACGATGAATCGGTCGCCGGCTTGGCGGTGGCATTCGGCCACGGCGGCGTAGACCTCCTGCGGCGTTCCGTTGCGCAGCACCCGCACGGGATCAATATTCCCCAGCAGCACCTGCCGCGACCCCATCGCCGCGCGCCCCTCGGCCAGGGGAGCCATCCAATCCAGATCGACGATGTCACAACCTAACTTCCCCATTAAGCCGAGAATGGGCCGGGTGTTGCCGCACACGTGCAGGCGCGTTCGCACCCCCATGGCGTGCAGGCCGTCCATCATGCGCTTTTCGTAAGGCCACACAAACTCCTGGTAAATCTTGGGGCCGACCAGCGAGGCCGCCGCGTCGCCCACGCCGATCAACTCCGCGCCACTTGCTACCTGGGCCTTGGCAAAAGTGAGTTCGAGCTCGAGGACGAATTCAAAGAGCTCGGTGACGAACCTCGGGTCATCGAAAAAATCCATCATCAGGTTGTTGATGCCGCGCAAGTCGGCGGCTTCGGCAATGGGGCCTTCGATCCAGCCTTCAATCAGCTTTTCCTTGTGCACGCACTGCCGGTAGAGCTCGATCGCCCGCAAGCGATTACTCATGCGGAGGCCGGTGTGGGGGTCCGGCACTTTCAATCCGCGCAGCAGGCACTTGTCCGCCAGCAGAGCGTTCGCTTCGTCGAGGGCGGGCGGCTGGTTGGGGAAGAACTTGACGGGGGCACCGCAGTCGGCCGCTTCCCCCGCCGGGTCGGACATGGTGTTGACATAGTCGAAATCGAACTCGGCCGCGGTATGAGTCTGCCCCTCCACCAGCACCTGGCAGTCCGTGGCGTAATCGCGGTACTGAGCGCCAATGCGATCGCACGCAAACATCATGGTGATAGGCATAAAGGGCAAGCTATCCACGGGCTTGCCATCGAGCAGAGCGAGAATGCGTTCGCGTCCAGTCATGCAAAGAACCTCTATTGACAGGTGACGAGCCCACAAAGACCGAAATTCGAAAATCGAAACTCGAAAATCGCGGCGAGTTTCGAGTCTCGTCTTTCACTTGCTTGTCACTCGTCACTTCCCGTTAATACGCCCCGTACTCCTTTGCCGCCGCCACCAGCGCATGAACGTTCTCCGACGGCGTCGTGGGCGGGATGGCGCAGCCCGCGTTAAGAATGAATCGACCTCCCGGCTTCCAGGCGGCGATGAGCTGCCGGGTCGCTTCCCGAACCTGCTCGGCCGTCCCCAGGGCCAAAACGCCGCTGGGGTCGATGTTTCCAAACAGCACGTGGCGCTCTCCAGCGGTTTGTTTGGCTTTCACGGTGTCGGTTTTGTAGTCGAGCTCGAAGCCGCAGGGTCTGAATTCTGCCAGCATGTCGAGAATTCTGCTGGTGTCACCGCAAATGTGAATCACCACGAAGATGCCATCGGCGGTAAGGTCCTTCACCAAGCGTTCCTCGTAAGGTCGCGCAAAGCGATCGAACATGCGGGGGGAAGTGACGTCCGGGCCTGCCATGCTATCGCCCATGGAGGTGAGGTGCGCCCCGGCCTTGGCCAGCGCCCGATGCACGGCGAGATGGCTTTGGTAGCAAATTTCCAGAAGCTGAGCGATGCGGGGATTGTCCGGCTGCCCGATGAGCTCCATGAGGAACTCCTCGATGCCGCGCACCAGGCAGGCGAGATCGAAAGCGGCTTGGTCAGCGTTGCCCCGAATGGCAATCTCGCTGCCCACTTGTTTGGATATCAGGCGGACAGCCTCGAGCAAAGCGGGAATGCGGCCATCCGTCTCAGGGTTAATTACTCTTAAGCGGTCTACCTCATCGAGGCTGCGAATGGCAGGCTCTACGATACGGCCTGGCTCGTTGCGGGCGCATTCCGAGCGGGCTCCCAGAGCTTCGGCCAGCATCGTAGTGTCTGTATCCACCAGAATGCAGTCGTGCCCGTACGTCTCCACCGCCTGGAGGTGCGCGCGGGCAATGGCTCCCGGGTTAACGCGGTACTGTTCCATGGGGATGCCCGCTTCGCGCGCGGCCAGCATGAAATTGTGCAGGCACACGGGCACACGATCGGGGATTCCGCCTGCCAGGACTGTGCCTACGCGCTCAAGTGAGTTCATGGGATGAAAAACTCCAGAGATCGGTGACAAGTGACGAGTGACAAGCAATACAGCAGACCGAGGTCCGAAAGCGAACACCAGACACCGGACGTCGGACATCGGACATCCGGCATCGGACTTTGTTCTTGTCACTCGTCACTTGTCACTCGTCACTGCCTCGGCGGCAATGACGCCGTCGTCGTAACTCGCCACGATGCGGTGGCCGGGAGGAACTACCAGAAATTCCTTGGGGTCCCATTCTCCGTTCACCAGGCGCTGGAGCAGGCCGATGTCGCCCGAGATCTTTTCGTAAGTCCAACCCCGTTTGGCCGCGTCGTCGCGCGCGCGCTGCTCGAAGCTGCCGTCGGGTTCGATGCCCATCTCGATAAAGGTCATCTGGCCATAGTGCCGGGCCAGGTTCTTGCCGAACTCTTCCCACAGGTAGCGGGCGTTCTCCTCCCCGTACTTGGCCACCATTTCTTCGTAGCTCTGCGTCAATCCCAGCTTTTTGCCCAGGGCCAGTTGACCCAACTCGCCGTCCGCCTCGCCACGCTCAATCCAGCCGGTGGTCTTGAAATACACGCCAGGGTGGCTATTGAAATATTCCATGTAGCGCGCCGCGCTGCCCAGGAAAACCGTGATGCAATCATGCCCGCGCGGAACCACCATGGGAATAGCCTTGGTGGTCAGGCCCACGATGCCGTTGTTGCATAGCCCGTAACCCAACAGCAAGGCGTCGTATTGGCGCTCCTCCACCCGATCGACGACGGCCTGCAAGCGTGCCCGCATGTCTTCGCACCCGATGTCGTGCAAGCCCTTGGGGAGAAAATCAAAGTCGATGATGTGCGGCGAGCGTGCCACGCAGGCGCAAAGCTCGCGGAAGAAGATTTCGCAACTGATAATTTTCAGACGCATAAGGTTTCTGCGACCAGCGCAAAGTGTCTTGAGATCCTTTTCACCGCGGAGGCGCGGAGTTCCGAAAACGAAAGGCTTTTTCTCTGCGTCTCAGCGTCCCGGCGGTAAAGGCCTGCGGGAATTGAATACCGTTGACGCCAACGCCCGGACAAACTCCGGGCTGGTTCCGCAGCAGCCGCCCAGGAAATTCGCCCCAGCCGCGAGCAAGGCCGGAGCATGGCGGGTGAATGCTTCCGGCGCCGTCTGGTAGCGCGTCCCCCCGTTTACCAGTTCTGGCAGGCCCGCGTTGGGCTTGATCCAAATGGGCAGCGGAGTCGAGTTGTGCAGGCGTTGGCAGAGGGCGGCATAACTCTCAATGCCCTGCCCGCAATTGGCTCCGATCACATCGGCGCCCGCGGCGGTCAGTTCGGCGGCGGCCGCCTCCGGCGTCGTTCCCATCATGGTGCGGTCAAGGTCTTTGCCGGAATCAAACGCCAGGGAGACGATTACCGGCAATGCCGTGGTACGGGCTGCGCGCACCCCCACTTTCGCCTCTGCCAGGTCGCTCATGGTTTCGAAGATCAAAGCGTCCGCGCCGGCTTCGGCCAGGGCTTGTGCTTGTTCGGTGTAAGCCACCACCAGTTCCTCTTCACTCACCTCTCCCATCATCAGCAGCTTGCCGCTCGGACCCAGCGAGGCGAAAACGCGGGCGCGTCCCGCCGCGGCGCGCCGGGAGATTTCCACGCCCAGGCAGTTGATTTCCCGCAGGTGCTCAGCCAGTCCGTGGCGCTGTAGCGCCAGGCGATTGGCGCGAAACGTGTTGGTCAGGATGACCTGACTACCCGCTTCCACGTAAGCGCGCGCGACTTCTTCCACGCGGTCCGGATGCGTCAAGTTCCAATGGTCGGGGCACTCACCGGCCTCCAGGCCGCGCGCCTGGAATTCCGTCCCCCAGGCGCCGTCGGTGAGGACAGGTCCTTGCGAAACGAGTTGTTGGATCAAGGTGTGCATATAATTGTCGATTGCCGATTGTCGATTGGTGATTACCGATCGACGGTTGAAACTCGTCCTTTTTCAATCGTCAATCGACAATCGAAAATCGGCAATCTTACGCTGCCGTTGGCATTTCCAGTTTTCCTTCGCGGAAGGCGCGCAGGTAATTTGCACAATATTCGTCGCGACCCAGCAGGGCTTCCGCGGCGCGGATATTGGCCATTAATTGCGGGTCGCAGGGGTCCACGATGCCGGCGTCCAGGCCACGGGCCATCAGGAGGACGGCGAAGGTCTCATTGAGGAGCTTGCGCAGGGGAAGCCCGAACGATACGTTACTGACGCCGGCGCTGGCGTGTACGCCGGGGTAGCGCGCAGTGATTTGTCCGACCGCTTCCAGCAAAGCCTTGCCGTGCTCGGGACCGGTGCTGACCGGCAGCACGCAGCCATCCACATAGATGTCGTCGAGCATGAATCCTTCCCTGGTCAACAGATCCACCAGGTGGCTGGCGTTCGTCACACGTTCCTCGGTGGTATTGGGCGGGCCAGCCTCGCCCATGCACAGAGCAATGACCTTGGGGCGGAATTCCTTCAACACCGGCAGCAGCGCGGCGATCCGCGCCGGCTCATCGGTAATGGAATTAATCATGGCGCGTTGCTTGCAGAGCGGCAGCGCGCGGCGCAGGGCTTCCGGGTCTGCGCTATCGAGACAAAGAGGAACGGAAACGGTTTCCTGCACAATGTTCACCACCCACGGCAGGACTTCCACCTCCTGTCCGGGCAGGCCGCCATTCACGTCGAGCATGTCGGCGCCGGCGTTCACCTGTTTGCAGGCAATTTCCTTGAAGAACTCCACATCGCGAGCCGCAGCCGCAGCTCCCACTTTTTTGCGGGTACAATTAATCAATTCACCGATAATAAGCATGGAATCTAATCTCCCTCATAACATAAGATCGTAGGCAGTAGGCAGAAAGCAGAAGGCACAATACCACCCTACGCCGCTGTTGCTTGCACCTTACTGCTCCCTGCCCTCTGCTTGCCGCCTTCTGCCTACTGCTTTCTGCCTTCCGTCAGTTCGATTCGCTTGCTGAGGTTGTCCACCCCCACGAAGCGATTGGCCAGGGCGTTGGTGCCGTCCAGGCACCAATCGCGCGGCGGGATCAGCGTGTGGGCGAACTTTCTGGGATCATCTCCCATGGCCAGCGCGCCCCGGTAGATCACGTTCCAGATGCAGGCCTGTTCAGGCCGAGCCTCGCAGGTGCCGTCGATTCGTGAGCCGCCGCAGGGCCCGTTGCGCAGTTCCTTGTAGCACCAGCGCATGGAGCACCCGGCGTAGTCCAAGTGGTCTTGCAGGCAGTCTCCGCAGTTCTTACATCCCAGCGTGGCTTGCCGGTAGAGGCTGGACGGACCCAACAGCCGGTACCACAGGCCATGGCGCCAGGAATTGGATTTGCCATTGGTCTTCAGGTGGGCGCCGAAGAAGCGAGCGCCCCAGGACCCGTCGGCAATGAAGTGCCGGTGTACCTGCTTGGACAGCCACTGCGCAACCGTGGCGTGCGGCTTGGAGCTCGCGAGTTGGTACTTGCCGTTGCCGTCGCTCAAACCATTTCCGTCCGCGGGCAGCAGGTAGAACTCCTTGGCCACAGGCAAGATCAACTCGTCCATGTGGTTGCGCCAGTCGCCGCCGATCGCCGCGGCGCGCTCACCAATCGTCATGAAATCCTTATGTGAGAGGTTGAAGCCGCCAATGTGAGCTCCGGCAAAACCCAGATCTTTCACCGCCGCCACCATCAGGGCCGCGCGCTCCAGTCGCTCAGGTTTCTTTTCTTTTTCCAGCCGCTGAATGAGTTCGGCGGGAATCACGCAGCCCGCCACTTCCCCCGCCTGCATCATCTGCGCGATCTTCGCCGTGGGGACGTAGACGTTGGCGAGCACCGGGACGTGCCCCACGCCTTCGCGGTGCATGTATTGTTTCAGTTCGTAGAGCTTGCGCAGGTTGTATCCCAACTGGGTGATGATGAACTGCGCCCCCGCGGCGATCTTCAGTTGCATTTTGTAGAACTGCATCATCTGGTCGGCCTCGTGGACCTTGTAAGGGTTCACCACGGCGCCGGCAAAGAAATCGAAAGGCGTGCTGTGGACGGTGCGCGGACCCAAGTTGTACTCGATGCCTTTCCGCATCGCCTGGAGCAGCCAGAGGATGAGCACCGAGTCCAAGTCGTAAACGGGTTTCGATCGACCGGCAAACCCCTCTTTCTGGGCGTCGCCCGTCAAAGCCAGGATGTTCTCCACGCCTTGGTGCGCCAGCATATGGAGGCGGCTTTCGAGCGAAGACCGGTTTCCGTCCTTGCCGGTAAGATGGGCGATGGGTGTCAAGCCGTGTTCCTTGATGGCCGTGACGAAGGCCTCCGGCGGCAGCGCGGGATTGCCACCCGGCAGATCTGTCACGCTGATCACCTTGATGCCGCTCGGTTCGGCGGCGGCTTCATTGACAAAGGTCTCCGCCTCTTTAACATTGTGGTCCCGGCCCAGCACCAACTCCGCGGTGCAGAAAAACTGCTTCTGCTCCAGAGCGACCCGCAAATGGTTCCGTCCGGGCTCAGTATTCGTAATCATCCAACGCTCCTTGACCATTGTCGATTGTCGATTGCTGACTGCCGATTGTCAATTTGACCAATCGTCAATCGACAATCGTCAATCAGCAATCCTCTTACCCCCCCGGTTGCGGCTCACGTTCTCCTTGTACGGAGAGAGTTGCCTGGTAACTGTTGACCAGGCGACGGCCGATGAGCGCGGCGAGGTGCTTGAAGATAACCATTCCGCTGGCGGGATCTTGATGCAGGATCTCGTCCAGCCGCTGTTTTTCAATCCTCAGGACCTTGACGGGAACCAAGCATTCCGCCGAAGCCGTATAGGTTTCGTTGTCCACCAGACTCGACCAGCCGATAAGATCGCCGGGGTCGCTGGCCACATAAGCCAGGAGCCCCCGCTGGCCTTGGCTTAGCCTTACGCGCCCCTCCGCCAGAAGAAAAAGGTGGCGGGCCGGGTCACCTTGCCGAAAGATGAAATCTCCCTGGGCGTGCAATTCCTCGCGAGCGCTTTCCAGGATTCGCTGGCGAGTCACTTCCGTGATTCCCTGAAAGAGGTAAGCTTGCATGGTCGGCTCCCACCTCAAAACATTCCGCTTACTTTTCCGGTTTTCACATCCACATCCACACGGCGGAAACCGGGGTTGGAAGACGTCCCGGGCATCAAGCTAATGGTGCCGGCGCAGGGGCAGAGGAACTTCGCTCCCGAATACACCAGCACATCGCGAATGGGTAGCACCCAACCTTCCGGAACTCCCTTGAGCGCCGGATCGTGGCTCAAGCTCAGGTGCGTCTTCACCATCATTGTGGCGTAGTCGGCAAACTTGGGGTCCGCTTCCAGTTGCTTGGATTTGGCTTCTGCCTCGGGAGTCCAAGCCACTCCATCCGCACCATACACCTCTTTGGCGATCAACTCCACGCGGTCGCGTAGTTTCATCTCCAAGGGATACAGGTAGCGAAAGTCCACTTCTGCCTGGCAAGCGTCCAGCACAGCGTCCGCCAACTCCAGGGCGCCATCGCCGCCCTCGGCCCAGTGCTGGGAAGCAGCACACCGCGCCCCCTCGGCTTCCACGGCCCGCCGCACCAAAGCGATTTCTTCCTTCGTGTCGGTATGAAAACAGTTAATGCAGACCACTGGATTGATTCCCGACCGGCGGATGATGCCGAGGTGGTGCAGCAGGTTGGGAAGGCCTTTTTCAAGAAGGCGCAGATTTTCCTTAGTGTACTCTTCGGCAAGGGGCAAACCGGGAGCGACGCGCGGGCCGCCACCGTGCATCTTGAGCGCGCGAATCGTGGTGGTCAGCACCGAGACGTTGGGCTTCAGCCCGCTACAGCGGCACTTAACGTTCCAGAATTTCTCGAAGCCAATGTCGGCCGCGAAGCCGCTTTCGGTAACGTGGTAATCGAACATCTTCAGGCCTAGCCGGTCACCGATGATCGAAGACTGCCCCACGGCGATATTGGCGAAAGGCCCGGCGTGTACCATGCAGGGCTGATATTCCGCCGTGCAGCACAGTGTGGGGTTGATGGTGTTGCGCATCCAGGCGGTCATGGCTCCGGCAACTTCCAGGTCGCTGGTGGTGAGGGGTTTGCCCTGCTTGTCGTAAGCGACTGTGATCTCGCCCGCGCGCTTGCGCAGATCGGCCAGGTCCGTGACGATGGCCAGAATCGCCATCAGCTCCGAGCTGACGGTGATGGCGAATTTGGACTGCATCATGAAGCCATCCTGCCTGCCGCCCATCCCGATGACGATGTCGCGCAGCGCCTGGGCGCAGAAATCCATCACCCAACCCATTTCCACGCGCGTGGGGTCAACGTCGAGGCGGCGCATTTTGCTGAGTTTAGCGAGTTGCTCGTCGCCATAATTTCGTTCGTGCTGCATGCGCGCGGTGAGCGCCACCATGGCCAGGTTGTGGGCGTTGGCGATATCGTTGATGTCGCCGGTGAGGCCGAGGGAAAATTCCGTCATGGGAATCAGCAGGGCGTTCCCGCCGCCCGCCGCCGTCCCCTTCACGTTCATGGTGGGCCCGCCGGAGGGTTGACGCAGGCAACCTCCTACATTCTTGCCCCGCTTGCCCAAACCTTCCATTAAGCCCAGGGAGGTTGTGCTTTTTCCCTCACCTAGGGGGGTGGGGGTAATGGCTGTAACTTCAATGTATTTCCCGTCCGGATGGCGATTTAAACGCTCAATGATCTTGAGGAAATCCAGCTTGGCCAGCCTGCCCATGGGGATGACTTCATCTTGTTGCAGCCCCAATCTTTCCTGCCATTCGCGAGGGCTGGGCATGTGCTTTTCTGCCGCCTCGGAAATCTGCCAGTCCTGCATCTGTGTCGCGTCAAACGCCATCCGACGGTCCCCCGTTTGTCCGGTACGATTAAGGTAGCAAAGCACTTGCGGTGCCATTCTCGGCAATATGTGCAAATAGTCCACTTTCCATCAGGCACAGAAGGCTTGCGCATCTTGGCAATTTCAAAAGGTGATAAAGTGAAGGTGTCCCTTTCCCTCCTTTGTCGTTTCGGCAATGCCGAAATCTGGAGTTTCTATATTTTTCACGCAGGACCGGCATCGGTGAGAGCGGCAAAGAGGGTTGAATATCGAAGACCGGCAACTCCGGGTTTCCTGCCGGTAGGAAAAGTGAGGCCAATTTGTACGATTTTTCCTACCGACAGGAAAAACGGCCCAGAATTCTCTTGACATGGCACCTAGGCTCGGACTTAGCCTGGGGGGAGGGGGCGGAACGCGGCGCCCTCACCGGATCGCCCGGAGGAAAGGACGAATGCCCAGACCGAAGCGGAAAACACAGGACAAATCATCCGACGCAGGGGAGGTTTCATGGTCACGGCGAAGGGGGAAAAGTGGCGCGGAGGGTGAGCCGGGGAAAAAAGATGTTAAAATATGACGAGCGAAGCCGGAATGTATATGAAAACAAAGAAAAAGATGACAATTTTACCGAGGGAAAAGGTGACATTTTTGCCCGAATGACGATGTTTGACACGAAAAGACGTGTATCTGACGCGTATTTGACAGGAACCCTCGGGCTTTTGACATGGTTGGAGCGCTGGGGAACGAACCCCGCGCTTCAAAATGCAGAGACTCGACGTTTCTGCAATGCTGAAACGGCTAATGAGAACAAAAACGGTGGGAGTCAAAAACGAAGAAGTGAGAAACTGCGCTTCGAAGATGTCGCGGGGAGTTGAGTGCGCCACAACGGCGACGATCCTGGCGGTGTCCGTATCGACGCCACGGCATGGAGTGATGCGCCGCAGGTTTCGGCAACACAATTGCAAAATCCTTTTGAGCCTGTACAAAATGACGCAGTTACCCCCAAACCGCTCGTTAAGTTTTTATGAGCCCTTCAGCCGAAGCGCCTCCCTAAGCCGCTGGCTGGAAAGGCCGCGGGGTATTTTTCGCACGCTTTCCCCTCAAAAATCATGCCGCTTGAAGATGGGCGTTTTTTCTTCTTGCGGAATGACCACGCTTCCTATAAAAAAGCGGGGCTGGCGACCGTAAGTGCGTTTCGCGCTTACGGAACCAGCCAGGAATACCTTATGAGAAGGAATGAACCACTATGAGCCTTAGTCAACTAGCCCGATCCATCAGCGAGTCGCCCACACTGAAGCTGAATGAAACAGCCGCACTCCTTAGGGAAAAAGGGGAGCCCGTGATTCACCTGGGCGGGGGTGAGCCGAAAAGCAAGGCTCCCATCGATGCCATCATCAATTGCACCTCCCTGCTGAACACCGGCGAAGTCCGTTACACGGCGCCCGATGGCATCCCCGCTCTGAAGAAGGCGGTCATTCGCTATACCGAGGAGCACTACCACAAGCTGGTCTCCGCGGACAACGTTTTGGTTTCCGGCGGGGCCAAGCAAGCCCTCATGGTTTTGCTGCACGCGATTCTGGACCCGAAGGAAGAAGTGATATTTCCCGCACCCTACTGGGTGAGCTACCCGGAGATGGTGAAGTTGGCCGGGGGCGTGCCGGTGGTGGTGACGGCTGAGGACGGCACGTTTTACCCCTCGGTCCGCGAAATGGCCGACGCCGTGGGCTCCTACACCAAGGCGATTGTTCTGAATAGCCCCAACAATCCCTCCGGCGCCATGTACTCGCGCGAATTCGTGGCGGAGATGGTGGAGTTCTGCGAGAAGAAAAGCCTCTACCTGATCATGGACGATATTTACAACCGTCTGGTGTTTAATGGCAAGAGCGCGCCGATCTGCTACGACTTTGCCCAGACGCCGCTGGAGCAATCCAAGCTCGTGGTGATTAACGGTGTGTCGAAGACTTACGCCATGACCGGATTTCGCATCGGCTGGGCCATCGCCAATCGCGAGTTGACGGAAGCGATGGGGAACATCCAATCGCAGCAAACCTCGGGCCCCGCTGCGCCTTCGCAATGGGCGGCGGTGGGAGCGCTGAACGGCGTGCAATCTTCGGTGGAGGCCTTGCGCATGACGCTCGAAAACAATCGCAATGTCATGCTCGACCGCCTGGAGGCCATCCCTGGCGTGAAAGTGGCGAAACCCGATGGCACGTTCTACTGCTTCCCGAATTTCAGCGCCTACATGAAGGATTCGCAGAAACTGGCGGATTTCCTGCTCCAAAAGGTGCGAGTGGTGGCGGTGCCGGGCAAGGAATTCGGTTTCGAGGGCCATTTGCGCCTCAGCTATTGCGGCACCATGAAGGACATCACGGAAGGACTGGAGCGTATTCAATGGGCGCTTGATCCCAACTCGGCCAACGAGCTTTACCTCGGCGACCGGAAGTTGGTGAGAGATTGGTTATGAGCTAACAGCTTACAGCCGACAGCTAACAGCCGACAGTTACCGTTAGCTGTGAGCTGTCGGCTGTCAGCTAGCGAAGGACTGATTATGAACATTTATCTCGACATCGTTTCGCCGGCATCCAAAGAAGCTGGAGTTCTGGCGAGTGACTACGGGCTACAAAACCACGGCCTGGTGAATCTTCGGCGCGTGTACTGGAACCTGAGCACGGCTGCACTCTACGAGGAGATCGTGTTTCGTTCCGAGGGCACCCTGACCCACCTGGGACCGGTGCTGGTGAACACCGGTAAGCACACGGCGCGCGCCGCGGCCGACAAGTTTGTGGTCCGCGAGCAATCCACGGAGGATCGCGTCTGGTGGGGCACCTACAATCGTCCTTTCACCGGCGAAAACTTCAGCTCGCTGCTGACGCGCCTGCAAGGGTACTTGCAGGGCCGCGACGTCTTTGTGCAGGACTGCTATGCCGGGGCCGATCCCGAGTACTCCATGCCCATTCGCATCATCACCCAGAAGGCCTGGCACAGCCTCTTTGCGCGCACCATGTTCCTGAAGATCCGCAATCAGGACAAGCTGAAGAAGCACGTGCCGGAATTCACCGTGCTCGCCGTGCCGGGCTTCCTGGCTTCGCCCATGGTGGACGGTACCCGCACCGACACCTTCATCATCCTCAATTTCCGCGAGCGTCTGGCCATAATCGGCGGCTCGAATTACGCCGGCGAAATCAAAAAGACCATCTTCACCGTGCTCAACTTCCTGCTGCCGCTGGAAGGTGTGCTGTCCATGCATTGCTCGGCCAACGTCGGCTCGGGCGGCGACGTGGCCATCTTCTTCGGCCTCTCCGGCACCGGCAAGACCACGCTTTCCGCCGACCCCAAGCGCCACCTGATCGGTGACGACGAGCACGGGTGGAGCGACAATGGCGTTTTCAATTTCGAGGACGGCTGTTATGCCAAGGTCATCCGCCTTTCCGAGGATGCCGAGCCACAAATCTACGGGGTCACCCAGCGCTTTGGCACGATACTGGAAAACGTGGCGTACGATCCCGTCTCGCGCCATGTGGATTTGAACGACGACAAGATCACGGAGAACACGCGCGCCGCTTATCCGCTCGAATACATTTACAACCATTTGCCGGAAAAGCGCGCGGGCCATCCGCAGAACGTCATTTTCCTCACGTGCGACGCCTCCGGCGTGATGCCGCCCATCGCGCGACTGACTCCCGACCAAGCCATCTACCATTTCATCTCTGGTTACACCAGCAAGATCGCCGGGACGGAAATCGGCTTGGGCATCGAGCCGCAAATCACCTTCAGCACCTGCTTCGGCGGGCCGTTCATGGTGCATCATCCCTACGCTTACGCCGAGCTGCTGAAGAAGAAGATCGTCAAGCACCAGGCCGCCGTGTGGCTGGTGAATACGGGTTGGACAGGCGGGCCGTTCGGCGTGGGCAAACGCATTAGCATCCAGCATACGCGCGCGCTGCTGAATGCCGCGCTAAGCGGCAAGCTCCTGAAAGCCGAGTATCACAAGGACCCCATCTTCGGGTTCGACGTGCCCAAGACCTGCGAGGGCGTGCCCACGGAAATTCTGGACCCCGCCAACACCTGGCCGAGCCGCGAGGAGTACTACAAGAAGTACGACGCGCTGGCCGCGCGCTTTATCGAGAACTTCAAATTGATGATGCGCGAGTGCCCCGAACACGTGCTGGAAGCCGGGCCCAAGCGCCTCGCTGCCACGCCCGTGCGGTGAGAAGCCAACAGCTAACAGCCGACAGCTCACAGTTCGTGTAGGGCCGAACGGCGTTCGGCCCCGCCCTTCGCTTTCAACCTGAGCCTCGCGAAGGATCTCGCTCCCGCAAGGTTATTTGGGGAGAGTGATTCGCATCCCCGTAAGTGAGGGGGCCAACGGCGAAGGGACATAGGCGACCCCGTGGGCATATGTCCCCTTTGCGCTAACCTCCTCTTTATAGACGATTCTTGCGGGAGTAAAGATGTTGGCTGCTCCGGGTGAGTACGGCAAGGCAGCTTCAATGATGGTGCCCAGGGGATAATCCTTGCTGCTTACGAAGCGAAAACCACCCCGCGAGATGTTTTCCGTCGGCACTACCTCTTCGCCATGCACGGTGTGACGAAGACAAGCATCGACCTTGAGCTTTATGCGAGGCATCTTCCGTTCCTGAATAGTATGGCGGGCGTCGAGGGCCGCTCGGCCGAACGGAATCCATCCCTCTCCCGAAGCGGACCGCATCCACAAAGTGGTATCGCTACACTGCTTGCAAGGGCGCGAGAGGCATTCATTCGCTAGAAGAACTTCCATTTCAAAAACGTCCAGATGCACGACCTCCTGAGCGTGGCAGTCTGCGCAGGCAAGAAACACCCGGCCCGCCGCGTTCTCCGTGCCGTCCAGCAATGGAAAATTGATGCCCCAGACGTTTACTTCCGGATGCAGGAGGGCAACGCCAAATTGGCAACCCTCCTCTTCTCCCATGATGGGGCCTACCACCCGTACAGCCGTATCCAGGCCGGTCTTCAAACATCGGATCATGAGCTTCTGCTGTGGAACCAAAGTATGTTTGGAGAGTATCTTGGCGCCTCGTTGGCTGAGCACGAGGGTTTTGCTTTTCTCCTCGAATTCCCGACCCGAATTGTCAATTCCCGAGATGATGATTGGGATCTCCAGATAAACCCGGTCACTTTTGCGCATTTCTTGACCCCCCATGCCCAACACTCCGAAAGGAACTAGGTAAAGGCCCTCAGTCGGGCTATTAATTTCATCGCCTTATCGACCCCCGATTGTATGCCTGACCACCCCGCCAATCAACAGCAAATGCCCTGCCCCCTCAGGGCAGCACCCGGACACCTTTCAGACCCTCCACACGGAGCATAACTCCCGAGCCTCGATTGCCGGCTGGATTGGCGCCGTCCAAGTGACTTGTGGTCAAGGGATTATATGCCTTTTCGTCCGACTGCCTGGGGATTAGCCTATAATTAACAAAGATAAGCCTTGCAACCGGCCGAAATGGTCGGTAGCCTTGTAGGATTGGGCTGGTGCGATGCGCTGGCTCATCCAGCATCAAATGTAATGGAGCGATCATGGGTAAGGCAAAGGGTGTCATGATTCACGGTGTTCGGTTCCGTCCCGGAGAAGTGGATTGGGAAGATGCGCACAGCACGACGCGCGGGAAGCTTCCCGACTTTGAGGCCATGCTCGAAGGCAACACCTTCGTGGGCTCCAAGATCACTTCCACCGGCCTTATCGCCAAGATTGGGAAATACCTTCTGGTCATCACCGAAAAGGATGAGGGGTTGGAAGAATTTGACTACACCCTGATTCCCCTCCACGCCAAGATTCAGATCCGCTATCATTAGTGCCGGCAAATAAGTTGAAGAAGTGGATGAAGTAGCGCCGACCCTCAGGTCGGCATGTGCTGAGCTAGAGTCAGCGCTACAACTCCTCGAACTCTTCGACTTTTAACTTTGAACTTTCAACTCGTTGAACTCTCCAATCGCGCATTCCAGGAGGTCGTTAAGGAACGACGGCGCCATGGTTTTGGCATCATGATCACCGCTATCCTAGAATTCAAGTCATCGTTTAGGACACTACCGGCGCTGCCTTTGTTGACCTCCTGCGCGGGAATGCCCTACTATGGTGTGTTGTGTGACCGCTCGCGAGTTTGGCTGGAAACACCTGGCGGGGTAGCTCAGTGGTAGAGCGAGGGTCTCATAATCCCTAGGTCGGGAGTTCGATCCTCCCCCCCGCTACCACATTCAAAAGGGGTTAGAAGAAACCGTGCTGACAGCCTCTTCGATAATATGCCCGTCCGTATGCCCGACTTGGGCATAGGCGGTTCGGCGACGGGCAATCCTTTGCGCTGCCTGCCTTAAATCGTCCTCGCTCACGATGTTGTAGCGGTCGAAAACTCAGCGGGTCTTGTGGCCCGTAATTGCCGTTGCCACTCGCTCAGGTACTCCCGCCCTCACCAGATTGCGGGCAGCACTTCTGCGGAGATCGTGTCCCTTCGGCAAGGGTGCGTGACTTGAGTTGACGGAAGTTGCTAACGTCTGTCCATTGCCCGACAGGGCGAGGAGGGCAGACGATGGCCAACGAGATTCCCGTTATTCCCCCAGACATGCGGAAGGTTTACCGGCGTCTCAAGCGGTGGCGGAGTTCGCAGGCCCGCCGCGTGCCGATTCCAGAGTCTCTGTGGACGGCG
>Ga0209039_10001233_pt1 | contig 24397 bp, 29 predicted proteins | sample BogFormECP12_OM1_FD_188238 | JGI IMG/M metagenome (GOLD analysis project Ga0209039, IMG submission 188238) | Bog forest soil microbial communities from Calvert Island, British Columbia, Canada - ECP12_OM1 (SPAdes) (version 2) | ecosystem: Environmental > Aquatic > Freshwater > Wetlands > Bog ... | reverse complement strand
ACGACGTTCTCGCGCACGATGAGCCTGTGCGCGGCCATCTCGCGCAGCTTCGGCAGAACGCGGTTGACGTGCTCGTCGGTATCGACGAACGAGACGACTACGGGCAACTCGCCTCCGGCTTCGACCAGGTGGGCGGTGTGGACTTTGCCGCGTCCGAGGAAGCCGGCCACAGCGTGGAAGACGACAGCTCCGAAGACATTTTCTTCACGCAGATATTTCAGGATTTCGAGATGCAGCGGACGATGATGCCAGGAGTCGCCTTCGGTGAGATAGATGGTGACTTGAACGGCCATGTTGGCGCCGGCTGCCATTTTACAACCCCCTCGCCAATGCTGCGCCCGCTAAAACGCCGGCGAGACAGAGCGCGTTGCTGGCCACGATGTTGATGCCGGTCAGGAGCCATTGTCCCTGCTCCATGAGCGCGAAGCTTTCGAAGGCGTAGCTGGAGAAAGTGGTGTAGGAGCCGCAGAAGCCGATGGCAAGCAGCAAACGCCAGCGCGGGTCGAGCAGGGCGCGTTCGGTCGAGAAGACGAGAAAGAATCCGAGGACGAGGCTGCCGGTGATGTTGATCAGCAGCGTTCCGTAGGGGAACGCGGAGGAGAAATTGCGGGCGATCAGGGTGCTGAGAAAGTAGCGGGCGCAGGCTCCGGCAACGGCGCCGAGCGCGATCCATAGATAGTTGGAGAGATAGTGCGCGAGATGGTTAGCGTGCAAGCTCACGGCGGAGTCCTCCTGCAAGGGTTCTGTAGGAGTCATCAGCCGAAGGGCGGTTAGCGGCGAACTCCATCGCCAGCACATCAGTATAACGCAGAGGGCCGGCGAGTATCCTCCGAGGGCCAGGACGCCGGCCATCCCGATGATGGCGGCGTCAGCCGTGGAGCACGGCTGACCTCACGATCTCTCTCGCATCCTCCGGTTCGGCATACTCCCAGAGGCAGAGTTCGTTGCCGTCTGGGTCGCGGAAAAAGGCCAGCCTGCCGTCTTTCTGCTCTTTGATCTTGCTGGTTGCAACGCCGCGGGCGTGCATCTGCTCCAACGTCTCCTGCAAGTTCGCGACGGAAAAGCAGAGGCGGGCATTGCCGTTGCCTGGGACGACCGATCCGGGCGGGACGGGCACGAGTTCAATGAGCACGCCATCGAGATCGAAACGCGCGACGTAGTCCTGCGAAACCAGCGGGAGTCCGAGGGTGCCGCGATAGAAGGCGATGGACGCCTCCATGTCGGTAACGTAGTAGAAGACGGTGTCGAAGGAGAGTTTCAGTTTGCTCGAAGAAGATGAGGAATGCATTTCGGGAGAGCCTCCTTTCCTCCACTAGGTGGAGGAGTCGTGGACTCGTTTGCTGTCGACAGATGAATTCTAAGAGAACGGCGGCGGGCTTGTCAGTGAGGATTGGCACGGGTGGCAGTGACGGTGAAAAAGGGGTTAGGCTGCCTGCTCTCTTCCTGCTCCCTTCCTTGACACTGCGTTTTCAGGCCTTTATTCTTAGACATTGCTCCCTGAGAGACTTTCGTCTCTGTGCGCACTTCCGCGGGCCTTTGCGGTAATTTTGAGTGGGGGCGGCGGAGGTTCCAATGCTCATCGAACTTGAGGATCTGGAGATTCACCCGATCGATTTCCGGGAGGAGTTCAGCCCGGGTGCGATCGATCTGGGGGCGGAGGTCCGGCAGCGGTCGCCGCTGCGCAGCGAGGGCCGGGCGGATCTGGTCGAGGAGCATCACGGCAAGCACAAGGTGGTGCAGGACATCCGGGTGAAGGGCAAGCTGGAGACGAGCCTGGAAGTGACTTGCGCGCGTTGTCTCGATCCGGTCGTGCACGAGGTGGAGCGCAGCTTCGATCTTTTGTACCGGCCGCTCGGAACCGACTCGGGGCACGAAGAGCTTTCGGTCACGGACGCCGAGGCCGAAATAGGGTATTACGAGGGCGAAGGGTTGTTGCTGGAAGACACACTTCGCGAACAGGTGCTGCTGGCGCTGCCGTTGAAGACGGTTTGCCGCGAAGATTGCAAAGGTCTGTGTCCGCACTGCGGCAAGAACTTGAATGAAATTCAGTGCTCGTGCGTGGACGAGGTCGAAGATCCGCGGTGGTCGGCGCTGAAAGAGATAAGGGATAAGTTGAATCAGTAACCCAGCTCTCAGCTCTCAGCTGTCAGCTCTCAGCAAAACCCCGATTTCCCTGAGAGCTGACAGCTGAGAGCCGAGAGCGACAAAGGAACATCATGCCGAATCCGAAACGCAGACATTCACAAAGGCGCACCGCCACGCGGCGGGCGCATGACTCGCTCTCGAAGCAGTCGCTGTCGGAGTGTCCAAACTGCCATGAGCAGAAGATGCCACACCGCGCCTGCCCGAAGTGTGGAACCTACAAGGGCCGCGAAGTGGTAGAGGTCGCGGAGAAGTCGTAGTTTCCTTCTTGCCTCTTCTATCTTCCATCTATGCCTAGCGTAATCGCACTCGATGCGATGGGGTCCGACAAGGCGCCGAAGCCGGAGATTGAAGGCGCATTGCAGGCGGCGCGCCATCACGGCGTCCGCGTGCTGTTGGTGGGACCGGAACCGCGGCTGCGGGCCGAACTGGCGCGCTATCCCGGGGCGCGGCGGCTGCCGGTGGAAGTGGTTCACGCCAGCGAAGTCATCACCATGGAAGACAAAGTGGACGCGATTCGCGCCAAGCGCGATTCGTCGATCCGCGTTGGACTGCGGCTGGTGCGCGAAGGGCGCGCGGCGGGCTTCGTGACTGCAGGCAACACGGGCGCGGCCATGGCCACGGCCAAAGTGGTGCTGGGTGCGCTGCCCGGCGTGGACCGTCCGGCGCTGGCGGCGGCGTTTCCGACGGTCAACAACACGGCGGCTGTTCTGCTGGACGTCGGCGCGAATGTGGATTGCACGCCTAACAACCTGGAGCAGTTCGCGGTGATGGGCGATATTTATTGCCGTTCGATTTTCGGCATGAAGCATCCACGGGTCGGGCTGCTCTCGATCGGAGAAGAAGAAAGCAAGGGCAACGAGCTGACGCGCGCGGCGTTTCAACGGCTCAAGCGGCTTCCGATCAACTTTATCGGCAATGTGGAAGGCCGCGATTTATACAACGGCCATGTCGATGTGATCGTGGCCGACGGATTTGTCGGCAATGTCGCGCTGAAGACTTCAGAAGGCGTGGCGAGACTGGTGCGTACCGTGCTGAAGGAAACTTTGAAGGCGACGATCACGCGGCAGGTGGGCGCGCTGCTTTCGCGCAACGCGTTTTCCGATTTCAAGAAGCGGCTGGATCATACCGAGTATGGCGGCGCGCCGCTGCTGGGCATAAAAGGCGTATGCATCATCACGCACGGATCGTCTAATACGAATGCCATCAAGAACGCGGTGCGCGTGGCGGCGGAATTCGCCGAAGGCAAAGTAAACGAAGCCATCGAACGTGAATTAGCGCAACTGAGCGCGGCGGTTGCGACGTAGGAAGGTCAGAGGTAAGAGGTCAGATTGCAGAGGTTGAAACTCATCGCACAAACGGCGCCGGCGATCCCGGATTTTAACCTCTGCAATCCAACCTCTAACCTCTGACCTCACTCAATATGACGAACAGTTCTTCTCGAATTGCTTTTCTGTTTCCCGGCCAAGGTTCGCAAGCCGTTGGCATGGGCAAAGAGCTGGCCGGCAACTATCCCGTGGCGCGTCGAACCTTTGAGGAAGCCGACGAAACGCTCGGCTACAAGCTGTCCGAACTTTGCTTTGAAGGTCCGGAAGAAAAACTGAAGCTGACCGAGATCACGCAGCCGGCAATTCTGACGGCGTCGGTAGCGGCGTGGCGCGTGCTGCAGGAAAAAGGTCTGAAGCCGGATTTTGTTGCCGGGCACAGCCTGGGCGAGTATTCGGCGCACGTGGCGGCGGGTACGCTGACCTTTGCCGATGCGGTGCGGACGGTTCGCAATCGCGGCAAGTATATGCAGGAAGCGGTGCCGGTGGGCGTGGGTGCGATGGCGGCCGTTATTGGAATTGCGCTCGACAAGGTCAGCGAAATTTTGAACGAGGCGGCGCAGGGAGAAGTTTGCCAGGTGGCGAATATCAATTCGCCCGAGCAAATCGTGATCTCGGGACACGCCAGCGCCGTGAATCGCGCCATCAAGCTGGCCAGCGAACGCGGAGCGAAGAAAGCCGTGAGCCTGCCGGTCAGCGCGCCTTTCCATTGTTCGCTGATGCAAGCGGCGCAGGATCGTCTGGCGACGGACCTGGGCGCGCTGAGTTCTCAGAATCCGTCGTGCCCGGTGGTCTGTAATGTTGATGCGGCGGTTGTCGCTTCCGCGGAAGCTTCGCGCGAAGCCCTGATTCGCCAGGTGACTGGCGCGGTGAGGTGGGAGCCGTCGGTGCGGCTGCTGATCAATAAAGGGGCCAGGCTGTTTATTGAAGTTGGCCCGGGAAAAGTTCTGTGGGGACTGATGCGGCAGATCGACCGCTCGAAGGCCTGCGTGACGGTGGGGGATGAGGCGTCGCTGCGGAAGACGCTGGCGCAGATTGCGGCCACGGCGGCGTAACTGCCGAGCTGCGCTCGGCTTGGACCCTTCGGCTTCGCTCAGGGCAGGCTCGGCAGAGCCCCGTCCCCACACCAACTAGTACGGATATACCGTCAGCGTTTTATCGGACTTCTGCACGAACATGCGGGCGTGCTCGCTGCGCTCGTTGACGACGACCTCGACCACGACACTTCCACCGCCAAAACTTTTTGTGTTGACCGATCCGTAGATCCTGTGGGTCTTGATGAGACCCCATTCGCCGCCCGGTCCCCAGTCGCGATAGAAGTCCGCGTAGGTGTACTGAGAATATTTCTGCCGATGCTGGCGCCAGCCGGGATCGTTGAAGTAAATGGCGTAGGCGGTTTCGTAATCCTGATGCTGCAGCGCGGTGAAAAACTTGTCCACGCTGTGCTCTTCGGGCCAGTTGCGGTACATCCAACCCAGCGCGGCCAAAACGATGACGACCACGACGGTGACCGTGATCTTGATCTTCCGCCGCCGCAACTTCGCGGGGTCGTAGGGCTCTGCGTCGAGCAGGGTCATAAGTCTCCACTAAGCATAACGGATAAAGGCAGGATTGAGTCATTGAGGCATTAAATCATTGAGCGATTGAATTCAATAACTCAATACCTCAATACCTCAATGATTCAATGCCTCAATCGCTATAGTTGAGGCCTGGACAATTCTTCTCCTACCCATGGCCCATCGGTCGCAGTGCCTCAGCACTACCCCTAAAGCACCGGGTTCGAAATGCCGATGTACATCACGTCAGCCAGAAGATTTCGGCATGCGATTTCGTGGCTTGACCACGCAAAACCACAGAGTGGCGGGGACTCATGGATAAGATACGGGCGCTCATTGTGGATGACTCCTCGGTGATGCGCAAAATCGTCGAGCGTTCGCTGCGTCAGGCGGGTATCGACTTGGACAAGGTTGTGGAAGCCGCGAACGGGGCCGAAGCGCTGGTCGCCTTGCAGAACAACGCAGTCGATCTCATCCTGTGCGATATCAACATGCCGGTCATGGACGGGCTGGAATTTGTCCGTCAGGTCGCCACGGTGGAAAGCGCCAAAGGCGTTCCGATCGTGATGATCACCACCGAAGGCAGCGAATCGCACGTGGTGCAGGCGCTTTCTGCGGGCGCTCGCGGATATATCCGCAAGCCATTCACTCCCGATCAAGTGAAAGAGCACATCTTGCCCTTGGTGGGGAAGAAACCATGAGTACAGATACCGCGTTAGCCAAGCGGTCCCACGAGGAGAACTGGCTCCCCATTCTCGAACTTGCGACCCAGGAAGTCTTCGAAATCATGCTGGGTTGCCAGGTGAAGCCGGCAGCGGAATCGGAGCCCAAACCGAACCCGGAATTCACCGCCATGGTCGGTTTGGCCGGGGCGCTGTGCGGAGTGGTGACGGTCTGCTGTGATGCGAAGACTGCCCGCCAGATTGCCCAGTTCATGTTGGCGGAGGCAGCCGACAGCGAAGAACAAGTAGGGGACGCGCTGGGAGAGATTTGCAACATGGTCGCGGGAAACTTCAAGAACAAGCTCGCAGGCACGGATGAACGATGCCTGTTGAGCGTGCCGACCGTCATCAGCGGCGGAGAATACAGATTCCATTCGCTGGCCGATGGGGATTCCCTGGAGACGGTCGTGCTGCTGGAGGCCGCACCGGTTGCCGTCCGTCTGCAACTAAAGAGATGATTGCAGGGCAGGTGTCAGGTCTCAGGAAAAACTTGGCGCGACCTTCCTGAGACCTAAGACCCGGTCTTTCTTGCCGGGTTCCCGGGTTACGCTGGGCAGATTTTTCCCCGCCCTCCAAATCTAAGACGCTTGCCATGTTTCTCCGCTGGTGGCCACTCCTAACCCGTTTAGAACAAGGTCATTGGTGAAAACGTTCCCATCTCCGTCATGGCGATTGGCTTGCATTCTGTCTAAGCACAAGGAGCCAACGTGGACAGCGGATTTTATGCAGCGTGCGCGGGGTTGCAGGCGCAGAGCCAGGCGCTTGAAGTGGTGGCACACAATCTTGCCAATGTGAGCACGGTGGGATTTCGCGGTGACCAGGCGACCTTCCAGTCGCTGCTGGCAGTGTCGCGCCCGGCGGTTCCGAATGTGCTCAACAATGTACTCAACTCGGCGGCGAACAACTTCGGGGTGCTCGAAGGGTCGCATATGGATATGACTGCGGGCAACCTGGAAGCAACCGGGAACCCGCTGGATGTGGGAATCGAAGGCGGCGGTTTTTTTGCCATTCAGACGGCGCGCGGAATACGCTACACGCGCAACGGAAGTTTCCAGGTGTCGAGCAGCGGGATACTGGTGACAACCGCGGGCGATCCTGTGTTCGGCGACCCTGCGCTCGGAGCGAAAGGTGTGATCAACGTTCCGGCGGGACCGGTCTCGATCGCTGCGGATGGGACGCTCTCGGTGAATGGCGCGGTCGCGGGCAGTATCCGGCTGGTGGAGTTCGCTCCCGGAACCAAGCTCACCCCCGAAGGTGAAAACCTGTTTGCCGCCCCCGAGGGCAGCGCGACGCTGGCGCAGCAGTCGATGCTGCGGCAGGGCGCGCTCGAATCTTCGAACGTGAATGCCATGAGTTCGGTGGTGACGCTGCTCGGAGTGCAGCGCCAGGCCGAAATGCTGCAGCGCGCCCTGTCGCTGTTTGACACCGAATTTAACCAGATTGCCAGCACCAACCTGGCAAAAGTTTAGGAGGGAACGATGCTTCGAGCACTCTACACCGCCGCCACCGGAATGCAGGCGCAGCAAACGAATCTGGATACCATCGCCAATAACCTGTCCAACTCCAGCACGGCGGGTTTCCAGAGCCGCCGCATGCAGTTCCAGGATCTGATCTACCAGAACGTGGTGATGCCGGGCGCGGCTGCCTCGCAGCAAACCACGGTGGCCACGGGCCTGCAGATTGGACTGGGCGCGCGCTCGGCCGCGTCCGAGATCATTCAGTTGCAGGGCGACCTGAGTCAGACCGGCAACCCGCTCGATCTGGCCATCGAAGGGCAGGGATTGTTTCAGGTGCTGTTGCCGACGGGACAGATCGCCTACACGCGCGGCGGCGCCTTCCACCAGGACGCGCAAGGCAATGTGGTCACCGCCGCCGGGAATCCGCTCCAGCCCGCCGTGGCGATACCGGCGGGCGCCACCTCGGTCACGATTGCTGCGGACGGCACGGTGTCGGTCACGCTGGCCGGGCAAACCGCGGCGCAGCAGGTGGGCAGCCTGCAACTCGCGCTGTTTCCGAATCCGGGCGGATTAAACAGCATCGGGCAGAATCTGTATCTTGCCACCACCGCTTCGGGCGATCCCGCCATCGGCACGCCGGGCGGCGCCGATGGTTTGGGACAGATCGAGCAAGGGTATCTGGAGCAATCGAACGTCAGCGTGGTCGATGAATTCATCAACATGATCGTGGCGCAGCGTTCCTACGAAGCCAGTTCACGCGTGGTGGATGCCGCCGATCAAATGTTTCAACTGGTCAACCAAATGGGAAAGTAGGAGGGCCTGAGTGATTACCCGTTTTATTTTCGCCCGCATATGCGCTTTTGCGATGGCAGTGGGCGCTCTGCTCTCGACTGAACTCGCGGCGGAAGAGTTGCGCGCGCCGACGGGCACGCCGCCAACTCCGGTAACGCGGCAGGAGGTGTGGCAGGCGGTGGTGGCCGAACTCCGCAAATGGGGGCTTTCAGAACAGCAGTTACCGCAGATCGAGGATCTCGATCTGCCGGTCGCTCTCCCGGCGCTCGCCGCGCGGAGGCTGCGGGTATCTTCTGCCTGCTGGGACGAGGGTCCTCGACGGACCCAATTCCGCCTGGAATGCGGCGAGCCCGGACAGTGTCTGCCGTTCCTGGTCTATGTCCATGACTCTCCAAATGCAGACGCGGGCGCGCGCGCCGGGTCGTGCCGGCTGGCTTTGGGGCCGCGCCCGGAGTCGGGGTTGCGCCCGGCGCCGGCGGCTTCGCCGAAACCCTCGCCGAAACCAACGGTGCGCGCCGGAGACCCGGCGAGAGCGGTGTTACTCGCCAACGGTTTTCGCATGACGGCGAGTGTGACGTGTCTGGAGCGTGGCCGCGAAGGGGAAGTCATTCGCGTGCGCGGCCTGGATGGGCACGTTTTCCGGGCGCGGATTTCCGGGCCAGCTCGGCTGGAAGCTTTGCCGCAATAGTAAGTAGTTAGTAATTGAGTGTGGAGGCGGGGCTTCGCCCCGTCCGCACGCGAGAAAGAGAGAGCGCAAGTGAAAACGGTACTCTGTTTCCTGCTCGTGCTGACGACGGGTTGGCTGCACGCCTCGAAGCGGGATGCGAAGGACGACAGTCTGGCAAAATACCTTGCCCGTGTGCAGATGGCACAACCGGCCGCGCCCGCGCTCTCCCTGGGGAGTATTTGGGTGGATTCGGGACGGATGGCTTCCCTCAGCGCCGATTACAAGGCCATGAATGTGGGGGACGTGATTGAGATTGTCGTGGTGCAGGGGTTGACCTCGTCGAACGCCAACACCGTGAATACGGCGCGCACGTTAAGCACCAGTTCGGGCATTAGTTCGCTGCCCGGCAAGATCAATGTCGGAGGGGTCAAGAACCTGCTCGGGCTGAACTCGTCCGAGGCCCTGGCCGGCAAAGGCGCGGCTTCCACGGCTACCAGCGTGACCACCAATCTCGCGGGTCGAGTGGTCGCGGTCCTCCCGAGCGGCAACCTGGTGGTGGAGGCCAAGCGCATGATCAACATGAACAGCGAGAAGCAGACCATCGTGTTACGCGGGGTGGTGCGCCGGGGCGATATTGGACCGAACAACACGGTGGCCTCGGACGCCGTCGGCGATCTGGAACTGGAGATCAAGGGCAAAGGCGTGATCTCGGACGGGGTGCGGCAGCCGAACCGGTTGGTGCGTACCATCCTGCACTTTCTGGATTTTTAGGAGCTTTATGAAAACCGCTTGGGCCGCCGGGTTGCTGCTGCTTACGCTTGCCGGAGCGGTCCTTGTCCTGGCGAGCGAGGTCTTTGCGAACGAACCGGTCGCCATCAAAATCCGCGATCTGACCAACATCGAAGGCGTACGGGAAAACCCCCTGGTTGGGTACGGCATGGTGGTTGGGCTCACGCAAACCGGGGACAGCCAGCAGACCGTATTCACGACCCAGACCCTGGCCAACATTATGCAGAAAATGGGGGCGCAGATTCCGCCGGCGACGGCAGTCGTCAAGAATGTGGCGGCGGTGTTTGTGACCGCCAGCTTGCCGGCGTTCGCGCGTCCGGGCACGCAACTAGACGTGACCGTCTCCTCGGTCGGCGATGCCAAGAGCCTCGAAGGCGGCGTGCTCCTGCTCACTCCACTCTATGGCGCGGACGGGCAGGTCTACGCCGCCGCCCAGGGCCCAATCGCGGTGGGAGGGTTTGCCGCTGGACGCGCGGGCGCCACGAAGCAGATGAACCACCCCACGACGGGAAGAATTCCGGCGGGCGGCCGCGTGGAACGCAGTGTGGCCTTCGATTTCAACCGCCTGACTCCGGTTGCGCTGCTTTTGCGCGAGTCGGATTTTTCGACGGCGGGCGAAATCTCCGACGCCATCAACCGCGAATTCGGGCACGCGGTCGCGAGCGCCCGCGACGGCGGACGAGTGGAAGTGGATCCGGCCGCAACCGGCGTGGCCAACCTGACCGCGGCCCTGGCGAGAATCGAGAACCTTGTGGTTAATGTGCAGCGGCGCGCCCGCGTCGTGGTCAACGAACGTACGGGAACCATCGTGATGGGGAAAGACGTGCGTCTCGGAGCGGTGTCCATTCTGCACGGCGGATTCTCGGTGCAGATCTCGACCGAGTATTCCGTTTCCCAGCCCGCGGCGCTCTCGTCGGGGAAAACCGAAGTCGTGGGCCAAACCGAAGTGCAGACCAAGGAGAGTCCGGCGAAGCGCCTCGAAATCGGCGAAGGTGCCAACATCGACCAGTTGGTCAGCGGATTGCAAAGCATGGGAGCGACGGCGCGCGACGTAATCTCGATTTTGCAAGCGATTAAAGCAGCCGGAGCGCTCGATGCCGACCTGGAGGTGATCTGATGCTAAGTGATCCGATGAATGTCTCGCCCTCTGCCAGCCGGAACCCTTTGACCACGGCCGACCCAGCGGCCGCGAAAGCGGTTCTGAAAAATGAAAAAGCGGCGCGGGACTTTGAAGCCCTGCTGCTCACACCGGTGCTCGACGCTCTGCAGAAGACGTTTGCCGGCGACTCCAAGGATGCCAAAACCCCGGGGGCGAGCGATTATCGCCTTATGGCGACCCAGGCGCTGGCGCAGTCGATCGCGGCCGGGGGTGGGATTGGCATCGCGCAGCTCGTCCTGCGCCATTTGCAGCCACCAAAGGTATCGGATGGGGGCTGAACGGGAGTTTGGCTTCGAGCGCTAAAGTTTTTCGAGACTTTGCCGATCTTAGAGTTGGGCCGCGATGCGTCTGCGGACGAACTGCCCCCACATTAAGATTTCTTAAGAATCTGCCGATAGAAAAGGCAGTAGGGGATTGGAGAAATTTTATGAGAGTCGATTTCACAACGTTTGGACTAGAGCCACCGGAAAAAGGCACGACGGGCCGCGCCGGGCAGGCCGAGGCGGCGGGGGCGGGGGCGAGCAGCACCCCGGGCATGGACCAGGCCCGATTTTCGTTCGATCAGGCGCGGGTGCAGTCGCTCCAAGCTCAGGTTCTGGCACAGCCTGATATTCGCGAGGCCAGGGTGCAATCGCTGCAGCAGGCGATCGGCAATGGCGAATATTCGGTTTCTGCCGGCCAGGTGGCCGATGCGCTGGTCAGGGAACTGGGCGGAGCCCAGAGCTAGAGGAGTGAGCCGCGGAGTGAACGATGGAGTGAATTATGGATCCGTTGATCACGAACGGGATCGATCCGGCGCTGCTGCGCGTGCTGGAGAAGCGGGGCCAAGAGCGCGACCCGGTGCCCCGGCGCAAGCGTCCGGCTGTGCCCGAGAAACCGGTCAAAGAGGAAGAATCTAAAGAAGAGCCGGGTCCCGAAACTCAGAAGCACACACTGGATGACCTGGCATGATCGGGATGAAGATTTGGCTTGACAAGCGGGCCTGAAGATTCGGCGTGACGACGATTTGATCTGACGATCTGTTCTGAACCAAGAGCTGTTCCGCTATGGGTGATATCGACACATCGCTTCCCGAACTCAGCAGACTGATCGAGCAGCGGGTCGCGCTGGTGCGCAGCCTGGCGGAGAGTCTGGAGTCGAGCAGCCTGGCGCTGGCGCGAAACGACGCGGAAGCGATCGCGCGCGGTGCGGCGCACCAGGCAGAGCTCTGCCGGCAATGGGGCCGTCTCGAAGACGAGCTGCGTCGTGGGGCAGGGAGGCGTTCGGCGCCGCCACCGGCTGGCGCATCCGGCAATTCTCCGGAAACCGAGCAGTCCGCACGGCTGCAAGCCGAGTGGGAGGAGCTCGGAACTCGGATCCGATATCTCACGCGCGTGCACTGGTCGTTGCTGCGGCACTTGCAGCGCAGCCTGGCCGTACTGAATCGCGTGGTTGACAGTTGCGCGCCCACCTACACGCCCGATCCCGGCTTGTTCAGGACAGAAGTCCGGATGCGGGCTGGAGAATAATCATGTCGGGTTTGTTCGGGTCGCTTTCGATTGCTCTGAGCTCGCTCTCGGTCAGCCAGCAGGAGATGGCCACCACGTCCAACAACGTGGCCAACGCGAACACAACCGGATACTCCCGGGAGGTTCCCGACGTAGCCGCAGGCGCCCCGATCGTTGAGGGAGCGATCACCCTGGGCACCGGAGTGGTCCTGCAAAAAATCGAGAGCCTGCGCGACCCCATCCTCGAAATCCAACTGAATCAGGAAACGCAGCAGCAGAGCAAGTTCAGCACCGAGCTGACGCAACTGCAACAGATTCAAACCCAGTTCGCGAGCTCCACTTCCGGTATTGGCGCCGACATCAGCAATTTCTTTAACAGTCTGCAGCAGCTCTCGCCCGACCCCTCGAATCTGGAGTTGCGGCAGAGCGTGCTGACCGCGGCCGGCAACCTGGCAACCGACTTCAACACCACCGCGAACAACCTTCATACCGAGCGCAGCAATCTTGACCTGAACGTCGTGCAGTCGGTCAACCAGGTGAATACCCTGACGGCGCAGATCGCCAATGTCAACCAGCAGATCAGCAATCTCCAGAACGCCCACCTGAACACCGGCTCCCTGGTGGACACGCAGACCAACCTCATCCGGCAGCTTTCCGGGCTGATGGATATCCAGGTCATACCGACCGATCAAGGCATCTCGCTGGCGACCGCGAATGGGACGACGCTGGTATCCGGATCGCAGAGTTACGCGCTCACCGCCCAGGTCGGCAGCGACGGCATGCAACACGTCATGGCCGGGACCCAGGACATCACCGGCGCGCTGACGGGTGGGAGCCTGGCCGGTTTGATTCAGATTCGCGACCAGGAAATTCCCAGCCTGGGGAGCAGTCTCGATCAGCTGGCAGCGGGTCTCGCCACCAACCTCAACACCGCCAATGCAGCGGGCTTCGATCTGAGTGGCGTCGCCGGCGGCGACATCTTTGCGCCTCCGCCCGTGGGCGGGGTGGGCGCCGCGGCTGCGTTGACCGTCAATATCACCGACCCGTCGCTGATTGCCGCCAGTTCCGACGGCACTTCCGGCAGCAACGGAAATCTGGCCGTGCTCTCCGCGGTGGCCACGCAGCCCCTGGCCAATGGGCAGACCCCGATCGATTCCTATTCCAGCATCGTATTTCAAGTGGGCAATACCACTTCCAGCGCCTCCGCCGATGTCGACTCCTCCAGCCTGATCCTGCAAAAACTACAGGACCAGCGCGGGAGCATTTCCGGCGTATCGCTCGACGAAGAAGCGTCCAATCTCATCCGGTATCAGACCGCTTATCAGGCCGCTGCCCGCGTCGTCTCCACCATCGATGCCTTGCTCTCCGATGCCGTAAACCTAGGCCTCGGCGCGGCGGTACAGTAAGAATTGCGAGGTAATCGTCCATGCGCGTGAATCCGAATCCCATGCCCGATCTGCTGGCGGCGCTCAACCAGACAGAGCTGGAAGCACAACAGGCTCAGCTCCAGATTTCGACCGGCAAAAGCGTGAACGAGCCCTCCGACAATCCGACCGCCGCCGCCCAGTTGGTCGAGAACAACGATCAGGCCACTTTCAGCAACGGCTATCTGCAAAGCCTCAGCGCGGTGCAGGGCCAGTTCTCGACCGCCGATTCGACGCTGAGTTCGGTCACCAGCGCGCTGCAACAAGCCCTCAGCCTCGGCGTCGAGGCCGGCGGTGGCACGCTCTCCGCTGGCGACCTCGCCGCCATTGCCAATCAGCTGCAAGGCATTCAGGGCCAGCTTGTGTCCCTGGCCAACACTTCGTACCAAGGCCACTACATATTCGCCGGCACCATTACGAATAGGGCGCCGTTCGTGGCGAACAATGCGGTTCCTTCCGGCGTTAACTACGTCGGCAACACTGGTGTCAATGAGGTATCGGTCGGCAGCGGATACAAGATCGCCGTCAACGTGCCCGGATCGCAACTGTTTTCCGCTCCCGGCAATGACGTTTTTCTTGCCATCAACAACCTCATCCAGGCCGTGCAGACCAATACCGGTATTCCTGCCGCAGTCAACGCAGTAAGCGCAGCTTCCAGCTATCTTTCGGCGCAGCGCGTGTTCTATGGCAGCGCCATGGAGCAGGCGACATCGCAGACCACCTACCTCAATGCCGCCAAGCTGCAACTTAGCCAGCAGCAGAACACGCTGGGCGGCGTGGACATGGCTGCGGCCGCCAACAATCTGGCCCAGGCCCAGACTGACACCCAGGCCGCGCTGGCCGCCATCGGCAAGTCCTCGCAGAATAGTCTCTTCGATTACTTGACGTAGAGGAGAGAACATTGAGTCATTGAGGTATTGAGTCATTGAATTCAATCACTCAATGATTTAATACCTCAATGCTTCACAGCGTCTTCTTGCTGGCTCGGACCCAGGCCGCCGCGGCCGCTACGTGGGTTCGTGCGGTTTCAAGCCGCGACTTTTCGGCCAGCAGGCGCACGTGCAGGCCGGGCAGGAAATGCTTTAAGTTTTCCAGGTTGCCGCGGTATTCGAGCGATTCTTTTTCGAGCGCCGCGGCTGCTTCGGAATGTGCGGGCAGGCGACGCAGACATTCCGCTGCCCGCAGAAGCTGGCTGAGTATTTCGGAGAAGTCCTGGGGCCTGATGGTCGAACAGTGCTTCCGTTCCGGACGGAGACGAATCAGTGCGGAACGCAGATTGGCATTCACCTGCCGCAAGGTTTCGAGCGCGTCCGGCGTCATTATCCCCGCCAATCCACGGGCACATGATCGGCTTCGGACTCGGGGTCCGCGGCGGCGTAAGGAACCATGCTGGCCGGGGTCGTGAGCGATGGGTTCTCGGCTCGCTCCACCTCGATCCAGGCTTCTCGCAGCGCCAGCAAGTCCGTGATCAACTGGGCGACCCCGCGTTTCGAAGGATAAAATTGCACCTGAACCAGACTTTGGCGCAGCACGTTGTAAAAATGGTCGAGATCCTTAGCGACCTTGCCACCGTTGGCAAAGTCCAGCGGCGACTGCAAATGGCCTATGACCAGAAGGGCGTGTTTGATTCGATTGGTCCGCCGCTCAATTTCGTTCTGCTCGATGGCGATTGCCGCTTGCCGCAGGTCTTCGATCATCTGCTCATAGAGCCGCACCACCAGTGTTACCGGGCTCGCGCCCTGAACCGTCCCTTCTCGATACGACTGTTGGATATTCATGACCGTACACCTCTCGATTAGACCGGCTTCAAAGACAGCGTAGGCCGGTTCCCCTGAGGGGCTGAAGCCCCGATTCATTCTTGCTCTCTTGTGGCACGACTGAAGTCGTGCCCTTCCCGGACCCGCTCCCAGTTTTCGCTAACCATGAAAACGGTCTAGCTGCTGGCGCCGCTGGTGCCGCTTGTGCTGCTACTGCCGACCGTGCTTTGCCCGGCGGTCGGGGTCGTGTTCGTGTTCGTGGCCGGGGCCGCGGTCAAATTGCCGGACGACAGTGACCCCAGTATCTCGGTGACTTGCTGTAGCAGGAAGGGGTACTCTTCGAGATTTGCGTTAACCTGGCTGAACTCAGTCTCCAATTGTGTCTTTTGGGCCGCCAACTGAGTCTGAAAGTTGTTTATTTCGGTCGTAAGGTCGGTCTGCTGGCTCTGGTTCGCGGCAAGATCCTCGTTCAGAATGCCCGTTGACGGTTCAGTCAGATTGGTGAGGGCGACGTTAAGGTTGTCGGCGAACCCGGTCGAGTTGGCATTCGTGAAAAAATTTTGCACCGCGCTGAGGTTGGTGGCGAGCACATCGGGGAAGCCGGGGGAATACTCGGTCGCGGTATCGACCCTGGTTTGGTTCACCGTCAGAGTTCCGTCACTGTTCATGACGATGCCCAGCGAAGCCAGGTTGGTCAGGCCGCTGCCGACAGAAGTCGGATCGGTAGTCGCGTAGGCCATGTTCGTTAAGAGGCTGGATTGCAGGCTCCGCAAGTAAGTGTCCGACCCGAGCGGTCCTTCCGTGTTGGTGGCGGCATTGACGGTGAACTGGGTGTTGATGTCGCCGATGAGCGTGTTGTACTCCACAACAAAATTGTTGATGGAGTTGGTGATTGCGGTTGTGTCCGGGCCGACCGTCACCTTCACTGGCGTGGCCGGATCGGCGGTCACCAGGTTCAGTGTTACGTCCGGAATCGCCCCAGTCACGGTGTTGGTCGTGCTGGAAAACGGGACTCCATTGATCGAGATTAGGGCGTCCGCTCCGCCCACCGGCGGCTCAAACGCCATAGTCGTGGTGTTGTTGGTGACAGCCAGCGCCCCCGGACTGCCACTCGCCGTGCTATAGATTGCCAGGCGCGCGCCACTCGCGTCGGTCACGACGCTGGCCGTGATACCCCATTTGTTGGTGGTGCTCAGCGAATTGATCGAAGCGGCGAGGGTGGTAAGGGTGTCATTGCTGCCCGCCGTGATGGCAATGTCTGCCGTCGTGCCGCCCGATCCTCCGATCTGCACCGTAAGGTCGCCGCTGGTCGCGGGGGAAGTCAGAATCGACGTGGTCGCGCTCGCTACCGAGTCCGTGTAGAGCGTCCCAATTGACGCCAAGCCGGTCACCACCACGCTGTAGTTGGCCGCCGTGGCCCCAGTCTGCGCCGTGGCCGACACGATCAGCGGTTGTGCCGAGGTGGCCGTTACCGCCGTCAGCGCTCCGCTCGAACCCGTAAGCCCTTGCGCGGCGGCCGCCAGGTTGGATAAATCGGTATTGATGCTGGTTATGGCGGTCGCGTGGGTTTGCAGATTGGTCACATCCCCTTGCCAAGCGGTCAATTGCCCGCTCTGGGCGGACTGGATCTCGGACACAACCGAATTCACATCAATACCGTTGCCATTCAACAGATTCGCGGCGTTAAAGCTAATCCCCATGAGTTTTTTCTCCTTCGCTTCGGGCTGCTAAACCCAAGTCTCAGGATCGTGGTGCACTTCGACAACATTCCGCGGCAACTGGTCGGTTGAGGCGACATTTTTCGCGACGGTATTTTCTTGTTTTGGCAGAGTTCCCGAAACGGACTGGGCCGACCTGCATCTTGACCTCAGCGGCTAAAGGGGCGTCTGATTCCCCGTAGAGACGGGGCAAGCGGAGACGCGGCAAGCGCCGTCTCTACAGCGATACCCCGATACGAAACCGGAAGAGCGAAAAGGAGGCGGTTGCCCGCCTCCTTAAGTTTGCCGAAACCACTTATTGCAACAGTTTGAGAACAAGTTGCTGTTGCTGGTTGGCCTGGGCCAGAGCGGAAATACCGGTCTGCTCCAGAATCGAGAATTGGGTCAGGTTGGCCACGGCTGTCGGAATGTCCGCTGCGGTGACGGTGTTTTCCGCCGAGGTCAGGTTCTGCACCTGGTTATTGATGACGTTGGAAGCGCTTTGCAAGCGGTTGACGGTTGCGCCAATATTGCCGCGCAGGGCGGCAATGGCTGCGACGGCGCCGTCAATGAGCGACAGGGCAGCTTGAGCGTCAGATTGGGTTAACAGGTCGTTGATCGATCCAGCCGCGCCACCCGTCAATTCCGAACCACCGAAGATGTTGGCCGCCGAGCCCGTTGTCGTTGAAGCGACACTGTTGCCGGAGAGGCCCTTAGCGATTGCGCTGAAGGTGACTGTGCTTAGCCCAGCCGTTGTTGCCCCAGTCGCTGCCGTGACGTTGGTATTGGCGGTTGTGCCAGTTGAGTAAGTAGCGCCCAAGCCGGTCCCGCCGTTGACGGCATTCGCCAGGTTGGCAAGGCTAGCAGCGTCCGTAGCCTCCACTAAAACCTGGTTGGCCACGGGAATGACGCTGAGGGCGTTCACGAAGGTGTAGGTTGTCCCACCCACCGCCACGGTATCGCCCGCGACGGCGATCGGAGCGGTTCCGGCATTGAGGCCTCCAGTGAAAGCGCCGGCGTTAGCGAAGCTGCCGTGTGCGCTTGCCACGCCAGTGATAAAGTTGCCGGCGGTGCCAGTGTTATTAGCTGTGAAAAGGAGCGAGGTTGCCCCAGCCGTTCCCGCCGCGACGCTGGTATTTTGCACAGTTCCGGTGCCGTAGTTGGTTCCGGCGCCGGTCCCACCGTTGACCGCAAGCGCAAGATTCTGTAGGCCGACCTGTTCGGTACCGGCTAGCACCTCATTCCTCGTCGGAGTGTTACTGAGGGCAGCTACGAATTGGTAGGTTTGTCCGCCAACGGTTACGGTGTCGCCATTGGTTGCGACTGAGTCAGCACCCCAGACATAAGTTGTAGCTCCTGTTGCCGTTTCCGCCGTAGCAACAGCGTTTCCGGCAGTGCCATTAAGCCTTGCCGTGATGACGAGCGTGGTTGCTCCAGACGTTGCCGTGTCGGCAGCATTGGCGACGGTTCCGACTCCATAGGCAGATCCGGCGCCACCAGACGTGGCGTTGATCGCAGACGCCAAATTGTCCAGGCTAAGCGCTACCGTACCTCCGATCGCGACGGTATTGGCTGCACCAGCCGTGGCCGCGAAGGTGTAGGTTTGGCCATTGACCGACACGGTATCGCCGACGAGTGCATTGCCGACGCCGACGGTCAGCGTAGCGGTGGAAACGGTTGAGCCCACGTTCGCCCCGGTATTGGTAAGGGTGTTGGTGGCCGCAACGGCATTCGAGCCCGCCGCTTCAGTCAGAGTGCCGGTGGCGGCGGTTGCTCCCCCTAAGTTAAGGCCGGAGGCGGACAGCGTACCGGTGGTAACACCGATTTGGCTGCTGCCGGTGGCGCTGCCGTCACCCAAGAAGACTTCGAGAGTATTCGCGGTGAATACCTGCCCGCCGTTGTAGTCGGTGGTGGAACCGATACTGTTAATTTCCGATTTGATGGATTGATATTCGTTGTCCAGCGCGATGCGCTGCTGATCGGATACCGTGCCGGTGGCGGATTCGGTGGCCAGCGTAACGGCACGGTCGAGCAGCGTGGTGACCTGAGACAGCGCGCCGTCTGCCACCTGGAGTTCGCCGACGCCGCCCGTGGCGTTGCTCGCCGATTGGGTGAGGGCGGCAATGTTGGCCGCTAAGCCGTTGGCGATGGCCAGACCAGCCGGATCGTCAGCGCCGCTATTGATGCGCGATCCTGACGATAGCTGCTCTAGTGTTGACTGAAGGTTGGCGCTGGTGATGTTGAGCTGGTTTTGCGCAGCGAGTGCCGCAATGTTATTTAGGATGGTTAGTGCCATGGAATTGCTCCTTGTTGGTTCCGATTTGGGAGCCGTCCCCGAAACCTTCCCGGAGTTCGTTCCGTTTGTTCTGCGGAACCCAATTGCGTTTCACTTTGGTTCATCGGCTTAGCGCGTCCAGGCTTTATTTCCACAAGCACCATCCGGCGTAGCCCTTAGGTAACCTGCCTCGTTTCCGGTCCTTTCTCCCCGCCCGCGCCGTTTCTGCCGACCTTTATTGATGAGCCTAATAGGTGGCGGGCCTTCTTCCGTCCAGCCGTCAAACACCAGGAGCCAAACATGATCCACCTCACCCGCCTCAACAATCACCCGCTGGTGGTCAATTCCGATCTGATCAAGTTCGTCGAGCAGGCCCCCGATACCGTCATCACGCTGCTGAGTGGCGAAAAAATTGTGGTTCGCGAAAGCGCTCAGGACGTGCTCGAACGGGTGGTGCAGTTCCGCCGCTCGGTGCTGCAAGGGATCATGCTCTGGTGGGACAACCGTTCCGCCCTTCCCCCCGTGCTTGAGGGCAATGACCGCCCGGTTAGCGAGAGATAGGAGCCCTCGTGGATAAGGCAACCCTCGGCGGTCTGGTGCTGGCTATCGGCGGCATCCTGCTCGGCTTGAAGCTGGAGGGGGGGAATCTGGGCCAGGTGCTCCAGCCCACCGCCGCCATGATCGTTTTTGGCGGCACGCTGGGCGCGATCCTGATTCAGTATCCCTTGCCGGTGGCGCTGCATGCGTTCCGGCGGCTGGCGCAGGTGTTCGTGGAGCCCGAGCAGGATGCGCAATCGACGATTGAACTTCTGGTCAAGTACGCCAACCAGGCGCGGCGGGGAGGCATTATCTCGCTCGACAAAGAACTCGCGAACATCAACGAACCCTTCCTGCGCCGCGCCCTCACGTTGGCGGTGGACGGGACCGACCCGCAGGAACTCCGCAAGATCATGGAGCTCGAACTGGATAACAAAGAAGAGCAGGAAGAGAAAATTCCGCAACTCTTCGAATCGGCGGGTGGATTTTCTCCCACCATCGGCATCATCGGGGCGGTGCTCGGTTTGATCCAGGTCATGCAACACCTGGACAAAATCGACGAAGTCGGGAAAGGGATTGCCGTCGCCTTCGTGGCTACTCTCTACGGAGTGGGCGCCGCCAACCTGATTTTGCTGCCGGCCGCTGGAAAATTAAAAATTCGCATCCGCGACGAGCAGATCATCCGGGAAATGACAATCGAGGGTGCAGTTTCCATCCTCGAAGGGATGAACCCGCGCATGCTGAGAGAGAAGCTGTTGGGGTTCCTCACCAGGGCCCACGAACCCGCCGCCGTCGCTGAGGAGTCCAACCCATGAGCCGCCGCAAGCGAAGCCCCAGTCGCGTCAATCGCGTCAGTCACGAGCGCTGGGTGATTTCCTACGCGGACTTCATCACCCTCTTGTTCGCCTTCTTCGTGGTGCTCTACGCCGCGTCGCAAGTGGACAAAAAAAAAGCTGGAATGCTGGCGGTGGCTATTCAGGCCGCCTTTCAACAGATGGGAGTTTTCCCGCCGGGCACTACCCAGGCGCCTATCGATGCCACCAAGCCCATACCGTTCAGCATCGCGCAAGCCATGGAAAACCCAGCGATCGCCGCGAGCCTTGGCCGGATTGCGTCTCGCACCGAGAGCCCGCCCGGCGCAGCCGTGGACAACGAAGATCTGAATAAATTACAGACAGAGCTGGAAGCCGCGCTCGGTCCGGAATTCAATCGCAAGGAAATCGCCATGCGCCGCGCGCCCGACGGTCTGGTCATCAGTTTGCGCGAGATGGGTTTTTTCGAGAGTGGCGCAGCCCGGATGAAGTCCGCCTCGCAGGACGCCTTCGACCGTATTGCCGGCATACTCCGCCAGCGCGACTATCGCTTGCGGATCGAGGGCCACACCGATAACACCTCCATTCACACCCCTCAGTTTCCCTCGAACTGGGAGCTCGCCACCTCCCGGGCAACCGAAACTGTGCGGATCCTCATCGTCCGGGAAGGGTTCAGTCCCGATCGTCTGAGCGCTGCCGGGTACGCCCAGTATCATCCGGTGGCAACCAATCTCACCCCCGAAGGCCGCGGCATGAACCGCCGCGTGGATATCGTCATCCTCGGCCACGTCCTGGCGGCGGATCTCCTGGCTCAGGACGGGAGCCAAGCCCAGACTCCAGCCGTGACCCCGGCCGAGAAAAAGACGGCGCCACCTTCCACCCCTGCCGCACTCAAGCCCGCGGTCGTCAGGAATGCAGGCGATCATCTACAGTTACAGCAGTAATTCCATCCAGAGCGCACTTTCGATGGGAATCGCAGAATACGGCGCGATTTCCTTGAAACCCATCCTGCGATAGAGTGCGATCGCATCCTTCATTGCCGATTCAATCGTATCCAGACGCATGCGTTCATAGCCGATCGCGCGCGCCTCGGCTATCAGGCGTTCCACCAGCATCCGGCCCAGACCCCGGCCGCGATCGTCAGGCCGCACGTAAAGGCGCTTCATTTCGCAGATACCAGCTTCAAGTTTGCGCAAAGCTATGCATCCGGCGGTGTGGTCCGCGCATCGGGCAAGCAGCAATCTCCCGCTCGGCGGGCCATAGGCGCCTGGAAGAGTTTTCAGCTCCTCATCGAAACTCTGGAAGCACAGGCTGAAGCCGAGCGAACGGCCATACTCGAGGAAGAGGCTGCGAGCTTGTTCGATGTGTTCGGGGAGCGTGGCCTGAATCACGTCGATCTGGCTTCGATCGCCTTGACTCAGGTCGTCCTGACTTTGATCGTCCTGATTCGGTTCGCGTTTGCCGTCAGCGGAACTCGTCACTGGTGAACCTTACCGTTGTATCCGCAAGCTCCCTCGATTCTATCCCCCGTTCAGTCGATTGCGCCCGGCGCAGTGGACGATTAAGATTTCTCCACTCCCATGTCTGAAGTAATTTCAACCGAGTCGGCGACTTCACATCCCGTTTCCACACCTGCCCCTGAACCTTCGGTTGAGGTCTTCGCGGTTTACGGGGTTGAGCCCGAGATCCAGGCCTACGCCATGGCCAAGTATTCGCGCTCAGCGCTCTCGATGAAAGAGTCGCTGAAGGAAATTACCTCGCAGAAGGCGGAGAAGTTTCTCAATACCTTCTACTTTCAGTACGGGCACCGCTCCATCGCCGACCTTGCCCACATCGCGCTCGCCATCGAGCGCCTCTCCATTCTCGCCGCCATCGTGGTTGCCGACGAGCAGCGCTGGGATGGCCAGGAGCGCTCGACTCGGTACCAGGACTTCAGGAAGAGCGGCTACTTTACGCCCAGTTTCCAGAATGACGCTTTCGAGAATGACAGTGCAGCCTCGGACGCTTCGTCGCCCCGGACTCTCTATCGCGAAACCATCGAGTCCTTGTTCACGGCCTACGAAAAAGTTTCGCAGCGGACGTTCGAATATCTCGCCGGCATCACCGCCCGGCCCGCCGAAATGAAGCCGGACTTTTACGAGCGCACCCTGCGCGCCCGCGCCTTCGACATCTCGCGCTATTTGTTGCCTCTCGCCACCAACACTTCACTCGGGGAGATCGTCAACGCCCGCACCCTGGAAAACCAGGTCGCGCACCTGCTCTCGCAACCGCATAAAGAAGTCCGCGATCTCGGAGCGCTGCTGAAACAGGCCGCTATTTCTCCGGCCTACAACGCGAACGAAGAATCGCTGCGCGCCCTGGTGGCTGAGATTCGCGCCGTGTCGCCCGAAATCGCCGATCGCGCCGAACGCGAACTCCTGCGCGAAGTGCGGGTCGCGCCCACGCTGGTCAAGTACGCCGATCCGAATCGCTACGAAATCGAGACGCGTGGCGAACTCGAGCAGGCTGCCGCCGAATTGATGCGAGGCGCCGCCATCGAAGCCGCGCCGCTGGTCGATCTGGTTGATGATGACGCGTTCGAGATCGAACTCGCCGCGACGCTCGTTTACGGCCACTGTCATTATTCCTACCGGCAGCTTCGCAAAACGATAGAGGCGGCCGGCGAGGCGCGCCGCCGCGAAATCATCGACCTTGGCCTGCGCCATCGCGGCAGCCACGACGAACTGCTGCGTCCCTTCTCCGCGGGCCAGCAGTTCCGTTTCGACATCCTCATGGACATCGGCGGCTTCCGCGACATGCACCGCCATCGCCGCTGCGTCCAGATCATGCAGGATTTCTCGACTGTCCAGGGCTTCGACACTCCGCCCGAAATCGAAGCCGCCGGAGTTCGCTCGGAATACGAATCCGCAATGAAGCGCGCCGAAACTGCGGTGCAGAAACTCTCCGCGTCTGGGGGTGAAGAGGCACGGCAAAACGCGCAGTATGCGATTCCGCTCGCGTTCCGCAAGCGCACCCTGTTTAAGATGGACTTCGCCGAGGCCGTGTACATCTCCGAGTTGCGCACCACGCCCGCCGGACACGCGTCCTATCGCAACGTGGCCTATGCCATGTACGAGGCGGTCGCCGCAAAATATCCGGCGCTGGCAAGATATTTCCGGGTACACGACGTCCGCGAGCCAGTAGACTTGTTGAGACGCTGAGCATGCGTGGCGCGGGCGCAAAATTGACGCCGATGAATCTCCGCCTCTAAAATCAGCTCACACATGCCCAACTACGAATACCTGTGCAAGAAGTGCGGACACCGCTTCGAACAAATCCGCAAATTTTCCGACAAGCAGCTGCGAAAGTGTCCCGAATGCGGGGGCGTTATCGAACAAGTGATCTCGGCTCCAGCCGTGCAGTTCAAAGGCTCGGGGTGGTACGTGAACGACTACCCGAAGAAGGGGGCTGGTTCCGCGGCGTCGTCCTCTTCTTCTTCCGAAGGCGACAGCGGCATCAAAGAAACAAAAGACACCAAGAAAGACGACAAGCCCAAGGCGGACACCTCGCACAAGAAGCACAAAAAAGACTAGAACTGGTCTCATCAATGATTCTTAGGGCGTGATGTCCGGCCCTCAGGGGCTAAAGCCCGCATTTTTTGGGGCTCTGAGCGGCACGGCTGAAGCTGTGCCCTTCCCAGAACCGTTTATGAGACTTGTTCTAGCTGCCTCTCTTCTGCAATGCGTTCCTAGGCCACCGAGGCACCTCCGGTCCGCTCTGGCGTGCCCACCACCAAGGTTCGCCGGCGCGGCAGTTCGTC
>Ga0209039_10001232_pt1 | contig 24398 bp, 16 predicted proteins | sample BogFormECP12_OM1_FD_188238 | JGI IMG/M metagenome (GOLD analysis project Ga0209039, IMG submission 188238) | Bog forest soil microbial communities from Calvert Island, British Columbia, Canada - ECP12_OM1 (SPAdes) (version 2) | ecosystem: Environmental > Aquatic > Freshwater > Wetlands > Bog ... | reverse complement strand
AAGATCATGCATGGGATGGAACTGGGCACTGCTGGTATGCACAACCAAGTGGCCCAGTGGGCGAGACAGCCTTATTTCAGTGCCCTTCTCGATTTGCTTCTGGACAGTGGCTTCCGTGTTTACCTCACAGCAGATCACGGCAATATCGAGGCACTGGGATGTGGGCGTCCGACAGAAGGAGCTGTGGCCGATCTGCGCGGCGAGCGCGTGCGCGTTTATCCCGACGCGGTCCTTCGCGAGAAAGTTAGTGAACGCTTTCCAAATGCGCTGGAGTGGGCACCAATTGGTCTCCCGCACGACTATTTGGTTCTCTTAGCTCCTGCTAGGCAGGCCTTTATCCAAGAAAACCGCCGCAGCGTGTGCCATGGAGGCATTTCGATCGAAGAACTTATTGTTCCTCTGGTCCAAATTGAGAGGAGGGGCGAATGATCGAACGGACCGACCAAGTCGGATTCAGCCAGCGAGTGCGCCTCGAGTGGCTTGAACAGACCGCCAACTTTGTTATGGCAGGGAACGACAAGACAGCTGTCGTGCAGGCCTTGCAGGAGGCACTCAAAGACAAGGTCTCCGTCGGCGGCCAAGGGCAACGCAGTAATCGCGAAAAGATCATCACGATTCTATTGAAAGCGTGGCTAACTGTTCCGACTGAAATCGATCCCCTTCGTCTCGAAGGTCTGGAACTGCTCAGGAATCTTCCTCGACGCGACCATCTGGCAATTCATTGGGGGATGGTGATGGCCGTCTATCCTTTCTGGTCAGGGGTGGCGGTTCAAGTGGGACGGCTTTTAAGGCTTCAAGGAGCTGCTGCAGCAGCTCAAGTCCAGCGGCGCGTCCGCGAGCAATATGGGGAGCGTGAGACCGTTTCCCGAGCCGCCCGTCGGGTCCTGCGTTCATACCTTGATTGGAACGTACTTCAGGAAACCACGAGAAGGGGTATCTACGCCGCCGGTTCAACCTCTGCTATCAGCGACCACAAACTGATTGCTTGGCTAGCTGAAGCATCTCTCCACGGCCGCGCCAAACCTTCGGCTACGCTGAAAGATCTGATTGATAGCCCGAGCTTCTTTCCCTTCCGTTTCAAGTCCATTCACGCCGAAGGCCTTGTAGCAGCGTCATCCAGACTCGACGTTCACCGTCACGGGTTGGACAGCGACTTCATCATATTGCGGAAGACATCAACAAACGCTGGGGAACAATGACTCCTATCGAAGAAATCGGACGGGTCCATTCTTCGCGGCAATCATGTTTGTTGTTGCGATTACCGCCTTGGCGCCGCTCTCCGTGTGAAACATTTTTCTATACTCTTGGGAGTAATTCTCGACAAATTTGACTGCATACCGGACGTGTCATGAAGGTCTACCTCGTAGGAAAAGTGAAGAACACGCAGCTTCCTCAATCAAAGGCCTTGCTGCCTAATGTTCGAGGCCGTTTGTGAACTCCTTTCAGTCCGTTGAAGACGCTGGCGAGATCCTCGGACTCCGAAGATCGAGATCATTGTCTCTCGTGATCCAGTTCTGCCAGCCATTGAGGCGGACACAGATGTCCACGGCTTTAAGGTCATAGCCGTAGGCCTCATTGAAAAAGCCGCTGAGCTTCAGCCCCGAAAGGCAGTGAGGATAGCAACTTGTCTCCGGTGATGATCTCTGCAAGCCGCTTGACGGTGCTTTCCGAGATCTTCATCTTCCTGCTCTTCTATTCTTTGGCACTCGGCTTCGCGAGTTCACGGTCGATTTCTTCCAGACCGCCCGGATTATGTCCGTGTTGATTTCCGTTAGCTGGACTCAAGTCAATTTGTAGCTCTGCCACGATCTCTGCCCGTTCATCTTCGGGAATTTGGGCCAGCAGATACGTAATCAAATCCTCCTGCCGGCTCTGGCCGAAGACCATGCGGTAGATTGCCAGCGCACGGCGCAGCCCGTACAGACGCTCTACCTCACGACTGAACGGTAACGCGGGAACATGTCGCTCGATTTTTGCGTCGCCGGGAAACAGCCAGTAAGGCACCAAATCATTTTCTTGTGCTGACCGCCCTTCGCGACCCAGCTCAAAAGCAGTCTCCCACGCATCCGAATCGCCGTCGCGTAGAGCATCAGCCGCGAATGCAGCAGCCACATTCTTGCGGACGGCGTGTCCTTTATACCGATGTATCCTACCCTCGCGCTGTTCCAGATCGACGGGGTTCGACGGCAGGTTCCAGTGGGTAATGGCGTGACAGTAATGATGAAAATCAAGACCCTCCTGCCCGACCGAGGTTGAAACCAGTACGAACGGCCAGAATGGCGAATTGAATGCGGCACGCACGCGCTCCTTGCGCGTCGCCGGAGACGCGCCGTCAAAGACGAGCGGGGCCTCTTCGTCTGAGCGATCATCACCAAAGCGCATGGCGAAGCGAATGCGCATCGGTTCGGTCTTCAGGCTTATTTCGCGGGCATACCTGGGTGCAGTGACTTCATCGATGCGCAGCGACGCAGCGCGGATGGTAAGTGCCGCAATCAGTTCAGTGCCGATTTTGTCGGCCGCCGCCGCTGCCGGCAGCGGGGCTACGCTGAGCGACTCCCGGAGCAGATGGCTGTATTCATCGAGCACGGCCTGGAGCCCGCCCGCATGCGCGTATTCCAGCACGCGCTCCCAGTATGGTTCGCCGCGAAACTCTGTGCGAACCGCTTCGATGACCTCCGCGTGGTTGAAAAGCGCAAGAAAGGCTCGTCCCGAACGTGCCGCGATGTCACGCAGGGGAAGGCAGGTCGCAGGGTCAGTGCGGCTTGCACGCGCGTAGGCGCGCATCGCCGCCGTCGCCGGGGCGGCGGAGGCCGCGAGCGCCAGAACGTTCAGAAGATCTTCCGGCGGCGTGCCAAGATGGTCTTTGCCACTGCGAATCGAATCAAGCGTCTGCTTCGCGTGCTCGACATGGCTGGACCAGCCATCGTCTTCGTCGCCGGCTTCGCCGCCAGCCCATGTCTGCGCCAGCTCCGCGCGTTCCCACCATTCCTGCGCCGCCGCCGGGAACTCCGCGTAGTCAAGGAGCATCGGTGCCATCCAGTACCAGCGATCATCGGTGCTGGTGGTCGGCTCTTGAAGGATCCCGAGCTTCTCAATCAGACCATTTATGCGCACGGCGAACTGCGAAAGTACCTCTGCCGCGGTCAGACGGGCGCCCCGCGCCAGCTCTCGGGGGTCGCAGTCACGGGCAAACGTAAGACAGGGGTAGACGAGCAAGAACAGGGGCAAACCTGTAAGACGCTCGTCGGATATCCCGAAGCGCAACAATCCCCGCTGCTTTTTCCAATCGTCTTGCGTCAATCGCGCGCTGCGCGGATGGGATGCCCGCATCATCCGGCGCTCCGCTTCGTACGAAACGAGCGATGCGACCGCGCGCGGAACCATGTGCCAGGCGGAGAAAACCAGCCTCTTTGTCACACTGGTCAATTCCGGGGCAGCGAACGGCCCATCCAGGGCGTAGTAGCTGAGGGACGGCGGCATCCACAGCAGCCGCCACAGTCCACGTCCCACAGTCTCAGAAAGCAGCTCGCGCAGGCGCGCATTCGCAGGTTCAACGGGCTGGTAGGCGCGCGCGCGCTCCAGATCGAGAAATGTTTCGGGGAACTTCCTTACGAAGCCCACCATCTTGTCTTTTTCTGGTGCGTCCCTGAAGGCCTGCTTCAAGGCGTAACTATCCATGAAATTAAACAGGTAGGGTGCAGATTTCCAATATTCGACGACATCTCCCTGGTCAACCGCGTCGGCAACACTCTGTGCGCCCAGAAATGCGCGAACATCAACGGCGTGGAGCGAGGCGTCGGCGGGCGGCGCATCCAGAAGCATTCCGCCACGCAGGTTCGAGGACGCGAGCCGCTCCGTCCGCGCCATGACCCGGCACAAACGCTGCTGGAGCGCTGTTTTCGCCGTGCGCAATCGCGTCAGCCCGTCGGGTGTCATCACGGCAGGCAGAGCAGCGCGATATGCTGCCAATATCTCCTTGCAGCGGGCCGCATCGCTGTTTTCCAGAAAACGCAACAATGCGAGGAAATCTCCGTAGTGATCGTCATCGGCTTCATGATGGAGGCTCAGGCTTTTATACGGCGTAGCCGAGAGCAGAAGAACACGGGCACCCTGCCCCGCTTCCGAGTCGAACAGGTCCCGCGCCAATTCTCCCGCTTCCGATTCCTGTTCGAGGAGATGTTTGAAGCGCTGAAACTCATCCAGAATGATTAAATCCGGCTTCAGCGTCGAGAGACAGACGCGGGCCAGCAACCGTCTCAACTCGCCGATCCACCGCGTCCGCAGCTTGGGCGCGTCTCGCGGCACTATGGAGTTGCTCCGGCAGAAAATGCCGCGCAGCTCGTCGAAGCGCGTGCGCAAATGGGGCTTCCCGGCGACTATGTCTTCCTGCACCTGCGTCGCCAGGGCGGAAACAAACTCATCTGCGATCTGCTCATTCAGTTTGTCGAAATCAAACGCGTCCAATCCCCGCCTGAAGGGAGCTATCCCGGCATAGTCCCGCATCACATAAAGCGAAGCACGGGACCCGCTGATTCCCCACGCGCGATCCAGCAGCCAATAAAGCAGAACCCGTTCATCCACGCGCCCGCCGCCGCCGGTCTGCTCAAAAGAAGTGGCCGGCGTCAACGCTACGAAGTTGACGCGATGGCGCCGGAGATCATGCATTTGGAGGGGCAATAACGTGAGGCGCGTTGCCTGCGCCGCATCCTCACACCCCGGAATCTTGAGACGGTCTATGTTCTGGCGCGCGATGTCGGCGTTGGAGCAAATGTAAATCACATCAATGCGGCGCTCGTTATCGCGAGACACTTCATTCCAGAGGTGATCAATTGTTCGCGCAATCACACCGCGGGCGACAAGGGTTTTCCCCAGCCCCACTTCGTCGGCGACGAGAAACCGTCGCGTTGGGTCGGGTCCGTAGAACCGGTCAAAAACATAGTCCACCGTCGCGCGCTGAAAATCCTTGAGGCCGGCGAGAGCGGACGAGGTGTCGGGGCGCGTGCTCATTTCGCCATGGCCTGCTGGGCGGCATCCCAAATGGGTTCCCAGATCTTCTGAAAGTCGTCGCTAAGAAGCTCAGAGCTTCCCGGCTGTTTCCGGAGCACCTCTAGTAGAGATTCCACGCGTTCGAGTTGCGCCGGACCGCGATGAAGGGCACGAAGCATCGTTTCCAGCAAATAGGGATTTCGCTGCCCGCCTTCCGCATCCTCACCAGCAGATGTGAGCAATCGCCGAAGATCTCCGGAAGAAGCAGCCGCCTCATCGCCGCTGGCAAGGAGGAAGAGGATATAGCGGAGCAATTGATCGCGGTTGTCGATCAGGGAACGGACAACACGATCCTGCCGGTCTTCCGGTGCGCCATGGAGCGGAAGGTTCATGACAAAGACTGAGTGGCGCTCCGCCTCACCGATTTTCGCGGTGACGGAAAAGGCAATTAGAGGTGTCAGTCCCAGGTACGAAAGCCGAGCAAACACGATTGATTTGGCGAGTGGCTCACCCCGCTCCGCTTGCTGCGATATCGGCCATGCACGCATCTCGCACGACCCCTTTGGCCAACGTGGCGCGCTCTCCCATTCCAGCCTCATATCGAACAGGTCTTTTTCCACAGTAGCTGTGACGAGCAGCCGGGGACCCGCCGCGGTTATTGCTCGCTTCACAGCCTGGAGCAGATCGTCGAGCTGCCGCGCCGTCGCGTCGGCCGGCACGGACGGCGCATTCACGTCGTATGCCTTGAGCAGGTCGGCAAAATTTGTTTCACCCTTCACTTGCCGGAGAAACTGGTCCACGCCGAACCGGCTTTTCTTGCCCACGAGTTCGACCATGAATTCGACGTTGTGCTGCAGGGCATGGGTAGTCGCATTAAACGAGCCGCTGAAGATGCTCGCGTCCCAGCCACGATCGATGACGAAGAGCTTCGCGTGCAGGCCGTCTAGCACCTCATCTTTTTCAGACGGGATTTCATCGTTGGATTCATCGGCAAGTTCAGGCGCCAGAAACCAGACGCTACCGCAACGCTGCAAAGTCTCTTGTGGCAGTTCCTGCAGACACTCGGCACGCGATACCAGATGCGTCTCGCCGGTGTGATCCAGGAAGTCACGCACAACCGGAGTTGAGATGAAAGGAGAAACGATCAATGCTTTGTCTTGTCGGGAGCCGAAAGGCGAAACGGTTCTTCCGTCCAGTCCTGCGACCCAGAAGCGGCATTGGTCTCCATCGACGCCATCAGGCCAGGTGAACCGCACGCGGCGCAGTTCGTCCGCGATCTTCGCCACACCCTGACGACGCTCACGCGGGACCGGGCGATGGTGACTGACGAGTCCTGGCAGCGCCGCTATGAAATCAGCGAGCGGATGATTTGCCGCTATGGCGTTCGAGCGATCCGTGAGTTCGCCATCGAGGGCAACAACAGTGTCCCAGCAACGATCAAACGTCAGGTTGCGGCTGAGGCAGAGAACGCGATACCGAATCGCGCCGTCGGCGGTAATGAAGCGCAGCGCCCATACTTTCGGGTGAAAAACGCCGTCGGCGTCGGGCGCTTTTACATCGTAAATACATGGTTCCAGGAAAGTGACCAGCGGCGGGTACTTAGCAGGCAATTTAATCTGCCCGCTCTGGCAAAAGATCGTGAATTGATCCCCATAACGCCGCAGTGCTTCCAGCAGGGCCAGTGGATCGGCAACCAGTCCGCCGTCCTCGTGCTCCCAGTCGAAGAACGCGAACGAAAGCGGGAGCATCAGTGCACTGATAAGGTCGAGCGAATAGGTAGTGCCAACGGCAACGTCGAGCTTGCACCCGGCGGGGGGACGGAGCAGCTCCAGCAAATGTTGTCTCTCGTCCGGTCTAAGCATCAGGCGCCTCCAGACCGTCGAAAATGTCTCCGAGCAATCGCTGGCTTATAAACCACCTGAACTCCAGCTGAGCCGTGCCGGAATCGCCAGTCCACAGTTCCTGTGCGCGGGAATTGTCTATGCGGGCCAGGTTCTTTTTCAGGCGCCGCTCACGCTCGCGAATCAACACGCGGGCGGCCGTGGCATCGCACAACCGCGCGGCATCGCCTCCCAAGGCGAGGTCCCACCACGTATTGATGAATTCGTACGTTGAGGCTGTAATCCGCGGATTAACAGAGCGGACGAGTTCCCAGAAACGCTCCCTCTTCCATTGCGCCAGCGGCCGGGAGCGTGCGGACAGCAATTTCGCCCACTCTCCGAAATCTCGACGGTACTTCACAGCGCTATCGCTGCGGTGGGCTTGTTCGGCCAGAATCAGGTTGTAGAGCAAAGGCGCGCCGTGCATGACTTCCGAGAAATTCTGCGCGTGATCCAGCATTTCACGTAATTTCGGCGGCAGTGCGGCGCAATGCGGATGCTCCCAAGCAAACGGCACATCGTCGTTGCGTCGCCGCTGCGCGACCAGCTCCGCAAGCAGCGAGCCAGAGCAGGCCGGGCTCAAGCGGATACGTTCGGCGAGATATTCGGCCTCAGCCCGCGTCAGCCTCAAGGAGCATTCCCTCGGGAAATCCTCCGGCGGCGAAATCAACCCTGCGTGCCAGTTCGATGAAATGAGGTCATCGTGCTCGGAATCACGCTCCGACGCGCGTCCGCCGTGGCGCGTGAGCTGCGCATAATACCGATCAAGGCTGCGGTGATACTGGACCTGCGCTCCCTTGAAGGACCGAATCCCCCACACACTGAGCCCCTGCCAATAAACACTGCTTGGCAGTCGTTTCAGGGTGGTCTTCGCCACCTTGCCAATATTCCCGTCATTGTCCTCCGAGCGCTCAATCGGTTCAACAAGGTTCAGCTCTGCCTGCCGCGCGCGCGGCGCTATCTCCGCTGATCTGACGTGCAGTCTTTCCAACTTCTGATACGCCCAAGGGACAAGAAGAAAATACCGCGCGCGGGTCATGATCGTGCTCGTACCGGGGAAGAGCATGTCGGCGAAGGCATCGCGCACCGAGCCGACGCCAAGCTCGTCGCGTGTGTCGTGTTCCCTGAAGAGATCGACGACATCGAGCATCTTGCGACGCTCGCGCTCCGAGTAGTCCAGCCAGACAAACGCCGACATCATTGCCTCCCGGTGGCCAAGTGCAGGTATATATGTTCAAAAGCAGACGCCATGGGTTGCTGCATGCTTGAGAAGTATGATTTGGAACATCACTTCGACTAACGGCTAGCCCAGGCTTTCGTAATCCACGGCTTCCCTTCGAAACCAACCCAAGAGTTCGTTTATCCAAGAGCTGACAATGCTTCACAATGGCGACGAGCCGCCACGCTGCACTTCTAGCAGGATTCGGATACCGCGATAAAAAGTTTCCTTCTGGTAAGCCATTTCCCATTGTTTCAGGACGGCTTTCAGTTCCTTGTTGACATTTCTGATCAAGACTCTTGCCCCTGGTCGGTTCTTCCTTAGATGAATAAGGTTCCGAAGACATTTCTGAATCTCCGGTTCGAATCGCTTCCGAGAGGTGCGGGCATTCTCAATCCATCGGGGAGGAATGTTCGCTCGAAGCTTCAGAAAGCCGCGTACGGCAGAACCAGAACTGGAATCAAAAAGCCGTGCTTCCCTTGGCATACGTTAACGTCTCCTTTCGTCGAGTCCGGAAAAAGCCATTAGCCAGAGTCGACTGCCCCATTTCTTCCAGCCAACATCCGAACAGTTAAAAGCTATCCTCGACCGTCAAGCCAGATGATCCGGTTCCCCCGAATAGCGTAGATTCCAGAGCGGCACACAGGTTCAGAGACGATGGCCTGCCACTGATCCTGATACGTATGCAGCTGCTGTGCGTATCGTCGTACCAAGCCATCAAGGTCCGACGTTGCAATTCGATCACTCTTATAATCGAGAATCTCCCAACCATCGCTGGTGCGGTACACCAAATCAATCACTCCTTCAACCACGTTGCGGCCTCGGTCGTTGTCTACGCGACAAACTGCAAAAGGAACCTCGGCGTACCTTGTCTCAGCAGATAGCACTCTTGACCAGTTGTCGGATTGGATGACTTGGATTACTACCTGAACAGCCTCGGCAACAAATGGTTGAAGGTCGGGGTCTGAAAACGTCAACCATTTCGCTAGCAGTTCAAGGTCCGACCCACTGGCTGCAGGCTTATCTGCCGCGTATTCCAGCAGAGCGTGGACCAGCGTGCCCCAGCCTGCTCCTCCACCGTGCAGCTGCTCATCCAAGACCGTCAAAAGAGCTGTTGTCGGTTCGCCGAGTTCCGCTTCCGACAGTTCCTCGTCAGTGCTCTGTGAATCTACCTCTGCGGCAAGCGACTCCACGAACCCGGATTGCGGTCCCTCAACAGCAGCTCGCTTCTTCTCGGTGACCGACTCGACATGCCAGCTGGGTTCTAAGAGGATCTTGCGACCTTCCCGCACTCCGGCATCTATTGCTCGCTTCGTGGGTGTGTAGTCCACCATCTGCGATGGTGGTAGCTCAACATGGTCCGGCACCACGAGTTCTTTTAGGCCGACAAGGTACGGAGCAAGATTAACCCAAGGGAAATGATCCTTTGCAGAATCGACTCGCCCGACAACCAACAGATCGCACGCACGAGTGCTTGCAGTGTAGAGGAGACGCTTCTCTTCTGCTTCGATGAAGGCCAATTCTTCGGCCTCAAGCCGGGACCAGTCAGCTGGTTGGCCTAGCAATTCCCAGCCCCAATCACCTTTTTGCTTCCCGATCTGGAAATAACCAACAGCTTTGTTGCCTTCCCGCCGAATGCGAATATCAGCGCGCGCCTTCACTCCACCACAAGGGTCGGCGAGCAAAACGACCGGTGCTTCAAGGCCCTTGGCCTTATGTAAATTCATGAGGCGGACAACACCACTGCGGCCCGGCTCAAGGGACACTGACTCCACTTCGCTCGACTGTGCATCCAAATCTAAAGCGGTAACCGCACTTGCCAAACTGCCGCCTTGTTCCGCAACACGACGGATGCGATCAATCGCATGGAGGAGGTCACCGACTTCGGCGCCCCTTGGGCTGGCAGCAGCTAGATAGGCCACTAAACCAGACTCTTCCAATATCAGATCGACAGCCGCGGGTGCAGGCAAAGTCCTGGTCCACCGGTACATTTTCTGAAGGGACTGTATCGCTTCGATCACCCTTTCAGGCCCTGCTTCCTGAATGGGGGCAGTCAAGATGAACGGCTGTCCGGCAAGCTTATGACGGAACAGTTCTGAATCACTGAGACCGAACAACGGACCGCGAAGAACAGTCACTAAAGCCACTCCGTCGTCGGGGTCGGACAGCGCCGACAACAGTGTCAGGAGAATCTCAACTGCAGACGAGTCTCCGAACGCTCCGGCACCACTCACTTCAACTGGAATGTGCAGGTTTTCGAGTTCAGTGGCGTATGTTCCCAGAAGTCGCCGAGTGCGAGTAATGACAAGAAAGTCTTGCCATTTCCGACGGCCAGACTCCACTTCGTTGAAAACGTAACGAGCAATCTTGCGCGCTTCCTCAGCAGCGACCGCTTCGCGAGAAGCGCCGACGGATGTGAGGGTTTGCACACAAGGTGGCTCAGAGAACACAGGCGGACGCACTGGTTTGAGAGGTTGAAACGCCGGTTGTACCGCCGTCTCAGTCTTGGGGAGTATGCTGCGGAACGCGCCATTCGCCCAATCACAGAGACCAGGCAGAGACCGGAAAGAAGCCGTCAGTGTCTCTACGGTACCATCGCGTTTAATCAGATCTCGAACCTGGTTGTAGATCTCAATATCGGCACGGCGAAAACGGTAGATCGACTGCTTTGGGTCACCTACGATGAATAATGCCCCTGGACGAAACCTGGAACGCGTCCAATCGACCTCCTGTGGGGAAGTCTTCTCGTCACGAGCAAGCAGCAGAATCACTTCAGCCTGGATGGGGTCAGTATCTTGGAATTCATCGACAAAGAGCCAACGATACTTTGATTGAAGTGAACGCCGCACCTCCGAGTTCTCGCGCAGGAGGAGGGCGCTTATCTGGAGCAGATCTCTGTAATTCAGCTTCTGCGCTCGCCGTCGTTGATCGCGAGCGAAGCTACGTGCTCCCAACAAAAGCGTCATCGACAAGCGGTACACATATTGATGCCATGCACTGAGCCATACAGCCACCACATCTCGCCGGAACTGATCAGTCAGATCGAGTACTACTTGTTTGGTCTTCGTCTGCCCAATCCTGTCACCGGGCCACCACTTCATAACAAACCGAGGCTCCTTCTCCCAGTTCCTAAGCAATTCTGTCAAGTCAGCCGGAATTCTAGAATCGAGTACCCGTAACAAGCTGTGGTGTTTCCGAACCGCTTGCTGCACTCCACAGGTCGTCTGGGGATCTACAACCTCGGGCAGGTATTGCTGCAGGTTCTTCCAGAATGCCGACAGTTTCTCGGCGAAAGACTTCGTTGCTGGTAATTGGCCCTCGCCCGCTGGAAAATCGACCTCCTCATACAATGAAACTCTCTCGAAAGCACTGCGCAGGTCGCTAGTTGAGATCCTCGCATCGTCGAGGTTACGCAACACACTCGATCCCACCGCTCGCTGTCGCGCGACATATTCCTGCCAGGTCCGGTCCCGGAAGGCCGCGTCCTCCACCTCGTCCATTGCGGAGAATCCGGGAGCGACGCCAGCCTCCACCGGGCGCTCCTGCAGCAATCGTGCGCAGAAAGCGTGAATTGTTCCTGAAAAGAGTCTTTCCAAGTCCATCAGCGCACGGTCCACTCGTCCGCGTTCAATCTCAGTAAGCTTATTGTTCGGAGCTGTGGCTTGCAGCCTATTTTCTAACGCTACCTGGAACCGGCCTCGCAGTTCGGCGGCGGCTTTACGGGTAAACGTTACCGCCGCCATTTCTTCCACACGGTAGCGGCCCGACACAACTCCGGACGACATGCGCGAGGCAAGGCTGTGGGTTTTGCCCGACCCTGCACCTGCCTCTACGAGCATGTTCAGTTCAAGATTCTGCGCAATCCGGCAGCGCGCATCAGCGTCAGGCACTCTGCTGATTCTCTGCTGCGGCGACATCGTCGATGGCGTCCGGCCTTTACTCATAGGTCCGCACTTCTTGCAGAGCGATCAAACCTGGGTGACCGCTTCCCATCTTGTTCCCGCTCTGCTCTGCCCCGCTTAAACACGCCCTCCCGTGCCGACAGAACCTGCAATCACTCTCGTCAGACGCGCAGATAAAAGCCCCCGCCTGCACGACGCGGCACAGCTTGAGCAATACGGCCGAGATCTCGGACATATTTGGCCTCAAGATCTCGCGCCGGCTGGCTCGTCCCTTTCGAGTGGAGAAGTAATACGAACCACCCACGACTCGCGGTTTCGGGTTCAATGGCCTGAGTAGATCAAGGGCGGCAATGCCGTAGAGTGCATGCTGCAGGAGACGGCCTCCTCGGAAGGTTCCCACATAGTCAGCTTCGTAATAGCCACCTGTTTTGTAGTCCACCACTTCGTACGAGCCATCCGCGAGCTGGTCAATCCGATCAATGCGTCCACGGAGACGGAGAATTACTCCTTTGCCAAGCGCAATTTCCACCGGACCCACCTGTGCTAACGGGTCTGCATTAGCCCCAGCGGCCCCGAGACGGTCACCAAAGGCTACTTCAATCGCAACCGGTGTATGCCCTCTACTCTCTTCCTCGTTTTTCACGAACAAAGCCACATCATCCAAGAAGGCTTGACTCTCGCGCTTATAAACTTCATCTGAGGCGGGTGGAGCATCACGACGCAGATCACTGAGCACGTTCTCAGCAATGGATTGCGCTCGTGCTCCGAAGGACTGGCGCGTAGTCTTCCTCTTTGTGTCAATCGCCTCTCGCACTATCTGTGCGTAGACATCGTGCAATGCCGCTCCTCGCGTCATTGGATCAAGCCAGTTGGCTGAGTCTTGCTGCTCGTCCTCAATTGCTTCAAGCCCAAGCCCGTGACGGAGAAAAAACTGAAAGGGGCAAGCTGCCAAACTTTGCAGTGTCGTAGGGGAGACCGGCTGCCCGCTCAGCAATGGATCCAAAACCTTTCCCGCCTCGGGCACAAGTCCGTCATAAGCGGTGAACTGATCGGACTCGCGCGCGACTATCGCGATCTGGCCCTGCTTCAGTCGAGGGAAAGCCTTCAGTACTACCTGAAGTCCCGCAGTTCCAGCCCCGCGCAGAGTGGCCAACCACCAGCCAGCATCGCTTAAAGCCTGCTCCTGGGACGGCGGAACCAGGGAAACCGGTTCGCCCAATTCTCCCTGCAGATCTTCGTAGCTGAGCTGTGCATTCGCGGATGTTGCTCTAGCGGCCTGAAGAAGTATCCAGGAAGGAAGTGTTTCCCGCGCCTCCCGCAAGTCTCGGCAAGAAAAGCTTAAACATACCTCGCCACCAAGCGCCGCAAGCCGACATAAAGCCGTGTATACGGCTTCGTCTGTGCGATCGTCAGAAGTCGGCAATGCAGAGCTCAGCTTTACACGCTCTGAATCAAGGAGCACAGGATCTTGGACGAGATTCGGAAATACTCGACCTTCTTCGAGCCCTACTACAAAGCTGTGACGACGTCCGGCGTAGCCTGCAGTTGGCAACGCCGAAACGTGCAAATGCCCCGGCCGCGCCCGAGAAGCACCCACTGCTATAGATTCCACACACTCACGTACTAGACAGAGCGCATGTCCCAGACTAGTTTCCATCGCGCCCAGGATCTTTAGTCTAGCCAGGGCTTCGTTGATCGTAGTCATCGAAGCTGCATCGAGAGGACTGGTATGTGCGGCGTTACGCTGCACAAAAGCTCCAACAGCCAACACGATCTGATGAACTAAGCACTGATTGTGCCCATCCGATTCCGGCACGGTCGCAAGTACAGCCTCGACCCATGCTTGAACACCTTCTGCCCTCCGTGCATTTCTTCCCGCTCGCTGGCGATCGTCCGGTTCAAAATCTTCATCCGCTTCTTTAGTCCGGTACTGAAGTGCGAGTGCTGCCAATGAACTCTTGTATGTCTGACGCCCCCACGTCGCACCAGATCTGAGTAACGTTCGCGCCGCTTGTCCTGCGGATGAGCCGTCACCGAGTTCGGGGGTAATATCACCTGATTGGAGCAACCGACGCAGACCGTTGGCGGGAAATCCATTTTCAATCCACTCGCAGAAAGCAAGCAGCGCGCGACCTGGGCGCGTGAACGCTGAGGGAATTCCCGCCCCTACCGTGACGCCCCATCCGAGCCGTTGACTCTTCTCCCAAACGAGTGGTCCGTATTCACTAGAAGCGCACACGACCTCAACACTGTCCAAAGGCGCACCCCGGCGGACAATTCGTCGAAACACTTCTTCTATTTCGGCTTCCGCACCGCCAGCTCGGAACATCTGAACGGAAGAATCTCTCTCGGTAGGTGGTCCGCCACCTGGGCACATTAAGAATGACAAGCGGTCGCTGTTCCTCTTTGGATCCAGCGCAACTCGACAGACTCGGGCACCATACTCTTTCATCCGGCGTGGAGGTTCAATACCACTCAAATCTAGCACCGCCGTGTCAAAGCGACTGCCTGGCAGTGAATCCAGAAACCGACGTGCTAGCACAGGCTGCGCCAACACCGGAAACTCCAACCAAACATCCGCATCTGAAACAGGGCACCATCGACGACATTGAATGGCTGTCTCGAAAACCAGCGCATAATCAGCGAGATGGTTGGTCGCCATGTAATTCTCGTAGCTGTGCAGCAACACCTTTAACTCTGCGGCTTTTCCTGCGTCCACAAATTGATCTCCAGAGAGATCGGCAGACCGGATGCCCGCCATCCGAAGCTCCCTAAGAGAAGACCAAAGAGCCTCGGACATTTTGGGCTGGTCAGCCAGAGGCCGAAAGTACTGGGGCGTGGAAGGCGGCAAATCAAGAAGCAACCGCATCACCAGCACAGGACCCGTTTCATCAGGACATGGATTGCTGCCACTCTCGACCAGACTCGGAGCGGCCATCTGCAATGCGAGACTTATCGGGGTAAAGAACCGAAGGTTGGCCCAATTGGTTCCCTCAAGCACGAGGCGTTCGCCGAGAGTACGACCAACCGAAAAAGAAGGCACAGAAACCCACTTGTTCCGTGTTCGATTCGTCCGACACAATTCGGCGAGTTGGGCTACGAATGCGTCCATCAGGGTCACGCACGAACTCTACGGCTCTTTCGTCTCCTCCCGACTGGTGTGGTACGGCTACTTCCTGTACTGAGGCACGATTTGCCTGATGACGCCCACAGTGTCTCCCGGCAGATCAAGGGTCGACATCCAGTCCAGGTAGTCAGGTGTGCTGGTAGCAATCTCACGGAGTAACATGCCTCGATGCTTCCCGCGCGCAAACGCAGGTTCGCTATTTCGCGTGTCGAACCATCCGCCAGAATCCAATGTTCTACGTTTAGTCTGCTCCGCGGTGAGCGCACCGAGTCCTGCAGCAGTATTTGGCAAATCCGGGTACATCCTGACTTGACCCTGTAGAACATCCCAGCATGCGCGGGCATCAGCGAATGCAGAATGTGCATCCGTATGTTCCGTGCCGCAATAGAAGCGATGTGCGGCGTTCAAATCGCGGGGTTCTTTCTTGTGGTAGATCGACATCAAGTCGACTACCTGACGGTCGTTCATATCGAGGCACTGCCCAACTCGTTCAAATTCAGCTGCCAAAATTGGCAGATCAAATCGAACGAGGTTGTAACCAGCGAGATCACAACCTTTAAGGGATTTTGCCAGGTCCCTTGCAACGTCCCCAAACGTTGGACTACCCTGGACGTCCTTATCGTGAATACCGTGCACCGCCGTCACTTCGCAGGGGATCGGGATCTCGGGGTTAATGAGCGTGTGATACTCGAAGCTGTCTCCTCTCGGCACTAGCTTAAAGACACCGATTTCAACAATCCTGTCTAGTCCTGCAACACCTCCCGTCGTCTCCAAGTCCAGGAACGCTAGAGGCTTTTTAATCTCAAGACGGCGTTCACCACCGGTTTTATCTTTAACACTCATCCGCGTCAGCATCTCATTCTCCTCAATTGGATCCGGACGGCAATGTGACCCAAATCACACTCAAAGCAGATCCTCCACCTGATGATCGGGTCTTAGACCTGCCTCCTTCGCCATAACCTCGGTCCATATTCCCAGGCCGACGGTACCACTCTGCTCTACCGCTCTCGCGGCCTCTTTCCCACACGAGGAGAGCGGAGATTCTTGAGAAGCGCATCTGCTTCATCCGAGATTTCGTCTCGTAGCCTCCGAGGAGTAAGAACAGTCGCCTCCGAGCCGAACCCAATCAACCAGCGCTTCACCTCGTCCAAGTCAGCTACATGCAAGCTCAGAACTACACTCCCATCCTTCTGCTGGTCGATATTCTGACTCTGGTGCCAAGTTCTCTCCCGTATGTACGTCGCCTGCGTCGGAGAGAATTTGATCTTCACCTCTTGTGGCTCACCCCAAATCATGCTGAACGCAGTCTGCTTAAAAGCCTCAAAGTCAAACCCAGACGGTACTTGAAAGCGCTTATTAGTCAGGACAACCGAGTGAATTCGTTCGACCGCAAAGACCCGAAGATCCTGCTTGCCCTTGTCAAATCCGACAACGTAGAGCCCGCTGTTCACGTACCAGAGCCGATATGGGTTGACCTCGTGTTCGACGAACTCTTTGTATTGCGCAGCCCTGTGCCGAAAGCGAACTGTATAGTGATGAAAAATTGCCTGCGTCAGCGATTCGACGACGCTCTTGGACTTGCTGTAGTCCTTTCCTTTACCGTCACTAACTGAAACCGCCTTATCCAATCCGCGCAGGAACTCAAAACTTTGGGCCGGTAATCCGGACCCGATCTTCTGGATTGCGGACTCCAGCGCTTCGTACATAGGAGTCCCTCGCAGGGGCTGAAACATTCCCTTGCTGAAGTAAAGCGCCATCTGTTCGGTCAATGTCAATGGGACTTGACCCTCGATGTGGAAGCCCTCCATGAAGTGCCAAAACACCGTTCCGTTGCGGTTATCCGAAATGATCGGGAAGCCGGCTCGCTCCAAGTCGGCGATATCACGTTGCACGGTTCTTTTCGTGACGCCCAGTTCACTGCGCAACTGGGCAAGCGTGCGGCCGTACTTACCTGTAAGCAGCCGGATTAGCTGCCATTGCCGAGTAACTTGGTCCCCACGCGACAAGATCCTGAGCCCTTCCTGGCGGGTCTCTGCTCCCATATGCGGAGTATCGGGCAGCGATCCAGCGACGCAGCCATACTAGCGCAACGGGGTGACAGATTGGGTCACCCCTTCTTTTTCTCTCCGTGCACGGGTGTGACCTGATCCGTCATACCGGGGCTTTATCGTGAATACCAGAACGAAACAAAAAGGAGTTCTACCTTGTCGAAATCTTACGATCTCCGTATCGCCCCAGCAGTGGCGAGCATGCGCAGTTTCCTCGAACCGCACTCCCGCTGGATCGAAAATGCTCTGGGCTGCACCATGTCGCAGTCTGTCACCTTCGAGATTGACATCCCTTTCGGCCAGTTTGCCGCGGAGAGTCTGTTGGACGGAGTTCCCCTTGACCGCCGGTGCATTCCCGCCGCCTCCGTGCTCAAACCGATGATCACGAAGTGGGAGATTCCGGAGAATTTGAGCCCGAGAATCGAGCTATCCCTGTCACACGTGCAAGGGACACAGTTGAGCAGCAAGGCAGCCGGGTGGGACCCACATTGGCGGGATTGCCCGCTGGCTGTCTGGCTTCGGGACGTTGCGCACGCCGTGGTCTCGGTTCAAATACCCTATGTTTCCCTTGCCGGCGGGATGAATACTGACTGTCGAAATTGGCTGTTGATGAACCGCGCCGATATCCCCGCGGCGCTCGAAAAACTCGCGGTACTCCTGCAGAATCTTCCCAAACGCGTGTTCCTGCTCGGCGGTCGTACCCTCGAACTGCCTGCCGGGGGATACAACTGGGACAGCCTCGTTCTAGACGAGGCCACAAACGGAGATTTGCGTCAGGACTTCGAGCTTTTCTTCGAGCGCGAAGACTGGTTCCGGCGACACGGATTTCCATTCCGGCGAGGATATCTGTTTTATGGTCCCCCCGGCAACGGCAAGACGACGGCGATTCGTGTTATGGCGTCACACCCCGCCGTCGCAGCCTATACGATCGACTTTTGCGATGAGCGAGCCGACAACGACGCGATGAATTCGCTGTTCGAAGCGGCCCATCAGGCAGCCCCATCCTTGGTCATTTTTGAGGATCTGGATCGCGTCTTCGGAACTGGAGAAGGTAACGAGCGGCCTGTCCGGATCAGCCTCCAACATTTCCTGAATTGCCTTGACGGTGTTGGCAGCCAAGATGGCGTAATTGTCGCGGCCACGGCTAACAACCCGGACGCCCTGGATCCTGCAATCCTGCGCCGACCGGGACGCTTCGACCGGGTGATCCCGTTCCGCGCACCCAGCCATCCGCTGCGAGAAGAATACTTGCGGCGACTGAGCTTGGACTCACTGCGTCCGAAAGACCTACACTGCGCGGCCGCGGAATCGGAGGGTCTGTCTTTCGCTCAGCTGCGGGAAGCATTTATCCTCGCCGGCCGGGCAGTTTTCGGACGGGAACTCACAGTGCAGCCCGGAGAGTTAATATCGGGGATCCGCTTGGTCCGGAGCGACGCAGCTCAAATCAGGCTGGGGAGCGAGGGCAGGAGTCCCGGGTTCAGCATTCAGCACGGCGAGGCAATGGCAGTCTGAAAATCAAACGACTCACAGCAGCGCATCGAATAAAGATGCACCCAGTCATCTCTTGGACACGACACTAATGGGAACGCTGGCGCATTCCCTGCCTCCCGACAGTACTTCCATCAGCCCAGCAAGCCGGGTGAGATCGGTCTTGACCAACTCAACCTGCTCGTCGGCAGCACGTGCGACTAACTCAGCCTCCTCGTGCGCTATGTAAAACACAACGTGGCACCTAGGACGGCGCCCCCTCTCTTTGAGCCTCCTCAACGTCCGCAGCGCTTTCTCTCGTTCTGCAAAATGGCAGCCAACTACCTCCAGCCATGCCTCAGTAATTTCTTGATGATGCAGAGCTTCTGTCATCCGCACTATCTGTGACCAGGCCTTTACTAAATTCATCCCATCGAGCTCCGCATCACGAAGCTCAACTCGATCAAATTTCCGAGGTGTGTCCCTTGGAATTTCGAGGACTACGAAAACACCAAAATTGCACGTCTCCGACAAATCTTGAAGCGCCCGAAGAATATGAGGCGAATTCAAATCAGCCTCTAGCAGTTTCGAAGTTTTCCAATAGTGGTCACATCCGATAACGAGCTTTGAACAAAGCGTGGTGCCAGTTTCACCCCAGAATGCGACGCCGAGATTGCCCAATGCATCGTCGCAGTCCACGTGCAAGTCGTAATCCGCGTCGCTGCGGCCCTTTTCGTGACGAAAACTCAGCTTGTATGGCCCAACCGGTTCACGTGCAATTCGCTCACACAAACGCCAAAGAAAAAGATTCAGCGAGGCGGCATTCTCTAACGAGAAATCTCCCTTTTCAAATCCAGGGAAGCCGACCAGGTGAGCTTTCTCTCGCAAAAACTGCACAAAATCGGAAAGGACAAAATCTTTCGACTCAGCCTCAGTTGAAAAAGCAAGCTGATAAACCTTTTCCCAGCGTAAACAGACTGGCGGATGAACTTCCCGACCAATTAACTTCCGCAACCAGCGCATGTACTTATTTCGTTGTGCCATTCCTACAGGCCCGTAAAGCTTGCTTTCAATAACTAGCAGTACCTGACACGAACCGGACCTGAAAAGGAGCACAGCGTCGAATATCCCGGTTTCCAATGCAGCGGCCTGCACCTCTGCTGCAGCCTCACCCTCTTGGGGAGCGAGCTCTATCAAAAAAGCATCAGATAATTTCGGGAGAGACTCCATAGAAGCTGGCGCTTGCTGCATCCAGCACTTCACGCATTCGCTACTCTGTAATCCTCGTATCACTTCTGCCCTCTCAGGGTCAGTATGCAGCACCGCGTCGGCGACAGCCTGTAGCACACGTCCCAGTAGCTGCCTGCCTCCTGATGACTTCACAAGCGTGAGCAAGAGTGCTCTGGTGAGATTGTTCTCGTTGCCCTGATCTCCGCCAAAGTGTCGAAATGTATTCAGTCGGCTGTCAGTTGACTGGATGATCACTGCTTTTTCCTCCGGAACCCCCGATTACCAGGGATCACGACTTGCTTTGACCGGCGCGCCATCCTCCCAGCCACTACAGATAGTCTCGATGCGATCGATCATGACCTCCACCGCTGCTGGGGTGGGTGGCAAGCCGCCCGGATGCACCGCGGCGTTGCGCGTTTCCCACACCCCGCGGAGCTCAACTTTCTCCGGCAGCGAGATCTTCTGCTTTTGTTCGAGCTCATCGATCAGTTGCTCCGCGGCACCCTTCGTGGCGGGTAGCCGCCGCCCGCGGAACCGCTGGGAAGCCACTCCCAACAGCCGCTCATATTCATCGGCGGCGATCTTTCCAGCGAGACGGTGGTCCTCATCCAGAAGAATCCGGGCAAGCTGCAGGCGCCCGTGGCGTCGCAGGAATGGGCCGACGATGTGAGCGGCGCGGCGGCGCTGGATCCAAAGATCATCATCGAAGCTTCTTGCAGCAGCGACGGCGTCTTTGCTCGTGTCCACGTCCTTGACGGTTTCGGCAAACGACCAGATCGCCATCTCCGTTTCGGCGACACTTTGTATCCCGAAGCGTTTTGCCCAAGCCGCCAATTCTTCGCAGTAAGCCAGATAGAGATCTATGGTAGCCGCGCGGTTGATCTGAACCAAGTAAAGAACCGGTGTGCTGAAGACTCCAAACCTCTCGGGATGGGTAAAGCGCAGGATGATCGAGACCACGCCGACATTATGGAATACGCTCAGCAGACTTTTTACGAGATCGCCCCGGTCTTGCGAGGTCATGCCGAGGCCAATCCGCTTTGCGGAAAGGATCTTGTCGAGATCCTTTTTGTGCGGGGTGGGCCAATATCTTCCGAAGGGCGTGTTCTCGGGATGGAATATATGTGACAAATCCCGGGCGGCCAGGCACCGCTGTCCATCCCGTAGAGGCAGGAACCGTTTTTCGATCGCCGCCAAGTCGTAGCTACGACCGAATTTGCGCTTGCAGATTTCAGGGAATAATGCCAGAAACTGTTTTAGGTCAAGCCCCACGTTACCTCGTCTCTTGCTGGCGACCTTGCATTTAGACCAACCAGCAATACACTGATGGCAAGTATAAGGAAGACTATCGTCCTTCTCGGGCAATCAAATGAGCCACCGCCCGCTTTGTTGCTTGCATTGCCTTTCCCAAAGGAAGGCCACCGAAAGGAAAACTCAGGTTCTTGGCTGGAAGTCCTGCAAAAGCTTGCTCCAAAACCAGCCGGTATTCCTTGCCACCCAGTGCGATGACGCGATCGTATTGCAGCAATCCGAGCTGCACCAGTTGTTTACGGATTTCTGAGATGCCAACCGGCTTAGTGGTTGCCTTTTTGAATGTAACCTCGTAGTCCTCAATCACAGTCTCAGGATCGATGAGACCATATTTTGCGCTCAGAATTATCCACCGCTCCCCAACCAGCTCGGCGTATTGCCGGTTCACTCTGAACGGTGCACCGGTGTATGCTTCACGTGCGGGAGTCGGACCGAGATGCGGATTGCTGTCCCATATCTTCCGGCTGCCACAAGGAATAATGACAAGAATCATTGAGCATCGATAAGTTTATCGAGTTCTTTATTTCCGGAGTAGAGATTTGTCGCAAATTTGCGAATGGCTCCATGAGCGCATCAGAGTGCTGCCACTATTCTCGTACCCTTTTGATCTGACACAGCTTCCAAAGAACGGAATCTACTTTTTTTATGAAAAAGGTGAACACCGGGGCCACGCAGGACAGCACCAGCGCATTGTGCGGATCGGAACCCATAAAGACGGAAACTTTAGGAGTCGAATTGCGGAACATTTCCTTTTGAACGAAAAAAGAATGAATTTTGGCTCCAACCAAGCAGCTCCACACGAACGAAGTATATTCCGCAAGAATATTGGCCGCGCTTTACTAAATCGCGATGCGGACGATTATCTGAAAGTCTGGGAACTCGATTTCACATCACATTCTGTCAGGCAGACACTCAGCTGCCAACGCGATATTGACAAAGAGAAACAGGTTGAGGCAGAGGTGACACGAATTCTGAGAGAAAACTTTTCATTCAGGTATATCCAGATCGAATCGCAGGAACAAAGAATGGGCAGAGGCGGTCTAGAGAGTAAACTTATCGGAACGGTAGCAGGTTGCAAGGTCTGCCAGGCTTCAGAGAGCTGGTTAGGGTACTACTCCCCTATCGCTAAGATACGCAATAGTGGTCTGTGGCTTGTCCAACACCTTGCCGCGCCGTCGATCACTGACAGCGACACAATTGTCATAGATTCTGCGATTGCTAAACAGACAAGATAGCATCGGGTGCCGCCATGACGCGCGATGTCGCTTCTTCATGTAAATGCGCTTTGGGTCAAAGGCTACGAGAAATCTCGCCTGGCATCGCATGGATCGATGGTTTTAGCAGTTATGTAAAGGAACGAAGCACCAACTTGGTGCCCGGGATCACGCCAGACCTCTACGAGGATGAATATCGCCAGGGAGCGGGAGGCGAACTTGAGTGGACGAGCCGCAACGGCAAACGGTGTCCGCCAAAGATCAATGCCGTGTACTCATCGTCCGCACTGGTTGTAAACAGCTTTGCCGCGTGGAAGCTGCATCTTCCGCAACTGGAGTTATGCGGATCCACGCGGTTTTCTGAACTTCATTTCGAAGCCAAAGTGCCGACACACCTCAAGGGCACGCCTCCGCACTTGGATTTCATAGCAGGAACACTCAACCGTACTGTTGTCGCCGCTGAGTCAAAACTCACTGAATACTTAAGACCGCATCGCGCCGAGTTCGCTCCTGTTTACGCCTCCAGATCTTGGCCTTCCTGCATCAAAGGTTATGTAAGCATCATGCGACAGCTGCAAGACAATCCTGCCAGCTTCGTTCACCTCGACGCAGCCCAATTGATAAAACACGCATTCGGCCTTGCATCTCTGGCAGGGGGAAACGACATAACCTTGCTCTACTTATTCTGGGAGCCCGTAAATCGCACCGCCCATCCTCAGTTCGAGCTTCATCGTCAGGAGGCAGAACAGTTTGCTGCAACTGTAGATGGGGCCTCTGTTAAATTTTCATGGAAGAGCTATCCTGAAATCTGGCACGAATGGGCGAGTTCCGATCACGACTGGTTGAAGCTGCATGCTTCTCAACTCTTGAAGCGGTACGCCGTGAAAATATAGCAGTGCTGACTGAGGCGGTATCTCGCTAGGCACGATTCGTCGAAGTTTCGTCTGCGTGGCTGCCCAATGCCAACGCCATCTTGCGTATCCGGGCCTCGTCCTGCAGTTGATCCCGCCACTTGGGAGGAATTGCGGCGTAGCCATAGCAGGCACCGGCAAGAGCCCCGCAGACCGCGGCTACTGTGTCGGCATCGTCACCAAGGTTCGCAGCCCGGACCACGGCCTCTTCATACGATTCTGTTGTGAGGAAGCTCCAAATCGCAGCTTCTAGTGTATGGACGGTGTAGCCTGAACTCTTGATGTCGTCTTCTTTATAGGCCTCGATCTGCCCTAGCCGATGCCAAGCTGGACGCTCCGTGTCATTTAGCATTGCAATCGCTTCTGCACGAGCGTCTCGAACCCCGCGACGGATTGCCGCTTGGATCCAGGTGTTTAGTATGACGCACGACGACTGAGCCTTCGGATCATAGTGGGTGACACGGGCACTGGCCCGAGAGACCTCTACCAATTGATCGGGAGAGTTTAGATAGAACAACGCGATCGGGGCACACCGCATCAGAGCACCGTTGCCGGCGCTAGAGTCAGGATGAGTGGCGTGATACTGCGACGAACATCTCTCCGGATCGCGAACGTAGCCCGCCATGTTAACCACAGCCCTAGTCTGAATACCGACATCTTTGGCCGTTCTCGCCCAAGTCTGGAAGCGCTGGGCAAGATCGGATGCCTGGAAGCCCTTGCTCTGAAGGAGAGACTCTGCAATCAGAAGAGCCATTTGGGTATCGTCGGTGTACTCGCCTTTCTTCCACAACGTGGACGACATCATTTCCCGGAGGCCTTGTGGATAGCGGGTTCGAACCTCACGGCGGTTCGTGAATTCGAGAGGAGCCCCCAAAGCATCACCGATCGCAAGCCCCACTAAACAACCACCAACTCGGTCAGCGCGATCCGCCGCGTCCCCCATAGAGTTGCTCACAATCTTTGATCTCCGACCGCTTTACAGATCAACTGATGATCATACTCTTGTAAAAAAGTCCTCTGCCGCCTCCAAGTTGTGAAAAGTCTACCGGAACACGGTGCCCGTTCAACATTCCTGAGCAAGAGTTATCGATGTGAATGTTTGG